>OKSH01001269.1_pt1 | contig 23061 bp, 26 predicted proteins | sample 1601231 | NCBI WGS metagenome assembly OKSH01 (sample SAMEA3541596, study PRJEB24748) | human gut metagenome | biome: human gut; feature: human-associated habitat; material: faeces | place: China | collected 2012
CAGCTTACTGATATCAAATACAGACCCTGTAGAAAAGCCCTACAGGCGATTTAAATGATAAAAATGATAAATGGTATGTCCAAAGTAAGAAAACCTCTCAGAACGCGATACAGAGCGTTTTAGAAGGTATCCTAACTGCTTGCGGATGTTAGCCCTCATAAATAATCTTTATTCAGATACTGATTGACAGTAGGACAAGGAATTTGATACTATTCGATTTGTAAAAATCCATCTTAAATATTTATTGACAAACGTTTGTAAATAGGATACTATAGTAGTAGGAAACAGAAAAACCTAAATTCGATGCACTTTGAGCCATTCCTTGGCTGCAAGGTGTCTTTTTATTATACCTACAGGAGGTTTATTGAAATATTTCACAATTGAACAAATCCTTGAAGATCTGAAATCTGGTGCTACAAAACGCCACAATATCTACAGCAATTACGCACAAGCCCTGCATCGCGGGTATACAGAACGCGCTGCGCTTTTTAAAACCGCACTTGAGATTTTCGACCAGTGGAAAGTGGAGAATAAAGACGAATGAAAATTATTTTTGACCAAGATACCTATAAAGAACTCATCTATGAGGCAAACCTGCAAGATAAACCAGCGGCAGCGTTGGCAGTGCAGATAATCCGCGAGTATCTCCAAAAACAAACAGGCTCACAGCTAGGAGCAAACCAACCAGAGGATTTAAATGGGAACAGACGCCACATCAAATGAATATTTTTTCATATTTTACAAATCATTTCTTTTTTGCACTTCAATATTTAACAAAAAAACAGGAGAGGAAATCAGGGCTACTGATACAATGTGCAACATCTACATTTATATGTTAGATCAATACCTCTCCTATAAAAAGCTCGGAAAAACTTTTTACGAAAATCAGTTAGATATTTGTAAAAAACTCCGCAAAATGGATCCCAAAACTTTTAGATCCAACTATGAAAAACTCCGCGCGCTTGACCTCGTGAGTCACGTAGAACACCAATCGTGTGGCAGATATAAATCCTACGAATACACAGTAACAACACCAGAAGAAGCGGAAGGTTGGTTACAGTTCAAATATGGATTTGATACCAGCAAAGAACAAAAACCGGAATCACCTACGATACAGCACTCTGTTGTATCAGATGATGATGGTGATATCCCATCATTTTCAAAATAAAGGAGGAACATTGAATAAAAAGAAAACTTTTGAGGTCAGCATTAACAACTTACCCGCCGCATTAAAACGTTTAGACCTACCAGCCGAACAAGTCCAGGTTATCGAAGATTATAAAAAACAATTTCCCTTCCTTTTAGAAGAGGGTGAAAATGTATTAGTTAGCCTCGATCAGCTTTGGGAAGCATTAGATACACCGTATTATACGCCACCCGGAAAGGGGGCCGAAAGTTCGGACCACTTAGCCAAGCCCCGAAGTGAATCTCAAGAAAAGGTATACAGACGTAAGCAACATAAAAAGTGGCGTGATGAGGTTGCATTAAAAGAGATTGATAACGAGCCTTTTAGTCGAATGGTGCCCGTTCGCGGTGGTAAACGAAAAGAGACCTTTGTAACAATCGAAGATGCAAAAACAATTGCGATGTTAACACCCGGTGAGCAGGGTAGAAAAATCAGACGTTATTTTGTGACTGTGGAAAAGGTATGCAAAATCCTCTGGCAATACAACTTCCAGCGTCACCAGATAGAAAATAAATCTAACGAAGTTTACAAACTCAGGTTAGCACAAACTGGTTATAAAGGTTTTGATGTTGCTGCGAAGGATAAAGTTAGGTTTAACTCTCTGGTGAAACAGATTGCAGGTGCCAGAAACGTTAGAGAAACAGACCTTGAAAACTATCATCACATACAACACGAGGTATTTAATGCAATGAAGCGAGGGTGTACAGACAGCCAGATCCTCGCCTTTTATCTTGGTGATGAAGCAGCATAAACAAATCAACTCCTCAACACTATGGGGAGGTAAAAATAATAAAGAAGGAGGAATATTGGCGCTAGCGAGAAATACAGTTTTTGAAGAATCGATTGAATTAGGATTTAATAACAGAACAAAGAAAGTTAGAGTTTCTAAAAAACTAAAACCATTAGCCATAATCAAACTCTACGAAGAATCCCCTGCATTATCAGAAGATGAAAAATCAATAATCGATTCTATGCCAGGTGTTAAATGGAAGCCACGCCAACGGTATGCCGCTTTTAAATTCAATAGAGAGCCGCTACAGTGGGAGGCGCTGGGGTTTATATCTGAACATCACTATAGCCATTGGCTCTATTTCCAACAACTGTCCAACGAACAGTACCAAGGGTATGATGTCGATTTTATGGATGCTGGGAACAACAGCATCACCGACTAAAAACAATAATAAAGGAAGGTAAAAAATGGTTGATTTTGAACAACACAAAAATATTGTAGAGGATTTTGTAGAACAGTACTACCCACTGGCACATAGTCTGATGTTGGATAGTTATAAAGATGCAGAGGTTTACTACTCCAACTACCAAATATTGCTGGCGGCGATGAATAATCTCCCGGAGCATCCTGAGTACTTTTTAGAGTGGCTCTTAGAAGATGACGCAGCTTTGTATATTAATCTGATGGAGTTAGTTGTCATCACCAGAACTATTGATAACGTGTTTGCGCAAGTTTCGCCTTAACTTTACCACCTAAATATAAAAACCTCTCAGAATGCGTTACAGGCGCCCTGAGAGGCACTTTTGATAATATTAAACTCCAGACTATGCAGGAATGGTTTAGAGAAAGAAATAAAATTAAAAAATATTAAAAATATCTCTAAATAGAGTCTCTATTTATTGACAAAATAATGTTTTAATGGTATTATAAATATGTAGACAATAATCAACGGACGCTATACCTAGAATATTGTATACTACAGAGACATAGGCGTTATTGGCATTTCGCCTTCCTTGGGAATCCTCACATTTTGCTCCGGGACTAGTTCACCCATCCACGATAAATGTGGGGCAATTCTCAATATATATTTTTCGTGAGTGTATATTGTGAATTGTTCCTCCAAAAGTTCAATTCGAGTTAATCAATGTTCTCTTCTGTATCAAGGCCACAAAAATAGTGGCCTTTCTTTTATACTTTGCAAAGTAAAAGGAATTAAGTTTATGGTTACAATCACGAAAGGCGTCAAAAAATATGACGGAAAAATCCCCGTTACTTTGTTAGTCGACGACGTAGAAACAGCTAATACTTTAGTAAAAATGGCAAAAGATGCCAACGTCACTGTTATTGAACAAGACGAAGACTTAAATAAATCTACAATCAATCCGGTGTTTAAACATCTGGATCGGATTGCATCCAAAAAATAATAACGTAGCCGACTAAACGTCGGTGAACATTCGTTCATCTGCGGAGTTAACCCGCAGACTAATAAATAATAATAGGAGACTTAACAATGTCTTTTTTTGAAAAATATGGTGAAACCTTTTCAGGTCGCCGTGGATACGTGCGTGATACCGTTGTAGCATATGTCAGCGATGGTGTTAAACAAGATGAACTGGTTAAACTGACTACAGCTATTCCTGCTGATTTGCCTGTTGGTTCTGTCGTGGATACTACCGGGACACTCATCACCACTGCTGCTGATGCTGATTATGTCGTGGTTGAATTTGCTAAAGCTGGTTCTACCGCAATTGTTGTTGCGAATCCATATCATACCATTTTAAAAAAATCAGGTCTGATTACCAACGGTGTTGATGTAAATAGCGTTGTTGAACAACTCCAGGCGCTGCATCATTCGTTTGCTGATTTCGCCACTGTTGCGCTGCGCACAACCTGATTAATCAATCCCATAACTATTATAATAAAGAGGATTTTTAAACATGCCTTTTGATACCCGAAACAATACATTCGAATATTCGTCTCCATTTACATTTTCAAACGAACCTAACCTGATTATTAGCAACCTGGGATTGTTCGAGGAAGAGAATCATACTAAAAACTCAATCCTGCTGGATAAAATCTTTGTTGAGTCAAATGAAACAGCACCTGAGAAAATGCCGTATGCTCAGAGTGACTGGAACAGCGCCCAGCGCTCTGACTATACCAGTATTCTTTACGATATGGTGTATACCAACAGTCTGAATACTGTTTCAAGCCGTGATATCGAATTGCTACGTGCTCCAGGTACAGACCATGAAGAAAACATTGCTATGGTTCTGGCTGAATACTCACAACGTCAGTATTCACAGATTTCTAACACTGTTGAACAGTATCTTATTGATGCTCTGTTTGGTCTCAAAGTTGAGTCACAGTACGCAGGACAGGGGAATATTGATTTCCTGGCAGGTAACGCTAAAACGTCTTACGTGATGAATGTTGCTAATACAGCAAACGTTTTTGAACAACTTGACGAGGTTAACCGCATTATTAACGTTAAGTTAGGATCAGGCCTTGCTAAAAAGCGTAAGGGAACGGTTATTCTCGCTGCTGGCAATGCTGCTAAAGCTCTGAAATATCACCAGTCTATAAAGGATTACATGGTATATACCTTAAGCCTTAACGATTCTGATAATTTTGCTACTAAAATCGTTAGCCAGAACCCAGCGTTTAGTTCCTGGAAACTGGATACTGTAAACGTTATCGATGTGACCGGATATACCGAAATCACAGATTATATTGGTGAAAACGGCTTTGCTGTTGTGCCTATGGTTGACGGTGGATTTAAACTCCATACGGGGATTGGTGTTCGTCATAGCCGTTTAGGTCGTGAGCCTGGTCTCGTGCATCAATATATGACTGATGTTGATCGTATGGGATGGCCTGCTATCCATACCGAAAGTGCATTCCTGCCACAGGTTAATATTCCTGATTCTATTGTATTTGGTTCAATCTCCAGCTAATGGTATTTACAGCAGCATTATTATCGCTGCTTGTTGAATATTGGGTTGATAATCAAATACCAGCCCATATCATTTTAATATTTCTCTGGAGATTATACAGCAAATGGCAAAAATAGAGATTACAGATTCCCAGGGAAACAATTATTCTCTGGAAGTCACAGACGGCGAAATGTTCCGAATCTTTAACATCACAAAGTTGGCGGAAAAGGTTGGTCTTAATAAATATACTCTGAGTGCACGGGTATGTAGACAATACCCCGATGGTGAATATAGAAGTCTTGTAACAGCATTAAACAAATAAAAATAAATTATAAAAGCCTCTACCCGTCAAGGGCGGGGCTTTTTTTATATGGAGTAAATAAACATGAGTGGAAGTAAAGTAACTGCCGCGACTTTGGTCAACAAAATAGTTTACCGAACAGATTTAAATAGTCTGAAAAAGGTTAGAAATGATATGAAAAAACTCCAACAGGAATTTTCTAAATCAAACAACCAGGTAGCCAAGGTCAAACAGCAGGCAGATAAACAAATTCATCAAGCACAGATTAAGCAGCAGCGTGATATTGATAAACAGCAGAAACAAGCTGCAAAACAACAAGCCGCAGACGCTAAATCAAAGGCCAACGAACAGAAGAAATTGGCGGCAGCGCATGCGCGAGCTTTGAAGTTACAACAACAACAATCTAAGAAAATCGCAACTCAGCAGGAAAATGCTGACCTGGCAAGAAAACGTGCTGCTTTTACTCTGGGGCGTCTTCAGAATATGAGCGGAGCCGATCGCTACACTGCGATCAAACAGGCTAATGCCATTGTGGATGCTTATGCACGAGGAAATCAAAGTCTCAAATCGATGAATCAAGCTCTGAGCCAGCATCTGACTACGCAACGTAGTATTGCCAGAAATAATGCCAAACAGGCCAAACAATCAGGTAAGGCGAAAAAATCTGGATCATCTGGCTGGCTGAGTCGCCAGGCGAGCGCATTTATCCCCGGTGAGATACTCGGACCAACCGCAGCCGCTTATGCTGCCCAACAGGCATATCAAATCATCTCTGGAACACTACAGGGAGCGATTGAACGAAACCAGGGCAGGAAGATGATCAGTTCGATGGGTTTAAATCCTCTGGAGGCTGATGCAGCTATTCAGGAAACTCTAAAACGAACTGGCTTTAATATGAGCTATGAAAAGATTTCTGACATAGCAAAGGATACCCAGGACAAGATCGGGCAGTTGAGTCTCGGACAGTGGACTAAAGACAAGACCGGGAAAGCCTCATTTAGCGGTGGTGGCGAAATGGCAGATTGGCTAAATATCATGGTTAACCGTGGAGGCTATACCCAGCAAGGTGCACTATCAACACTAAGAAACGTAAAAGGCCCAGTTGAACTGGCAGTATTGCTTGAAGGTTTACGTAAAAGTGCAAAACTTACAGACTCTGAATTCACCGCATTAGCTGAAGTAATAAACGACTTTTCTTATTTAGCTAAATCTGTCGATGCCAGCGGGCAAAACGTCATCGATACTATGAATATACTGGTTAGCAGTGGTCTGGCGCTTAATAGCCAACAGCAGAAATCTATCGATAATCTCTCTCAGATGTCGATTGTATTCGATAACGCCAGGAATTCATTAGGTGATCAATTTGCGGCATCTTTTAGTAAAGGACTGGAAGACCTTGGAATCAATACACAAAATCTATCTTCTGAAATGGGTTCATTGGTGCCTCTGGTGAAGGATTTAGGAATGGGAACCGCTCAGACTGTTAAAGGTTTTAAAGACCTTCTGGATGTGTTGTCCATTATCACAGAATGGAAGAATAAACTTCTTGGAACTGATAAGCCAGAAGAGCAGAATGTTTTTCAACAAGGTGCTAATTTTGTTGGTGAGTCGTTATTGCCACCGGGTGTTTTAGATATGGCAAGTCGGATTAAAAATATAGTTAGTCCTGGTTCAGATTCATCTGTCGCAACACAGGTGCAAAGTGGTGGGTGGTATAATCAAATTATGCCAGCAAGCCCGTCAATGATTTACCAGCCCTCATTGCCAGATATCAAAGCAACTGTTGATATTCAAGTTGAGCCATCATCTGAATTTGGCAATCTTATTGATGCACGTGCTGATCAAAGAATTGAGTGGGCTTTTGATGATCAGAATTTCCAAATTAACCAAAGTATTTTAGGGGAATGAAAGGGGCTTAAAGCCCCTTTTCTATTTCTGGATATGATACAAGCTCTATTATTTGTTTTAATTCCTTCATTAATGGCCCAGCGCTATATGTCTTAAATGCCTCTGTTTTAGCTTTCTTCTCAATTTGGCCTGTGATAGTGCCGATTCTCGTTTCTTCTACCCCGTTCCTGTCCAGACACGTTATAAAATGTCCCCTAAGGCTGTGATAACATTGACGATTTGTAGCTTCTGGGATCATCTTGTCTCTCAGTCTAGTGAATGCTTGGGAGTAATACGGCCCCTTTTTACCGTCTGCACGTTGAATTCTGTTAGCAGTTGGTAGGAGATACTCACCAGATTTTAAGGAGAGCCACCTATCAACGATGGGAAGTGCCTTAGAATGTATAGGAACGCACCTTATACCAGCCTTCGTCTTTGATTTTGTTACGCTGAACACTCTGATCCCGTCTATCTCTACAATATCGTCCCGCTTGAGGGATGCTATTTCGTCTAGCCTCATTCCACTGTATAGCCCAATCAGGATCACGCTTTGTAATTCATCCTCAGCATTCTCTACGAGCGTTACCAGTTGTTTGGTGGTGAACGGTTCGTAGCTCTCAATAGTTCTGCGAGCCTCCAGATTATGACCATGGAAAGGGTTTCCCTCAGGGATGGCGTCATAGGTTCTCAGTGCAAACTCATAGAGGCTCCCTAAACACGTTAACCAGTTCTGTAACGTCTGACCTGCAACCTGTTCCTGTTGTGACCGGATAAACTGCGTCACCATGCGCCGCCCAATCATATCGATCTTGATGTCAGTTTCCTGGATGGTTGCCAGAAAGATCTCTACAGCCCGCGCTGATTTGCTCAATGTAGAATATGATCGCCGGTTCTTATAGCTCTCTGCGTATTCATCACGGATAAGGCAGAGAGTAGGGGAAGTGTTTTTGTTGTCTACAGGCTGGCTGAATCTGCCCTCAATCTGCTGATTAGTGCTCACCTCCTGATAAAGCGCTGCAATAGCCCTGGAGATGCGTTTCTCTTCGGTATCTGGCCTTAACTGTTCTTTCAATTTATTGAATTCAATCAAAAGGTGGTTTCTGAATTGTCGAGCCTTAACAATATCTTTTGTCCCTGTGGATTTGCGCCAGGCGCGTTTATGTCCGAAGACGTGGCGCATGTATTTAGGTACGAAGATTTGAAACACCCATAGGCCAGTACGGTTTTGAAATAAATACTGATTGTTGTTGATCGCCATGATATTGATCCTCTAATATCACGCTATCAGGTACATCGGCCTGTACAATATCGAGATGGAGTAAACGAGAGCTTCCCAAGCTCTATACGAGGGTTCGATTCCCTTCGCCCGCTCCAAATTCAAGTCTCCTGAAGTCTACCCAACTCAATTTTCCCTTGATAAATCAGCGATTATAGCATTCTTTTAGTCTATTGAACTCCGACGGAGGACTCCACTTTGGTTGCGGGATCGGCGTTTTGCGCTGCTGGCGCTGGAGTCGTAGCGTTTAGTGATATTTTCGCGCTTATCCTGTTTCCGCAGGATGAGTGATTTTACGCAACCGGCTCGCGCTGACGACGACCGATACCGCAGAGGCCGCGGCGGCGCTCCACAGCGCAACATGAATTGACCTTTCATCTGCTGCCAGCAGAACGGCTACGGCGGCGGCTCCCAGGCACTGCCCGAAAGTGCGCATAATGGATAAAACACCGGACGCATAACTCGCGTGCTCACGAATAACGTTTGAGAGCATTTCCCGGTTATTGGGACTCTGAAAGCAGCCAAACCCTATTCCGCATACCAGACTTCGCAGGCAGATATCCCACATTGAAGGGCTGGCGGGTAACGTCGCCAGCAGGATCAAACCGACGACAAATATCACCAGCCCCAGGGTGGATATCGCCGGGGCTGATATCGTGTCCGCCCAACGGCCTGCATGCGGCGCAATCAGCACGATCCCTAATGGCCACGGCGTAAACAGCAGGGCAGACACTACCGGACTGTAGCCGTATTCGCTCTGAAACAGGAAGGGTAGCGCAATAAAGGTGATCCCCTGGCTGACGAAAGCAACCATCGACGTGAAGGCCGCGAGGGTAAAACGTTCATTTTTAAACATGCTCGGCGGCAGTAAGGGATGACCCGTGCGGCGGATTTGCCAGATAAAAGCCATGCCGCTCAGCGCAGCGAGAGCCATCCAGCAAAGGCTGCCGAATTGAGAAGTAGCGTTCTGTAGGCTGTTCGCCGCCATGATCGTCGAACCCAACAGCAGCGCCGACAATATGGCGCCCACGGTGTCGAAGGGCGCCTGCATACGGATCGCATCCCGCGGCAGCGCTCTGACCGCCAGCAGTAAGGCGAGGGTGCCGGGAAGAACGTTTATCGCAAACAGCCATTGCCAGCTAAGGGTGTGAAGGATCGTACCGCCCAATACCGGGCCGATAGCGGAGCTCGAGGCAATGAGCAGGGCATGGAACCCCAGAATGCGGCCAAGTAAGCGTCCGGGAAATACGGACCTGAGTATTGCGGGGGCAATACTCAGCGTCGCCGCGCCGCCGATCCCCTGAAGCACGCGCATACCGATAAGCACTTCGGGCTTATTCGCCAGCGCACAACCCAGTGATGTCAGGGTAAAGGTCGTCAGGCCCGCCAGAAATACGGGGCGATAACCCAGACGGGCCGCAAGCGCCGCGAATATCGCCAGCGTCATCGCAGCTGCCAGCAGATACCCGTTGGCGAACCAGACGGCAATACTGGCAGGTACCTGCATCTCCTGAGCCATGGAGGGCAGGGCAATGTTGATCATGGTGCCATCAAACACGCCCATTAAGGTGGTGGTCATTATTGCGGCCATCACCCGTGCGCGCGCCGGGCCAGGCAGTCCTTCGTCGCCGGGTTGACTGGAAAAGAGCGTCATCATTTGTCCTCTGAGAAGAGTGTATGGATGACAAAACTATAAAGATGGCTTTTACCAGGCGGAAGGCGCACTATTTTCACTTTATTGTTGCATCAAACGCCTTATCTTAATGTGCTGGGAGGAAGGGTAATGTCTGATCCCGATTTTAATTTGCTGGTAGCTCTCGACGTACTGCTGAGTGAAGCGAGTGTCGCAGGTGCGGCTCGTCGTCTGAACCTCAGCACTTCGGCCATGAGCCGGACATTAAGCAGGTTACGCGATGTCACAGGAGACCCGATCCTGGTACGCGCCGGGCGTAACATGGTACTGACCCCGTGGGCCGAAGCGACCCGGGATCGCGCCAGGCGTGCAGTGCACGATGCCAGGGCGGTATTACAGCCCTCAACTGAAACGTTCAGCGCGCAAAATCTGGCGCGTCTTTTTACCATCAGGGCAAACGATGGTTTTGTGGTGGCGTTTGGGCCTGCGCTTATAGCAGCGGTTGCCGACGCCGCGCCGGACGTCTGTATACGCTTCGCGCCTAAGCCGGAAAAAACGTCGCGCTATCTTCGGGAAGGGCTGGTTGATCTGGAGATTGGCGTTCAGAGTAATATGGGGCCAGAAATACGGCTGCAACGACTGTTTGAGGATCGGTTTGTTGGCGTCGTCCGTAAAGGGCACCCGCTGGCTAAGCAGGCTGAAATAGGCGTGAGTGATTATGTCGCCTGGGGCCATGTGGTAGCGTCACCCGAGGGCGCGTTGCACGGATCCGTTGACGATGCGCTGGCCGAACTGGGGACAAAACGTAAAATTGCAAGCGTCGTACCGGGATTTCCGACAGCACTTTCCGTGGCGCTGGAATCGGATCTTATCGCCATGATACCCGCACTCTATTTACTCAATCAGCAGGTAACGGACCAGGTACACCTTTTCGAGCTGCCGTTCAAAAGCCGTCGTATTACGGTATCGCAGATGTGGCACCCAAGAATGGAACGCGACCCCGGTCACCGCTGGCTGAGAGAGCAAATTCTTGCGATATGCGGTGTGGCCAGGTCAGTCATGACTAAGGAGCCTGTATAGCGATTGCTATAACATCAATGTATATTAAATTAATAATTCAACTTGCTGATATTTAAGGTTAAATGCATCAAACGAAGTAGCGGTGTAATAGCTAAATTGAGATGTCCATCTCTGACCAAATAGACATGTCCGCGCTACCGTCTCGCCACAGCGATCGCTGTTTTCAAAGGATGAGACTCATGACGGCATACGGAACGGAAATTTTCTCAATGAGCGATGTGAACAGACTCACGATCGAAGTCTCTATACTTCGATAGACCGTTTATGTTCTTTCCGCGAGACCTGATCGAAAGCCCTCCTGGTACCTTTAAATTAATAATTAACGATAAATAAAGGACAGCTTCCCTGTCCTTTATTCTTTTTTATTCAGTTTTGCTCTCGCGCGATCGTAATACCTCACCGACCACCGGGGCGGCGGTAAACGCATTTGGCCATCCCGCGTAGAACGCCGCCTGGGCGACCACTTCTCCGGCCTCTTCAGCCGAAAGCCCATTATCCATAGCTCTGTTTAGGTGGTAGCCAATCTGCGCGCTCTGTCCGGCGGCGATTAACGCGCTGACCGTCACCAGACTTCTGTCGCGGGGCGTAAGCGCGGGCCGTTGCCAGAGGTCGAGAAACAGCGGGTCGGCGGTAAATTTAACCAGGCCAGGCGAAATGGGGCCGACATTTTTTTCCACGGTGTCTGCACGCTGTTTCTCTACCTGTTCATTGAGTGGCAGCAGCGTTGGCGAGGCGGCGGGCAGGGCCTCTGCCGTCACGCCCCTGGCTTCAAAGATGGTTTTAGCGACGCTGACGGCTGACATCGCATTGGGCCAGCCAGCGTAGAAGGCGAGGTGAGTAATGATCTCTGACACTTCCGCTGGCGTCACGCCGCTATCGAGCGCAACGGCAATATAGTGCTTCAGCTCGCCTGGCTGGTTGCGGGCAATCAGCATCGCTACGGTCACGATGCTACGGTCGCGGGCGGACAGGGCGTCACGTTGCCAGAGGTCGTTGCTGATGGCCTCGCGGCCGAAGCGCGCCAGCGCCGGGGAGACCGCTTGAATATCAGCGTCCGCAAGGGTGGAAGGGGTAATTTTCATCATAGCTTCATCTCTTTGTTCGTGGGCATAAGTAAAATCAGACAGCACAAGCGACAAGGCTGCCGCGGCAATCACGTTTTTCATATTTGCTCCTTTCCGATCCGCAGGGCGGATCGTTAGCGCGTCCACACCTGAGGACGGTCTTTGGCTTGCGGCGTGTTTTGCGCCATCACGCCTGTGAGGAAGTGCGGCTGATAGGCTTCTTCCAGATAACGGATGTCTTCCGGGCTCAGTTGAAGGGCTACAGCGTTGACCGCGCCGTCAACATGATGCTTTTGCGTGGCGCCGATCACCGGGGCGGTGACTTTAGTCAGCAGCCAGGCCAGCGAAATTTCGGTCATGGAGACCTGATGCCGTTCGGCAAGTTCGGCGACGCGGGCAATAATGATCCGGTCCTGCTCTGCCGTGCCGTCGTATTTGCCCCGGGCATAATCATCTTCCACCGCTCGCCGCGTGTGGCCTTCTAAGCGGGAGAGACGGCCGCTGGCCAGCGCGCTATAGGGAGTCATGGCGATACCCTCTTCCGCGCACAGCCCGAACAGCTCTCGTTCATCTTCACGCATAATCAGGTTGTAGTGGCTCTGCACAGAAACAAAGGATGTCAGCCCTTCGCGTTCGGCAAGGGCGTTCGCCTTCGCCAGCTGCCAGGCATAGCAATTGGAAATGCCAATCGCGCGCACCTTGCCGGCGGTCACTGCGGTGTGCAGCGCCTCCAGCACGTCGATAACCGGGGTGTTGTAATCCCAGATGTGGTAGATGTAGAGGTCGATGTAGTCCATCCCGAGGTTTCGCAGACTCTGGTCAAGCGAGCGGGCTATCGCCTGTTTTCCGCTGATCCCCTCGGCAATCTGGGCAGCGGTTCGTGGCAGAAACTTGGTGGCCAGCACCACCTCCTCGCGTTTTGCCATCTCCCGCAGCGCCCGGCCAACGTACCGTTCGCTGGAGCCGTTCTGATAGGCGATGGCGGTATCGTAAAAATTGATGCCCTGTTCCAGAGCGTGGCGGATGATGTCCCGGCTGGCTGTTTCGTCCAGCGTCCAGCGATGCTGACCCGTTGACGGATCGCCAAACCCCATACATCCCATGCAGATACGGGAGACCAGTAAGTCACTCTTCCCGAGCCGGGTATACTGCATCGTTATTTTCTCCCTTTGGGTTATTCCACCAGAGTATTAAGCCGCGCGATCAGTCTGGCCGCGTGTTCCCGGGCAAGCGTTTTTTGCTGAGCGATTTTGTCGGCATCCCGGTCGGCGTAGCTAATACCGCAGGTATAAACCGGCGCCAGCAGCGCAAGATTGCACAGCCTGGCCGTGGTCTCGAAGGGAAGGAGATACTCCTCAATGGCATGGCCAAAGAAACCGTCAGCGGTATAGAGCGCCTGTGGCGCTCCCGTGGTGAAGGAGAGGATCAGCTTTTTACCACCCAGTTTCGCCGTTGAGCCATGGGCGAAGCCGTGGACAAATACCTCGTCCAGCCACTGTTTCATTAACCCGGGCAGCCCATACCAGCTAAAGGGAAACTGCCAGACAATCACATCCGCCTGCAGCAGGCTTTCCTGCTCAGCGGCGATGTTGAATTTGCCGTCCGGATAGAGCCAGTCCAGACGACGGATTTCCGCATCAGGCAGGGCGGTCGCCAGCTCATCGAGGATGGTGGCGTTGGCGATGGAATGGTTAAGATCCGGATGCCCGGAAACGACAAGAATATGAGCCATTCCCAACGTTACTCCTGATGTTTAAATTCAGCGGAGAAGAGATTTTCCCAGCTAATAAACGAGCCGAGTGGAATACACTCGAAGGTTAATAGACCCGCTTTTGCCAGCGGAAATTCGGCCATGACATTATTCGCCTCTTCCACGGTGTCGCACTCGAGGAAAATAGCGACGCCGGGTCGATCCTGACGGAAATAGATGTCGCGAATAAAGCCTGACTTGTACAGTCCCCAGGCGTGCAGGGCTTCTGCGGTAAGGTGCGGCGCATAGTGTTCCAGCGTCGCGCCGGGGGCAGGGATATCCAGACATAAAATTCGCATAGTTGTCTCCGGAAAGTCGTTGTCAGCGGGAAGAGACAAAAGTATACGAGCCGCAGGGGGGGAAGATTAGGCGGTCATTGACTTAAGAATATTTAGCCTGTACTTAATAATCAGGCGAGGGTGTCTTAAGGAGATGCTATGAATAACGCGCTTTATAATCAGATACGCATCTTTCAGAGCATTGCGCGCGAGGGCAATATCTCGGCCGCCGCGCGCAAGCTCGAAATCACGCCGCCGTCGGTCAGCAATGCGCTCAGGCTGCTGGAGGAGCATATTGGCCACCCCCTTTTTGTGCGCACTACCCGGCGTATCGAGCTGACGGAAACCGGGCAACAGCTGCTGGAGCAGACCGCCGCGGCGGTGGAGACACTGGAAAAGTCGCTGGAAATCATCCGCGACCAGAATCAGGAGCCCTCCGGGGCAGTGAGAATAACCCTCTCGCGCTTTGCCTACCTGCTTATTCTCAAACCGGCGATGGCGGCATTTTGTCAGCAATATCCGGGGATCCAGCTGGAAATATCGGTCTATGACGGTACCGTCAATATTATTGAAGAACGTTTCGACCTTGGGATCCGCTTTGGCGATATTCTCGAAGGCGGCGTGGTCGCCCGCCCGTTAATGAAGCCGTTTCGTGAAGGGCTATACGCCTCCTCTGCCTATCTTGCCGAATATGGCGTGCCCGCGATGCCTGCCGATCTCCATCATCACCGGCTGATTGGCTATCGCTTTATTACCAACAACCGCATCCTGCCGCTGATCCTCAATGACCACGGCGAGCAGCTCACCGTCGAGATGCCCGGACAGTTAATCAGCAATGATATTGACGTCATGGCCGACGGTATTCGCCACGGACTGGGGATTGGCCGTTTATTTGAACCAATCCTGCAATTACAGCCCGATCGTGAGCAGTTTATTCCCGTGATGGAGGACTACTGGAAAACCTATCCGCCGGTTTATCTCTATTACCCAAAAAACGCAGGCAGAACGAAAAGGGTGAAAGCCCTGATTGATTTCCTGATAATGCATGCCGCGGAATAAAGGCTATTTTGCGTGCGAAATATCTGAAGGCACAGATCCTGTCTTTCCCTCAGTCTTAACCCTATACTTCTTGCGGATAAAGCGGTTTTTATCGCGATGATTTTTGCCGCTCAACGGCTTAACCCATCACCAACGTCATAGGCTGGGAATATCAATAAGGGAGAGGTATCAATGGGCAGACGCTTCATAGTCTGTATATTCGCGCTGGTGGCGTTTTCGGCCAGTGCTGCGCATGGTGTTCACGGTGGCCATAACGGGCAGTCGGTGAGCGCTGGCACCGACGGCGGCAACGGTTCGAACGGCGGCGATATCGATAATTCCTCGGGTCGGGCAGGGTGCCCTGGCGGCACCGATCCCGATAAGCACGGTCATTTTTATCTCCCTGGCACCAGCGAACCCTGCAATCCTGGGCCCCAGGATGCAGAGAAAGTCGGGTCTTCCCGCTAGCGTTCAGCTCAGATCGTGCAGCGCTTTGTCCAGCGGCGGGGAAAGCTGAATATCCTGAAACGCAACCGCCAGTCCGCCACGCTCCGGTGAGCAGCACATGACGCCCGCTTTCACCGGGCCTGGCGGAAAGTAGCCGAGCCGCAGCAGCGGCCAGCGCTCGCCGTCGGTTGAATACTGCAGTCTTAACGCGTCGCCCTTGCGGGTCAGCCGCAGCCAGAAGGTGCGCGGGTCGCCGGGGAAAAGCCCGGTGGCCCAGTCGGAGTGGGTTAGCGTCAGTACGCTGCCGATGGCCGGGGCATCGTCATTAAACTCAATTCCCGCCTTCAGCCAGGTCTGCTCGTCGGCCATCATCATCAGCCCAGCCTGGTCGTAAAGCGTGGTGAAATCCGCACAGATTTTTGCCTGCAGGGTAAAATCGCCCGCCACTTCTGCGGCATAGAGATGGCCAGAGAAGCGCTCGAAGCCATACCAGGTATGGCGCCAGAAGTCGGTATGCTTATTAGTGACCACCGTCAGGCCGTCGGAATCGCGGCGCCACTCGGCAGGTTCATTGATCCAGTGAAAGTACGGCTGCATTTTTCCTCCGGGATATGCTTTCAGACAGGGTTATAACAGCGACTGCAGCGCGGGTGACGCCATGCTGGCCTCAAAGGGAATAATCTCTGTACGGGCGAGACCCAGCTGCTGGAAGGGATCCTGGCTCAGACGCGCTTGCAGAGTTTCCCGGCTATCGCATTTTGCCAGAATGACGCCGCCGGTGCGGGGAATACGGCGGCCGGAGGCGAGAAAGAGGCCGTCGGCATAGCCTTTTTTGAGCCATTCGATGTGGGCGGGGATCGCACGGTCAACCTCTTCGAGCGGTTTTATATACGTTAAAACAACCACATAAATCGTACTCATCCTGAAAGCCCTGGCAATCCAATGGGATCTCCAGCCTGACATATTTCGATGATGGATAAAAGAAAACGCGGCATTTTTCCGTGCTATTTAGCAGGGATGGCGGGGCGCAACATCCCGGATGCTCATCGCAGACGTGAATTAATATATATGTTTTTTCGCATGTATATTGATCTTTCTTTGTGGCCCCGTATGCTGTCCGTCACGCTTGAGGAGAAATCATGTCTTTATTGCCCCTGCAACTGTTCAAAAACCTCGCCGATGAAACTCGGCTGGGGATCGTATTGCTGCTCAAGGCGCGTGGAGAGCTGTGCGTGTGCGATCTCTGTACGGCGCTCGCCCAGTCCCAGCCCAAGATCTCCCGCCATCTGGCGATGCTCCGTGAGAGCGGATTGCTGCTGGATCGTAAACAGGGTAAGTGGGTCCATTACCGCCTCTCTCCGCAGATGCCGGCCTGGGCGGCGCAGGTGATTGAGCAGGCCTGGCTCAGTCAGCAGGAGGATGTGCGGCTGATGATCAGCAGACTGGCTGGCGGGCCGGGTTGCCGGTAAAAAATTTATCTTAACATATATGATTTTTCGAATGTGATTGGCGGAGGAACGATGTTGCTGGCAGGTACGATTTTTATCCTGACCCTGGTGCTGGTGATCTGGCAGCCGCGGGGGTTAGGGATCGGCTGGAGCGCGGCCTTTGGCGCGGCGCTGGCGCTGGCCACCGGTGGCGTACAGGTAGCCGATATCCCGGTGGTATGGCATATCGTCTGGAATGCGACCGCCACCTTTATCGCCGTTATCATTATCAGCCTGCTGCTTGATGAGTCTGGCTTTTTCGAATGGGCCGCGCTGCATGTTTCCCGCTGGGGAAGAGGCCGGGGTCGTCTGCTGTTTACCTGGATTATCCTGCTCGGCGCGGCGGTGGCAGCGCTGTTTGCCAACGACGGGGCGGCGCTGATCCTCACGCCAATCGTGATTGCCATGCTGCGAGCGCTGGGGTTCAGCAAGGGAACGATGCTGGCCTTTGTCATGGCCGCCGGATTTATTGCCGATACCGCCAGCCTGCCGCTGGTGGTGTCGAATCTGGTGAATATCGTTTCGGCAGATTTCTTTGCCATCGGCTTCAGGGAGTACGCTTCGGTGATGGTGCCGGTCGATCTCGCGGCGATCCTCACCACCCTGGCGATGCTGCACCTGTTCTTTCGCAAGGATATCCCGCCGGCCTGGGATATGGCGTTACTGAAAGCGCCGGCCACGGCAATAAAAGATCCAGCGACGTTCCGCACCGGCTGGGGCGTGCTGCTGCTGTTGCTGGCTGGCTTTTTCGTCCTTGAACCGCTGGGGATCCCGGTCAGCGCCATCGCGGCGCTCGGTGCCGGGATCCTGTTTGCTGTCGCGAAGCACGGGCGGGTAATTAACACCGGTAAGGTGCTGCGCGGCGCCCCGTGGCAGATAGTGATCTTCTCGCTGGGAATGTATCTGGTGGTGTATGGTCTGCGAAACGCCGGGTTAACGGACTATCTGACCACGGTGCTGAACATGCTGGCGGAGCGCGGCCTCTGGGCCGCGACGCTGGGCACTGGTGTTCTGTCGGCCTTCCTCTCTTCGATTATGAATAATATGCCCAGCGTACTGGTCGGCGCCCTGTCGATTGATGGCAGCGCGGCAACAGGGACGATCAAAGAGGCCATGATTTATGCCAACGTCATCGGCTGCGATCTGGGGCCCAAGATCACGCCAATTGGTAGCCTGGCCACGCTGCTGTGGCTGCATGTGCTGGCGCAGAAGCACATCACCATCGGTTGGGGGTATTATTTCCGCTGCGGCATCACCATGACCCTGCCGGTGCTGCTTGTGACGCTGGCCGCGCTGGCGCTGCGTCTCTCCTTCAACCAGCCATGAGAACGTACTATGAGCATCACCATTTACCATAACCCTGACTGCGGCACCTCGCGTAATACGCTGGCGCTGATCCGTAACAGCGGCGCCGAGCCCACCATTATCTATTATCTGGAGACGCCGCCGTCGGGTGATGAGCTGCGCCAGCTGCTCGCCGCGATGGGGATCCCGGTGCGCGCGCTGCTGCGGAAAAACGTCGAACCCTACGACGCGCTGGGCCTGGCGGAAGACCGGTTTACTGACGACCAGATAATCGACTTTATGCTTCAGCATCCGATCCTGATTAACCGTCCGATCGTAACGACGCCGCAGGGCACCCGACTCTGCCGCCCGTCAGAGGTGGTGCTGGAGATCCTGACGGCGCCGCAACAAGGCGCATTCGTGAAGGAGGACGGTGAGCCAGTCATTGATGCCGCAGGGCAGCGTGTGAAATAGCGCGCAGAATGGCGCCGGCTGTAGCAGCCGGCATGCCGTGTTAAACCTGCTGTATGGTAGGCTCTCCAGGTATGTAGCGCCTGGATTGCTGACAATATTCTCGCTTAGCGCTATTTCTCCACTATCCAGTCTGTTTCCCTTACTTTTCCTGCCGTTATACACCGCCTCTGCGCCGGTGGTTTATGTCTCTCGATAAATTATTAACTTTTTGTTTTTAATGGATAAAATTTCTTTTTGTGCGTAATGATATAAAGTCAACGTCGTTTGCATTATTGCGAACATTAAATCTGTAAAACTAGATGTTTGTCGACTTTTCATCTAAAAAGGGAAGGTAAGGGGCTGGACAAAACCATTGCGTGGTTATCAAATGGTTAAAAATGCTCGTGTTTGATGTTAATACAAACAAATTATAAATCGTCAGCCTGCTTTATACGGTTAACTTGCGCTGCGGCGCACCTTACCTGGAGAATTTATGCATTCCTCTGTTAATAAAAACGAAAGCCGTACCTTTTTCGGCCATCCTTATCCGCTGGGCTCCCTGTTCTTCACTGAAATGTGGGAGCGCTTCTCGTTTTACGGCATCCGTCCTTTACTGATCCTGTTTATGGCGGCGACAGTGTACGACGGCGGCATGGGCCTGGCGCGAGAGAACGCCTCGGCGATCGTTGGGATTTTTGCCGGCAGTATGTATCTGGCCGCGCTGCCTGGCGGCTGGCTGGCGGATAACTGGCTTGGCCAACAACGCGCCGTCTGGTACGGCTCTATCCTGATCGCCCTGGGGCACCTGTCGATCGCTCTGTCAGCATGGCTGGGCAACGATCTGTTCTTTATCGGTCTGATGTTTATCGTCCTGGGTTCCGGGTTGTTTAAAACCTGTATCTCGGTGATGGTCGGCACCCTGTATAAAAAGGGCGACGCGCGCCGCGACGGTGGTTTTTCGCTGTTTTACATGGGGATCAACATCGGCTCGTTTATCGCGCCATTGATCTCTGGCTGGCTTATCAAATCGCATGGCTGGCACTGGGGCTTCGGCATCGGGGGGATCGGGATGCTGGTGGCGCTGATCATTTTCCGTGTCTTTGCCGTACCGTCGATGAAGCGCTATGACGCGGAGGTTGGCCTCGATTCCACCTGGAACAGCCCGGTGGCGAAAAAGAATGGCGTTGGAGCGTGGCTGCTGGCGCTGGCTCTGGGAGTGGCGGTGCTGGTCACGCTTATCAGCCTGGGCACGATCGTGATTAACCCGGTGGCGGTGGCCAGCGTGCTGGTCTATGTAATTGCCGCCTCCGTGGCGCTCTATTTCATCTGGCTGTTCGTCTTCGCCGGACTCAACCGTAAAGAGCGGGCGCGCCTGCTGGTATGCTTTATTTTGCTGGTCTCGGCGGCCTTTTTCTGGTCCGCGTTTGAACAGAAACCGACCTCCTTCAACCTGTTTGCTAACGACTATACCAACCGGATGATCGGCGATTTTGAGATCCCCGCGGTCTGGTTCCAGTCGATTAACGCCTTGTTTATCATTCTCCTCGCGCCGGTATTCAGCTGGGCGTGGCCTGCGCTGGCGCGTAAAAACGTTCGTCCGGGCAGTATGACCAAATTCGTGATTGGCATCCTGTGCGCAGCGGCGGGCTTTGGCCTGATGATGCTGGCGGCGCAGAACGTTCTGAGCAACGGCGGGGCCGGTGTGTCGCCGCTGTGGCTGGTGGGCAGCATCCTGATGCTGACGCTCGGTGAACTGTGCCTCAGCCCGATTGGGCTGGCGACCATGACTCTGCTGGCGCCGGAGAGAATGCGCGGCCAGATGATGGGGCTGTGGTTTTGCGCCAGCGCGCTGGGTAACCTGGCGGCGGGCCTGATCGGCGGTCATGTGAAGGCCGATCAGCTGTCGTTGCTGCCGGACCTCTTCGCCCGCTGCTCCATCGCATTGCTGATCTGCGCCGCCGTGCTGGCCGTGCTGATTGTCCCGGTCCGCCGGATGCTGGAGAACAGTCGGTCCAGCGCCGCGCAAAAATCCCTCAGCAACGCCTGACGCGATCCTCAGGCCGGCCCTACGGGGCCGGCTTGTTTTTTGTCCAATCCCCGCCCCAGCAGAACAAAATCCCCTTTTCACAATGCGCGATGTCCCATAACGTGAGCGTGTTCTTTGAAATCACGTCGCTTTCCGGTCCATAGTGTAGTCAGGTTTACTATGTGGTTAATATAAGGACACACCTATGCCAGCAGTCATTGATAAAGCATTGGATTTCATCGGTGGTATGAATACGTCTGAGCCAGTACCACAGTCTATGGATGAAAGTACCGCGAAGGGAATTCTCAAATATTTAAAAGAACTGGGCGTACCCGCCACCCCGGCCGACGTCGCTGCGCGCGGCCAACAGCAGGGCTGGAGCGCTGGGTTTACCGACAAAGTGGCGGAGTGGGCTGAACGGGTCGCCGCCGGCGAACGGCTGGTGATTAAGCATCCGGAATTCTTTTCCACCTATATGCGGGAAGAGCTGCGCGCCCTGGTGTAATCGCCGCGCATCCACCCCGCCCCTTCAGCTTAATGCCTTCCCCTATTGGGAAGGCATTTTTGTTACTGCCCTCGATAGCCGCCGCCCAGGGCTTTGATCAGGGTAATGTCGGTGCTTAGCCGCTGGGCCTCAATGTCCAGCAGCAACAGCTGCTGGGCGAGGACCGCCCGGCGGGCTTCTTCGGCGGCGTAGCGGCTGAGGAGGCCGCGCTGATAATGGGCGCGAGCGCTATCGGTAGTGGTCTGCGCCGCGGTGACTTTTAGCTGCTGCAGCGCGCGCTGCTGATTCAGGTCGTTAAGCTGGCTGGAGCTGATGGCGACATCGCGAACCGCATCCAGCACCGCCTGGTTGTACTGTTTGATCAGGATGTTGCTGGCGGTGCGTACCGACTGCAGATTAGCGTTCAGACGGCCGCCGTCGAAGATCGGCAGATACAGCCCGGGCAGCAGGTTGATCTGCTGGAAAGAGGACTTAAACAGATCCCCGACGCTCAGGGCGTTATAGCCCCAGAACGCTTTGATATCAAAATGGGGGTAGAAGGCCGCTTTCGCCGCATCGACCTGGCTCAGGGAGGCGGTGACGTAGCCGCGCAGCGCCTGCAGGTCCGGACGGCGGGCCAGCAGCTCGAAAGAGAGCGACGGCGGCAGCGTCTCCTGGAGCGCCGGCAGCGCCACCGGATGGATGGCCGGCATGCTCTGCGCATCGGCGCCGATCAGCGCCCGCAGGGTTTCACGATACTGGGTCAGCATCCCCTCGGCGCTAATGATCTGCTGGCGAGCGGCGAGCTGTTCGGCCTGGGCGTTGGCCACATCCACACTGTCTTCCAGGCCGCGCCGGGTCCGGTGCTCGTGGGCTTCCACCGAGAATCGGGCAATGCCCTCCAGCTCCTGCAGCAGCGCGATTTTCTGGAACGTCGCCTGCATGGCGAAATAGAGCTGCGCCACGCTGCTGGCGATGTCGAGCTCAATGCCGGCGGTCTCCGCCAGCCGGGCGTTTTTCTCGCCAATAGCGGCGGCGACCCGTGCGCGATCGGCCCCCCAGAGATCGATATTCAGCTGCGCCCCGACGCCAACGGTATTCAGCGTATACCAGGGGCCGTTTTTATCCACCGGCAGGGAGTATGAGTAGGGCCAGCTAAAGGATTTGTCGGTGATCCGCAGGCGGTTTTGCGCCGCGACGGCGGTGGCCTGCAGGCCCATCGCCGACCGGGCGAGTTCCACCGTGGACTGCGACTGGGAGATGCGCAGCCGGGCGGCCTGCATGGTCGGCGAGTTCTGCAGCGCCCGGTTGATCAGCATATTGAGCTGAGGATCATCATAGGCCTCCCACCAGCGGGCGGTCGGCCAGTCGCTGTTCGCCAGGTGGATCACCTGCGCCAGCTGGGCCTGCTGCGGATTGACGATGGCGACCTGGGCAGGCTCATCCTGGATCAGCGCGCAGCCGCTGAGCAGCGTCAGCGTCAGGGTAAAAAGAGTGCCGCGCAGGCGCGCGGAGAAAGGAAGGATCATCATGACGTTTTAGCCTGTTGCTCAGTCGCTATCGGTGTCGGCCCCCAGTCGGGCAGGGCGGCCAGCGCGGCGGCCAGCGCCGGGCCAAAGGGGTTAGTCAGGTCGGCGGTCAGCTGTTCGCCAGGCGCCGTCGCCTCCTGTTCGATACGTTCAGCGTAGCGCCGCAGCTGTTCGGCGCAGCGGGCCAGGGTC
>OKSH01001275.1_pt1 | contig 22959 bp, 20 predicted proteins | sample 1601231 | NCBI WGS metagenome assembly OKSH01 (sample SAMEA3541596, study PRJEB24748) | human gut metagenome | biome: human gut; feature: human-associated habitat; material: faeces | place: China | collected 2012
AAGGCATGTTCCTGCCGGACCGCTTTGTGAAAGGCACCTGCCCGAAATGTAAAGCGGAAGACCAGTACGGCGATAACTGCGAAGTGTGCAGCGCGACCTACAGCCCGACCGAGCTGATTAACCCGCGCTCCGTGGTCTCCGGTGCCACACCGGTGCTGCGCGAAAGTGAGCACTACTTCTTTGATCTGCCGGCTTTCGCTGACATGTTACAGGCATGGACCCGCAGCGGCGCGCTCCAGGAGCAGGTTGCCAACAAAATGCAGGAGTGGTTTGATTCCGGCCTGCAGCAGTGGGATATCAGCCGTGATGCACCGTATTTCGGCTTTGAGATCCCTGATGCACCGGGCAAATACTTCTATGTCTGGCTGGATGCGCCAATCGGCTACATGGGATCATTCAAAAATCTGTGTGACAAACGCGGCAATCTCGATTTTAACGAGTTCTGGAAGAAAGATTCTGACGCTGATCTGTACCACTTTATCGGTAAAGATATCGTGTACTTCCACAGCCTGTTCTGGCCTGCCATGCTGGAAGGCAGCGGTTATCGCAAGCCGACCAACCTGTTTGTCCACGGCTATGTGACGGTTAATGGCGCGAAGATGTCCAAATCACGCGGTACCTTTATCCAGGCCCGCACCTATCTGAATCATCTGAATGCAGACAGCCTGCGTTATTACTACGCGGCGAAACTCTCTTCACGTATTGATGATATCGACCTCAACCTGGAAGATTTCGTTCAGCGTGTTAACAGTGACATCGTTAACAAAGTGGTCAACCTGGCATCCCGTACCGCCGGATTTATCAAAAAACGCTTTAACGGCCGCCTGAGTGCAACCCTGGCTGAACCTGAGTTATATCAGCAGTTTGTCGATGCTGAAAAAACCATCAGCGAAGAGTACACCAGCCGGGAATTCGGCAAAGCTATCCGCGAAATCATGGCGCTGGCTGATGTCGCCAACCGTTATATTGATGAGAAAGCACCGTGGGTGGTGGCGAAACAGGAAGGTAAAGATGATGAGCTGCACGCCATCTGCACCATGGGTATCAACCTGTTCCGCGCACTGATGACCTACCTGAAACCGGTGATGCCGGAACTGGCGGCCCGCAGTGAAGCGTTCCTGAATCAGGAACTGACACTGGACGGCATTGCCAAACCGCTGCTGGATCACCAGATCGCAGACTTCAAAGCCCTGTTCAGCCGTATTGAAATGGCGAAAGTGGAAGAGATGATTGAAGCTTCCAAAGAGGATATCAAAGCGATGTCTGCCAAACCGGTCAGCGGCCCGCTGGCAGATGACCCGATTGCGGACACCATCAGCTTTGATGATTTTGCCAAAGTCGATATGCGTATCGCACAGATCATGTCTGCCGATTTCGTGGACGGCTCTGACAAACTACTGAAACTGGTACTGGATCTCGGCGGCGAAACCCGTCAGGTCTTCTCCGGCATCCGCCAGGCGTATCCGGATCCGAAAGCGCTGGAAGGCCGCCTGACAGTGATGGTCGCTAACCTCGCACCACGCAAAATGCGTTTCGGGATCTCTGAAGGTATGGTCATGGCCGCAGGCCCGGGCGGAAACGAGATTTTCCTGCTCAGCCCGGATTCCGGTGCACAACCGGGTCAGCAGGTGAAATAAATCCTGTAATTCACCAGTAAAAATAACGGCAGCGCATCATTCAGATCCGCTGCCGTTTTTTATACAGACAATAAATGTTGATTACTTTGCCGCCGCTGTGTCAGCGTGCTTTCTATTTCCCGGCGGATACCCGGTGAAACACCGGCTGCCTTTGCCAGCTCAGGAAAACCGGCCACAACATCCGCGATCTCCGCAATTGCCTGACGCGCGGTTTCCCAGTTATCAAAACCGGCCAGTTCAGCCAGATGCTTCATTGTTCCTGCCGGTGGTGTTCTTCCGTATCCGCCGAAAGCCATTGTATGCTCATTCATACCATTTGGATTATAAGTCACATCATAAAAAGGTGCCGGCTGCCACTGACCATCATCTGATTGCAGGAAAGACCAGTTTTTAGTGTGATCGTCCTGATTAGCAGCCAGCAGATTAAATATTGCCCGCCGGAATTGCATCTGCCCGGCAGGAACAGAGCGGCATAACATTCTGTTCAGACGAATCAGATCCTCATAATCCAGTGACGGCGTGCGGAAATCCGCATCCAGTAATCCGCACACACTGTGCATCAGCAAACGGCCGGGATGTTTATCTGCACCATTATCTGTCCGGTCAAAACGTTTTACGGCCAGCCAGGCTTTTGCTGCTCCCCGGCTTCCGGTATCGATCAATCGCCACTGTGGCGGATTAAGTCCGGCCCGTCCGGCAAGATCCAGATAAACAGCTTCACATAATCCCTCATCATGCCCCAGCGGCAGTGATGCTGACGTAAATTTTACCAGCCAGGCTTCACTGCCCGGAATTTCACCGGTTGAACAGGCAGAAAAATCCCCGGGCTTGAAATAAAGCTGTGCTTTGGGTCTGGCTCCGCCGGAACTTCCCGCTGCCACCAGAGCAGACAGAACAACATCCGTCTCACCCTCAAATACCGCCTGAGCATCTCTTCCCAGCGTAATAAGGTCTGCATATCCCTCTTCTTCAGGCTGATAATCTGATTCCGGATAATAGGAAAAAGCCCCCATACCACGATGTCCCACAAATGCCAGCCTGTCCATCGCAGTAATATTATGCAGTGCAATGCCCTGCTGCCGGAATACTCTGTCCTGCAGCAAGCGCCCCCAGCCATCCGGAAGACTATCTGCAAAAAGTCCGTGTAAGCCATCATGCGGGCTGGCCGGTGCTGGCTGAAGCTCAGTGCTGGTCTCCAGTGTCAGGGGCGAACTGTTACCGAAGAGCCGGAGATAATCACTGTTATACTGAAAAAAAACGCCTGTCCGGTTCTGTACCAGCGTTCCGGCTTCTGTTGTCTCTCCCGTTGATAATGTCCGCATTACCGTCAGTTTCTGAACAGGCTTAAAATTCATCTTTCAGTACCTCTTCTATTGTCTGTGGTATCTTCACCTCAGTGCGTTTTTTCGGATCGACAACATCATAAAGTACACCGATATCATCCAGACACTGCCATAATGTCAGGAGCTGACGGAATGATATGCGGCCGGTCAGCTCAAATTTTTTTATCGTGGATGCGGGAACGAGACTCCGGGCGGCCAGAGCGTCACGCGACCATTTCCGGCTTTCGCGTTTTTTGCGCAGCCAGACGGCAAATGCTTTGCTGACATCCGCATCAGTTAATAACAGCCGGGATAGCATAAGACCTCCTCTGGATATCATGGTATCCAAAAATAATAAATAATCAGTAAAATAGACACTATTGTATCTGATATCTTATTCCGCGTCCGTTACAATCTGTCCTTTATGATTATACGAAGTATAAAAAACGACCAGCACGTTCACACCGATGTACGATTTTTTTTCGTGACCTGTAGCACAAATAAAAAGTTAATTGTATGATGAATAAGTTCATCCAAGAAGGAACATTATCATGAAACCAAAACAGATAGCGGAAACCGGCTGGCGCTATCTCCGGGCATTTCTGATCCTGTATCTGTGCCTGTTTGCCGGCAATATTATCGCGGTGTTACTGCCGTTTTCCGTCCCGGGCAGCATCGTTGGCATGCTGCTGCTTTTTGTGCTGCTCGCACTGCAGATTGTTCCGGCGCACTGGGTTCAGCCCGGCTGTACCTTATTAATGAAAAACATGACGATGTTATTTCTGCCGATCGGTATCGGTGTGATGAACTATTACGATACCCTCAGCGCCCAGCTGCTGCCGATCCTCATCGCCTGTGTCGTCAGTACCTTTATCGCCATGTGTGCTGTGGCGCTGAGTTCTGAATTTATTCACCGCCGCCATGTTCCGGTTCCGGAACAACAGGAAGCCGATGCGGTTGCCGCAGCAGAACACACCGAACAACAAGAGAAACGCAAATGTTAACGCATATCTGGTGGTCGCTCCCGCTTACCATCGGCGTCTATTTTCTCGCCAGAGCTATCTATATCAAATTTAAGCTGCCGGTATTAAACCCGCTGCTGATATCCATCGTGATTATCATTCCGCTGCTGATATTCACCGGAACTTCATACAACCACTATTTTGAGGGCAGCCGCATCCTCAACGATCTGCTGCAACCCGCCGTGGTGGCACTGGCGTTCCCGCTGTATGAGCAGTTGCATCAGATCCGTGCACAGTGGAAATCTATCATTACCATCTGCTTTGCCGGGAGTGTGATTGCCATGGTCACCGGTACCGCTATTGCCTTTATGATGGGCGCGACACCGGAAATTGCCGCCTCTATCCTGCCGAAATCTGTCACCACCCCGATAGCGATCGCGGTGTCCAATTCCATCGGCGGCGTGGCGGCAATCAGTGCCGTATGTGTGATTTTCGTCGGGATCCTCGGCGCGATTTTCGGCCATACCCTGTTCAGACGCCTGCGGGTTACGACCAAAGCCTCACGCGGCCTGGCAATGGGTACAGCCTCTCACGCTCTCGGTACTGCCCGCTGCGCGGAAGAGGATTATGTGGAAGGCGCTTACAGTTCACTGGCATTAATGACCTGCGGGATTATTACTTCTCTGATGGCGCCGTTTATCTTCCCGGTACTGCTGGCATTATTCGGCTGACCTGAAAATTTGAGCTCCATCTCGCAAATTCAACATTTGTTTCATTCGTTTCATAATGAACGTGATAAAAATCACGTTCATTATGTATAACTACCCGCTAGAATGATCTCATTGATAATGGAGGTCATTTTATGCAAAACCGCTTTCATGCAGCCCTGAACACGCTCCCTTCCCCGTTACAGACCCTGCTGACGGACATTGTTTGTGCTGATACTTTCCCGGGATACTTATCTGCCAAACAGGTCACTGCACTCTGCAACGCCGCAGGTACTGATGAAGATGCCCTCGCGCTGGCTATGCTGCCGCTGGCCGCAGCCTGTGCCGTGACGCCGGTGTCCCGGTTTAATGTCGGCGCAGTTGCACACGGGCTGAGCGGTAACCTCTATTTCGGTGCCAATATGGAATTCTGCCATGTACCGTTACAACAAACAGTGCATGCAGAACAGAGCGCGATCACCCACGCCTGGCTGCGCGGCGAGAAAGGTTTGCGCAAAGTCACCGTCAATTACACACCATGCGGCCACTGCCGTCAGTTTATGAATGAACTGAACAGCGGCACAGACCTGCTGATTCAGTTACCGGAACTGGCTGCCATGCCGCTGAAAACCCTGCTGCCGCATGCTTTCGGCCCGGTGGATCTGGGGATTAAAACCCGGTTATTTGACCAGGTGCATCACGGTTATCATTTCCTCGCCACCAATGCGGTGGTCGGAAAAGCGCTCGAGGCAGCCAACCGCAGCCATGCGCCGTATTCTCATTCTCACAGCGGTGTGGCGCTTCAGGACAGCCGCGGACGTATCTACAGCGGTGCGTATATTGAAAATGCCGCCTTTAACCCGGGACTGCCGCCGTTGCAGGCTGCGCTGATCTTTATGAATATGGCCGGCGGCGACCTGCATGACATTCACCGCGCCGTGCTGGTGGAAGGCAGTAACGCCATGCTGTCACAGTGGGAAAGTACCTCTGCCACACTGAGCGCCCTGGGGTGTCAGGATATCGCCCTGTTCAGCTATTAATTCTGTCTTCGCTGAGGCTGATCCCCATCTGTTCCGGGTATCAGCCTTTACGTGATTATTAAATATAAATCTATCCCGCCTCTCACTTTCACACATCGGCATCACTAATTTCGTAACAATTACTGTACATATTTTTCAGATAACTTAGGATCAGTGCGTCCTGTCTTAAAAATGTCAATTGGCAAAGAGTAGTCATACATGGAACTGGAATACGAAAGCAAACGTGCATTATATATCCCGTATGCGGGCCCTATCCTGTTAGAATTTCCGCTGCTGAATAAGGGAAGCGCCTTCTCCGAAGAAGAGCGCAGTAATTTTAACCTCCACGGCCTGCTGCCTGAAGCGGTGGAGACCATCGAAGAGCAGACTGAACGCGCCTATCGTCAGTATTCTGATTTTAAAAACGATACTGACAAACATATCTACCTGCGTAACATTCAGGATACGAATGAAACGCTGTTCTACCGCCTGCTCAATGCTCACCTCAAAGAAATGATGCCGATCATTTACACCCCGACTGTCGGGGCGGCCTGTGAGCATTTCTCGGACAGCTACCGCCGTGCGCGCGGGCTGTTTATCTCTTATCCGAACCGCGCTTACATTGATGACATGCTGCAGAATGCCACCAAGCAGAATGTAAAAGTCATCGTGGTAACCGACGGTGAGCGGATCCTCGGTCTGGGTGACCAGGGGATCGGCGGGATGGGGATCCCGATTGGTAAACTCTCTCTGTATACCGCCTGCGGCGGCATCAGCCCGGCGTATACCCTGCCTATCGTGCTGGATGTCGGCACCAATAACCAGCAGCGCCTGAATGACCCGCTCTATATGGGCTGGCGTCACCCGCGTATCACCGGCGAAGAATATGATGAATTTGTTGATGAATTTATCAATGCGGTTAAGCGCCGCTGGCCGGATGTGCTGTTACAGTTTGAAGATTTCGCCCAGAAAAACGCGATGCCGCTGCTGGAACGCTACCGCGATCAGCTCTGCTGCTTCAATGATGATATCCAGGGTACCGCATCAGTCACCCTCGGCAGCCTGATTGCCGCCAGCCGTGCCGCAGGCGGACAGCTGAAAGACCAGACTGTTGCCTTCCTGGGTGCCGGTTCAGCCGGGTGTGGTATCGCCGAGCAGATTATCGCGCAGATGAAATCCGAAGGTTTGAGTGAAGAGCAGGCGCGTGCCCGTATCTTTATGGTGGACAGATTCGGTCTGCTGACGGACAAACTGCCGAACCTGCTGAATTTCCAGAGCAAACTGATCACCAAAAGTGACATTATTGCAGACTGGGATGTGCAGAATGATGCGATTTCACTGGAAGATGTGGTCCGTAACGCTAAGCCGACTGTGCTTATCGGGGTTTCCGGTCAGCCGGGGCTGTTTACGGAAGAGATTATCCGTGAAATGCACAAAAACTGTGCGCGTCCGGTCGTCATGCCGCTGTCCAACCCGACCTCCCGTGTGGAAGCCCGTCCGGAAGATATTATCGCCTGGACAGACGGTCATGCACTGGTTGCAACCGGCAGCCCGTTTAATCCGGTGATTTATAAGGATAAAACCTATCCTATCTCCCAGTGCAACAACTCCTTTATTTTCCCGGGGATTGGTCTGGGTGTGCTGGCCGCCGGTGCCAGACGTGTGACTGACGGCATGATGATGGCAGCAAGCCGCGCGCTGGCTGAATGCTCACCGATGGTTGTTAACGGCGAAGGCTCACTGCTGCCGGATATCGAGGACATCAAAAAAGTCTCCCGTATCATCGCCAAACAGGTTGCCAAAGAAGCACAGATCCAGGGTGTCGCGACTGTGACCTCTGACGGTGCACTCGATGAAGCTATCGAACGCAACTTCTGGCATCCGGAATATCGTGTTTACCGCCGGACATCTTTCTGACGAATAACCGGTATTCTGCCGCTGAAAACCCGCACTTGTGCGGGTTTTATTCTTTTTTTCACCCTTGCCAGCCTTTCCCCGCTCAAGTAATCTTAGCCTTATGGTAACTAATTAGTGATAAAGGTCTCAGTAATAATGGGAAAAGCCCGGATATGGAAACGGATCATTCTGTGGATGCTGGCAGGTATTATTCTGGCAGCAGCAGCGGCTATTGCGGCAGATCGCTGGATTAGCTGGAAAACCGCGCCTTATATCTATGAAAATATCAATGACCTGCCGCCGAGTGAAGTCGGTATGGTACTCGGTACCGCTAAGTACTATAAAAACGGGACAATTAACCAATATTACCGGTATCGTATCCAGGGTGCCGTGAATGCGTATAACAGCGGCAAGGTGAAGTATCTGCTGCTGAGCGGCGATAATGCCCAGCACAGTTACAATGAGCCGAGCACGATGCGCAAGGATCTGGTGAATGCCGGGATCCCGGCCAGTAAAATTGTACTCGATTTTGCCGGGTTCCGTACACTGGATTCCGTGGTGCGGACCCGTAAAGTCTTTGATACCAATGGCTTTACGATTATCACCCAGCGCTTCCATTGTGAACGGGCGCTGTATATCGCAATGGAAAAAGGCATTGAGGCGCGCTGTTACGCGGTTTCCTCCCCGAAGAATATGTTTACTGTCCGGGCGCGGGAAGTGGTTGCCCGGCTGGGCGCACTGGCTGATTTATATATTCTCAACCGCGAACCGCGTTTCCTCGGCCCGCAGGAGTCAATTCCGGCACCGCAAACCTTACCGGAGAATGTACCGTCATATCCGGCAGTGACACCGGAAGAGCTGAATGTACTTTATCCTGAGTCACCTGCGGCACCGGAAAAACCGGCGGATACCACACAACCGGCACCCGCCGCGCAATAACCCGGTTTCAGCGGGCCGCCAGCTTATTGGCTGCCTGCCGCCATAACCACTCCACCGGCCCCTGAGAAAAATAACGCAGCCACAGGGTTGAGAACAGGATGTTGATCAGCCACATCAGCGGCACAAACGCCAGCAGTGTCAGGCGATCAAACTGACAAAAATAACCGAGGTACTCAAACAGTATCACCCCGCACACCGACTGCAGCAGATAACTGCTCAGTGCGGTACGCCCGACCCGCTGTAAACAGGCGGCAACCGGTTTCAGCTGTGGCTGTAACCCATAGAACAGTGCAATAAGCCCGGTAGTCTGCACCGGCTGCAAAATATCCGCCAGCGGATAACCGATAGTACCCATCCAGAAGACACTCCAGCCGTTCAGGTATTCCAGCCACATCACAACCGCCTGCAGCAGCAGTGACGGGATCAGCAGCCACGCCGCCAGCCGCCGGTAATGAGATAGCGGATATGCCCCTTTCAGCCAGCCGTTTTTCATCAGTGTTGCGCCCAGCAGCATCATTGCCAGTAACTGCCAGCCATACTGAACCACCATCATCATCAGCATGCCGCTGATGGTACTGATTCTGTCCAGCATGCCGGCAATACCGCCGGTGTTGGCGATCAGTACTTCATAATCCAGCATTTCCTGCGACGGCTGCCAGTACAGCAGTTTCAGTTCACCGCCTTCCGATAACAGGAAAAACAGTAAAAACAATCCGGTCAGGATCAGTACCGGTACCAGCTTCAGCCACCAGCGGGAGGAAACATTATGGATGATCCAGCAGGCAGCAACGCCGGTCAGGCTGTACATCAGCAGGATATCCCCGTCCCAGAGCAGAGCGGTATGCAGCAGCCCGATCACTCCAAGCACCAGTAACCGCGCCATATTCCAGGGCTGGCTGTAACGGCTGAGCATCATCAGAGTGGCACCGAACAGCAGTGCAAACATGCCGAGGAATTTCCCCTGCACCAGCACACTTAATACTGCCCAGGTGGCGATATCTGTTGCGGACGCCGCCGGGGTGTACAGCGGGTTCAGATAGGCCGCAGACGGCAGCGCGAATCCGCCGATGTTCAGAATAAAAATACCGAGGATGGCCAGCCCCCGCACCATATCGAGGACATCAATACGGGCAGAGGCAGATGTGACTGAAGTATTCATCCGTTAAATATGACGGGCCGCGCGCAGGAATTCCTGGCGGGTATTCTGGCTGGATTTAAATAACCCGCCCAGTGAGGTGGTGGTGGTGGTACTGGTTGCGTCACGGATGCCGCGCGCTTTGACACAATAATGCACCGCGTCAATGGATACCGCCACATTAGTGGTGCCGAGCAGTGTTTGCAGTGCCAGCAGAATTTGCTGTGTCAGTCGTTCCTGAACCTGCGGGCGCTGGGCAAAGAACTGCACGATGCGGTTAATTTTCGACAGCCCGATAACGGTGTCTTTCGGGATATAGGCAACGGTGGCTTTACCGTCGATAGTGACAAAGTGGTGTTCACAGGTGCTGGTCAGCGTGATATCACGGACCGTCACCATCTCATCCACTTTCATTTTATTTTCAATCAGGGTGATTTTCGGGAAATTGTGATAATCCAGTCCTGAAAAAATTTCATCCACATACATCTTCGCGATACGTTTCGGGGTATCAGCCAGACTGTCGTCGCTCAGGTCGAGATTGAGCAGCTTCATAATTTCTGTCATATGCGCTTCAATCTGAACCTTACGGGTTTCCGGCGGCAGTGTCTGCTCCCGCAATGGTGTCTCCAGCCCGCGTGCGATGAGCGCGGCGTGGACAAGTTCTGCTTCCCGGCTTAATGATGACATACCTTCTCCGACTATTTTTCAGGTGACTCCCGGTGCTGTGTTGCACCCGTCGGCCGGTCAATACCCGCCGCTCTGCTATTTTAGAGCAATACGCCGTTTTGTTAATCCATTTTGTGGTTTTGGTGATGAAAAGTTTGCACCGGAAATCCCTGTTAATAATGCGGATATCAGCCGGAACGAAGATCACTGACACCATTACCGGAAAAGCGCCGGACAGCGAAAACGTTATATAACCTCATAACGGGTGCGGGAGGCATCCCGGTGGTCAGCAAAAACAATCTCTTCGCGGCCACCGGTAATATCAGACATAATCACCGCAGTAATATCAAATGCAACACCGGCGAACATCATTCCGGCAGAGATAAACCCTGCACCTGAAACAGACAATAATTATTCCTGATTTAATTCTTTCATAATTAACCTCTCAATTATTCAAATATAAAATACAGTATCTTTTTTGTCAGAACATAAAACCCCACATAAATAACAGGGGTGAGAAAGACATCGGTCATCACATTGTCCGGTCTGACAATGCGCAGTGAGGAGTGCGTTACTGTCAGAGATGTCAGTATCATGCTGATACTCATGGACCACAATCGTATATCTTTCAGATCATTGATTACCTTATGAAGAAAATTGTTCTTTCTCATCAGGAATAACTGCCCTGTTATATTTCAGAATAATGACTTTATGCCCTGAAAATTAAATAAAGCATAAACAGGCTAAGTTATAAAACCGTTTTTTTAATTATCCGTTTTTTATTTTTGATGAATAATAAAGATAACAGGATTAATAAATAGTAATCCTGTTATCACTGAGATAATTATTCTTTTATATCGCTGTGGTCACGGAAAACCAGCAAACCACCGATAATCAGTGCTGCAAAGGCCACCCACAGCGCCGGTTCCAGTTTGCCGGTAAAATACGCGGAGACAGAAGATACCAGCGGGCCGCCGAGCTGCCCGACAGCATACCAGGTGGTCAGCAATCCGGCCATATAGCGGCCGTGCTCCGGAGCCAGCTCGCGTCCGCACTGGAATGCCAGCTGCACCGCAGCCATCAGGCCACCGCCGACCAGAAAAGCACTGACTGCCAGACCACTGATCCCGGGCATGATTTCTGCCGCCAGAATACCCGCTGCCTGTGCCCAGAGGGTGATTGCCAGCCGCCGCTGCGGCGTGAAAAAACGCCGCGTGGCAATGGCGGCCACGATACCGGCGACTGCCGCTATCCCGAATACCGGCCAGACAAACTGGGCAAACAGGCTGCCGGGGAAACGCGCCGCCGCCATCTGCGACAAAAACGTGGCAGGCAGAATATAGCCGAATCCGGCCAGCGCATAGCTCCACAATAAACGGCGGATTTTTGGTGTCATCCGCGGTTTACTGTGCGGGGAGGAGGAGCTGCTCAGTTCCCCCGGGCGCGGCAGATAACAGCTGACATACAGACTGAAGACCAGTGCCGCAGCACCATAGATCCACCAGCCCTGCGAAGCGGTCAGTGATAAGCCCTGAATGCCGATGGCCGCCAGTCCGCACAGCAGAATCCCGGTACCGGTACCGCCGTAAACCGCGACACTCAGTGCCGGACGGTTGAGTTTTGCCAGTGCGTCATTGGTCCAGGCAGCCGCTAACACCAGTGTCCAGCCGCTCGCCCAGCCGATAAAAAAGCGCGCGATACTGTGCAGCACCGCCCCGGAAATCACCGCTGACAGCAGTGTGATAATCACCGCACCCCATAAACCGGTCCACAGCCGCAGCTCAATACCACGTTTTGCCCGCATGGCATCAAAGGATCCGGCCAGATAGCCGAGGTAGTTCCAGGCAGCCACAATACCGGCGGTTGTCAGGTCAAGCTGGTGCTCGTCAATCATCAGCGGCACCTGCGGGGTAAAAGCAAAGCGCCCTATTCCCATGGCCACCACCAGCGCAAGAAAACCACTGACTGCAATATGAAGCGCCGTTGTCTGACGGGCGGAGTGAGATGTCGTCATATGAAATGCAATATGTTAATAATTTGTAACTTCGTTATACCAAAAGAAGCCTTTAAAATGCAATAATGACTTCCGGAATCAGATCTGTTGCTCACGCTTTTGTGCCACATCATTCAACTTGTGCTGTAAGTCTGCCATAATGCCCTTCTCTTTATTATCCGTTTTATCTGCGCCCAGCAGGCGCCGGGAGTGAAACAGCATCATGGCTAATCCGACAGAAAGTTACACCTCTTCGTTAATCTCTTTACAGGAAGCACTGGATAAGCTGCTCGCGACCCCGGCCGCGATCACCGGTACTGAAACAATCGCGCTGACGGATGCCGCCGGGCGGATCACTGCCACCCCGGTTATTTCGCCTATCAATGTACCGCCATTTGATAATTCCGCAATGGATGGTTACGGCCTGCGCCTGTCCGACTGGGACGGAAAAACCCCGCTGCCGCTTGCCGGTCGTGCACTGGCAGGTGTGCCGTTTAAAGGTGAATTACCGGCCGGACAATGTGTCCGTATTATGACCGGCGCACCGGTACCCAAGGGTGTGGATACCGTGGTGATGCAGGAAGAAGCGGAAGTGTCGGATGCCGGAATTACCTTTACCGCCGGAATTACCGCCGGGCAGAATATCCGCCGTACTGGTGAGGATATCGCGCAACACAACGAAGTTTTACCGGCAGGCACCAAACTGGCCGCCGCCCAGCTGCCGCTGATTGCCTCCCTCGGCCTGGCGGAGCTGTCCGTGGTGCGCAAACTGAAAGTTGCCGTGTTCTCCACTGGTGATGAATTGCAGGCGGTCGGCCAGCCGCTGGGTGACGGACAGATTTATGATACCAACCGCTTTGCGGTTCGTCTGATGCTGGAAAAGCTCGGTTGTGATGTGATTGATCTCGGCGTGATCCCGGATAATCCGGATATTCTGCGCGCTACTTTTGAGAAAGCCGATGCACTGGCTGATCTGGTGATCAGCAGCGGCGGCGTGTCTGTCGGCGAAGCGGATTACACCAAACAGATTCTTGATGAAATCGGCAAAATTAATTTCTGGAAACTGGCGATCAAACCGGGCAAGCCGTTTGCTTTCGGTAAGCTGAATAACGCCTGGTTTTGCGGTCTGCCGGGTAACCCGGTCTCCACCACCGTTACCTTTTATGAGCTGGTGCAGCCGCTGATCGCCCGCCTGTCCGGTTTCAGTCAGTGGCAGCCGCCGATGCGGTTTAAAGCCGTCGCCACCACGCCGCTGAAAAAATCCGCCGGTCGTCTGGATTTTCAGCGCGGCATTGCCGGGGTGAATGAACAGGGTCAGATGGTGGTCAGAACCACCGGCGATCAGGGCTCGCATATTTTCAGTTCATTCAGCCTCGCCAACTGCTTTATTGTGCTGGAGCGTGAGCGCGGTGCGGTTGCCGCCGGTGAAACCGTTGAAATCGAGTTTTTTAACCATTTACTGAAGAATGACTGATGGCGACTGAACCCGGACATATTGAGCTCAGTGATGAGGAAGCGCTGCGTTATAACCGGCAGATCGTACTGCGCGGCTTTGATTTTGATGGTCAGGAAGCGCTGAAAGCCGGACGTGTGCTGATCACCGGCCTCGGCGGACTCGGGTGTGCGGCAGCGCAGTATCTGGCGGCGGCGGGCGTGGGTCATCTCACGCTGCTGGATTTTGATACGGTGTCGCTCTCCAATCTTCAGCGTCAGATCCTGCATACCGATGCCCGTATCGGGATGGCAAAAACAGAATCCGCCGCGATTGCGCTGAAAGCCGTCAATCCGCATTGCCGGACTGAAACCGTTACCAAACAGCTGGATGATGATGAGCTTACCGCTCTGATCCGGTCTCACCATGTGGTGCTGGACTGCACCGATAATGTCGCCGTCCGCGAACAACTGAACCGGGCGTGTCATCAGCTGAAGATCCCGCTGGTGTCCGGTGCCGCTATTCGTATGGAAGGACAGATTTCTGTCTTTACCTGGCAGGAGGGGGAACCCTGTTACCGCTGCCTGAGCCGGTTATTCGGGGAGAACAGTCTGACCTGTGTGGAAGCGGGTGTGATGGCACCGCTGGTCGGTACCATCGGCACCCTGGAGGCGATGGAGTGCATCAAACTGCTCACCGGCTACGGGCAGGTGAGCAGCGGAAAAGTGGTGCTGTTTGATGCGATGCGCATGCAGTTCCGCACCATTAATCTTAAGCCTGATCCTCAGTGCGAGGTGTGCGGCTGTAACGGATAGTCTCCGGTTTATCCAGATGGATCTGTGTGACGGCAGGCTGTGTTTCTGCTATCACACGGCCGTCACGGACAGAGTAACGCACCGGCACCTGACGGCGGACGGCATCAAACCCGTTTTCCGCCGGCAGGATCAGCAGGCTGGCGCGTTTGCCTTCCGCTACGCCGTAATCCTGTAAGTTCAGGGTACGCGCACTGTATTCCGTGATCAGTTTCAGCCCGTCATTAATCTGACCATATCCCATCAGCTGACAGACATGCAGCCCCATATGCAGTACCTGGAGCATATTGGCGGTGCCCAGCGGATACCACGGGTCAAACACGTCATCGTGACCGAAGCAGACATTAATATCCGCCGCCAGCATCTCTTTGACACGGGTGATCCCGCGGCGCTTCGGATAGGTATCGAAACGCCCCTGTAAATGAATATTCACCAGCGGGTTCGCCACAAAGTTAATGCCGGACATTTTCAGCAGACGGAACAGGCGGGAAGTATAAGCGCCGTTATAAGAATGCATCGCCGTGGTGTGGCTGGCGGTAACACGCGCGCCCATTCCCTCACGGTGTGCCAGCGCGGCAACGGTTTCCACAAAACGGGACTGTTCATCATCGATTTCATCACAATGCACGTCGATCAGGCGGTCATATTTCTGTGCCAGCGCAAAGGTTTTGTGCAGGGATTCCACGCCGTATTCGCGGGTAAACTCAAAGTGCGGGATAGCCCCCGCCACATCCGCGCCCAGGCGCAGTGCTTCCTCCAGCAATGCTTCACCGTTCGGATAGGACATGATCCCTTCCTGCGGAAACGCAACAATCTGTAAATCCACCCACGGCGCGACTTCCTGTTTCACTTCCAGCATCGCTTTCAGCGCGGTCAGGGTGGCATCGGAGACATCAACGTGGGTACGGACATGCTGGATGCCGTTAGCAATCTGCCATTTCAGGGTCTGCCGGGCACGGGTTTTCACATCATCATGCGTCAGCAGCGCTTTGCGTTCCGCCCAGCGTTCAATGCCTTCAAATAAGGTACCGGACTGGTTCCACGCCGGTTCTCCGGCGGTCTGGGTGGTATCGAGGTGAATATGCGGCTCGACGAACGGCGCGGTGACCAGGCCGCCTTCGGCGTCCAGGCTCTCCGGCAGTATTTCACCCTCCGGCTGCGGCACAATCGCGGTAATGCGCTGATTATCGATGTCGATACGCCACAGGCCAGCACGATCCGGCAGACGGGCATTAAAAATATGTTTTACGGTTTGATTAAGCACGGGTCATCTCCGGGTTGGTTGTACGACGACGGTTAAGTAACGGATTGAGGACAGCATAGCTTAATGCCCCGCCGAGAACTGCGTTCACCGGCACAATCCCCGGCAGCCAGTGCCCGGCAATCACACCTGCCGCCACGGCCAGCAGTGCGCTGACATTCACATCGCGCATTTTGCTGCGGTCAAACGTTTCATAACGGTGACGGTACATCAGGTAATCGGCAATAATAATGCCCCCGATTGGCGGGATAGCGGCAGATAAGAAGGTCAGCCAGCCGACAAAATTATTGTAGAGCCACAGAGCGCACAGTGTGCCGATAAGCCCGTTGACGATAGATAAGGTTTTGCTGGAAAGCCCGGTGATATTGGCAAACCCCAGGCCGGAGGCGTAAAGCGCGTTATCATTGGTGGTCCAGATATTCAGACCGAGAACGATAATCGCCGGTAATAACAGTCCCTGTGCAATCATCACATCAGAGATATCCGCCATACCGAGAGACGCCGCCCCGGCCGCCCCGAAGATAAACATCAGTGAATTACCGAGGAAGAAGGCGATAATCGCCACCAGCACCGCAATTTTCGGCTTGCGGCCGAAGCGGACAAAATCCGCTGTCAGCGTGCCGGCACTGACAAACGAACCGACCACCATGGCGAGCGCCAGATTAAAATCAATCGGCTGTGCCGGGATCACATCACGCAGTGCGCTCATGCCGCCCATACCGGTTACCGCGAGGTAAACAGAATAGCTGCCGAGAATGGCAATCGCCGGAACCGCAATCACCGAGAGTACGGTCAGCGCAGAGATACCGAAGAAAACGGTAATGGTCATCAGCACCCCGGAGATACCGATCAGCCAGTTGATATCCCAGCCCGTTGCTTTGCCGACCGGAATGGCAAACATGGCCACACCGACGCCGAACCAGCCGACCTGTGTGCCGCCGAGTAAGAATGAAGGGAGCCAGGAGCCTTTAATACCGAAGGAGTAACGCGCGAGAAGATGGGTTGTTAAGCCGGTTTTGGAACCAATGAAACCAAGAAAAGCGGTGTAGACACCAAGAAGAAGATTACCGATAAGAACTGCGAGGAAGAAATCATTAAAACTGAGACCGGTACCGAGAGCACCTCCGGTCCACATACTGGCGGAAAAGAAGGTCAAACCCAGCATTACAAAGGTTAATGCCAGCCCGCCTTTCCGCGCGGATATGGGCACAGGCCCATGACTGTAATTTTTATCCCCGGACACAATTGCCTCCTGTTGCTTTTCTCAGGCCAAAAAAATCTGACGAATTCTATAGCCGCAAAAAACAAAAGCAAACGATTTCGTTCACACTTTAAGAGAATTAACGCATCGTTAATATCCCGGTAAAAAAGCATTTTGACCAAACGAACAGGACAAAAATGCGGAGAAATCGTTCCTGATTGCTGTACCCGTTATTGTCAGACGGAGAGGCTACTCCTGTTATCAGGATATGAACATGAAGTGCTTGAAATACGCTTCCGCCCGTCAAAAAATCAAAAAAATCACATAAAAATCAATTTATTAATATTTTAATTATTTACTGTCGCAGTACGTGACGATAAACATTGCATGCCTGCCGGGAAATAACACCAGGCCTCAGAAAATAATATTCTTCTCCCGGGAGCTCTTTTATTTCCCCGGATATTCCGCCGGGGATGCGGTTATTTTTTACATTCTCTTTTTGACCCGCTATTACTTTATTTTTATTTATCGGTTACCCGCCGTTTTACGGCGATGAAAAGCAACAGCCCGGGACTTATCCGCCCCCTCCCGGTTCAAAAATCCCCGGGTTATTCTCTTTTGCGGCCGGATAACGAATTACGTTATGTCACGTAATGTATTGCCGGTAACACCGGCTTATTACTTAAAACAGCTATCACAATGAATTTAATGAAAAATATACCAGCCTATGTTGTTTTCGGTATGCCTGATAATAAGCCGGAAAAGCACGACAGGTAAGGATGGTTTATCCTTATTATTATCCTGTTCAACTTCTGTTGCCAAATACAGATAACTCATATATTGTACGCCGCCTGCATTTACCCCAGCGTGTGGTGATGGCCCGTTTATCACTGACGTTTCAGTAAAGTGCGCACGATGCAGACGCAAGGTGCGAGGTTTATTGAAAATAAATGCAGACTGACCGTCATCCGCTGACGGCCGGAGATATATATTGTGCCCGGATGCGATATCCGCGGCATGTTTCAGGCTATTGGGAAGGGCTGTAAAAATGCAACAGAATACTGTGCAGATGAAACGCGTCTTAAATACCCCCGCGTTGGTTTTCTTCGGGCTCGCCTATATGGTGCCCCTTGGTATCTTCACAACTTACGGACAGGTTACCGTCCTCAGTGAAGGTCATTTACCGGTTGCTTATATTATTACTCTGACAGCCGTCCTGTTTACCGCACTCAGCTATTGTAAAATGACCAGCACACTGCCGCTGGCCGGCTCTGCGTATTCCTATGTCCAGAAAATCTTCGGCGGGAATACCGGGTTTCTGGTCGGCTGGGCGCAATTGCTGGATTATCTGTTTCTGCCGATTATCAACTATATCGCCATCGGTATTTTTGTGCATGAAGCCCTGCCGTCGGTGCCGATGGAGCTGATAATCGTCTCCACTATTGTGATTGTCTCTGTGCTGAATATTCTCGGGATCAAACTGGTCACCTCGATGAATATGCTGATCATTGTGATGCAGCTGATATTTATCACGCTGTTCCTGTATCTCAGCTTCAGTTCCGCGTTCACACTGGATAAAGAGGCGCTGCTCGCCCCGCTGACGGTGATGTCCGATCAGGTGTCCGGGCTGTTTGCCGGTGCGGCGGTTCTGTGTCTCGCATTCCTCGGGTTTGATGCCATCTCCACCATGGCGGAAGAGACCAAAGACGCCAAACGTGCGCTGCCGAAAGCAATCCTCTATACCGTGTTTATTGCCGGAACATTGTTTATCATTATCTCTTACGCCGCACACCTGAGCTATCCGGCGTGGCGTGATTTCCTGCCGAACACCGATATCGCCAGTATTCAGGTGATGGAAAAAGTCGGCGGTGCACTGATGGCGTCCTCCTTTATTACTGCCTATGTGATCGGCGTGTTTGCCTCCGCGATGACATCCCAGGCCAGTATTGTGCGGATTTTCTACGCCATGGGCCGCGAAGGGGTGCTGCCGCGCTCAGTGTTTGCCCGTCTGCATGCCAGATTCAACACGCCGGTACTGTCGATCCTGTTTGTCGCCCTCGCCTCACTGATGGCGCTGGTGCTCTCCCTGAGCCTGGTGGCGTCCATGATAAGCTTCGGCGCACTGATTGCGTTTACCTTTGTAAATCTGTGTGTTATCAAACACTTTATTATTGACCGGAAAGAACCGCTGACGGCTGCTGTGATCCTGCGTTGTCTGGTGGTACCGGCTATCGGGGTGCTGCTGACCCTGTGGCTGTGGACCAGCCTGGATGTGCAGGCACTGACTGTCGGCCTGATCTGGCTGGGGATCGGTGTGGTATACCTCGGTGTGATCACCCGCTTCTTTACCCGCCGTCCGCCGTCAATCACGGAAGAAGAAACTCACTTAATTATCAATTAACTCTGTTGATGAGGATTGGAGAGCATAATGAAAATGACTGCCGCTGATATTATTTATCACAACGGTTATATCTATACTGCGGATGCGGAAAACCGCGTCGCCGGGGCCATCGCCATTGCTGACGGCCGTATTCTTGCCTGTGGTGATAATGATGACATGGCAGCATTCCGTGGTGAGCATACACAGTTTATCGACCTCGACGGCAAAATGATGATGCCGGGGATTATTGATGGTCATATGCACCCGTTCTGGGGCGGTATTCAGCTGTTCGGCTGCCATCTGAATTATGAATCCCTGACCATTGATGAGATCCTCGCCCGTGTGCAGGCGCATCTGGATAATGATCCGCGCACCGGCGAAAACGACTGGCTGAAAGTGACCGCCTGGCTGCGTCAGGGCATGTTACCGGCCGGTATTGATATGTACCGCGAAGATATGGACAAGCTCAATACCCGCCGCCCTGTCGTGCTGTTCTCCAATGACTGCCATACCCTGCTTGCCAACAGCCGTGCGCTGGAGCTGTTCGGCATCACCAGAGAAACCCCGGCACCGAGTGACGGTAAAATCGGCAAACACGCCAATGGTGAACTGAACGGAATTCTTGAGGATGCCCCGGCGATGCGTGCGGCAGACAGTATTCCCTCCATTCAGGCTGACCGCGCGGTGGATGTCGCCCGTCTGGTGCAGAAAGTCCTCAATGAACAGGGCGTCACCATGGTCATGGATGCACGTGTGGCAGAATTACAGCTGGATGCGTTCCGTGCATTACAGGAGCAGGGTGAACTGACACTGCGTGTGCAGGCTGCCCGTGAAATCACGCCGGATGATGCGCCTGATGTAGCATCCGTGCCACAGGCCGTGCAAAACGCCGTTGCCTTTGCGGAGCGTTATCATCAGCCGCAATGGGGCCCGGAACCGGGCATCGCGGTAAAAAACATCAAAATGTTTGTTGATGGTGTGCTTCAGTTCCCGACCATGACCGCCTCCCTGCTGAAACCGTACCGCATCAATCACGGCACCCCGGCACAACCGGACTGGCGTGAGACAGAAAATTACGGTGATCTCTATTTCACTTCAGAGGTGATCGATGCCCTGCTCGAACGTATCGCAGCTGCCGGGTACGATCCGCATCTGCATACTGTCGGTGAAGGTGCGGTTGATATGGTGCTCAACGGCATCGAAAAAATGCGGGCTGCACATCCGGGCAAAGATATCCGTCCGGGACTGGCTCACAATGAGCTGGTGGATGCCAAAGATTACGCGCGTTTCGCCAGACTCGGCACCATTGCCTGCCTCTCCTTCCAGTGGGCGGCACCGACTGCGGAACTGGCGGAATTCACCCGCAATATGATCGGTGAAACCCGTTTTCAGCAGCTGGAGCCTATCGGTAAGTTTATTGATGCCGGAGCGGTCGTTGCGTTCGGCAGTGACTGGCCGATTGATGATTTTGATGAATGGTATGATCTGAAAGTGGCCGCCACCCGCCGTGGTCATCCGGTCAACGGTCAGCCGGCACAGCGTCTGGACACCGACCGGGACCTGACTGTCACGGAAGTGCTGCGTGCCGCCACGATTGACTCGGCTTATGCCCAGCACCGGGAAGATATTCTCGGCTCCCTCGAACCGGGCAAACTGGCTGATATGATCGTGCTGGATCGCAATGTGTTTCAGATACCTGCTGATGATATTGCCAATGTGAAAGTACTGCGCACCATTGTCGGCGGTAAAACCGTTCATCTGACCAACTGACGGTAATCCGCAGTCTGATAAACCAAAACCTCATCCTGCGATGAGGTTTTTTTATCTCAGTGCTTAATCGCCAGTGTGTGGATCACCGGCTGATAGCCTTCGCGCTCATATAAACGCATGGCACCGGTGTTTTCCGGCAGCACTGACAACTCCAGATGCGTATGGCCCTGTGCCTTTGACCAGTCTTTAACAGCATCCAGTAATTTTTTTCCGGTGCCCTGTCCGCGTACTGCCGGATCAACCACAATATCAAAGATATAACCGAAACGACGCGGCACCACACAGGTATAAGGTGAGGTATCCTGCGTCTGTGCAAAGGCGAACCCGGCAATACGCCCTTCTGTTTCCGCCACCAGCAGACAGAACTTTTCATCTGTCACAGCGTTTTCGATAAATCCGCGATCCTGCTGCGCCGGGCGCCAGCGGTCGGGCTGATAATCCGCCATCAGAGTAAATAACTGCTGATAAAGCTCAGCAATGCGATCAGTGTCATTCAGTGCGGCAGGGCGGATTATCATAGTATTCTCCGGTTAATCGTAGGTTTTGACCGCAGGTGCCTCATAGTCACGGAAGCGGCGGATAAGCGCGTTACCGTCAGTTTCGACTACCGCCATATGGCGGTATTTTTCCTGCATAAACTGCTCATCGGTCATTTTGCTGATCAGAGACAGCAGCGGGTCATAATAATTATTGATATTCATCAGCCCGACCGGCTTCTGATGCAGCCCTATCTGACTCCAGGTAAAGACCTCAGCAAACTCTTCCAGGGTACCGAAGCCGCCCGGCAGCGCGACAAAGCCGTCCGCCAGTTCAATCATTTTGCTTTTACGTTCATGCATGGTGCTGACGCGATGAAGCTCAGTCAGGTTTTTATGAGCAATCTCCCGTCCTTCCAGCAATGCCGGGATCACGCCGATGGCCTTCCCGCCTTCGCGGAGTACGGTATCCGCCACCGTCCCCATGATCCCCACACTGGCACCGCCGTAAACCAAGGTAATTCCCTGCTCAACCAGAATCCGGGCAAATTTCACGGCCTCAAGGCGGTAAATCTCTGATGCACCTGCAGCTGATCCGCAATAGACTGCTATTCGTTTAATATCCCGCATATCTGCCCTGTCCTTATCGTGATGAAATGAAAATCCGGCAGTCAGTATACGCAAGCGGTCTGAAGATAGCACTCGTCAGATTTTGCTATATTACCCGGCAATCGCTGTCTGCGGATTAATATCCTCTTAAATCAGTAATTGCTATCCGTCAGCCGCCCCGCTAAGATTGCAGGACGAGTTCTGCCTTTTGCATGCAATTCAACATAACTAATTGTCTCACCGCATTTTTATTGCTCCCGAGGTTCTTCATGTCTGCGTCTCCCCGCCAGCAAAGTGGTTCTCCGTGGTTACCGATCGGCTTATTGCTGCTGTCGATGATCTCTATTCAGAGCGGTGCCTCACTGGCAAAAACCCTGTTTCCGGTTATTGGTGCCCCGGGTGTGACCGCCCTGCGATTACTGCTGGGTACAGCGATTCTGCTGGTGATTTTTAAACCCTGGCGGCTGCGTTTTACCCGTGAGTCTTTGCTGCCGATGCTGGGATACGGCCTCTCGCTCGGGGCGATGAACTATCTGTTCTATCTGGCGCTGTCCACCATTCCGCTCGGGATTGCAGTCGCCCTGGAGTTTACCGGGCCGCTGGCGGTTGCTATGTTCGGGGCACGGAAAATAACGGATTATCTCTGGATTATTCTGGTGATCGCCGGTCTGGCCTTCCTGCTGCCGCTCGGTGAGCAGATCGGACAGATTAACCAGCTGGATCCGGTGGGGATGTTATACGC
>OKSH01001284.1_pt1 | contig 22848 bp, 14 predicted proteins | sample 1601231 | NCBI WGS metagenome assembly OKSH01 (sample SAMEA3541596, study PRJEB24748) | human gut metagenome | biome: human gut; feature: human-associated habitat; material: faeces | place: China | collected 2012
CGGCCTATCATAATTCGAATTTGAGCCGCCGTGCCCTGTGACATTCCCCGTTGTTTTTCCGTTTCTTTTATCCCCTACTTTTCGCTGTTATCCGCCATCGTGAAACCAGTCAAAGGGAAAAAATAGTTCCAGTCAACACAAACGACCCCCCGGAGAGTTGCAGCTCTTCGGGGGGTCTTGTTTGTCAGGACAGATCACCTGCAATAGGTCTTAGTCACGTCCTTCATATGTGCTGCCAGTGCATCCGTCAGCTGTCCGTCCGTCAGGCGCCATTTCCAGTTGTCTCCAAGGGTGGACGGGAAGTTCATGCGGGCTTCTCGTCCGAGTCCGAGCCAATCCTGCATCGGGATCACTGCGGTTCCTGCGGTTGAGGACATCGCTGTTGCGATCATCGCTTCCACCACATCTTTACCGCTTTTTACCCGCAGGTACTCACGAATGTATTTCTGCACCTTGCGGTTGTTTTCTTCGTACCAGCCGCGGGTCGTCTGGTTGTCATGGGTTCCGGTGTAAACAATACAGTTCTTATCATAATTGTGCGGCAGATATTCGCTGTCATAGCTGTCAAATGCGAACTGTAATACCTTCATACCCGGATATCCGCATTTTTTGATCATTTTGCGGACAGGAGGTGTGATAACACCCAGATCCTCTGCGATCATCTCTTTTTTGCCCAGCTTCATCTTCATCGCTGCAAACAGTTCGAAGTCAGGTCCCTTTTCCCAGTGACCATTGACTGCGGTTTCGTCTCCGTAAGGAATCGAGAAATATGCCTCGAAGCCACGGAAATGATCTACGCGGACGATATCGTAGAGGCGATAGCTATAACCGATTCTTAAGATCCACCAGTCATAGCCTGTCTTTCTGTGATATTCCCAGTCATAAAGAGGGTTCCCCCACAGCTGACCGGTGGCAGAAAAAGCATCCGGCGGAACACCTGCAACTGCCTTGGGCACGCAGCCCTCAGAAAGCTGGAACAGCTCCGGATGAGACCAGGTATCTGCACTGTCAAGTGCAACGTAAATCGGGATATCTCCGATAATAGAGATCCCTTTTCCATTGGCATAGGCCTTGAGTGCCTGCCACTGTTTTGCAAATAAATACTGTAAAAACTGCCAGAAGCAGATTTCATCGGACAGCTCATGTCTGCAGCGTCTGATTGCTTCAGGCTCCCGCAGCTTTAAAGGTGCGTCCCATTCCAGGAAGCTTGCGCCGCCCTGACTGTCCTTGATCGCCATAAACAACGCATAATCAGAAAGCCACCAGTCATTTTCCTCACAGAATGCAATAAATTCAGCATTCTCTGCGATATGGCTGTTGTGGTATGCCTTGCGCAGCAGGGGAAAACGTCCCTGATACATTTTTTCATAATCCACATAGGACTTGCTGCCGCCCCAGTCTGTATTCTCACATTCTTCTTCTGTCAGCCATCCGTTTTCGATCAGCTCCTCCAGATCGATCAGGTAGGGATTGCCCGCAAAGGTAGAAAATGCCTGATAGGGGGAATCCCCATATCCGGTGGGTCCCAAGGGCAGGATCTGCCACAGCTTCTGTCCCGCTTCCTTCAGAAAATCCACAAAAGCATAGGCTTCTTTGGAAAAGGTTCCGATGCCGAATCGGGATGGCAGGCTGGTAACCGGTAATAAAACACCGCTTCTTCTCATTCTTTTTTCCTCTCATCCTTTGAACGATATGTTTTGTCACGCCATGCAGGGCGAAAGATCAGAACCTCCGTGCAAGCACAGTCGGTCTTCTGACGTTTCGCCCTTTTTGTCATTTGAAATCTCCGATTTCTCATGTCTGACAGGTCAAGAGGTCTTTCCCCCACCCAGAAGCAGGCTCCTGGGTGCTTAGACCTTTTCCCCTTGTATCCTTATTTTAATTTCCAGATATCGCGGTTGTATTCTGCGATGGTACGATCGGAAGAGAAGAATCCGGCTTTGGCGATATTTACCACCATCATGCGTTTCCACTTTTCCTGATCCTCGTAGTCTGCAAACATACGGTCTTTGGTTGCAATATAGTCTTCCAGATCCAGCAGGGTCATGAACCAGTCCTTATTCAGCAGCTCGTTGTAGAGGCGTTCCAGATTCTCCTTATGACCAACTGCCAGCGCCTGATCGCTTACGATGAAGTCCACTGCTGCTTTGATCACAGGGCTCTTCTCATAGAAGCTTCTGGACACGTAGTCTGCCTTTGCATAGTGGTCGATAACCTGCTCGCTGTTTTCGCCGAAGATATAGATGTTGTCATCACCGACGAGGTCGTGGATTTCAACGTTTGCACCGTCAGCTGTGCCAAGTGTCACCGCACCGTTTAACATCATCTTCATGTTGCCGGTACCGGATGCTTCCTTGGAAGCCAGAGAGATCTGCTCGGAAATATCGCAGGCAGGGATCAGCTTCTCTGCATAGCTTACGTTATAGTTTTCTACCATAACAACCTTCATGTAGTCCTTTACATCCGGATCGTTATTGATGATCTGCTGCAGGACTAAGAGCAGATGGATGATATCCCGCGCAATGACATAAGCCGGAGCTGCCTTCGCGCCGAAAATAAAGGTCAGCGGACGGGCAGGCTTTTTACCGCCTTTGATCTCCAGATATTTGTGGATGATATACAGTGCGTTCATCTGCTGTCTCTTGTACTCATGCAGACGTTTGATTTGAATATCGAAAATGGAATCGGGATTTAATTCCTCGCCTTCGTGCTCTTTGATATGAGCAACAAGTGCTTCTTTCTTCTCTCTTTTGATCTTTACCAGATCGTTTAAGAATTCCTCGTCATCCTTAAATGCAAGCAGCTTTTCCAGCTCCATCGCATCCTTCTGATAGCCGGTTCCAATCTTTTCGGTAATCAGGGCAGCCAGCTCACGGTTGCAGGAAAGCAGCCATCTGCGGAAGGTAATGCCGTTTGTCTTATTATTGAACTTTTCAGGATAAATCTCATAAAATGCATGCAGCTCGGTATCCTTTAAGATCTCAGTGTGAATCGCAGCAACGCCGTTTACGGAGAAGCCGTAGTGGATATCCATGTGAGCCATGTGCACGCGGTTCTGATCGTCGATGATCTGTACCTTCGGATCGCTGTATTTTGCAGCAACACGGGCGGACAGCTCCTTGATGATCGGAACGAGCTGAGGAACCACCTTTTCCAGATAGGACAGCGGCCATTTTTCCAGAGCCTCTGCCAGGATGGTGTGGTTGGTGTATGCGCAGGTCTTGCTGACAACCTCGATTGCCTCGTCCATTGTAAACGCTTTATCGTTTACCAGGATACGGATCAGCTCCGGAATAATCATGGACGGATGGGTATCGTTGATCTGGATGACTGCATAATCGTACATCTTTCTCAGATCGTACTGCTTTTCCTTCATCTCCATCAGGATCAGCTGTGCAGCGTTGCTGACCATGAAATACTGCTGATAAATACGAAGCAGGTTGCCGGCTTCATCGGAATCATCGGGATATAAGAACAGGGTCAGGTTCTTTTCGATGGCTTCCTTATCAAATGTGATACCTTCTTTTACGATGCTTTCATCTACGCTCTCGATGTCGAACAGGCGCAGCTTATTGACACCGTTGTTGTAGCCGACTACGTCAATATCATACAGACGGGAGGTTACCTTTCTGTCACCGAAAAAGACATCAAAGGAAACATCGGTTTTATTCAGCCAGGAATCCTTCTCGATCCAGTCGTTCTTTTCTGCGGTCTGAAGGCGATCCTTAAATACCTGCTTGAACAGACCGAAGTGATAGTTTAAGCCGATGCCTTCGCCGGGAAGACCCAGGGTTGCAATGGAATCCATAAAGCAGGCAGCCAGACGTCCCAGACCACCGTTACCAAGAGACGGCTCCGGCTCGATCTCTTCGATTCTGGACAGCTCCTTGCCCTTGCTCTTTAATACACTTTCTACTTTTTCATAGATTCCCAGATTGATCAGATTGTTGGACAAAAGCTTACCGATCAGGAACTCGGCAGAAATATAGTAGATTTTCTTGTCACCGTCGTTGGGTACGGTTGCCTCTTCCAGTCCCTTTACCAGATACAGCAGTGCAACATAAACCTGCTCATCGCTTGCATCCTCCAGCTTTTTGCCGAAGAGCTTCTCCGACAGAGCTTCCAGCTCCCTGTCAATTCTCTGCTCCAGAATTTCTCTCCGGATCGTTTCTTCCTGTCTCATTCTTTCCTCCGTTTCTGCCGCCTGGCGGCAACTTTTGATTCATGACAATAGAATGCTCGCAGAGCGTGCATTCTATTGTTTACTCTACAATGTCCTGGTAGCGCATCCGCACCAGTTCATATCCTAGCACTACGTTTCTTCCCTCTTCCAGATGCAGCAGGCGGTCAACCTCTTCCACCGCAGCAGCCGACACGCCATAAAAATCCTGACGCACCGTATTCATCTGCTTGCCCGCATAGCTCATGAGCGGGATTCCGTCAAAGCCGCAAACCGGATGGAACACATCCAGCTCCATCAATGCCCGCATCGCGCCGATGGCCATCAGATCCGATGCACAAACAAACACATCCATTCTGTCTGCATAAGAGAAGGTCAGCTCCCTCGCTTTTTTCTCACTGAAATCTCCGTATTCGATGGTCAGCTCCAGCGCAAGCTCCTCTGCCAGCTTCTTCATCCCTGCAATCCGTTCTCCGGTTACAAAGGACTTTTTATCCCCTGCGATATAAAGGACCTTTGTACAGCTTTCATTGCCGAGGATCGTCTTTTTTGCGATTTCGTACTGGGCATTTTTCTGGTCAATCCAGACCGAAGACGTATTCCTGTCATGATAGGGTGCGTCAACCAGCACGATTTTAAACGCACCAGACGCAATCAGCTCTCTTAGAAATTCATCTTCCTCATTCATCCCATATGCGATAATTCCTTCGACGCTCTGAGCTTTTAAATAGCTGGTCAGCTCATCCAGTCCCATATCCGCTACCATGGAAAAAAACAGCGTCACCACATCAAGCTTTAATTCCTTTGCCCGGTGGATCGCGCCGGAAAGATACTGCAGGTTGATCTCATCCACGCAGCCAACTGTTTCCTCCAGCTTTAACAACAGGGCAACCCGCCCAAACTGTTTGGAGGAAAGTGCTGCTGCAACCGCATTGGGCGTATAGTTCAACGCTTCGATCGCCGCATTTACCTTGTCCTTCGTGCTTTCACTGACGCCTTCATAGCCGTTTAGCACCTTCGACACCGTGGAGATCGCCACGCCTGCCTGTCTCGCCACATCTTTTATGGATGCCAAGCTTCCTCCTCCTCTCTGTTGGAAAACGTTTTCTAAATACATTCCTATCATAGATCAGAAAACGTTTTCCGTCAATATCAATATTTTAAGAATCATGTCAATTTTTTGAAAAAAAAGGCGGCAGGAGCTTTCGCTCCTACACTCCTCGAGCGGGCATGTCCTGTGTTGTATCTTCCTCCTTGTTCTCTTTTCGTGCATCCTTATGCCTTATGGAATAGTCCGCCGTATGCCTGGCTGTAAGCTGCAACAAGTTCTTTTGCAAGAGAGTAGGAATTGATCAGCGGATGCAGCATCAGCGCCTGGACCGCTTTTTCCTCGGACTGTTCCTGTACCGCCTCTACGGTTTCCTTTTCGTACATCTTAATCAGACGCATCAGCAGATAGCAGTGCTCCGGAACTTCCTCCACCTTCACCGGATGAATTCCTGTTTCATCCACATGGCAGGTAACTTCCACAACGTCGCGGTCACCCAGTCCGGGAATGCTGCCCTGATTTTCTACGGAAAGCACCAGATCGCGTCCGTCCTTGCTCTGCAACCCCTCGATGCAGTCAAGCATAACGCCTGCATATCCCATGCCATCAGGCACTTCCAGCTGCCCCTTTTCCAGAAGCGGGCGCTTTGCAAGACCGGACTCGATACTCATGTAGGAATTCTCACGAACCTGCATATAGTACAGGAAAATCTGCAGTGCGCCTTCGGGATCGGCGTCCATATCCATCGCCTTCAACTCTTCCATCATCTGCTTGTTGACCTGCTCGATCGTCTGACCTCTGGTCGCGCCGGACTTTAAGATATTGGCTAGCGCTTTTTCCCGATGATAATAGTAGTAGAGATATTCATTCGGCAAAAATCCGATCATCCGCAACAAATCGGGATCGAACATGGAAAATTCCTGAATGCTCTTTAAAAATTCATCGGCAGCAAGAAGTTTCGGCAGAATTTCCTCGCCTTTGACCTTCACGCTGCGAATCCAGGAAAGATGATTTAATCCGAAGAATTCCACATACAGGTCTTTTTCATCCACGCCGAGCTTTGCTGCCATACGGAATTTTGTGCTGCTGGGCGCATCGCAGATGCCGATCACCTTTTCATATCCTGCGCTCTTTAACGCCTGTGTCACCAGACCGGACGGGTTCGTGAAATTGAAAATCCATGCGTTCGGTGCAATTTCATTAATCAGCCTGCAGTACTCCAGCAAAATCGGAATCGTGCGCACTGCCATCGAAAATCCACCGACACCGGTCGTTTCCTGTCCGATTACGCCTGCGTTTAATGCGATTGTCTCATCCATCACACGGGAATGGTCGCCGCCGACGCGCAGCGTTGTTACCACATAATCCGCGTCCTGCAATACCTTACGCACATCCGCAGATTCCGTTACAATCAGATCCTTGTGATTTCTGTTTACCACATGGCGGCACAGCTTTGTGATGATCTGCTGTTTCTCCTGATTGATGTCATAGAGCGCTACCTCGTCAATATGAAGTGCCTTGTATCTTGCCAGCAGGCCGTTGATAAAAATGACGGTTCTGACGCCTGCTCCCCCGATGACTGCGATTTTCATTTTGTTTCCTCCCCTTTCTTTTTTCCCATAAATTCCTTCAGTCCCTCTTTGTCCGGAAATCCGGTGTTGCCGCCGTACGCTGTCACGTTTAACGCGCCGCAGGCATTGCCGCAGGCCAGACATTCTTCCAGACCTTTTCCGGTCAGAAATCCGTATACGAAGCCCGCATTAAACGAATCCCCTGCGCCAGTCGTATCCACAGCCTTTACCCGGTACGCCGGGAGAAAGACCTCTTTTCCGTTTTCGATTGCAAGAGAACCGCTGCTGCCAAGCTTGATGACCACCCTGTCGCAATCCTTCGCAAACTCCCGTGCCGCTTCCTGTGCGGTCTTCGTCCTGCCATAGTGAATCGCTTCCGTCTCGTTCATGAACAGCACGTCGATATACGGAAACAGCTCCTTGATCTGAGGATTCCATTCCCCGGTTGGATCCCAGCCCAGATCGAACGAGACAGTCGCTTCTGTCTCTGCTTTGACGCGTTTTAACAAAGAAAGATACGCCGCGTGGTTTTTGCTTCCCTCATAGCCTGTCATATGAATATGCGAAGCGTTTTTCACGCCCTCGATATCCACCTTGTCGATGGAAATTCCCGCGTTCGTGCCGCGATACGTCAGAAACGACCGATCCTTTTCATTGGTAAAACTGATCGAAATACCGGTTTTTTCCGTCCTGCTCGTCCCAAGCAGACTGTCGTCGATATTTTTTGCGGCAAATTCTTTGCGGATCAACACCCCGTAGCAATCGTCCCCGACCTCTCCCTGAAATACCGGATGTAGACCGAGCTTTCCAATGCCAAGCGCAAACAGCGCCGCGCCGCCGCCTACATAGGTATCCATAACCGGCACTTCATCCTCCTGCCCGGGCTTTGGCAGACTGGAAACGCCCGGAACAACAAGGTCTATATTTACATCGCCGTAAACATAGACGTCCCATTTTTTTCCCTTCATAGTCCCCTCCATCTTTCGTTTTTTCATTCTTTTTCAGCATACCATAAAGTCCGTAGGAAATCAAAATACGATCCTCACAGAGTGGTTTTATCGTGTCATGCGATAAAAAAGACATGCGCCAAATCCCGGGCATGTCTTTTCCGATTTCATCAACTACGCAGCGACGCAATTTAGGGGTGTATTTATCCCTTTATTCTCATTCCTTTACTGCCCCGATCATGGAACCCTGTGCAAAATATTTCTGAATAAACGGATATACACACAGAATCGGTACGGTAGTTACAACGACTGCCGCCATTTTCAGCGAATCAGAGGTTGTCGTTGCCGCGTTCTGAGCCAGCGCCTGAGCGACTGTCTCTACGTTCTGCTGTGCGTTCATCGCTTTGGTCAACATGTTCTGCAGCACGGTCTGTACCGGCCACTTCGCAGTATCGCTCATGTAGAACGCACCAGAAAACCAGTCGTTCCAGTGGTTGACTGCCGTATAAAGCCCGACAACCGCGATAACCGGCTTGCTTAGCGGCATCATGATTTTAGTATAGATTTTGAAAAATCCGCAGCCATCCAGCTTCGCCGATTCCTCCAGGCTGTCCGGAATTCCCTCAAAGAAGGTTCTCACCATCAGCAGGTAGGTTACGCTCACCAAACTCGGTACAACGTAAACCCAGAAAGAATTGAGCAGATGCAGGTTTTTGTACTGGATATATTTCGGAATCATCCCACCGTCAAATAGCATGGTGAATGTAATCAGCATCGTAAGGACGGTTCTGCCCGGCAGATCCTTCTGCTTGAGTGCATAACCCGCAAGGGTTGTCACCATAAGGCTTAAGAATGTACCGATAACAGTTCTCGCAATACTGATTCCATATGCTCCCATAATACTGCCGTCTTTGAATACTTCGCGGAAATTATCCAGCGTAAGCTGTCTGGGCCAGAACCAGATTCCGCCCCGCGCCGCATCTTTTCCATCATTAAAAGACAAAACCAGAACATTCAGACACGGAAGCAAAATCGCCAGACACAGCAGAATAATAATCAGATAAATAATTGCCTGCAAGATCTGTTCTCCCGCGTTTCTTTTTATTTTGTTTTCCCGCCTGACCTCGATCTGCTTCATAGCGTCTGTCTCCTTTTTGCCTGCAGGCTGTAAAACCTGCAGGCGCTTTTGATTCTAATTCCTTTTTAGTCGTAGAAGTTTACCGCATCCGGATCTTCCTTATAGATATTTGCAACATAGTCTTCAAACTGTTCTACGCCTGCAGCCTTTAACTGTGCACGGAAAGATTCGATAATTGTCTTTACTTCTGCGTCATCCTTTGCAAAGAAGCACTGTGTCAGCACCTCATCCCAGTTTAACAGATCCATCTGGGTCTTTACTGCTGCCAATTCGTCTGCGGACATGTAAGCAGTTGCATTTAAGCCGGGAACCAGCTTTTTCTCTCTCGGATACTCTGTTGCCAGTTCTACGCTTCTTGCATAAGTTGTGCCTGCTGCTGCACCGGGACGGGACTCCCCGAAGTTCTTGGTATTATCTGTGTTGGTAACACAGAAGGATAAGAAGCAGTTACCGATACCGCCAAATGCAGCGCCGATCTGGTTGATCATGTAATCTGTATCATTGTTGTTTACTTTTTCCAGAGCTTCATCGGTCAGAACAGGATTGCCGTCTACCATGTTGTAGCTGACGCCTTCTACACCGTACTGTGCCAGAAGCTGTCCGTCATAGGTGCTCAGCCAGTCGAAGAACTTGAAGATTTCTTCCGGGTTTTCTGCATCTGCAGAAATCGCCATACAGCCGTATGCGGTCTTGCCGTGGGTTACCTTCTTGTTATCGCCGGAGATATCGTTTAACGGTCCAAGCGGAATCCAGTCATCGTTTCCATAAATGATATCCTGATAGTTATGTACGTCTGCGATGATTGCAGAGTTGTGGTTTCTGGAAACTTCTTCTGCACGTGTGGAATCCATGGTGAAGAACTCAGGGTTCATCAGACCCTCGTTTAACAGTTTTCTGACATAGTCGATTTCATCATAGATGGAATCTTTTTCCGCCTCATGTCTGACATTGCCGTCCTCGTCGATGTTGTAATCATCGCTGACACCCCATTTTAAGCCAGGGCAGATGTACTCAATAGTGTCCATAGAGCCGCCCCAGTATTTCGGCCCGAGCGGGTAAACATCGTTGCCGTTGTCGTCTTTGTAACCGCCTTCTTTGATCTTAACAAGCAGGTCGTAAAAATCATCCGCTGTTCTGATCTGTGTTACGTCGATACCAAGATCATCAGCGATAGACTTCTGAATCCACAGACCGCCGACATATTCTCCCTCCGGAATCCATTCCAGAGTCTTGTCGGTTTCTGCCACATTCATCTGCCACAGATAAACGCCATCCAGATCATCCCGGAAGGTTACATTCTTGTAAGAGTCATCCGGTAAGAAGCCATCTTCATAATACTTGGAGTAAACTTCCGAGTTTTTCATATACTCGGAAACATCTGCGAACATGCCTTCTTTTGCAGCCTTTAACAAAAGCGGGAACTCCGGTCTGGTCGAGTTATCCAGATAGGAAACGATAACGTCCGGAATGGTTCCTGCAGCCAGCTGGGAAGCCATAACCTTCTGGTCACTGTCGCCAGGGGTATATTTGATATCCAGCGTGATGCCGGTCAGCTCTTTGATCTTTTTCCCAACCTCAGTGCTGGAAAAATCATCGGGAAGTGTGTTGCCGATATCATCTACATATGCCTGTACGGTGATGGTACGGTCAGCAATCCAGGTATCAGGCTTGTCAGACGTGTCCTCTGTTGCCGCATCCGAAGACGTTTTGCTGTTGCTCGTCGATGCGCTGTCTGTGCTGCTGCCGCATCCTGCCAAGCTGCCAACTACCATGCTTCCTGCCAGACCAGCTGCGAGCAGATTTCTGATCCATCTCTTTTTCATTTGGTTTCTTCCTTTCTTCCTTTTTATGTATCCTGTTTACCACAGGCTTACTTCCGTCATCTTTTTACAGATCTTGTTGCACGCTACAACCAGTACCAGTCCAACCAGCCCCTGTATCAGACCAATTGCCGTCGCATAACCGAACTGTCCTCCCTGCAAGCCGACACGCAGAACGTAAATATCCAATGTATCTGCAATCGACATGTTGCCGGGTGTACGCAGCAGCCATACCTGATCGACACCGGAGGAAAGCAGTCCGCCGATTCCCATAATGAACAGGATACCGATCGTTCCTCTGATTCCGGGCAATGTGATGTGCCACATTTTCTTGAGCTTTCCGCAACCATCCATTTCAGCGGCTTCGTAAAGCGTCGGGTCTACGCTGCTGATTGCAGCCAGATACATGATGGAATCCCATCCGATGTTTTTCCACAGATCCATGGAAAACAAAATCCGGTAAAAATACTTTGCATCCATCAAAAAGAATGTGCTTCCGTCTCCGCCCAGCGCTGCAATCGCCTGGTTTAAAATACCAGTATTCGGTGCCAGAATTTTCTGAAGCATCGTCACGATGATAACCGATGATAAAAAGTGCGGCAGATAGGTAATCGTCTGAGAAATTTTCTTGAACTTCATGTTGCGCAGCTCATTTAACAAAAGTGCCAGAATGATTGCGAACGGAAATTCCAGAATGCACTTGATAATACCGATCGCAAGCGTGTTGCGGATCAGTCGTCCTGCATCGTAGCTCTTGAAGAACGTTTTGAAATAATCAAAACCAACCCACGGGCTTCCCCAGATTCCCTTCTTAAAGGAATAATCCTTAAATGCCAGAACGGAACCAGCCATCGGCACATAGCAGATCAGTGCGTAGTAGACGATACATGGAAGCAGCATGACATACAACGGCCAGTACCGCATCAGTCGTACTCCGATTGACGCATTTCCGGACGGTTTCCCTTTTCGGGATGCCAGGCTCTTTGTTTTCACAGGTTTCTTCACCTCCCGTCATCTGATGAAATTATTATAAAAATTGTATAAATTTCCGACAATGGACATTTCCACACTGTACAATGGACATTTCTACGATTTAGGGTCACGCCCATCGAAGCTCCATCTGCCAGATGAAGTGCGCTTTCTTCATCTGGTACTTCTCTGCCAGCTCCGGTCCGCAGCTGGCAGAACCGACGCCGCTGACCATATCATTAAAGTACACCGTCAGGAAATCCGACTTTTCCAGCTCGAACGCGTGCTTCTTTCTCTCCAGCTCCTCCCGTGTGTATTCGGAGATGCCAAATTCAAACGGCTGCGCCCCACGGGAGGTGAAACCGACGTCAGGCATCTGCTCCAGGTGCACCCACCGCGTTCCGAAATGGTTTCCATTTTCCTGCGGCTTCAGATAATCCTCGTGCATTTCCTCTACTGTCTGCGTGAACACGTCAAGTCTGCTGCCGCGGTGCTTGTCACAGTAGCTCTCCTGCGGACCATAGCCATAATAGGATACCTGATTCCAACTTCTGTCCACACCAAAGCGCAGTCCAAACCGCGGTAAAAACGGAAAGGTCTGGTCGATTCCGCCCTCGACATACCAGCCGAGGCTTCCGTCGTTTCCGATCTTCCACTCTACATTTCCTTCAAAAAATTTCTGTCTGGAAACGCCAGCCATCGAAAAATACATCCGCACACTCCAGCCATCCTGACGCTGCCATGCGCTGCTTTCATATACCCGTACCATCGCATGATGCAGCTGGGCTTCCTTCCATTTTTCCGAAATATTGCCGTCGTTGTCCGTCGGCGCGCGGTAAATATCAAACACCATCGGCTGTTTTAAATACTCTGTCCCGTCTTTTATAAAAGAAACAACCGTACCCGTCCGTTTGGAGACGCGGCAGGTAAAATGCTCTGCGGCGAAGCAGTATTCTGTCTCCGTTTCCGTACAGGAGATCAGGGACAGCGCGACGGATTCCGTGAGCGAAAGCTCCTGTGTGACAGCATCAGCGTTCGCCGCAAGGACTATCTGGTCGAAGCCCAGCAGATGTCCCGCTTTGGTCAGCGGCGCGTCTTTTTTCTGAATCAGCTCTATGGTCAGGACAGTTTCGTCTGCGCCGGTCACTGTCTGCAGCGGCGGGATCATCACCCGCATCGTTCGATGCGGCGGCAGATGAAACTCAGAAATCATCCCCTCTTCCAGCACATTTTCTTCCTGCTTCCAGAGATAGTGAATTTCAAGCGCATCCTCTGCGTCTGTAAAGTCCAGCATGTTTCGAAGCTCCAGCGCGCCTGTCCGGCGGTCATAACCGGTCACACGCACCGGACGCAGGACATTTTTTAATTCCAGCAGTCCCGTATGTGATCTGCGGTCCGGATACACCAGCCCGTCCATACAGAAATTTTTATCGTTCGGATAATCCCCGAAATCTCCTCCGTACAGAAATTTTTCTTTTCCATCCGGCGTTTTTCCAGCATAAACTGCATGGTCACACCATTCCCAGATAAACGCACCGCAGTAATTTTCGTACTGATACAGCTGCGCGAAATTTTCTTCCAGATCCCCTGGGCCGTTGCCCATCGCATGACAGCATTCGCAGTGCAGAAACGGCTTTTTATTTTCCCCGTTTTCACAATAATTCTGAATCCAGTCAAGCGGCGCATACATCCGGCTCGTCACATCCAGCACGGATAAATCCTGCTTCTGCCAGTCCTGCCAGGTACAGCCTTCATAATGAATCAGCCGCGTTGGATCATAGGCCTTCACCCATTTTGCCGCTTCGATCATATTCGGACCATATCCACTCTCATTGCCCAGGGACCAGAATAAAATGCACGTCCGGTTCTTGTCACGGATCACATTTTTCTGTACCCGGTCCAGAATCGCTTTCGCAAACCCGAATGCTTTCGCAATCTGGGAAACCCAGTCTTTATCCTCCTCCGAGTACACCTCGCCGCAGCCGTGCGATTCCATATCGGACTCGCTGATCAGATAAAATCCATACTCGTCGCAAAGTTCGGAAAACCACGGTGCATTCGGATAATGACTCGTCCGGATCGCATTGACATTGTGCTCCTTCATCAACCGCAGATCGGTCAGCGCATCCTCCTTCGTGACCGCCGCCCCATGATACGGGTTACTGTCATGCCGGTTGACGCCCTTTAGCTTCACCGATGTTCCATTGATCAACAGCTTTCTGTCAACGATTTCGACCGTCCGGATTCCGATTTTCTGCACGATTTTTTCCCGCTCTGTTTCCAGTTCCAGCGTATAAAGATACGGCTCCTCCGCATTCCACAAAACTGGCTGTTCTACCGTAAAACAAATGGATTCCCCGGCCTGTTCCCCGATCACCCTGTCCCTGTCCTTTAAGGTCGCCTTTACCGTGCAGGTGCCGCTTTTTTCCGTTCTGACGCAGATTTTTCCGACCGCTTCTTCATACGATGTGCGAATGGTGAAATCCCGGATATGATCTTTGGGACGGCGCAGCAGATAGACATCTCGGAAAATCCCGGACATACGCAGCTTGTCCTGATCCTCGCAGTATGTCCCGTCGCACCATTTTAAAACGAGCACATACATCTCATTTTCGCCATCCGACAGATACTCCGTGACGTCAAACTCTGACGTCGCATGGGAAACCTGACTGTAGCCCACAAACGCCTTGTTGATCCACACATAAAAGCACGAATCCACCCCTTCAAAATCCAGGTACACGCGCTCGTCTTTTTTCAGATTTTCTGCCGCAAAGGTTCTGCGATACAGGCCACACGGATTGTCGAACGGGACATATGGCGGATCGTACGGAATCGGATAAAACAGATTTACATACTGATGGCGATCGTATCCGTGAAACTGCCAGCAGGACGGAACCGGGATTTTATCCATTTTTTTCGGATCAAATTCCGAACGAAGAAAGTCCTCCGCCTCTGCAACCGACGGAAAATACTGAAAACTCCAGACTCCGTTTAACAGAATCTGCTCGGAATTTCCAGCTGCATCGCACGGCAGATAATAACATCTGTCCGGCTCTGTATTGACGTGCAAAATTTCTGTATTTTCATAAAAACGTTCCAGTCTCATCGATACCCCTCCTGATTCCAACTCTTCTCATGTTCGCATTTTATCAGGTTCTTTTTGGTCAGAAAATGCACAATTCTATTCCTGCGACTGGACATTTCACAGATCCCTTGACTTTTCCGGAAATTCTCTATACGCTAAAGAAAAGCCGGGTTCAAACTTCTGTCAAACCCGGACAGATTATTCAGAATTTCAAGGGGAGGTTTTATAAAAAAGAATATGGTACAGAATCCCTATCAGAACGCGCTTTTGCCGGCTCCGGTCGGCGGCGGTTATTCCGACCCGGACTATTGGATCTGGTGCGGCTCCGTCGTACAGGGGGAAGACGGAGCCTATCACATGTTTGCGTCCCGTTGGCCGAAAGATCTCGGCTTTGGTGCAAACTGGCTGTTTAACTGCGAAATCGTCCGGGCTTCCAGCAAAAATCCGGAAGGTCCCTATACCTTTCAGGAGGTCGTGCTCGGACGCCGGGGACGCACTTTTTTTGACGGCATGAACGTGCACAATCCGTACATCCGCAAATGGAACAAAACCTACTACCTTTATTATATGGGAACGACCTTCGGTGGTCCGATTCCCGGTCCCGGTGACGAGGTGGACAGCTCGCGTTTTACCGAGGTCTGGAACCGCAAACGAATCGGTCTTGCAACCGCACCGTCTGTTTTTGGTCCATGGACGCGGTGCGATGAGCCGCTGATTTCTCCCAGAGACTGCTCCCACTGGGATTGCACTGCAACGACCAATCCTGCAGTCGCAATCCAGCCCGACGGAACGACCTACATGCTCTACAAATCGCGTTCCTTCGCAGACGGTCCATTAAAAATCGGTGTCGCAAAAGCGCCCCGCCCGGATGGTCCATTTGAGCGGATTTTGGATGACCCGATTTTTAATTTCGAGGACCCGAACATCCATCTGGAAGATCCGTACCTGTGGTACGAGGACGGAAAATTCCGCCTGCTGATCAAAGACGACTTCAAAAACGGAGGTCCCGGCATCAGCGGCATCTGGGGTGCAGGCCTGTACGCTGAAAGCGCCGACTGCATTCACTGGGAATTCGCCGAAAATCCCGTCGTTTACTCCCGCCACGTTACCTGGTCCGATGGCAGACAGACCGATCAGGCAAACTGCGAACGCCCTTACTTTTTGCTTGATGAAAATAACCATCCCACGCATCTGTTTCTGGCAACCGGGGAAGGTCCTGCACCCTACCAGTTCTCCAGAACCTGGAACATGGTGATTCCGCTGCGCTAATCGCTGAGCTGACACGCTTCCGCATCTGTCTTGGAAGCGTCTGACTGCAACTATACATTTTGGAGAGGAACGTATGACAACCGATCAGAATTATCAACAAATTTACCGCGTCGGCGGCATGCTGGACGCAGGCTTTGTAGGACAGATCACCTACACCATCAGCCTCGATCAGGTCTATGACGAGCTGGACATTCATTTTAGCTTTGACAAGCGGCTCTACAGTGAAAGCGACGTTACGCCTGAGCTCATTGACAGACTTCAGACGCTCTGCACTGCAAAATATGGCGCCCCGACCTATCCCGTCGAGGAGTTCAGGCAGACCATTCTGCACGAAATGAAAACAGAAATTCACACAATGGCGGAATTAAACGACAATTTCATCGGCTGCATCCACCGCCAGCTGACGGACCGCCACATGTTATACACAAAAGAATTCACAAGCGACGGCTGTCTGGCACAGGACACCTTTTCCGGCGTTTTAAAAGTGACCGTCCTTGTTTTCAACGTGCTGCTGGACAACACGCAGTACACGCTGACCGTTTCCGGACATCCGGTCGGACAGGGTGTAATCGCACCGAACTTTAATCTAATGGATACGGTAAAGACTGCAGCGGGAAATGCGGGGGCTTCGAATGCTGCCGGGAGCGCTGACAACTCGTGCGACGCTAAGAGTGCTCCTGCCTCCGCTGTTGCCACGGCTGGCAGTTCGGGCGTCTCCGGCGCTGGCTCTGCTGCCACGGCTGGCGATTCGAGCACCACTGGCAGTTCTTCTGCTGGTAATACCGTCACTGCATCCACCCGCTTCAAACGCCTTGAGCTGCACAACCACACGGTCGAATCCGACGGCAGCTTAACCTGTCAGGAGCTGACGGAATATCTGGCCGCCGACCATGTCGATGCGTTCGCCATCACCGACCACAACACCACCTCCGGTCAGAAAAAGATCGAACAGCTGCTGGAAGAAAAGCATTATCCGATCAGCCTGATCCGCGGCATGGAATATACGACTTATTTCGGGCATATCCTCTGCTTAAACCTCGCAAAATATGTTCCCTGGAACTCGATCGACCAACACCGTCCCGAGCTGTTGTTCGAAGCTGCCCGCGAAAAAGGCGCGCTCGTCGGCATCGCGCATCCGTTTTCCTATGGCGATCCTTTTGCCCGCGGCTGCCGCTTTGAAATGACCGTCTCGGACTACTCAAAGGTTGACTTTATCGAGATTTTCAACAATCCGGAATCGCTCCACGAAGTAAACGAACGCGGCACGAATCTCTGGATGTCCCTGATTTTTTCAGGATATCAAATCACCGCGACCAGCGGCATGGACTTACACAACCGTGCGAAGCTGGCAGGCTGCTATGCAACCTACATCGAAGGCAAAAACGGCGGCAACATCGCTTCCGAGCTCGATACCGCCATTCACACGCACCGCACCTGGGTTTCCAAAGGCGCTCTGCTGCTGACGGAGGTTCTCCCGGAAACAAACGAATTGCTTCTGACGTTTACAGATGCCCACAAGACCGGATTTGCTGTTCCAAAAACAGCTCAGGTCGTTTTAAAAGGAAAAGACAAAACATTCACAACGAGCGTTTCACTCGACAAACCGGTACGCGTTTCCCTCAACCAGCTCTCCGGAACCGATCCGATTATTCCGCTGCTGTACGAAGCTCCGGGAATCAACGGTGCGGCAACTGTATCCAACGCTGCGCATGTTGCTGCTTCGACATCTTGCGGCAGCGCTGAAGATACCAGCTCTGCTGCCGGGCAGCTGAAAGAAATCGACGCGCTTCCTGCAATCGAAGGACTGCTCTGCGTCAGCCCGGTTCTTTACAGGGATTGAGGTCCTTTGGAAAACAGCTTTTGAAACGCTGCCTTACGCTGCGACAGCGACATTTCAAAAACGCCCGCTTATTCTGTGAAAAACACAGCATAAGCGGGCGCTCTCTATTTTCGTCTGATTTTCACCGGATCGGGCGGTTTTAGGATCTGACAATTCGCCCCTCATTGCGCAGGTATGCATCGTATTGGCGGTCATGTATTTGAGCCATCGCTTTCCTGCAGGCGCTGTCAATTACGAATTCCGTTCCAGAATTCTTTTATAGCTTCGATACATCAGATAAACCCCTGCCGTGCAGTCCAAAACAAGCATCACAATCCCAAAGCCTAACGAAATCAGGCAGCAGATCCCGGAAAGCATAAATGCAAACGCGCACTTTTGATACAGCATCCCCATTTCCAGATTGTAAGCCGTGACATCTTTTACCTTCGATTTTAACGTTTTATCTCCGCTCCAGAAAGTGATGGGCTCTTTGCTGTTTTTTTCAAAGATCCCGATAATCAAAAACGGAACCGCGCATAAAAGACACGATATCAGTCCGACGATTTTTTCTGCCATAATAAAACCCGCCTTCTATTGTCTTGGATTGAAGCCGTTATGCAAGCATGTTGACTCACTTGCGCTCATTATATCTCAGTTTGGAAAGAACGACAATTCCACACCATGGACTCATCAAGCAACCAGGAAAGTTTTTCTTCATCCCTGATATTTCTTCGCCTGCACACGGAACATTTTCGCATATGTTCCGTCCTGTTTCATCAGCTCTTCATGGCTGCCCTGTTCCGTGATTTTTCCTCCATCGAACAGATAAATCCGATCCGCCATTCTTGTCGTTGAAAGCCGGTGTGAAATAAAGATTACCGTGCGGTCTTTTGCCGCCGCTTCAATCGTTTTGTTGAGTTCATATTCCGCAATCGGATCGAGTGCGCTGGACGGTTCATCCAAAATCAGGATGTCGCTGTTTTGGGCAAAAGCGCGCGCAATCGCGATTTTCTGCCCCTCTCCACCGGAAAGATTGATGCCCTTTTCGTCAAATTCCCGCGTCAGCTCCGTATCCGCCTTTTGGGGCAGTTTCTGGTATTTTTCGAAAAAACCGGCAGCCGTAAGTGCACTCTCTACCGCCTCTTTTTGCGCATCCGTATAAGTACCGCCCATCACATTTTCTCCGATGGTCGCCGCAAAAATTTTATAGTCCTGAAATACGCTTCCGATGTGCGCCCGAAAGGATGAAATATCATAATTTCGGATATCTGTTCCGTTATAAAAAATCGCCCCATCCGTCACATCATACAGCCGCATCAAAAGCTTCGTTAGCGTCGTTTTCCCCGCGCCGTTGTAACCGACAATCGCGATCTTTTCCCCTTTTCGAACCGTAAAAGAAACGTCCGAAAGTACCTGTTTGGGGTTCTTTTCGGGGAACGGATAGCTAAACGAAACGTGCCTTAATTTCAACGATTCGAACGCTTCCGCTTTTTCTGTTCCGTTTAAAATCTGCGGTTTCTGCGTCACGAATGTACGGAATTTTTCCGCATAGATGCTGTGTTCCTGGAACTGCGCCAAAAATCCGATCAACTGGTTTACCCGCATGAACAGCTTCCACGTCGCACTGATTCCGACCGAAAAATCGCCGAGCGTAAAGGCTGCATCCGTCAGATACCGCCACATCAGATAGCCCAAGAGTCCGACGTTAAACAGTACGCTCGTAATCAGCTCCGACGCCAGCGAAATTCCGATTAATTTCGGAGCATATTTTTTTGCACAAGCAATTTTTTCCTCCGCGGTCTGCTCATAATCCTCCTGCAAAAGTGCTCCCATATTTCCCATCCGCAGTTCTTTTGCGTATTCATTTTGATAGAAAACCCGCGTAAAATAATCCAGCTTCCGGGTGATCGGGTTCATTTCCTTCGCCTTTGCATAACGGATCTGGTTTGCTTTTGTCCGGACAAAAAATCCCAGCACGGAAGACGCTAAAACAACCAGCGCCGCCATCCAGTCAATCGCCGCAAAAACCGCTCCCATTCCGACCAGCGTAATCACACAACTGCAAAGGCTGCACACGTCTGTCAAAACCTTCACCGCACGGGTATCGGACTCCCGGATTGCCCAGATGAAATCGTTGTAAAACTCTGTGTTGTCGTAGGACGCAAGATCCAACTGAAGCGCTTTTTCATACAGCTTCGTCTGCATCCTTTCATGGAGCTTTAAATTTGCGTTCGGGCGGTACACATTTGCCAGCCATTTCCCATAAAGCGTCAACACCATGCGGTACCCGATCATGCAAAAAGTGACCGCCAGAACCTGTCGGTAATCCGCTCCTTTTTCCAATGCGTCGAACAGGTATTTTACATACAGCATTCCGACGAGAATATCCCAGGCCGAATTTCCAATCACCAATAAAAGCTCTAATGCCAGATATCCCGGCGTATATTTTCGCACATATTTCAGCAGTAACAACACACTTTTCATCGAAATCTGTTTGCCGTTTTTCTTCCTGCTGCGAATTCTTTTTGATCCCATTTTCAGTCCCCTGTCAAATCCCCTTACGAAATATATTTTTCCGCCTGTTTATGGAACATGTCCGCATACTTCCCGTTCTGCGCAATCAGCTCTGAATGCGTCCCCTGTTCTGCAATCTGTCCGTTTTCCAGAAGGTAAATCCGATCAGCAAATGTCGCGCTGGACAGCCGGTGGAGAATGTAAATCACCGTCTTATCCCGGAAACTGTCAAAAATCGTTTCAAACATTTTATTCTCCGCAATCGGATCGAGCGCGCTGGAGGGTTCATCCAGAATCAGAACCGGTGCATCCTTCGCAATCGCCCTGGCAATGGCGAGCTTCTGTGTCTCCCCGCCGGAAAATACTGCGCCGTCCGGGGCAAATTCCCTGCCGACAAGCGTATCCATTTTATTTGGCAAATCGTTTATCCGTTCCAGCATATCGGCCTTTTGCAGCGCTGTTTCCGCATCCTTTCTCTGTTGCCCGGAAAGCGGTCTTTTCACCATAATATTTTCTGCAACCGTCTCCGAAAAGAGCTGAAAATCCTGAAATACAGTTCCGAACTGGTTTCGATAAGACGCGATCGGATACTCCCCAATCCACTTTCCGTTGCATAAAATGTGCCCCTGTGTCGGATCATAAAACCGCAGCAAAAGCTTTACCAGTGTCGTTTTTCCGGAGCCGTTCTGCCCGACGATCGCGATCTTTTCCCCGGCGCGAATCCGCAGGCTGATATCCTTCAATGCCGCCGTTTCCTGCCCCTCGTAGGAAAAGCTTACATGCTCAAGCTCCAGCTCTTTAAATACTCCAACCGCTTCCCCATTTGCCTTGTCCGGCGTCTGGTTCTCATATTCCAGAAAGCTTCTGATATTATCGATAAACCGGGAATTTTCACCAAACGCTACAAAAATGTCCCCGAACTCACCGACCAGATATGCGATGTTTGTCAGAGAATTGATAACCACAAAGCAGTCCCCCAGCAGCATCGTTTTGGAAACCAGTGTCCGGTAAACCGCAACCAGAATCGAAACAAAATAAACGCCGACTTCATATAACAGCGCCAGAATATATTCCAGTGTCATAATCGAAAAACCGTACTGACTGACGGTTTCCTTTAATCCGGCTATGCTTTGTTTCATCTTCTGCAGCATAACCTGATACATCTGCGTCAGCCGCAATTCTTTTGCATAATCACTCAGATAAAAGACGCGCTGAACATAATCCTTTTCCCTGGAAATCTCCTGATTTTTCATGTCCTGTTTGTATTTTAAATCGTTATATTTCCCGCCGAGCAGCAGCGTGCCGATAAACGGCAGCACCGCCAGAAGAACGAAAATCGGATCGATCTGAAAAATCAAAACACCGATCGAGCAGACCGTAATCGTATCCACAATCAAGTCGCAGAAGTTGTCCAACACCTTCATCGCCCGCTGCGACGTTTCCGACAGCGCCTTAACATAGCTGTCATAAAATTTCGGGCGTTCGAAGCATCCCAGATCGACCGACAGCGCCTTTTTCTGCAAAATCTTTTGCAGCTCTTTTTCGATCTTGCCAGATTCAATCTCCATCATGGCATTTTTAAATTGCAGCAGGGCGTTATACGCCAGCGTGAACACAAATACCACGCCCGCCGTCACCGCAATTTTCGTCAGTTTTTCGCCCTTTTGCAGCGCATTGATCACATACTGGTAAATCCACGTCGTCATGAAAAATGTATTAAAACCGCGAAGCACGGAAAAGAAAATCAGAAACAGCGGGAACCACCCGCTGCCTTTCCTGATCAGTTTCAGAATATAGATATGGTTGTCGATAATCCTTTTGATTTCCTTCATATTTCCCGCTCATTTCTGCGCACGCTTTTTGCGCATGACGAGTTTGTGTCACGCGCTACGCACGGAGCAATCCGGTATCAAAGGGGTCAAAATACTTTTTGACCCCAACAACATCTTTACTCTACTTCCACACAAACCGGATAATGATCGGACAGCCATACGTTGCCCTCTTTGTCTGTCCACTTCACAGGCTCGCCGGTCTTGATGTCGCCCTTCACCAGCAAAAAGTCAATGCTGCAGGGATGATCCTCTTCTGTGAATCCATGATAGGTGATTCCGATATGCTCGGTTACGTTAGTGTATTCCGGATACTCTTTTAAGATTTCGAATTCCGGATCCTGAGGCTCTGCGTTAAAGTCGCCGGTGATCATCGTCGCTGCGTCGGGATAGAGTTTCTCGGTCTTTAATTTTTCCAGGATCTGACGAAGTCCCAGGATTCTCGCCTGTGCGCCGATATGATCCAGATGGGTGTTTACAATGCGGAATACCTTTCCGGTTTCCAGATCCTCAAACAGCGCTTCGTTGCAGATTCTGGGGCAGATGCTCTGCTCTGCGTAGCGGGATGCAGGCACATAAGGCGTCTCAGACAGCCAGTAAGACTGCATCGCTGGATCTTTATGAAGGGTATCCGAATTTCTATGATAAGCAGATGCTGG
>OKSH01001288.1_pt1 | contig 22824 bp, 23 predicted proteins | sample 1601231 | NCBI WGS metagenome assembly OKSH01 (sample SAMEA3541596, study PRJEB24748) | human gut metagenome | biome: human gut; feature: human-associated habitat; material: faeces | place: China | collected 2012
ATCCATGGTCCCGTATTCCCAGATCCCCCTGGCCCTGCACGTCCGTCTGATTCAGCTATTGCAACAGAATCCAGAGCAATTCAGATTAGGAAGAGTGGAACGGGTGAAGGGTACTATTGTGTCTAAAGAATATTTCTTTCCAAAAAGATTCGTTACAATTCGGTCAAGAGATATTAAGCGAGAATTAACAGAAGAACAGCGGAAAGAAATTGCAGAACGGCTCAAGAAGTTATCATAAAATCAATTCTGCGCTTTAAAACTCCATACAGGATAGAGGAAATTATAGTTTAAATCTATTCAGTGAGGAAAATGTTAGGGTAAAGGGGTAAAATTGATTTTTCATTGAAATACTACAGTAAATACAGACCGTTAGAAAATGGGATGCATTGGCAGCAGAGGAATTGAAAGCAAGTTGAGAATATGCTATAATCTCGGCATGGGAAACCAAAGCCGGGCGGCTTACCCTCTTTTACGGAGGGGCGACCCTCCAGACGAAAGAAAGGAGGGCGATGCCAATGTGTGTTACATATACTGATCTGATTCAGTTGTTAATATTCATTGTTGCCCTTGTTAGTCTTTGTTATGAGATTTTCAAGGATAAACGAAAATAGCCGCCATTACTGCGAATAATGACGGCTGTTTGTAAAAACAGTTTCTAAATTTTCGGGGTAAGCCGCTTGCGGTTTCCCTTTTTATATCTTCAATATAGCACATCTGTATCAATTCTGCAAGATGATAGGTTACATTTTACATATCCTAAGAATATCCCGGCACTTTCGGCAGTCTAAAAAAGAGCATGGTTATATTTGTAATGCCCTAAAAGAGTATCAAGACATTTTGGATACCCTAAAAAGACCATTCAGCGAAATTGATAGATAATTCTGGATAAATACCGGATGCTATAATATCCGAAAATGAATATTCTATAGTGTCTTCAGATTCAAAATTATAAACCGTGATCCGATTCTTATCACTGTCAACAATCCAGTATTCCCGGACGCCAGCAGTACGATATTTGAATAATTTGATATAGTAGTCCATTCTCCGACTGCTTGGTGAGACAATTTCAATGATCCAGTCAGGGGCACCGTTGCAGCCTTTTTCAGTGAGTTTATTCTGGTCACAAATAACAGCAATATCCGGCTCTACATAGTTTTTATCATCTTGATTAAGAAATACGGCAAATGGAGCAATATCAACTTCACAAGATCCGTTTCTGCTTTTGATGAAATTATTGATCACTGTAGAAAGTTCTACGGTGATGCGCTGATGTTTGCGGCTTGGCGGCGCCATCATATAGACTTGACCGTCAATCAGTTCTGCACGTTGTCCATCTGGCAGAGAATAGATGTATTCAGTGGTGTAATCTTGGTGCTGTTTCGGTAATGGCATGGCAATACTCCTTTCGTAATGAGTGTTTGTAGTTACGGGGGAATTATTCTGAGTCACGTTCCATTCGTTCATCAATGGCTTTTTTGATGTATCCGTTTACAGATTCCCCGGCATGATCGGCAGCAGCTTTGATTTCTTCATATTTCTCTTTTTGTACATCAAGAGGGATGCGCTTGAGTTTTGATTTTTGATAATCATACAAATATTCTTTTCTTTGATCGGATAAAGTCAACTTGTCACCTTCTTTCAATAGTTCGTTCAGTATTTACAGAGAATCTTCTCCACCTTACCAATGAATTTTAACATGAATTCAATGATATGTACATAACAAAAATAAACAAAATTATGTACATAATCTTGGTGAAAATGCCAATTGAAAGTTATGTACATAACGATTATAATAAGACCATAAGATAAAGCAAGGCAAACGAACAGCCCGAAAAGCTGCGAAGCTGAAAGCCATATCCCTGTGAGCGTACCGATAGGAGGGCAATAGTCAGGAAGATGATTCAGCCGAATGCCTACAGTATCTTAAAGAAGGAGGAAGATCAATGAAATACGATTTGAAATCAATCATGTTAAGAGCATGGAAGAACTACAGGAAATATAAAGAACTTTCTTTTGCAGAGTGTTTACACAGGGCATGGATCACGGCAAAAGCGGAAAGCATCAACGCTGAACGCATTGAGAGAGCGAAAGCGGCAGCAGGCGTTGAGGAAGTAACAAAAACATGGAGTGAGTGGAAGAAAGCCGGATATGAGGTAATACACGGCAGTAAAGCATTGTTCGGAACAGAGCTGATCTGGGGGGGGGCAAGGGAGACGGAGCAATCTATAAAGCGAGATTTTTTGGACAGTCACAAGTACAGGAGATAACAGCATGAGAAAATTAAGAGAATGGATAAATCGAAAGAAAAGAGCGAAACGCTTTAAAATGTATCAGCTTGAGCCGGTTTCAAATGTAATTCGGATTCAGCCAGACATACAGATGATTTCAGTTGAAAGATAAGAAAAAGCCCATACAAGTGCGGCAACACTGTATGAGCAAATAACCCAGCACGAGGGGTTAAGCAGAGTATAGCACGCCTGCTGCCCCTTTTCAAGAGAAAGGATTGATACCAATGCAGAGAATAGTACAAAGCGTAGAAAAAGTGAATAATGACAGTCTAAAGAACCTTTTGTCACAGTTAAGACCGGAAGATTATAGAATCAAACGCCAGATAGAAGCAATCTTATACAGATATCTGGAGAAACGGGACAGGCTGCCAGATACAGAACAGCATGATCGCAAGGAATCTATTATGCGGATGATCGACAGCATGAAAAATGAAGAGAGACTGGAACTTGTTGAAAGATTTGCGAGGAATTTAGCAAGCGGTGAGGTGAGATAACATGACGGAAAGACAGTTAATAGAGGAACACATCACGGAGCTTGCTGATATTGTGAGAGAAGCAAGAAAATTAACACAGCAAGAGTATAAGGATTGGAAAAATTTTGTCTTAAACAGTGCAACAGAGAAAACAAGAGGATTTACAGAGCGTGTGTTATCTCTGGTAGAACAGTGTTTGATGGATGAAAAAGAGGAGCAATAAATGGATAAAGGTAAAGTATTTGAGCGTCTAATGCTTCTTGCAAGGAAAAAGCGTTTACAGGTTCAGTTCCTGCCACTTCAAGCGAGTTACGGTATTCTCTGCAATGACAGAATCGGTATTGCGAATAACATGAGCATAGAGCAGATCAATCATACATTGGCGCATGAACTTGCGCATGCATATCTCCATTATGATAAAGGGGACACCACGGAAAGTACAGGAGACTATGAGGAACAAGCGGAAAGAACCGCAAAAATGTTACTTGATTTTGCAGGTGCATAATTTACTCAAATGAGAGTATAAGTCCGAAGATATGAAAGCGTTCTGGTGTGCTACCAATACTACCAGAGCATGAAATAACTGCCCTCTCCGGGAAGATGCGCCAACATCAGAACCGGAGCGGCAGCAGGAAGAGAGGTGAGAAAAATTGTATTGTGTAATTCAAGAAGTTGAGAGAAAAAGGAAGAATCAAAGTGGATATTCAAAAGAGCTGAAATCAGAATATATGCAGATGTCCATAAACGGACAGGACGAGAGCCACTACTGGCACCATTACAGTGAGGAGTGCTTTGAAAGAGACATCAAGAAAGCATACCGGATCACCATTCACGAAAGCTACCGGGAGAATGGGAAAGTGAAGAAAAAGCAGTTTGGGATTTGTACCGTTGATTATTATGACCTTGCTACAGACTGGTTTTGCCTGTATGACTGGGGAAATAGCAAAATAGAGACTGCTGCCAAAGAGCTGAACTGTTCAGAAGAAGAGATTTACACGTTGATTGAGAAGAAGTTAGAGCCGATACAGGAGCAGATCATAGAGGAATTTAAGCAGACAGAAGAATACAAGACGCATGAAGAGCATGAAAAGATCACAACGTTGCACGCTGCCAGAAAAGTAGAATTCAATGCAAAGTATAATCTGTCAGGAAATGAATATGACAAGTGTTATGACGTATTTGGCGTATTGCAGAACCCGGAGTATTTGAAGAAAATAGAAAAAGATTACGAAGCAAGGCAGAGATATGAACAGGAAAGCCGTAGGTATTACGAAGAATATTACAATAACTACAATCAGGATTCAAGCAGTAGTTACGGCGGTTCAATATCGAATACCTACAAGGAAGAAGATAAGGTAGTTTTGAAGCAGTTCTACCGGGAGTTATCCAAGAAATTTCATCCAGATGCGAACCCAGATACGGACACTTCACAGCAAATGCAACTATTGAATCAGTTGAAACAGGAATGGGGACTGTAGTTATTTGAAAATGAAATGCAATACCTACAGAAAATAGGTGTGGTACTAAGAAATGCTAAGGCAAAATGAGAACGGGACACACTCGGAAATACTCGGATGTTAAGAAATGTTAAGGTGAATTTGGAGATTTTGGAGTCCCTAAAAAGAGCATCCCAAGATTTCCGAGTTCCTAAAAAGGAGGTGAAGCCTATGGAACGGATTAGAACCATATACAGGGAAGTATTCAGCAAGTCCCCTGCTGCCATTGGAGCAGATCAAAAGCTCACAGAGGAAATAGAGCAGGAAATTGAAGAACGCAAAAGAAGAGCAGGACAAGCCCTCATAGAAGAGGAATGGACAGATCTGGTATTTGCCGGCAGCAGTTACGGGCAGATACAAGGATTTGAAAGCGGCTTTCAGTACGCTATGGCATTGATGGCTGAAAGTCTATGCAATTAAAAAGCCCCGCAGTGCGGCAACACTACGAGGCAAAAACCAAAATAACCCAATACATGAAATATAGGGCTACCATGATTATAGCGGTCATGTAGTCCTATTTCAATACGAACTGTTGTTCGCAGAGAGGAGACAATATGGCAGTTGATAAGAGAGGAAGAAAGCTTCCAAAGGGAATAAGGCAGCGTTATAACGATTTTGAGGGGCGTTTTATGTATCAAGGGGAAAGATACCTTGTACATGGGAAAACGGTCACAGAGACGCAGAAAGCAATGACAGAATTAAAATATAGGCTAGAGCATGGTTTATTTGTTGAGAGAAAGAAGATCACTCTAAATGAATGGTTTGATACATGGATGGAAGAATACAAAAATAATCAGGTAAAAGTAGGAACATGCATAAATTACAGGGAGTATTACAAGAATAATATCAAAGATGTATTAGGCAACAAAGTGCTGACAGATATTAGACCGGAACATATTCAAAAATTATATAACGATATGGTGAAAGCAGGGTATGCCGTTTCGAGTATTAAAGTTGTTTCATCATCATTAAGCGGATGTTTGCAGCAGGCATATAAAAATCGATTGATCGAGCAAAATCCCTGTAGATTATGTACGTTACCAAGAGAAAAAGAGCGGAAAGTCAAACAGGCTATGACGAAAGAACAGCAGGATTTATTTATGAAATATGCAGAAGATAGTTATCTATACAATTATTTTTATATACTTCTGAGAACAGGGATAAGAAGCGGAGAAGCAAGAGGGATAAAAGCGTCAGATATAGATAAAAAGGGAAAAGTATTACATATAGTCAGGAATTTGCGATATGTAAACGGGAAAGGATATATAGAGGACACGCCCAAGACAGTGACATCCAGAAGAGATATCCCATTAACAAACGACATGATCAGGGCATTGGATAATCAAAAAGGTTTCTGGGGATTCAAGGTGGAAAAAATAGATCGATACTTATTTTGTACAGAAAAAGGCGAGGTGCTGAAGCAGTGCAGAGTACAAGGGGAAATCAATCGCATTACTGACAGAATCAGGTGCGATGGAAAAGAGTTCCCGTACATTACACCGCATACTTTCCGGCACACTTTCGCTACAAGAGCAATCGAAGCAGGAATGCAGCCGCAGGTTTTAAAAACTATTCTGGGACATAGTTCGCTTGCTATGACAATGGATCTGTACAGTCATGTATTGCCAGATACAAAAGCGCAGGAAATGGAGAAAATAGCAAACATATTTTAAGAGAGGGCAGCAGTTAGCTGCTCTTTTGCTAAGTTTACACAGTCCCAAAAAAGTACCAAATTGCAAAAAACAAGATAAACCGTGATAAAATGAAAACAGCAAAAAACAGCGTATTTTCAAGGAAAAACGGTGTTTATTAAATCATAATAAATTTACATGAAATTTTCACAATGTTTTTATTGATTTATGGGAAACCTGTATTTATAATGGGGATAGTGGACTTTAGGAGGAAAAGAATGGACAATCAAAACAACAGAAATAATAAGAACAATCCCAAAAACAACCGTCAGGGATGGGGCGTCATTCTTGTGACGACACTGCTGACGGCGTTTCTCGTTATGGGACTGTTTTCGCTGATGCAGGGGAGCGACCCGCAGGAGATCAGCTACGATAAGTTTTTAAAGATGGTAGATGAGAAAAAAGTAGAAAAAGTAACGATCGATTCTGCCAAAATCTATATTACGCTCACAGATGAAGCGAGAAAAGAAGCAATCAAGAAAAACCAGGAAGAAAATACAGCAACCGCAGAGCTTCTTGAGCAGATTGAAGAAAAGACGGCGGGAGGAGAGAGAGAACCTGACTATTATACAGGCGCGGTAAAAGATGATACACTTTCCCAGCGTTTGTACGATGCGGGAGTAGAGTATGAACAGAATATACCGGATACGATGTCTTCGCTGATATTCGAAGTATTTATCACGGCGATCCTTCCGCTGATCCTGATATTCCTTTTAATGAATTTTGTGATGAAGAGGATGTCAAAAGGCAGCGGTATGATGGGAATCGGAAAGAGCAATGCCAAGGTATATGTTGAAAAGCAGACCGGGGTAACATTCCAGGATGTTGCAGGAGAGGACGAGGCAAAAGAATCCCTGCAGGAAGTCGTAGATTTTCTGCATAATCCGGGCAAATATACCGGAATCGGAGCAAAACTGCCAAAGGGTGCGCTTCTGGTGGGACCTCCGGGAACAGGTAAGACGCTGCTTGCCAAGGCAGTTGCAGGAGAAGCGAAGGTGCCGTTCTTCTCCCTTTCAGGTTCTGCGTTTGTAGAGATGTATGTGGGAGTCGGTGCATCCCGTGTGCGTGACCTGTTTAAACAGGCGCAGCAGATGGCGCCGTGTATTGTATTTATTGATGAGATCGATGCGATCGGTAAGAGCCGTGACAATGCCATGGGAAGCAATGATGAGCGCGAGCAGACACTGAACCAGCTTCTGGCAGAGATGGATGGATTTGATACGAACAAAGGTCTGCTGTTACTTGCAGCGACCAACCGTCCGGAAGTACTTGATCCGGCACTTTTGCGTCCGGGGCGCTTTGACAGACGAATCATCGTAGATAAGCCGGATTTAAAAGGCCGTGTGGACATTTTGAAAGTGCACTCCAAGGACGTTAAGATGGACGAGACGGTGGATCTGGAGGCGATCGCGCTTGCTACATCAGGTGCAGTTGGCTCGGATCTTGCCAATATGATCAACGAAGCTGCGATCACAGCGGTAAAGCATGGCAGACAGGTTGTCAGCCAGAAAGATCTGTTTGAAGCTGTGGAAGTAGTTCTTGTAGGAAAAGAGAAAAAAGACCGCATTATGAATGAGGAAGAGCGCCGGATCGTATCTTACCATGAAGTGGGGCATGCACTGGTCAGCGCACTGCAGAAAGATGCGGAGCCGGTACAGAAGATCACGATTGTGCCAAGAACTATGGGAGCGCTTGGATATGTGATGCAGACGCCGGAAGAAGAGAAGTTCTTAAACACTAAGAAAGAGCTGGAAGCAATGCTGGTCGGACTTTTGGCTGGTCGTGCGGCGGAAGAAGTTGTGTTTGATACGGTGACGACAGGTGCGTCCAACGACATTGAAAAGGCGACAAAGGTTGCCAGAGCAATGATCACACAGTACGGAATGTCTGAGAGGTTTGGCCTGATCGGGTTAGAGTCTGTACAGAGCCGTTATCTGGATGGCCGTGCGGTGATGAACTGTGGAGAAGCGACGGCAGCGGAGATTGATGCTGAAGTAATGGAGATGCTCAAGGCTGCATATGAAGAGGCAAAACGCCTGCTTCGGGAAAACAGAGAAGCACTGGATAAGATTTCAGAATTCCTGATCGAGAAAGAGACGATCACCGGAAAAGAATTTATGAAGATTTTAAGAAAGGTGCAGGGGATCGAAGAGAGCGAAGAACTGGAAACAAAGAAAGAAGCCAGAATCGCGATGAAACCTGTGGAAGAACCGGAAGAAGGTCCCGAGTTTACAGAAGAATAAATGAGACGGAGAAGGACAGGATTTTTATCTTGTCCTTTTTTTCAAAAGCATTTATAATAAATGGCATGGAAAATTATAATTTTGATATACAGGAAGAATTGAAAAAACTCCCGGCGAAACCGGGCGTTTATATTATGCATGATGAACGGGATCATATCATCTATGTAGGAAAGGCGATCAGCCTGAAAAACCGGGTGCGTCAGTATTTTCAAACCAGCCGGAATAAAGGTGTGAAGATTGAGCAGATGGTGACGCATATACGTCGATTTGAGTACATTGTCACAGATTCAGAACTGGAGGCACTGGTACTGGAATGTAATCTGATCAAAGAGCATCATCCGAAATACAATACCATGCTGATGGATGATAAGACATATCCGTTTATTAAAGTGACAGTAAATGAAGACTTTCCGAGAGTGATGCTGGCAAGAAAAATGCTCAAAGACAAGGCAAAATATTTCGGACCGTATACAAGCGGACAGGCAGTCAGAGATACGATTGATCTGCTTCACAAGTTGTATCATGTCCGCAGTTGCAACCGGAATCTGCCAAAAGATATCGGAAAAGAGCGCCCTTGCCTTAATTACCATATCAAGCAATGTGATGCGCCTTGTCAGGGGTATATTTCAAAAGAAGAATATGGAAAAGCTATCTCAGAAGTGATCCGTTTTCTGAATGGAAATTTTGACGGGATTTTGAAGGATCTGGAAGAGAAGATGCAGAAGGCTTCGGAAGAACTGAAATTTGAGAAAGCCATAGAGTATCGCGAACTGCTCGGAAGCGTAAAAAAGATTGCTCAGAAGCAGAAAATCACAGACAGCAGCGGAGAGGACAGAGATATTCTTGCAGCAGCAATACAAGAGGAGGATGCGGTCGTTCAGGTATTTTTTATCCGGGGAGGCCGACTGATCGGAAGGGATCACTTCTATCTTCGGATTTCCAAGGGAGAGACCTGCGGTGAGATCCTGGATAGTTTTATCAAGCAGTATTATGCGGGGACACCGTTTATTCCGGGCGAATTGATGCTGCAGGAAGAGATTGAAGATGCCTCGCTTCTGGAAGAATGGCTGAGTGTAAAACGAGGAGGAAAAGTCAATATCCGCGTGCCGAAAAAAGGCACGAAGGAAAAGCTGGTGGAACTGGCTGCCAACAATGCAGCCCTGGTTCTCAGTAAAGACAGAGAACGTCTGAAAAGAGAAGAGGGAAGGACCATCGGAGCAGTCCGGGAGATTGAAAAACTGATCGGGATTTCGGATATCCGCCGTATGGAGGCATATGATATCTCGAATACGAATGGATTTGAGTCTGTCGGATCCATGGTTGTTTATGAGAGAGGAAAGCCCAAGCGGAATGACTACCGGAAATTCAAGATCAAAGGAATTGAAGGTGCGGATGACTACGGAAGCATGCGGGAGGTGCTTACAAGAAGATTCACCCATGGGCTCAAAGAACAGAAGGAAAGTAAAGAGATTGGAGGTTTCAGCAGTTTTCCGGATCTGATTCTGATGGATGGAGGAAAAGGACAGGTCAATGTGGCTCTTCAGGTCTTGGATGATCTGCGGTTGAATATCCCGGTGTGTGGTATGGTCAAGGATGACTATCACCGGACAAGAGGACTTTATTATGAAAATCAGGAGATCGCCATTGACAAAAACTCAGAGGCGTTTCGGTTGATCACGCGGATTCAGGATGAGGCACATCGGTTTGCAATCGAATATCACCGTTCTTTAAGAAGTAAAGGACAGGTGCATTCGATTCTGGATGATATTGAGGGAATCGGACCGGCGAGACGTAAAGCGCTGATGCGAAACTTTATGAGTCTGGATGCTATAAAAGCAGCTTCGGTGGAAGAGCTTGCGCAGATTCCGTCAATGAATGAAAAAGCGGCAGAATCTGTGTACAAGTTTTTTCATAAGTGATATAATTGAACGCAGGAAATGCTTAGAAAAGGAGAACATTATGGGACAAGGCGTAAGTTTAAAAGAAATTGTAGAAAAAATGAACCTGAAAAATCTGACACCGGATGTGGATTTGGTTGAAAAATATGTTCAGGTGCCTGATATCAACAGACCGGCTCTGCAGTTGTCCGGATATTTTGATCATTTTGACTCGGATCGTGTACAGGTTATCGGATATGTTGAATATACGTATCTTCAGACACTTGAGGAAGCGAAAAAGATGAAGATGTACGATGAGCTGTTATCGCATAAAATTCCATGCCTGATCTTCAGCCGTGCATTAGAACCGGATCAAGAGCTTTTAGAAAAGGCTACACAGGCGGATACACCGGTTCTGATCACACAAAAATCAACATCCTCTTTCATGGCGGAGCTGATTCGCTGGATGAATGTGAAACTGGCACCGTGTATTTCCATTCACGGAGTACTTGTGGATGTGTATGGTGTCGGTGTACTGATTATGGGAGAGAGTGGAATCGGTAAGAGCGAGGCAGCGCTGGAGCTGATCAAGAGAGGACATCGTCTGGTAACAGATGACGTGGTAGAGATCCGTAAGGTCAGCGATGATACGCTGGTTGGTTCTGCACCGGATATCACCAGACATTTTATCGAGCTTCGTGGTATTGGAATCGTAGATGTGAAGTCCATGTTTGGTGTGCAGAGCGTCAGGGAGACACAGAATATCGATCTGGTCATCACACTGGAAGACTGGAGCAGAGAAAAAGAATACGATCGTCTCGGACTGGAAGAGACGTATACGGAATTTCTGGGCAACAAAGTAGTATGCCATAACATTCCGATCCGTCCGGGAAGAAATCTGGCGATCATCGTGGAGTCAGCAGCGGTCAACCACAGACAGAAACAGATGGGATATAACGCTGCACAGGAATTATATAAAAGAGTTCAGAACAGTTTGACAAAAAGGAAATAGGAGAGCAGGAAGATGAAATATTGTTTTGGAGTAGATATTGGTGGAACAACAGTGAAAATGGGCTTGTTCGAGGCAACGGGGACTATTTTGGAAAAATGGGAGATCAAGACCCACACAGAAGAAGAGGGAAAGGCAATCCTTCCGGATGTTGCTGCATCACTCAAGGAGAAAAAAGCAGAGCATGATCTGGCAGATGCGGATATTATCGGAGTAGGTGTAGGTGTTCCTGCACCGGTGACAGAAGAGGGAATCGTCTTTGGAAGTGCAAATCTCGGCTGGAAATACAAAGAAGTGAAAAAAGAGCTGGAGGAGCTGACCGGACTGGACGTGGAAGTCGGAAATGATGCCAATGTAGCAGCCCTTGGGGAGATGTGGAAAGGCGGCGGAGCCGGATATAAGAACCTGATTATGGTAACGCTTGGAACCGGAGTCGGCGGCGGCATCATTGTTGGGGGAAAGATTCTGACAGGAAGCCACGGAGCAGGCGGAGAGATCGGGCATCTTCGAGTAAATCCTCACGAAACAGAAAGCTGCGGATGTGGAGGAAAGGGATGCCTGGAGCAGTATGCATCTGCAACTGGGATTGTGCGTCTTGCAAAAAGAAAACTGGAGCAGGAGACAAGAAACACGATTTTAAACAGGAATGATCTGTCTGCAAAATCAGTATTTGATGCGGTGAAAGCAGATGATTCAGTGGCAAAAGAGATTGCAGAGTCTTTCGGAAATTATCTTGGACGTGCTCTTGCAAATCTGGCAGCAGTGATCGATCCGTCCATTTTTGTGATCGGCGGCGGGGTATCAAAAGCCGGGGAGATTCTTCTTGAATATGTAGAAAAGCCATTTCAGGAGAATGCGTTCTTTGCAAATAAAGATGTAAGATTTGCCCTTGCAACACTTGGTAACGATGCAGGAATCTGTGGTGCGGCAAAACTGGTTCTGGATGATTTTGCAGAGTAGAAAAACAATCATTTGACAGGAAATAAAAACGTACAGATGGCAGGAGTGGAAGAAAATCTGCAATCTGTACGTTTTTTCGTTTATGAACAACCTTTTGAAAATATTGGAAGAAAACAAAAAGGGTTGAAAGCCGAAGCCTTCAACCTTTTTTACACAAGCTGGAAATCGGATTTGAACCGACGACCCCTTCATTACGAGTGAAGTGCTCTACCGACTGAGCTATTCCAGCAAGTGTTCGTTCTGATTGAACGAACCTCAATTATTATAGCGCTTTTGTAATAGAAATTCAACTCTTTTTTGTAAAAAAATTACTGTTTTTGGGTTCTGTTCCCTGAAAACCTTGTCAATGCGCAGTATTTGATTTAAAATAAATTTCAGAATGAAAACGTCGGGGATGCGAAGCAACAGGAAAAGGGGGCAGAGATATGAGCATAGATTTAACGAATGGACCTGTGACGAAAAAAATGATGTTGTTTTCTCTGCCTCTGATTGCCGGAAATCTTCTGCAGCAGACGTATAATATTGCAGACACTGTGATCGTAGGAAGGTTTCTTGGAGCAGATGCTCTGGCGGCAGTGGGATCATCATATACACTGATGACGTTTTTGACTTCGATTCTGCTGGGGCTGTGCATGGGAAGCGGTGCATTATTTTCCATCCGGTATGGAGAAAAGAATGAAGAAAAATTAAAAGAGAATATCGGAACTTCATTTCTGATGATTGCTGCAGTGGCAATATTGCTGAATGTACTGGTTTGCCGGAACACGGAATGGATTCTGGAGTTTTTACAGGTGCCGAAGCAGGTATATGACGGGATGCGAACATACCTGGAAGTAGTATTTACCGGAATTCTTGCAACATTTTTATATAATTATTTTGCCTCTCTTTTGAGAGCAGCAGGAGAATCTTTGATTCCGTTGATCTTTCTGGCAGTCTGTGCCGGTTTGAATATTGTTCTGGATCTGTGGTTTGTGATCGGACTGGATGCAGGAATTGCCGGAGCTGCGGTTGCGACTGTAATCTCTCAGTGGATTTCCGGAATCGGAATCGCAGTCTACACCTGGGGGCGATGTCCGCAGTTTCGTCTGAGAAGGAGAGATTTCAGAATTACAAAAGATACGTTTGGCGAGATTTTTCAGTTTTCGTTTTTGACCTGTGTTCAACAGTCTGTTATGAATCTGGGGATTTTGATGGTGCAGGGGCTGGTAAACAGCTTCGGACCGGTTGTAATGGCGGCATTTGCAGCGGCTGTGAAGATTGATTCATTTGCATATATGCCGGTGCAGGATTTCGGAAATGCGTTTTCCACTTTTGTGGCACAGAATTACGGGGCCGGAAAACAGGAGCGGATCCGGGAGGGGGCAAGAAAGTCGGTGCTGCTCGTACTGGGATTTTGTCTGGTGATCTCAGCGTCAGTTTTTGTGTTTGCAAAGCAGCTGCTTTTGATTTTTGTCCAGCCATACGAAACAGAAATTCTGGCAGTTGGAATTCAATACTTGCGGATTGAAGGTGTGTTTTATTTTGGAATCGGATTCCTGTTTTTGTTTTATGGATATTACCGGGCGGTCAGAAAACCGGGAATGTCGGTTGTGCTGACTGTGATCTCTTTGGGGACACGGGTAGTACTGGCATATGTATTGTCAGCGGTTCCTCAGATCGGGGTGTCAGGAATCTGGAGTGCAGTTCCGATCGGATGGATTCTGGCGGATATTGCAGGATGGATTTATTATAAGAAATTACAACAAAGATGAGTATATTATGGAAATGAGGGTTAACAAATGGAGAAAAAAGTAGACAGAAGAGTCATTAAAACGAGAAGGCAGTTAAAAAAAGGACTTGCAGTGCTGATGAAGGAAAAAAGCGTGAATCAGATTACAGTCAAAGAGCTGGTAGAAGAAGTGGATATCAATCGTTCCACATTTTACCTTCATTTTAAAGACATTCAGGACCTTTTGAGAGAAATCGAAGAGAATATGGAAGCGCAGATCAAAAGAGCGATCGAAGAGCATCCGATCGTATCCGGCAATGAAAATGCGTTTTATTTTATAGAAGATATGTTTCGTGTATTAGATGAAGAGCGGGAGATCAGTAAAGCGCTGATCGGTCCCAACGGAGATATGGGATTTATCCACCGCATTGAGCGGATCATCAAAGAGAACAGCAGGGGGACGCTGGAGAAGATGTTTCCGGGTAAGAAAGAGGATCTCAAATATTTTTACGCGTTTTGTCTGAGCGGATGTCTTGGGCTTGTGAAAGTGTGGCTCAATGAAGGGGAAGAAAAATCACCGGAAGAAATGGCACAGATGACATTTAATATGATCGCAAATGCGAAGGATGCGTTCTGTCAGACAGCATCGGATTTTCTTGACAAGTAAATGTGATATCACGTAAGATAAACGTTGAATAAGTGAGAGAGGATGAGAGAGATGAAGAGAGAAAAATTTGGCTCAAGGCTTGGATTTATCCTGATTTCAGCAGGATGTGCCATCGGGCTTGGAAATGTATGGAGATTTCCATATATTACCGGACAATACGGGGGTGCGGCATTTGTGCTGATCTACCTGTTTTTCCTGTTAACACTGGGACTTCCGATCATGGTCATGGAGTTCTCGGTAGGGCGTGCGAGTCAGGCAAGTATTGCGCTTTCCTTTGATAAGCTGGAACCAAAGGGGACCAGGTGGCACTGGTATAAATATTTCGGGATGGCAGGAAATTATCTGCTGATGATGTTTTATACCACGATTGGCGGATGGATGATTTTGTATTTCGTGAAAATGGCGGCAGGGCAGTTTGAGGGACTTGACGCAAAAGGGATTGAAGCGGAGTTTGCAAATCTGACAGCGAGACCGGGATTGATGTTTGTGTGTATGGCAATCGTTGTAATCCTGTGTTTTGCAATCTGCAGCATGGGGCTTCAGAAAGGAGTGGAGAAGATCACAAAGGTGATGATGATCCTGCTGCTTGCTCTGATGATTATTTTAGCAGTACGTTCTGCCACACTTCCGAATGCAGGAGAGGGAATTCGGTTCTATTTACTGCCGGACTTCGGCAAGGTGAAAGAAGCAGGTGTATTTGAAGTCGTCTATGCAGCCATGGGACAGTCCTTCTTTACGCTGAGTCTTGGGATTGGAGCGATTGCGATCTTTGGAAGCTATATTGATAAGAAACGGGCGCTGACAGGGGAGGCAATCTGTGTTACGATTCTGGATACCTGCGTGGCGCTGATCGCGGGGATGATCATTTTTCCGGCATGCTTTGCGTTCGGAGTGAACCCGGGACAGGGACCAAGTCTGATCTTTATCACACTGCCGAATATTTTTAATGCGATGAGCGGCGGAAGAATCTGGGGAACTCTGTTCTTCCTGTGTATGTTCTTTGCAGCAGCATCTACGATCATTGCCGTATTTGAAAATATCATTACATTTGCCATGGAACTGACCGGATGCAGCAGGAGAAAATCTGTAATCTGCAATCTGATCGCAATCCTGGTTTTATCTGTTCCATGTATTCTCGGATTTAATGTATGGAGTGGGATTTCTCCTTTGGGCGCAGGAAAAAATATTTTGGATTTTGAAGATTTCCTGGTAAGCAACAATCTGCTTCCGATCGGAAGTCTGGTATATCTTCTGTTTTGTACCAGCCGTTATGGATGGGGATGGAAGAAATTTACGAAGGAAGCGAACAGCGGACAGGGAATCCGGTTCCCGAAATGGGCAAGGGTGTATGTGTCATATATTTTGCCGCTGATCGTGCTGTTTATCTTTGTACAGGGATATATCACCATGTTTTAAAGCACATAGGAGAATGAAAAATGGAAAAGAAGTATTTGTCATAAAAAGTATCAGGGAAAGTGGAACTTGTAAAAACAGGATCCGCTTTCCCTGATTTTTTAAAACCGTTTTTTACAGAGTTTTTCTACCAGATTGATCAAGGCATATAATCCCATCGCCATAATACACAAAAGCACGATCGACATGAGCAGCCAATCCATTTTAAAAACCTGACTGGAGTAAATGATCAGGTATCCGAGTCCGTTTCTGGCCGCTAAAAATTCTCCGATGATCACACCCACAAGACACAGGCCGATATTGACCTTCATATTGCTGATGATCGCGGGAATGGAGCTTGGCAGGACCACTTTGGTCAGTGCGTGGTGTCTCGTTCCGTGGAGTGTGTAAATGAGCTTGATCTTTTCTTCATCGATTGTTGTGAAACTGGTGTACAGATTTAAAATGCTTCCAAAGATCGCAACGGACATTCCGGCAATAATAATGGTTGTCTGGTTTGCTCCGAGCCAGACGATAAGAAGCGGTGCCAGGGCGGATTTCGGAAGACTGTTCAACACGACCAGATAAGGATCCAGTATTTCGGATAATTTTTTGCTGTACCACAAAATAACTGCGATCAGAATACTGATTCCGGTAACGAACAGGAAGCTTAAAATCGTTTCGTAAAGTGTGATTCCAAGATGGAGAAAAATACTTCGGTCAAGGACCATGCTCCAAAAGCAGCGGACAATCTTGGCAGGACTGCTGAAAACGAAAGAGTCGATCATTCCCAGGCGGGAAGTGATCTCCCAGAGTCCCAGAAAAAGGATCAGGATCAGGAGTCTTGATAAATTGACGATCAGGTGATGGCGTTTTTGGAGGAGTAGATAACGTTTCTGCCTGTTTGAAAGTTCAGACATTTTGATTCAGCTCCTTCCATAAAATATTGAAGTATGTCTTAAACTCCGGAGCGTTGCGGCGTTTAAGAGGGGTGTCAGAGGCCAGGGAGAAGGTGACGGGAACGATACGTGCAATGGAGGCCGGACGTTTGCTGAGGATGAAGATGGTATCTGCAAGGCTGATCGCTTCGGAAAGGTCATGTGTCACTAACACAGCAGTGCGGCCGGAATCCCGTATGATCTGTCCGATATCATCTCCTACGGAAAGCCGTGTCTGGTAATCCAGTGCGGAAAAAGGTTCATCCAGAAGCAGCAGATCCGGTTCCAGGATCAGGGTGCGGATCAGAGCAGCTCTCTGGCGCATTCCTCCGGAGAGTTCAGAAGGGCGTGAGTCGGCAAATTTTTCCAGTCCATAGGTTTTTAACAGCTCCCGTGCATGGGTTTTGGCTGCAGCAGTCAGTGTATGCTGGATTTCCAGTCCAAGGAGGATGTTGTGATAAATTGTTCTCCATTCAAAGAGGTGGTCGTGCTGCAGCATATAACCGATATTGGTCGCGCTTTCTTTTAATGATTTTCCATTGAGCAGAATCTCCCCCTCTTCCGGTTTCAAAAGACCGGCGATCAGTGAGAGCAGCGTGGACTTGCCGCATCCGGATGGACCGACAATTGCCACAAATTCTCCCGGTTTCACGGAAAGGGAAATATCTGACAGTGCTTTTGTTTCGCCTTCCAGAGTATGATAGGCATAGCTTAAGTGATCCAGTGTTAAAATTGGTTCCATACAGACACTCCATTCGACAAGTATATAATCAGTTTATGGAAAACAAGAAAATCTGTGCGTTTCTTTTGGAAAATCCGACATTTCTTTACAGATATCCCGGAAAGACGTATACTATAATAGATTGTAAAAAAGGAAAGAATGAAAATCCGGAGGAAACAAACGATGAATGTGATAAATTATCAGAAAGAACTGGATAAAACGATCGTAAGTCTCCAGAAAGAGGGACGTGTGCCAAAACTTTTGCTGCACAGCTGCTGTGCGCCGTGCAGCAGTTATGTATTGGAGTACTTGTCAGAGTATTTTGAAATCACGGTATTTTATTATAATCCGAACATTTATCCGGAAAGTGAATATACAAAACGAATTCTGGAGCAGCAGGAGCTGATATCCCGTATGAATCTGAAGCGTCCGGTCAGTTTTCTGGCGGGAAATTATGAGAAGGATCGCTTCTACCGGATGGCAGAGGGGCTGGAAGATGTCAAAGAGGGCGGCGCCAGATGCTTTAAATGTTATGCGCTCAGGCTTCGGGAGACGGCACAGATGGCAAAAAAAGCCGGTTATGATTATTTTACGACCACACTTTCTATCAGTCCTATGAAAAATGCAGCCAAGTTAAATGAGATCGGACTGGCGGCACAGAAAGAGTTTGGAGTGAAATACCTGCAGTCTGACTTTAAAAAGAAAAACGGATACAAACGATCCATTGAGTTATCCAAAGAATATGGATTGTATCGGCAGGATTACTGCGGTTGTGAGTTTTCACAAAGAAGCAGTACACAATAGAGCGGAAACTGTCACAGTTTTCTATGGACATATAACACGTTAATGTGTTAAACTAATTGCAATCTGAAAAGATACTATCGGAGAAAAGGAGACAGGGGAATGGCACAGTTATGGGGCGGTCGTTTCACAAAAGAAACAGACAAGCTGGTATATAATTTTAATGCATCGATCTCTTTTGATCAAAAATTTTATGCGCAGGATATCCGGGGAAGCATCGCACATGTGACAATGCTTCAAAAGCAGGGGATTTTGACAAAAGAGGAGAAAGAGAGCATCATTGAAGGTCTGAAAGGGATTCAGGCAGATGTGGAGAACGGGACACTTGAGATCACGGATGAGTATGAAGATATCCACAGCTTTGTAGAGGCGAATCTGATCGACCGGATTGGAGATGCAGGGAAGAAACTGCACACCGGAAGAAGCAGAAATGATCAGGTGGCGCTGGATATGCGGCTGTACACAAGAGACGAGATCGAAGCACTGGATACACTTTTAAAAGAATTGCTGGAAGTGCTTTTAAAACTGATGAAAGAGCATATCGAGACGTATATGCCGGGATTTACACATCTTCAGAAAGCACAGCCGGTGACACTTGCGCATCATCTTGGCGCATATTTTGAAATGTTCAAAAGAGACCGTCTCAGAATGAAAGATATCAGAAAACGCATGAACTACTGCCCGCTTGGAGCAGGGGCTCTTGCGGGGACAACTTATCCGCTGGATCGGGAATATACGGCAGAGCTGCTTGGATTTGACGGACCGACATTAAACAGTATGGATTCCGTATCTGACAGAGATTATCTGATCGAGATGCTGTCAGCAATGTCTACCGTGATGATGCACTTAAGCCGTTTCTGTGAGGAAGTGATCATCTGGAATTCCAATGAGTATCAGTTTGTGGAGATTGATGATGCGTACAGTACCGGAAGCAGCATTATGCCGCAGAAGAAGAATCCGGATATCGCAGAGCTTGTGCGCGGAAAAACAGGAAGAGTTTACGGGGCATTGATGTCCCTTCTGACGACAATGAAGGGAATCCCGCTTGCATATAATAAAGATATGCAGGAAGACAAAGAGCTGGTGTTTGATGCCATTGATACGACAAAAGGCTGTCTGGCATTATTTACGGGAATGCTTCGCACCATGAGGTTCAGAAAGCAGCGGATGGAAGACAGTGCAAAGAATGGTTTTACAAATGCGACAGATGCGGCGGATTATCTGGTCAATCACGGCGTGCCGTTTCGGGATGCTCACGGGATTGTAGGACAGCTGGTTTTATATTGTATTGATAAAAATATCGCCCTTGATGATATGAGTCTGGAGGAGTATAAGGCAATCTCTCCGGTATTTGAAGAAGATATCTATGAGGCCATCAGCATGAAGACTTGTGTGGAAATGCGAAATACCATCGGAGCACCGGGGAAAAGTGCCATGGAGCAGGCAATCGCACTGGAAGAAGCATATTTGAAAGAAGAATAGCAGGTTTGCTGTTTTCAAATAAAAATGAGAGGAAAGGACAGAAAGAAGATGGAAAAGAAATTAAAAGTTGGAATTTTAGGAGCAACAGGAATGGTCGGACAGAGATTTATCTCTTTGCTTGAGAATCACCCGTGGTTTGAGGTTGTGACAGTGGCAGCAAGTCCGCGTTCTGCAGGAAAGACTTATGAAGAGGCAGTCGGAGACAGATGGAAAATGACAACTCCAATGCCGGAAGCAGTGAAAAAACTGGTTGTTATGAATGTAAACGACGTGGAACATGTTGCGTCTACGGTAGATTTTGTATTCAGCGCAGTGGATATGACAAAAGAAGAGATCAAAGCGATCGAAGAAGAATACGCAAAGACAGAGACACCGGTCGTGTCAAACAACAGTGCGCATCGTTGGACACCGGACGTGCCGATGGTAGTGCCGGAGATCAATTCAGAACATTTTGATGTGATTAAGGATCAGAAAAAACGCCTTGGAACAACACGCGGATTTATCGCAGTAAAACCAAACTGTTCGATCCAGAGCTACGCGCCGTGTCTGGCTGCATGGAAAGAGTTCGGACCAAAAGAAGTAGTGGCAACGACTTACCAGGCCATTTCCGGAGCGGGAAAGACATTTAAAGACTGGCCGGAGATGGTGGAAAATATCATTCCATATATTGGCGGAGAGGAAGAAAAGAGTGAGCAGGAGCCGCTGCGTGTTCTCGGAAAAGTAGAAAACGGCGAGATCGTAAAGGCTCAGCTTCCGAAAATCACTTGCCAGTGTCTGCGTGTACCGGTATTAAACGGTCATACAGCAGCTGTATTTATCAATTTTGAGAAGAAACCGACAAAAGAGCAGCTGATCGAAAAGCTTGTGTCATTCAAAGGTTTCCCACAGGAAGAAAACCTTCCAAGTGCACCAAAGCAGTTTATTCAGTATCTGGAAGAGGACAACCGTCCACAGGTGAAACTGGATGTAGATTATGAGAACGGAATGGGAGTGTCAATCGGACGACTGAGAGAAGATTCGATGTTTGACTTCAAATTTGTAGGACTTTCCCACAACACAGTCAGAGGAGCAGCAGGTGGAGCAGTTCTCTGCGCAGAAGCTCTGACAGCAAAAGGGTTTATTCAGGCAAAATAAAGATTGAGAAAGGGGGATTCTCCTATGGGAATGACAATGACACAGAAGATACTGGCAGCACATGCAGGGCTGGAATCTGTAACTGCAGGACAGCTGATCGAGGCAAAGCTGGATATTGTGATGGCAAATGACATCACAGGACCGATGGCGCTGCCGATTCTGAAGCAGATGGCAGATCAGGTGTTTGATAAAGAGAAGGTTGTATTTGTACCGGATCATTTCACCCCGAACAAAGACATCAAATCCGCAGAGAATTCAAAAGCGATCCGTGAATTTGCAAAAGAACAGGGATTGAAATGGTATTTTGAACAGGGCAAGTCCGGAGTAGAGCATGCTATCCTTCCGGAGGCAGGCGTGGTGACAGCAGGAGAATGCATCATTGGTGCAGACTCCCACACCTGTACCTATGGAGCGCTGGGTGCGTTTTCAACCGGTATGGGAACGACCGATATCGCAACCGGTATGGCAACCGGTGAGATCTGGTTTAAAGTTCCGGCGGCGATTCAGTTTGTACTGACTGGAAAACCTGGAAAATATGTCAGCGGAAAAGATATCATCATCCACATCATCGGCAAGATCGGTGTAGATGGGGCACTTTACAAATCCATGGAGTTTACCGGAGACGGAATTGCACATTTGTCTATGGATGACCGTTTTACCATGGCGAACATGGCGATTGAAGCAGGTGCGAAGAACGGAATCTTCCCGGTGGATGAACAGACAAAAGCATATTTAGAAGAGCATTCGAAAAAAGAATATCAGATTTTCGAGGCAGATGAGGATGCAGATTATGAACAGGTTGTAACCATTGATCTTTCCGAAGTGCGTCCGACAGTTGCATTTCCGCATCTTCCGGGCAATGCAAAGACCATCGATGAGATCGAGGCGATGGAACCGATCAAGATCGATCAGGTGGTGATCGGTTCCTGCACCAATGGAAGAATGGAAGATATGCGAAAGGCAGCGGCAATCTTAAAAGGGCATACGGTACATCCGGATGTGCGTGTGATGGTCATTCCGGCAACTCAGAAGATTTACAAACAGTGTATCAAAGAAGGGCTGCTTGATATTTTTGTGGATGCAGGCTGTGCGGTCAATACACCGAGCTGTGGACCGTGTATGGGCGGTCATATGGGTGTTATGGCAGCAGGAGAACGCTGTGTATCTACGACAAACCGGAATTTTGTAGGAAGAATGGGACATGTAGATTCTCTCATTTATCTTGCATCTCCGGAAGTGGCAGCGGCGAGTGCGATTGCAGGATATATTGCAAATCCGGAGAGGGCAGGTGAAGAGGCATGAGAGCACAGGGACACGTTTTTAAATATGGAGACAATGTAGATACGGATGTGATTATTCCGGCAAGATATCTGAATTCATTTGATGCAAAAGAGCTGGCATCACATGCCATGGCAGATATTGATCCGGAGTTTGCAAAAAAAGTGCAGGCGGGAGATCTGATCGTGGCAAAGAAGAATTTCGGCTGTGGTTCTTCCAGAGAGCATGCGCCTCTTTGTCTGAAAACAGCAGGAGTAAGCTGTGTGATCGCAGAGACCTTTGCAAGGATTTTCTACCGCAATGCCATCAATATCGGGCTTCCGATCATTGAATGTCCGCAGGCGGCACAGGAAATCGAAGCCGGAGATGAGGTTGAAGTAGATTTTGACAGCGGAATGATCTACGACCGTACCAAAGGAACTCAGTATCAGGGACAGGCGTTTCCTGAATTTATGCAGAAGCTGATCGCAGCCGGAGGTCTTGTAAGCTATACAAACAGCAGAAAGAAATAGAACGGAAATTAAGACCGGATATTGAAAGAAAGAGCATGATATAAAATGAGGGCGTTTTCAAAAAGTCGGAGAATCTTTTGGAACGCCCTCATGGATTTTATTAGTGTCTGCTGATTAAGCAGCTATCTGTAACTTCCAACTCTTATATCTGTTC
>OKSH01001289.1_pt1 | contig 22818 bp, 19 predicted proteins | sample 1601231 | NCBI WGS metagenome assembly OKSH01 (sample SAMEA3541596, study PRJEB24748) | human gut metagenome | biome: human gut; feature: human-associated habitat; material: faeces | place: China | collected 2012
GCATGTGTTAAGCACGCCGCCAGCGTTCATCCTGAGCCAGGATCAAACTCTCGTTTAAAAATCTTAATTCCGATTTGACTCGGATTTAAAATCAAAGTTCGTTCCAGGTCAAGAAAACTACTAGCTTTCTTATCCCTTTTACTGTTTTAAGGTTGACATTGTCATTCAATGTCCGTTCTGAATTTTCTCTTAAAGAATCTTCAGGGTTGTTGTCTATTATTTAATTATCAAGGTTCTTTTTCTTTGTTGTCGTCTCAGCGACAGCTTACTTATATTATCATATTCGCAACCGCTTGTCAACAACTTTTTTATTTTTCTTTTTCGCTGTCCGCTTCGATCATCTCTGTCGTTCGAAACAGCTTATCTAGAATATCATTTCTATCGACATTTGTCAACAGGAAATTTCATTTATTTTTTTGCGTTCCCATGAGCTCTTAAGCACTTTCCAGTCTTGTCTCACGCGACAGCTTGTATAATATATCATGCCTGCCCAGAATTGTCAATATTGTTTTTATTATTTATTTTATTCACACAATTTACACAATTTTAGTTATCACATTTCGCTTTACTTGTTCATATTTGCAGTTCGAATTACATCCCCCAAAATTAAAACCCAAAATTGCAATTAAAGTATCTTATTTGGCGAGAAGAGGTTCCATTAAACGCAGTTTGACACGTAGCATTTTGCTAAAATACTACGTGCCAGCCTTAAACTTATTGTTGTCCAACGATTTTTCCAAACTTCAATGGACTCATCTCATCATCTTCATAATCAAATACATATCTTTCATATGCATTGATAATATGTGTACTCTTATATTTATCACATCTTTTATGCTGCCTTCCGTAAGTCATATGCACATGTCCATGTACGAAGAACTTCGGACTGTACTTCTCTATCAGCTCTATAAATACTTGAAATCCCTGATGTGGCAGATCTCTTCCGTCATTGATCTGATATGCCGGAGCATGTGTGACCAGAATGTCAAAACCACGGTGTTTTAGCAATTGAAACCATAGTTTCTTCACTCTTTTCCTCATTCCACGTTCTGTAAACTGATATTTTCCACCACTATAACGCATGGAACCACCAAGTCCTAAAATTCGCAAGCCTTCAAATTCATAAATCGTATCATCAATGCAAATACAACCTTCTGGTGGGATACGATCATATTTTTCATCATGGTTTCCATGCACATACAGTACCGGAGCAGCTGCAAATGTTGTAAGAAAAGACAGATAATTTGGATTCAAATCACCACAGGATATAATTAAGTCCACACCTTCCAGTTTGCTTTTGTCAAAGAAATCCCAAAGGTATTTCGACTCTTCGTCTGCAATTACCATTATTCGCATTGTTCTTTATCCCTTCCTCGTCTCAATCCCCTGTTGTGTAAGAACCGGTTTGGCCTGCTCCTGTAATTCTTCAATCTTTGGTATTCTTCCTATAATATTCTCTGCCAGCCAGTCCATCTCGATCACTTCTTCCGGAGACAGCGTTTCACCCTTCTTTTCCTTAAGTATATGTCCCTGTGCATACATCTGATCTGTAAATGTATGAAATTGTCCCGTTTTATAATTATGCTTTAATACATTGACCAGTCGGACTGTACCCGCCGGAAGTTTTTTTGAACAAATAACATCTACTACCCCTGTCGGCATTCCCCACCAGTAATTAATTGCTTTTTCTACATCGTTATCTTGTTCCCAGTTTCCTGCCATAATTGTACGGATCAGTTCTTCATAGAATTTTCCCCAGTGGCACAGTGGCATTGCAAGATTCTTCTGCTCACCTCCGCCACTTTCGCGATGATATACTCCATAAAAATGATTATTATCATCTGGTACGATAATATCTTTTCCCGAAATACAATTCGGGTCTATCTCGTCAATTCTTTTCTCAATATCCTGCTCTTTCAGCGTAGACCACTCTAAATACACCTTCGCTCTTGGATTTGTCATCTGCGCTCCAAGCGCAAATGCATTAATCTGTGCAATTGTTCCCAAAATCGGATAATCCGCAATATAGACAATCTTATCGTTTTCAGCCATTTCCCCTGCAATTGCTCCCATCAGGAACTTCGCCTCATGCATACGAGTATAATAAGTCCGGATGTAGCGGTGCGTCGTATTCAAAGAACAGTTTAAGATTCTTACTTCCGGATGTGTAATTGCCGCTCTTAAACTTTCCTGCGCAAATATCGGAGTTGTCGTAAATATAATATTGCAACCCGCATGAATAGCTTCCTCCAGGACTGATGCTATATTTTTTTCTGTTATATTTTCATAACTTACAGTCGTGACTTCATTTGGAAATGTCTGCTCAAGATGCCTGCGTCCCAGTTCATGACTATATGTCCACGCAGAAGAATGTGGTGTCTTCGCATAGATAAATCCTACTTTCAAATGAGATGGTTCTTTATTGCCACCGAGAGGAAGCCATTTTTCAAACAGAGATGGCTTATCTTCTGTCGGAGTCATTTTCAATTCTACTTTTTCCTCATCATTATACTGAAGCAGAACAAATTCTTCCCATGCTTTCTTCACAAGTTCGTTAATTTCTTCTACTGACATTTCTTCTACTCGTTTATAACAGTATAGATGTAAAAATGAAAGAAATGCCTCTGCTGATGAAACCTCCAGTTCTTGTCCACCATGTGCATGAAATGCCGCTGTAAATCTTGCATACACAGAACTGAAAATCAGTCTGTCATCATCTGTCCAGTACTCATCCGGATGTTTTCCCATCTCTTTTATGAGCTGTGCATACTGTCCTTCTTCTGAAAATGTAATATAATTTACTTTAGACACTCTGTAAAAATTCACAAATTCATAATAAATTTTTACGTTTTTATCATTCGTTTTCTTCGGAAGAATACGCGTTACCGTTCCCGGGATTGAAATTGCACCAAAAAATTTCATGACACTGACACGCTTATTTCCCTCTTCTACATAGAATTTATTCATATACTCCCACGCCTTGATTGGCTCATGAATTCCTTCCTTTTCATGAGAAGTGCTGAGTTTTGCCCATTTGATTGCAAACTCCGTATTACTCTCCAATATCGGCATAAAATTACTTGCAAATGCACTGCTTCTACCACTATATCTTGTTCCAACTATCTGATCGATCGGAATCTGAACAAGTCCCAGTGATTCTGTTGATAATGCCTCATCTGGTAATATTTCGTCCAAAGATTCCAAAGTCGGCTTCCGCCCTGCAAGAAGCCGGCTCTCATATTCTTTTTTCCCATAACGAAATGCTTTATTATAGTCTTTTAACGCCATCCTTTAACCTCCTGTTCATATCTCTTTCAGCCGTTACACAAGATTCATAGCCTGGTTTACATTTTCTACTCCTAGTATCTCTATTCCTTCCATCTTTCCAATCGTCTTCATGGAAACTGCAGGGACAATACATCTTTTAAATCCCAGTTTTTTTGCTTCTGATACTCTCTGTTCCGGCATGGTCACGGCCCGCACCTCTCCACTTAATCCTACTTCGCCAAACACGATGGTATCCTCATCAATTGGGCGATTTTTATAGCTTGATGCAATCGCCATCACAATTCCTAAGTCTGCTGCCGGCTCATTCAGCCGGATTCCTCCTGCAATATTCACATATGCATCATACGCGGAAAGCGGCATTCCCATACGTTTTTCCAAAACTGCCATCAGAAGATTGACTCGGTTATAATCAAGCCCTGCTGCCGTACGTCTCGGCATTCCAAAGTTCGTCTTACATACAAGTGCCTGAATCTCCATGAGCATCGGTCTTGTTCCTTCCATTGCACATGCCACAACAGAACCCGATGCATTTTCCGGTTTTCCTGATAACATATACTCGGACGGATTCTCTACCTCCACCAAGCCACCTTTTTGCATCTCAAACACGCCGATCTCATTCGTAGATCCAAAACGATTCTTCACCCCACGCAGAATCCGGTAAGATGCATGTCTGTCTCCTTCAAAATATAACACTGTATCCACCATATGTTCCAATACGCGTGGGCCTGCAACTGTGCCTTCTTTTGTCACATGTCCTACAATAAATATTGAAATATTAAGTCCTTTTGCAAGTTGCATAAATACATTGGTCGATTCACGCACCTGAGACACGCTTCCCGGTGCCGACGCGACCTCTTCGTTATACATCGTCTGGATTGAGTCGATCACGACCATATCTGGATGCTGTTCTTCTATCACATGACGTATAATTCCAAGATTCGTTTCGCACAACAGAAACAAACTCTCAGAAAATGTTCCCATCCGATTCGCACGCAGTTTAATCTGCTTTAACGATTCTTCCCCGGAAATATATAATATCTTACGGTTTTGTCCTGATAACTTCTGACATACCTGCAGGAGAAGTGTTGATTTACCGATTCCCGGATCACCTCCCACCAGCACAAGCGATCCAGGCACGATTCCACCACCAAGCACTCGGTCAAGTTCCAGAATCCCCGTCTGCATCCGCTCATCGTCATCAGTCGTAATACTGGAAAGTGTCACTACCTTCGCATCTTTCGCATCCCTTACCTGCTGCACTGCAGCCGTACTTCCTCTTGTTACTGAAACTTTCTCTTCTACAAATGTATTCCATTCCTTGCACATCGGACACTGTCCAAGCCATTTGCTTTCTTCATGTCCACAGTTCTGACAGAAAAATATACTTTTTTTACCTTTTGCCATGTACGATTCCCTTACATCTTTTTTATACTTCTACTTATAAATCCACTCTTAAACCTTGATTTATCATTTCTTTTTTATTTCCATTTTACCAGAAAGGGGAAGCTACGCCTCTGCGAGCTCCCCCGATGTTCTGCGTATTTACTTCTTGATAATCTTGATCTCAATCTCTTTATTCGGATCAAGTTCTGCGCTCACGCTCAGTTTTCCGCTTAAGTTCGTTGTCATATCACCGACATTCACATCGTCCATATACACAACATATTCGCTGTCTGCTTCCAGCTCCAGTGTAATCTGCGCATCCTCAGTACCGGATACTTTAAAAGAAACCTCTCTCTCAGAAGCTTTAAAATCTTCTACTGCTGTTCCCGGAACGGATTCGTATACGAACATACCATTCTTTTCCAACTTTGTAATCTCAGAGAATGTCTTTACCTTATACACATCTCCCTGGAATTCAAATCCGTCCAGTTTTGTCTTGCTGCTCAGAGTATAGTCTCCAAAACCAAGTGCTCCGTCTGCTTCAGCTCTTAATAGCTCTTTCACTGCTGCCATTAGCTCTTTCCTCCTAAGGTTCATTTGTATTAATTATTATATATCAATTTATTTTTATTTGGTAGTCTTGACCTCAAATTTTATTTCTTTTTTCGATACGCCGGCAACGACTTCCTGACCACGCTTAATCTCACCTGCGAGAATTGCCTCGGCCAGACTGTCTTCCAGTTCACTTTGTACTGCACGTCTTAACGGTCTTGCTCCATATTTCTTATCGGTTCCTTTTTTCATAATCAGCTTTTTCACAGAATCACGCACCGTCAAATGAATATCCAGCTGTTCTTTTGCACGCTTGACCACCTCCTGGCACATCATTCCCGTAATCTTTTTAAGTTCCGGTTCACCTAGCGGATGGAATACAAGGATCTCGTCAATTCGATTCAGGAATTCTGGACGGAAGACAAGCTTGATCTCATTCATAACATTCATCTTCATACGCTTGTAATCTTCCTCTTGATTCTCCTTATTGCCAAATCCTAGCCTTTTGGGATCAATGATCGCCTGTGCACCTGCATTTGATGTCATAATAATGACCGTATTCCGGAAATCGACTTTTCTGCCCTGAGAATCTGTAATATGTCCATCATCTAATACCTGCAGTAAAATGTTAAATACATCCGGATGTGCTTTTTCAATCTCATCAAAAAGAATCACTGAATACGGATGTCTTCGCACCTGTTCGCTTAACTGTCCACCTTCCTCGTGACCAACATATCCCGGAGGAGAACCAATCATCTTTGCCACACTGTGCTGTTCCATATATTCGGACATATCAACACGAATCATGGCATTCTCATCATGGAATAATGCTTCTGATAATGCCTTTGACAATTCCGTCTTACCGACTCCGGTCGGTCCAAGGAATAAAAATGAGCCAATCGGGCGCTTTGGATCTTTTAGCCCCACACGCCCTCTTCGTACAGCTTTCGCCACAGCCGTAACAGCTTCTTCCTGTCCAACCACTCTCTTGTGAAGCGTCTGCTCTAACTTTTGCAAGCGCGCACCTTCAGATTCCTGAAGCTTCTGCACCGGAATCTTCGTCCAGTCAGATACGACCGCTGCCACTTCCTCTTCTGTTACAAGTGGCTTTCTGCCCGCCTGCTTTTTCTGAAAACGCTTCTTCGTCTGCATAATCTTTTTCTGAGCATCTTCTTTCTCTGCCCGGATCCTGGAAGCCTCCACAAGATCACCTGCAAGAATTGCCTCTTCCATCTTTGCTTCGTAATTACCAAGAACCTTTTCCAGTTCATAGATATGCTCCGGTGTCTTGAAGTCACTAAGACTCACTTTCGCACATGCTTCATCAATCACATCAATTGCTTTGTCCGGAAGAAAACGGTCACTGATATAACGGGCAGATAGTGAAACTGCCGCCTGAAGCGCATCGTCTGTAATCTGTACATGATGATGCGTCTCATAACGTTCCCGCAGTCCTTTTAATATTTCTTCACACTGCTTCTCATCTGGTTCTTCCACTGTAATTGGCTGGAATCTTCGTTCCAGTGCCGCATCTTTTTCAATGTATTTTCGATATTCCGCAATCGTTGTTGCTCCGATCAATTGAAGTTCTCCTCTTGCAAGAGACGGTTTCAGAATATTAGATGCGTCCATTGCGCCTTCCGCACCGCCTGCGCCGATGATTGTATGCACTTCATCCAGGAATAAAATAACATTTCCCGCTGACTTTACTTCCTGCAAAAGTCTCTTCATACGTTCTTCAAATTCACCACGGTATTTTGTACCTGCGATCATACTTGCAAGATCTAACGTATAGACCCGCTTGTCACGCATTCCTTCCGGTACAATGCCACTTGCGATCTGTGCGGCAAGTCCTTCTACCACTGCTGTCTTACCGACTCCCGGCTCTCCCACCAGACACGGATTGTTCTTCGTTCTTCTGCCAAGTACCTGCATCAGACGGTGAATCTCTGCTTTTCTTCCAATGACCGGATCAAGCTTTCCTTCTTCTGCCTGCATAGTCAGATCTGTACCATACTGGTCTAAAATCCCATCTTTTCTTTGATATGCCTCTTGAAGCTCCTCTTGATATTCTTTGATATCCACGCCGAGAACTTCCAGCGTATCCTGCACGATTTTCTGTATATTTACATTGAGTGTCAGAAGTATTCTGGTTGCAACACTGTCCGGTTCCCGAAGGATTGCAAGGAGCATATGCTCTGTTCCAATTGCCTCTGATTGAAAGCGGATTGCCTCTTCCTTGCTTTCCTCCAGAGTATATTCAAGTCTCGGACTTCTCTTTGGCTTTTCCTGAAAAGTCACTTCTCCGACCGGTGAGATCAGTTCATCTACAATCTTATATAAATTTGCTTCTTCTACACCATTCGCTGACAATATCTGTCCCGCCACACCTGTACATACCCGCATAAATGCAAGCAGCAGATGTTCTGTTCCTACATATGGATGATCCAGTTCTCTGGCAATCTTTTCCGCTTTTTTCAGCACTTCTTTTGCTGGTTCTGTATAATTCATGCTGTCTGTTATTCCTTTCCACCGTATTCATCAAATAATTCATCCACCATCTCGTGAACTTCTTCTCTACTGACATTTTTAAGACTTCCCTTAGCCAGCGCGATTCTTAGCGCACGCTTTACTTCTGCATAAGCCTTTGCCTTATCTGCATCAATTGCAATCACAGCACCACGTCTGCGGTCAAGCTGGATAAATCCTTCCTGCTTCAATATGGAATATGCTTTATTCACTGTATGCATATTGATGCCTACCGTATCCGCAAGCTGACGGACAGATGGAAGGGATTCTCCTTCTTGGATCGTCGCAGTCGCAATTCCCATAATAATCTGATTCTGTAATTGCACATACAGTGCCTCATCACTGTTAAAATCAATCTCTATCAGCATCGTATCACCCTCATTATCTCTTTTGTTCTATCCTTACGGATGATTTCATGAACAGATTAAGTTTTCTGTTATACATCTAATATAACACACAAAAAAGGAGCTTACAACAAAAATGTAAAACTCCTTTAATCCAGACTTTCCTAGTTCTTCTTACCTTTCTTTACTGCTCCAAGTGCCGCACCGATTGCTCCTGCATAACGGCTCTGCGGATCTGTCTTAACTTCCATGCCAAGTTCCTTTGTCAGCGCTTCACTGATATAGCTGCACTCGCAGAGACCACCAGTCAGGCAAAGCATCGGACGGTCTTCACTCATACGATTTGCCTGTGCTGCAACTTTTCGTACGATAGAATCAACCACTGCAAATGCGATATTTTCCTTCTTTTCTCCCTGACCAATGAGACTTATGACCTCGGACTCTGCAAATACCGTACACATAGAACTGATCGTTACACCTGAGCCTTCTCTTGCAAGCTCACACATCTCATTTGGACGCATGGACAATGTATTTGCCATAATTTCCAGAAATCTTCCTGTTCCAGCAGAACATTTATCATTCATCATGAAATCTTTTACAAATCCCTGTTCTACACAGATAATCTTTGTATCCTGTCCACCGATATCAATGATTGTCATATCTTTATTATCAAAAATCCAGACAGCCCCCATGGCGTGACAGGTAATTTCTGTAATCATCTTATCTGCATATGGCACAGACACACGGCCATATCCAGTAGCAACACATACATTTTCTGCAGGATCCGCATCATTTTCCACAAGCTTCTTACGAATCTCTTCTGCCGTATCCACACTGCTCCATCCTGTCGGCTGCACAAACTCAAGAACAATTTCTTTGTTCTCGTTCATAACAACAGTCTTGGCACAAGTAGATCCAATATCAATTCCTATAAACTTCATATCTTAGCTTTCCCTCTCATGAATTTACACAACATGAATTTCAAAATTCATTTTAAAATAGTCTGTAACTGGCAATCTTACAACATTTCAATAAATGCTGCAATCCTTGTATTGAGCTGGCCGACATCTGCCTGAGAATAATCTGTCTCCACATTAATGTATGGAATTCCTTTTTCCTCATTTACAAACTTGCGGATTGCACGAGTCTCAACGTTATATGTATGACAGGCCTGAAGTGTCATCTCAAGAACTCCGTCAACCTGATACTCGTCAATCAGACGTCCCATAAGATCAAAACGATTCGGGTTTGGTGTCATAACTGAACAACCGATTGCCAGATATCTCTCTGCAATTGCCTGGTAAATATCCTCAGCGTTCTCATCAACAAGGCGATCGATGGATTTAGCTCCAGTACAGTTTTCATAAGTTACGACAACACCACCATTATCCTCAACAGCACGGATTACTTTCTCAGTTGCTCCTCCGATTGGGCATCCTGTAATCAGAATTCTTGGTTTCTTCTCCAGCATCTTTCCAGATGCATACTCTGCCTCAATCTTGTCAACAAGGGCATTCACTTCTCCGGCAATCTCAGAACGATTTAATTTGAATGTACTTCCGTACAGAACCTTGAACAGATCATGTCCACTGATTGGAGCCGGATCATGCTGCATAACTTCATAAAGACGCTTCAGTGCTTTTCTTGCTTCATTCTCAATTTTAACAGCTTTTCTTACATCTTCATCTGTAATCGTTACTTCAAATCTTTTCTCAAGATATTCTTTAAAACGGATAATCTCTTTCTTCCAAAGCTTCAGTGCTTCTGGTCCTTGAGTATTTGGCAGTTCCATTATAAACACATCTTTGAACTCGCCCATCAACTCATACATTTTCTTCTTACCATCGCATGTAGTCTCCCCAACAACTACATCTGAGAAATAGAAGAACGGACATTTATCTGTCTTTGCAAATCCGTAACTGGATTTGATCAATGGACATAAGTTCTTCGGAAGGTCTTTTTCTGCTTCCGGAATTGTCTCATCAGATGTGGAACACAGGCTGACTGTTGAAGCTCCCATAGCCATAGCAATCTCTTTTGGGAAATATGTACAATAAGCTCCTACTACTGGTGTTCCCTTGTCTTTCAGTTCTTTCATCATAAGAAACGATTTCTGTCTCTGCTCAGCAAATTCTTCAAAAACCTCTGGCAAATCTTTAATAATCTCCATATTCTTTCACCTCATCAAATTTATTAGTATCTATAAACGGACACAATTAACCATTCTGTTTTAAATTTTAGACTTTTATAGCATAATATGCAAATTGATTTTTCCTATTATTGCATTGCATTTATAGGTTATTCCTATTATTCATCACTTTTTTTCATTCTTTCTATTTCCATAGCAATCAAAAGCTTTTCGCATTCCACTCCATCACGATTGTCCAAATCCAGCATATCATTTAACCGGGTCAGACGCGGAAGTAGCGTATTCCTGTGAATCTTTAGTTTTGCCGCTGTCTGAGACACATTTCTTTTCATTCTCAGATACCAGTAGAGTGTCTCATACAGATTTTTTCCTGTCTCTATGTCTTCACTCTTTATCTGCTCCAGCTCTTTTAACTTAAATCCATTCTCACCAACTTTCCGGCTGATATAAGAAATAGCCAGTTCATGATAATACTCCTCTATCAGATACAGATGTTTCCCCGGTGCACGATTCCTTGCAAGTTCAAACACATCCTGCTGTAACCTTTTATTTTCACTTAAGTTTTGCTCGGCTTTAACACCATTTCCAATCAGTATCTTTCCATCACAATCATAAATGAATTCTTTACACAACCGGATCAGCAAGGCACGATCCTCTTTACCTCGTATATTGGTTATTAAGATACTGTTGTCTTTCTGCTTTTCAACAACCGAAGAAAACTCTTTAGTTTCTTCAAGTTTTCCTGCAAGTCTTGCTGCCAGAGAAGTATCGGTCGCCAGTATCCACAAATAGTCCGGCTGACGTTTTTGATTGTTCCCTGTATTTTTTCTGTTCTTCTGATACATGGAAAAGCTCTTTGCAAGAATATCTGCAAGTTCCTGCACTTGTATCTTTCGCTGATCATCAAGAATCACTGCTTCAATCCAAACACCGTCTAAACATTCATGTACTATACGTTGCGCATCTACTGTGACCTGTTCTTTTCCAACTTCATACAGAACTTCTTGATTCCCCCCCTAAAAATCTGACCGGAACTCCAGTATAATCCCATACGTTTTGCAAAATCTCTTCAAAACATTTTCCACCTGAAATGCCTGATACGATCAGTTTATAGCAATAATTCATATCCAGTTCTTTCTTGCCACTTTTATCTGCCTGAATCATCTCAATAAAAGCGGCAAGTCTCGTAGATATCTGTCCTTTATCTGCCGACGAGTAATCTGTATCAATAGAAATGTATGGGAGATTCTTTTCTTCATTTACAAACTTTCGGATATAAATAGATTCCGCACCTGTCGCATGGCAGCCTGACAGAATCATTTCCACAACTCCATCTACATGATATTCCTCAATAATTCGTCCGATTAATTCAATTCGATTGTCGTTCGGAGTCATAATAGAGCAGCCTGTAGATAAATATCTTTTCGCTATTGCCCCATAAATGTCTTCCTGAGTCTCATCCACCATCTGGTCAAGCGTCTTTACCCCACTGCAGTTTTCTACCGCAACAACTACTCCGCCATTTTCTTCGATTCCTTCCAGAATCTTCATTGTATCTCCGCCAATCGGACAGCCTGTCACCAAAATTCTCGGTCTGCTCTCAAGATGTTTTCCCTGTTGATATTCTTCCAATATCTTTTCTGTGACAGCATCCACCAGTTCCGGTGTCGTCTTAAAATCAAACCGATACTTAGATCCATTGATCATCTTCTGGATATCCGTACCAAAAACCGGTGCCGGATCAAGCTTCATCACTTCGCATAATTCCTTTAGGGACCTGCGAATCTCATTACTCAGATGCACTGCATGATGAATCATCTCATCCGTAATAATAACATGGAAAAATTCTTCAAAGTATTCCTTTGTCCTTATGACTTCCCGTCTCCAGAATTCCAGCCCTTTCTCAGACTGGCTGTTTGGAAGTTCCATAACAAACACCGGCTTAAATTCAGCCATCAGTTCATACATTTTTTTCTTTCCATCACAAGTTGTCTCACCAATCACAAGATCTGCAAAATGGAAAAATGGACATTTATCCTCGATTGCAAAACCATAACTCGATTTTACAAGTGGACACATGCTCTTAGGAAGTTCACGCTCTGCTGCCGTAACTGTCTCATTCGAAAAAGAGCATAATCCGACTGGGATTGCACCTACTGCCATTGCAAGCTCTGTTGGAAAATATGCACAATACATTCCAACAACAGGTACACCTTTGTCTTTATACTCTTTTACCTCTAAAAAGGCTTCCCGCCTTTTTTCTCCAAATTCTTCAAATATCTCTGGTAAATCTTGTACAAGTTTCATGCTCTAGTCCTCTGAAGATTTCGACAGGTCATACATAATCATAAATGCGAGAAGTTCTCTCGAAATCTCATTATTGTTAATATCTAATTCCAGACAATCTTTTATCTGCTTTAATCTATACACCAATGTATTTCTGTGGACATGAAGTTTTTCCGCTGCCATCGTCACATTGTTTTCGCATAATAAATACATTTTCAATGTATCATAAAGCTCTGTGTGATTCTTCTCATCTTCCTTTATCAAGTTCAAAATCGAATAGTCACTCAGTCCTGCCTCTTCGATCAAAGGCAATGTATAAGAAAAAATACCCTGAAGATACCAGTCTTTTTCTCTTTTAACCCCTCTGACATCACATATCTTCGGAATCCGTTCCATCTGTTTTAGCAAATCTCTTTTTGTTCTACAGTCATTGATATCTTCAAATGTCTCACTCATATAGCAGTTCAGATTTTCTTTCTGCGCCATCTGATAAATCTTTTGCGCATTCTTTTCAGAAACCTGATATAGCACAACCGTCAGGGAGTGTTTCTCTTCATACAAGTAAAAATGCTCCCAGATTCTTCCCAGTTTTGCTGCCTCTACCGCCATATCAGAAAAATCATCTGTAAACAAAGCCATCAAATAATTTCCTTTTAATGTATGACTCTGCTCCGATTCCACAAAATGCTGTCCTTCAAAAATCATCCAACCGATAATATAGTCTTTGAGCGAAAGATTTAAGTACGTATTCTTCTGCTTCTCTTCAAAATATTGTCTTGCTGTTTCCGTCAGAATTGTTCCTAATTCTTCAAAAAACGTCCGAAACTCTTCATTACTATAGTGAATAATGATATATCCAATATTTCTCTTCTTATCCTTCACCGCAGCAACCGTCTGGAACTCTCCATTCGGTGACACTTCCTCAAAGAAATAAGGATAATCTTCCAATGTTACATGCTTTTCTATAATCGAATGCATGCTCTGGTCTTTTCCCGAACAGGCATAAGCCAGAATCTCTCCGGACTCCGACACAAAAAATATCCCGGCATGAGTATATTCATATACCTTGTTTGCTATATATCCCAATACATCATCCTCGAGCATTGATTCAAATATAAATTTATAACAGACATCAATTTCAAACATATCCACACTCTCCAATATGGATATTATTTATCAAGATGAATTTTCTGTCAAATAGATTTCTTTTGAAAGATATATTGTTTTTATCAATAAGTTAACAATATCTCTGATTTTTTGTCTAACAAATCAATTTCATCCTGTGTTAATTCCCAGTCAAAGCTCTTACAATTTTCAATAACTTTGCCGGCACTTTGTGCTCCAACAATGCTTGATGATATAAATTCCTTTTGAGTCGCCCAGTTCATCGCAATCTGACTGACAGGAACATTCCTTTCTTTTCCAATTGTGTCCATATCTTTCAACAGCTCCATAATTGGAGAAAATAATGGTTCTTTAAAATATGGATAATATCTCACTCGATTATCACTTGGATCAAACTGTTCTAAATGTCTGTATTTTCCTGTTAAAATTCCGCCTCCCAGCGAGCCATAACTCATAACTCCTATCTTTCTTTCTGAAGTCCACCGGATTAATTCTTCATCTTTCCGGTCCACCAGTGAATATTGGGGTTGAAACACCTCGATATCACAACATTTTTCAGCCCGCTCAATCTGTTCCTGTGTGAAATTAGAAACTCCTGCATGCAATATTTTTCCTTCTTTTTTCAGGGTTTCCACAGCATCTACTGTCTCCTCTATTTCAACTTCCGGATCTGGAAAATGAACCAGATACACATCGATATAGTCTGTTTTCAAATTCCTTAAAGATTCCTCGCACTGTTTCATAATCTTCTTTTTTGAACCACAGCGATAATATTTGCCATCTACAAATTCGTTGCCACATTTCGTGGAAATAATCATTTTATCTCTGTTATTCATTTTTTCGATTGCATTTCCAACATATCGCTCTGCCTGTCCTGAATTATATGCCGGCGCAGTATCAATAAAATTCACTCCATATTCAACTGCTGTCTGTATCGCGCTCAGTCGTTCTTCATCCGAATATTCTGACCAGCCCTGGCCACCAATTCCCCATGTCCCTAAACACATCTGAGAAACTTTTATTCCTGTCTTACCTAAAGTTTTATATCTCACTTTTTCCTTCCTCGCTAGTATCTATTAACTAAAACTCTACTTCCTCATATATTTTTCGAACCGTTCTCCATTTTTCATAGTACTCTTCAAGGAGTGTATCCTTTCCAGGCTCTATGATTCTTACATGTTCATAATCTTCCACACTTTTCTTTAATGTTTTCTGACATATTTTTATACAGCCGTTTAATGATGCCTGTTCATAATGTGTTGGAAGCACGACTTCTTTATTTATAAGAGACGCAATTCTTTTTCCTAAAGTCTGTGACTGGAATCCTCCTCCGCAACCAATAATGTACTTTTTGTCATGAAATTGTATTTTCTGCAATTCTCTATAATGGAGTGTGATTCCACATGCAATATCTGCCATGATTGCATTCATAACATCGATTCTGTCAAACTCACCTGACAACGGGGCATATGCAAAAATACCTCCCTGTTTCAGTGATTTTTTCCCTGGGAAAAATTTAGTACCAAACGAAGCGATACACTGGAAATTATTTTTTTCTGCAATCTTGCGTTCTATTTCTTCGTATGATTTATTTCCCAGAAAATTCTTTCTGTATGTCTGATAATTGAGTCCCGTTGTTCCGGCATTTGTCTCTATCAGCCATCTGCCTTTTTTTACACAATCAACCCAGCACCGTTCTTTTTCATCATATAATGGTTTTTCAACAACAGCCACGATTGGTGATGTGGTTCCTGAAACCATTACAACATCCCCAGCTTTCGCATCAACGCCCTCGACAGCCATCTGTGTATCCGCACCACACACAATAAATGGAATTTTTTCTTCACCAACATATCCTAGTACTTCGCCTGTCGCATATACATCGGGTAAAATTTTTTTTTCCACCTCAAAAATATCCATCAGTTCTTCTGACCATTTAAATTCTTTTGTGTCATATAACTGTGTCTCACAAGCCTGGGATTCTGCAATTCCAAGCTTTCCCGTTAATTCATATCCAATCCACTCACTGATACTTGTAAAGCCAGTAATCGTTTTTTCTTTACTCAGATAATCTTCTTTATATGTCAACAATTTCAATGCCGAAAAAAGCGGATCCAACCAATGTCCACTTAGTCTGTAAACATCTTTCGAATATTGTTGATATTTTTTTATCCGTTCATTTCCCCTTTTATCAATATTAGGCAGCCCTATAAAAGCGCTGCCCCTCTGATCTACTAATACAATTCCTTCCCGTGCACTTGTTGCTGTAACTGCACGTATTGTATACTGAGAGAAATCGGATAAAAGTAATTTCATCTCTAATAACATTTTCTGTAGCCATTCTTTCGGAATAAAATATTTTGCCTCCGGATTTCTGCTTTCCTGATGATATATATTTTCAAAAGACCGAATCCCAATAATATTTCCCGTCTCATCTCCTATGGCTACTCTGGAATTTCCTGTCCCAAGGTCAAATACGAGATATCCCTCTTTCATCCATTTCTCCTTTTAATCCTCTAATGGTTCAAAGATTAACTCCTTTGAAAGATTTTTCTTTACAAGGCAGTTCTGAAATTCTCTTGCAGCAATATCTGCCTCTACTTCTTTAGAAACTCCTTTGATTTCAATCTTATGTCTGATATACATTTTCTCATCATCATGATAATCTAATGCAACTGTAATCTTGATTTCTTCGTAAGAAATGTTCTCACGCTCGCAGATTTTTCTTGTTCCTGCATTTAAGCATGCTGCATATCCGGCCTCGATAAAATCATGTGGTCCGAACTCATGTCCTGCTCCACCATATGCTTTCGGATTATCACACTCAATTGATACATTTCCATTACTAAGTACTGAACGATATTTTTCTTTTCTATCTACACATGTTACCATTTTAAATTCCTCCTTATTTCTGACCGTATGTTTTTGATCTTTCCATAGATGCGTGCATCTGCTCATCTGTTAAAATAACAGGCTGCCCAATGCACATTGTACGGTATTGCATCTCTGCAACAAATTCAATATTAACTGCAAGGCTAAATGCCTTTTTCAGATTAACTCCGCTGGCTACAAGTCCATGGTTTGCTAAAAGAACTGCTTTACTTTCACCACAAGCTCCGATAGCAGATTTTGCAAGTTCATCTGTTCCAAATGTACGATACGGCGCTACTGGGATTTCCGTTACTCCTGCTCCTCCAATCACATAATGTACAGATTTAATGCTCTGATTTAAACATGCAAATGTTGTACAAAATGTAGAATGTGTATGAACAACCGCACCTGTTCCTGGTTTTTCTTTGTAGAAAGCTGCATGTAACCCCCACTCACTAGATGGTTTTCTGTCACTCTCAACAATTGTACCGTCTAATTTCATTACTACGACATCTTCTGGTTTTGTGTCAAAATATCCGATTCCAGACGGACTGATTACCATTAAATCACTTTCTTTGTCATAGATTGAAATATTTCCACTTGTTCCTTTGCTGAGCCCCTGTGCACTCATCTGTTTTCCGTATTCTACGATTAATTCTCTTTCTTCCTGCAGTAACATTTCTTTCCTCCTTACCATGGATACTCTACTTTATTTACAACCATGTCACTTCTTTTATCTTCCCAATATTTGTTTACAGTCTTTACCAAAAGCCATGGGGATTTCGGTAATGCATCTACTACACTTCCTGCATTATGCGGTGTTAATGTAATATTATCTAATTTAAGGATCGGATCGTCTGGATGCAACGGCTCATCCCAGTAAACATCGAGAGCCGCTCCTCCGATTTCCTTATTTTCCAACGCATGAATTAAATCATCCTTCACTAAAACTTTTGCTCTAGATGTATTAATCAGATATGCTGTTTTCTTCATCATCGATAAATACTTGGCATCAATACTATTCTCTGTCTCAGGTGTTACTCTCAAATGTAAAGATACAATATCTGCTTCCTGGAACACTTCTTCTTTTGTTTTCATCTGCATATTAATACCCTTGTCGTCAATCTGTTCCTGAGTAACATATGGATCATAACCAATTACTTTCATTCCAAGACCGATTGCTTTTTCTGCTACCAGCCTTCCAATATGACCAACTCCAATAATTCCCACTGTCATTGATCTCATATTTGTTGTATATCCTGCATTGACATAATCCTTAAGCCATATTCCCTGTTTCATAGCTGCGTGTGCTCTCGCGATATTTCTTGTCTCTGCAAACATTAATCCAATTGCAAAATCAGAGGTTGCTTCAGCATTTCGAATTACATGCATAACTGGAATGTTTTTCTCCGTAGCCGCTGAAACATCTACATGCTCCAGACCTCCTCTGCAGGTCGCAATTAATTTCAATTTTGTTGCCTTTGAAATCAATTCTTTCGATACCGGGCAGAAATGTACCATTAAAATATCTGCATCTACAATTTCTTTATATAACTGTTCTGGTGCTTTTTCTGCTTCTGGACCATTCAATTCCAGATTCTGTGCTTTGCTTCTGAAATCTAATCTATCTTTTGTCTCCCACTCAATAGAAACAATATCAAGCTTTTCGTCTGTTGCCAGTTCTTTTGCTGCTTCTTCAAGCAAAGATGGTGCAACAACAATATCCCCTACTACAACTACTTTCATATATCTCGCCTCCTAATCCATTGTCCACTTCAATAATTTGTTCTGAAGCTTCTCGAATATCTGCACAATAATTACCAGAATAACTACCATGAAAATGAATCCGCTCCATACGTTCGGATACAATCCAAATACAGAATATTTCTTTATAAAATATCCCATACCGTATTCTGCACCATACATCTCTGCGAATACCAATACAAGGAAAGAACTTCTAAGCGAAGTTACAAATCCGGATATAATCGATGGCATCGCAGCCGGCAATACGACCTTTATCATCTTTTTCAGACCTGTTAGTTCCAGTGTGGCTGCATTATCAAGATATCTCTTATCAACTGTCATAATTCCTGTTATTGTCGCAAACAATGTTGGCCATACAGTATTGTAAACAATCAAAAATACTGATGCCATACGGAAGTTCGGTGCAACATGCAATGCAATTGGTGACAGCAAAATTGCAGGGATTACACTGATTGCATATACGATTGGCTGAAATATTTCTCTGATTCTCTTATTTAATCCCATCAGTATTCCAAAAGCAAGTGCAATCACAACTCCTAAAAACAGAGACGGGAACAATAATTGAAAAGATGCGAACATATTTTTAACCATAGTTCCTCTGAACTTTGAAAAGGATTTTCCAATGTCTTCTGGTGTAGAAAATACAAAGGTATCCAGCATCTGGTGATTTGTTGCATATGCGTACCAAAGTGCACAGGCTACGACTATAAGCATTGTTATCCAATATTTTTTTAAAAACATCAATACTTTTTTCATTAACAACACCTTTCTTTATATAAAACAACGACTGACATGCAGCCGCTGTTTTATTTTCCTATTTCTTATTTGTCATATTCGTTATATGTTTCTAACATTGTGTCATAAAAATCAGGGTTCTCATCGTGATATTTATCAATGCACTCATCTAATGCAGCTTTGTAAAGTTCTGTATTGATATGATCATCAATGTTGATATCCTCAGCTCCCTCATCAAAGAGATTTAATTTCAGCATGTATCCCCATGCTCTCTCAATAGAGGATTTGAATGGATCCAGGTTCAATCTGTAATGCTCATTGTCCATGTATGCAGCAACATAGTCTTCATCTGTTTCAAGAGTCTTAGCTACAATTGCTTTTGACTCATCTTTGTGTCCCTCATACCACTCCTGAGCTCTTAACCATGCTCTTAATAATGCTTTTACAGTATTTGGATTTTCATTAACCCATTTTGTATTAGCTTCTACACGACAGCAAGAATAATTTGGAGTAACATCGCTACAATAAGATACAATATCAATATCGTCCATCTGTGTTACATTGTACATCATACCTGTACCAAGTACTGCGTAATCAGCTTCTCCGCTTCTTACTGCCTCAATACGGTCAGTATGATTGTCAAGACTTAACCATTTTACATCATTTAACGGATCATATCCTTTGTCAAGCAGTGCACCGGAAACAGCAAATACGTTTGGCTCACATGCAACTGTTTTTCCAACCATATCTTCTACGCCATTCCATGTAGTACCCTTTTTAGCAATGATAGGCATACATCCTGTAATCATATATCCAGCGAACATTGTAAGATCTGTACCAGATCCAATATACTGTAACGGAAGGTTTGTACCATAGTTAGAAAGAACATCAACCTTTCCTGCTGCCAGAGACTGGAATGCTCCCTCTGAATTCTCGCAGTTCACATATTCAACAGTTAATCCTTCATCCTCCAAATATCCCTGCTCCTCAGCGATTGCATTGAAAATGTGTGCACTTCCTGCTAAAGCTAATCTAACAGTATCCGTCTCCAAGTCATTCCCCTTTGACTCTGTGCTTGTTTCACTTTTATCTTCCTTTTTGTCACTGCTACTTCCGCATCCGATTAACATGGATGCTGTCATTGCAACGCAAAGGAAAATACTAATTACTCTTTTCTTCATCTCTTTTCCTCCTAAGTATTTAATTTTCTTTATAAAAAATGAGTGAGTAATTCTCATTTTTTCCTATTCAATATGCTCTGTAACATCCTGATTAATATATTTAATCAATTCATTACGCAGTTTCATTATATGAACATTTTCATATAAACTGTTACGGTCCGGTTTGTCTTCCTCTGGAATTTCACAACTATAAATCACACTGCTCGGTTTCTGACCTAACACAAAAATCTTATTCGCTAACAACAGCGCTTCATCTACATCATGTGTAACAAAGAATACAATTTTCTTTGTCTCATCACTTTTCCACAAATCCAGTACCATTTCCTGCAATCTTGCACGCGTTACAGCATCCAACGCACCAAACGGCTCGTCCATCAGCAAGACTGGCGGATTAATACTGAATGATCTTGCAATTGCACAACGCTGTTTCATTCCACCAGACAATTCTTTCGGTAACTTTCCATATACACTTTCATCTAATCCAACTTTTACAAGCATTTCTTTTGCTATCGCTTTTAATTCACTTTTCTTCTGCTTTGGAAATTTTTGTTTTAATGCAAGCACAATGTTTTCACCTGCTGTCATCCATGGAAACAGTCCATAATCCTGGAATACAACACTTCTCTCCAGACCGGCACCTTTTATTGGCTTACCATCAATCAGTATCTCTCCGGTAGTCGGCTTTTCCAGTCCTGCAAGCAAACGAAGCAATGTGCTTTTTCCGCATCCGGATTGTCCCAAAAGACACACAAAATCTCCTTCTTGTATCTGCATATTTAAATCTTTCAGAATCAATGTATCTGTATTCTCATATGCAAATGACAATTCTTTAACTTCGACACTCTCCATTTTTATTTTCTCTCCCAGCAAATCATTTACTTTTCTTACGCTACACATTATATCTATGCCCTTTGATGAATTCATCGTTTACAAACAACAATTCTTTTGTGATTTTTGTAAGTATCGCACATTTTCTATAATCATCACATTGTCATTGTTTTTATCTATATGTGATATAATGTTTATTTTCCATCTATGAGTGTCTGCTTATTCTAAAGTTGCAAATGCCTGCTTAAAATCCTCAATAATATCTTTACTATTTTCAAGTCCAACAGACAGACGAATCAAATCTTCCTTAATTCCAGCTTCCGCTCTTGCCTCTTTTGACATATTCGCATGTGTCATACTTGCTGGATGCTGAACCAGAGTTCCCGGATCTCCAAGACTTACTGCAATTGATGCAATCTTCAATGCATTTACCACTTTCTTGCAAGCTTCAAATCCGTCCATTCCATTAATTTCTTCCTGCAATTCAAATGACATAATTCCACCGTAATTTTCATGCATCATAGTCTTTGCGACTTCATGCTGCGGATGACTTTCCAGTCCCGGATAGTACACTTTCTTCACATATGGAACGCTTTCCAGATATTTTGCAACGGCCATACCATTTTCGCAGTGACGAGCCATACGCAGTTCCATTGTCTGAAGTCCTCTGAGAATAAGGAATGAGTTAAACGGGCTCGGAGTCGTTCCACAAATTTTAGAGGTAACACCCTTTCGAATCGGTGTAATCAGCTCTGTACTTCCAATAATTGCTCCTGAAATCACATCTCCATGCCCATTGATATATTTTGTACAGCTATGTAATACAATATCTGCGCCTTCTTTTAATGGATATACCTCCGGTGGTGGTGTAAACGTATTATCCACCGCTACAAGTACTCCATTTTTATGTGCAAGTTTTGAAATTGCAGCAATATCCGTCAGTTCCATTGTCGGATTCGTCAGACTTTCAAAATAAATCAGCTTCGTGTTTTCCTTAATTGCTGCTTTCACAGATTCCAGATCAGTTGTGTCTGCATATGTTACTTCCACACCAAATTTTTGTAATGTAGTACGGAGTACCACATCTGTACAGCCATATACACATTCTCCACAAATCACATGATCTCCAGCCTGAAGAAGTCCGAGCATAACTCCTCCTACTGCTCCCATTCCAGAAGCTGTACTAATGCAGGCTTCTCCACCTTCCAGCATAGCAATTTTCTTTTCCAGTGCTACTGTAGTTGGATTTCCACCTCTGGAATAACAAAAGCCCGGAATCTGACCTCCGAATTTTGCGGTTCCTTCCTCTACTGTTTCAAAGCAGAATGTCGATGTCTGATAAATTGGTGTAGCCAAAGCTCCATATAACTTATCTGGTTCCTGACCAGCATGGATAGCTAACGTTCCAAAACCCACGTTGTCAAAATCAATGTCACTCATTCTTTTTTCCTCCCAGTTTTTATATAATAATTATCTTTCGTAACCAAAATACATTTTTATATTATAGATACAGCTTTTTTCTTTTTCAGCGTCCAAATCCAACAATTTCTTTTAGATTTTTGTACACATCGCACATTTTCTATAATTCCTATCTTTTATAGGTCTTATGAATATCATTTTTTACTTATTCCAAAAATTAAAACTCCTGAACTCCTGCAATATTTTGTTGCACCTATTGCGTATACACCTCATCTGTGCTACACTACATCTACATCAAATTTCGGGTACGATATTTTCATTATGTTTCAACGCCCATGGAAATCCCCAGCCAGGATTTCATTTC
>OKSH01001316.1_pt1 | contig 22480 bp, 20 predicted proteins | sample 1601231 | NCBI WGS metagenome assembly OKSH01 (sample SAMEA3541596, study PRJEB24748) | human gut metagenome | biome: human gut; feature: human-associated habitat; material: faeces | place: China | collected 2012
AAAAAGGAATCTGAAAGCCTTATATTTACTGGCTTAGAGATTCCGAGAGATTATTGTTTATTAAAGGAGGCTGAAGATGAAGCGCGCATTTCAGATTTTAAAAAGGGATATGAGACGGCTGGCTCACAATCCAATCGCAATGATCGTTGTGGCCGGCGTCTGTCTGCTCCCATCGCTGTACGCATGGTTTAATATTGCTGCGAATATGGATCCCTATGGAAATACGGGAGCAGTTCAGATCGCGGTGGCGAATCTGGATAAAGGAACAGAAAATGAACTTACCGGTTCGCTCAATGCAGGTGAGGAGATTGTAGATCAGTTGAAGGAGAATCATGATCTGGGCTGGAAGTTTGTGAAAAAAGAAGAGGCTGTAGACGGGGTGAAATCCGGCAAGTATTATGCTGCGATCGTGATTCCGGAAGATTTCAGTGAATCCCTGACCAGTGTACTGACGGGAACGATTGAACAGCCTAAATTTACTTATTATCTGAATGAGAAGAAAAATGCGATCGCACCGAAAATTACGGACAGTGGGGCGACAGCGGTGCAGAGTCAGGTCAATGAGGCATTTGTATCTGCTGCATCAGAAGCAGTTTCAGAAATTTTTAAAGATTCGATTGCAGATGCAGCGGGCAATCTGGATTCGCTGCAGGAAAATGTAGTTTCAGATATTCAGAAGGTATCTGACAATATCGCAAGTTATCAGCAGATACTGTCTGAGTTCCAGGCAACCTTTCAGGACAGTGATGCGCAGATCAAAGAGGTGCAGTCTGCCATGGATCAGGTGAAAAGCGCTGCTTCCTCAGGGGCTGCTGCTCTGGATGCAGGGGCTTTTGCACTTCAGGCAGGAAGAAACAGTGTCTCATCATTTTCTTCTGCACTATCTGGAACGCTGACGGATGGGGAGAATCTTCTGTCCGACATCGGGAATTCCGCAGGGGCAGATTTGGGAAGTCTGAATGAAAAGATTCAGTCAGTCAATGGAAAAGTGGACAGTGCCATGTCTTCCATCAACAGTGTGATCCAGCTGAATGAAAAGATCATTGATCTGCTTTCACAGCTGGACAGTGCCATACCAGGCAGTCCGGCATCAGATCTGATCGCACAGCTGCAGGCAGAGAACCAGAGACATCAGGAGCTTTTGAATAGTCTGCAGGCAGGAAATGCGGGAATCGGCAATGCGGCTCAGACGGCAACGGATACAGCACAGCAGATTGGCAGTCTGGTAAAGGAAAATCAGCAGCAGCTTCGTGGAATCAAAGGCAGCTTTGAGCAGAATGTACTTCCAGGGCTGAACACATCTCTGGATTCTTTCGGACAGCTTTCCGGAAAACTCTCCGGTGTGTTAAGCGGAGTGGATCCACTGGTGGATCAGACGAAAGGAATTCTTGACAATCTCAATACAAGCCTGAATGACTCCAAGACGGCACTTGAGAGTACAGGAAATGCGCTTCAGAAAGTACAGGAAAAACTGAATTCAGTAACAGCAGATCTGAATGCGCTCAGAAGTTCCCAGTCCTATCAGGATTTTCTGAATCTGACAGGATTGGATTCGGAAGCAGTTTCGGAGTTTATGTCTGCACCGGTAGCTCTGAAAACAGAGTCCTTTTATCCGGTGAAAAATTATGGAAGCGCCATGACTCCGTTCTATACAAACCTTGCCATCTGGGTAGGGGGGATTGTGTTGATCGCAATTTTCAAACTGGAGTCTGATAAAGATGAAGTCGTGCCGAAGTTTACAGCAGTTCAGTCTTATTTCGGAAGATGGATGCTATATGTGGTGATGGGACTGATACAGTCGCTGATCATCTGTGTGGGAGATCTGCTATTGTTAGGAGTCCAGTGCAAGTCACCTGCGGCATTTATTTTTGCAGGATTGTTCACTTCCTTTGTATATGTGAATATTATTTATGCGCTTTCTATTACATTCAAACACATTGGAAAGGCAGTCAGTGTAATTCTGGTCATCATTCAGATTCCGGGTTCTGCAGGAACCTATCCGATCGAGATGACACCGGCGTTTTTCCAGAAGCTGCATCCGCTGCTTCCTTTTACATACGGAATCAATGCGATGAGAGAAGCGGTAGCAGGAATATATGGATTCCATTATGCAGAGAATTTGTTGTGTCTTGCAGTGTATGTTCCGATTGCGCTTTTGATCGGAGTTGTCGTACGTCCATGGCTTTTGAATCTGAACCATATGTTTGACCAGAAACTGGGAGAGACTGAGCTGATGATCTGTGAGGAGGAAGGTCTGACAAAAGAGAGATTCCGTATGACAGCAGTTGTGAGTGCGCTGGCAGACAAGAAAACATTCCGGGAAGAGATGTACCAGAGGGCAGAACGGTTTGAGAGAAATTATAAGAAACGGATCCGCAGAGGATTTGCGGCGATCTTGATCATTCCGCTGATCTTTTTGATCCTGATGTTCAGTATCAGTTCCAAAATGGTATTTCTGGTGTTGTGGATCACATCGATCATTGTGATCGCGCTTTATCTGATCTGCGTGGAATATCTCCATGAAAGTCTGAAACGGAGACTGAAGGTGAGTCGGATGTCTCAGGAGGAATTGTTAGAGACACTGAGAAAACGGAAAGAACAAGAGGAGGAAGAAGCATGAAGAAGATAGGGCAAGTTTTTCTTTATGATATTTCACATATCAAAAAAAATGTGATCGCAATGATCGTAGTGCTCGGCTTGTGCGTTGTTCCGTCTCTTTATGCATGGTTCAATATTGCTGCAAGCTGGGATCCATATTCCAATACAAATGGTCTGAAGGTGGCGGTTGCAAATACGGATGAAGGGTATGAAGGAGAAATCCTTCCTCTCCAGATCAATATCGGAGATACTGTAATCTCAAGTCTCAGAGAAAATGACCAGCTGGACTGGACGTTTACAGGGAAAAAGGATGCAGTAGAAGGTGTCAAATCGGGAAAATACTATGCCGCGATCGTAATTCCGAAAAGTTTCAGTCAGGATATGATGAGCCTGTTTTCGGAGGAGATGACACATTCCGATATTATATATTATATCAATGAAAAAGAAAATGCCATTGCTCCAAAAGTGACTGACAAGGGAGCAAGTGCCGTACAGCAGCAGATCGATGAGATTTTTGTAAAAACAGCGGCGCAGGTGGGACTGGATCTTCTGGATACAATCTCAGAAGTGACCAGCAGTGACGGCGCACAGGCAGCAGCACAGAATCTGACAGAAAATATCCGGAAGATCGGAGCGGATCTGGATTCAACAGCCGGTACGGTGAAGGCGTTTTCGAACCTGACGGTTTCCATGCAGCAGATGCTGGATGCCACTGCAGATATTTTAAATAAAGCGGGGCAGAATACGGAAACAAATCTGTCACTTCTGAATGAGACCGGAAATTCTGTTGACTCATTAAGAAGCGCAGTGTCGGGAACAACAGAGAGTGTCAATCAGGTACTGGCACAGGGAAGTCAGTGCTATGATGCCATATCCGGACAGATCAACAATGCATTTTCTTCGATATCCACGGGTGCGGGAGCAACAGCAGGGACACTCAACAGCGTGGCATCCGAAGTACAGGTTATGATTGACCGCTATACGGGATTTCGAGACAGTGTGCAGCAGCTTGCAGATTCCTTTCCGCTTGCTTCGGATCTGCTCCAGCCGATCATCGGAAACCTGAATGAATCCATTGCCCATCAGGAAGCGGTAAGGGATAAATTAAATGAAGCGGCGGCAAAGATTACGGAGACTGCAAGTGATGCGGGAAACTATCAGGTACAGCTGGATCAGCTGGTGAAGCAGGGTTCTCAGCAAATCTCGGGGATCCGTTCGGATTATGAAAACAACGTAAAAACACAGATCAATACCATGTTTGGCACACTGGGGGATACCAGCAGTGCAGTGCAGTCTTTGTTCACCAGTATGGACAATGGAGTCGAAGATATGGAAAAACTGGCGAAGGATGCAGGATCCGGTCTGGAGAAGATGAAAACAACACTGGATACATCTGCTTCCCTTTTGACAGAGACGGCAGAAAAGGTAAACCAGGCAGCAGAAAAGCTGGATACGGCAGCACAGGACGGAAATGTGGAGACATTAAAAAATGTGCTTGGAAGCAGCCCGGAAGTAATCAGCAGCTTTGTGTCTGCGCCGGTAAGAATGCAGACAAAAGCCTTGTATCCGGTAGAAAATTATGGATCAGCCATGGCGCCGTTCTATTCTACACTCTCTATCTGGGTAGGCGGGATCATCCTGGTAGCAATGATGAAAGTGACAGCTTCGGAAAATTTAAAAAGAGCGCTTGCGCCATTGAAGCCGCATCAGATCTATCTGGGCAGATACCTGCTGTTCCTCGTGCTGGGACTGATCCAGAGCGGCCTGATCTGTCTGGGAGATCTGTATTTCCTTGGAATCCAGTGTGAGCATCCGTTTTTGTTCCTTCTGGCAGGCTGGGTAAGCAGTGTGGTATATGTGAATATTATTTATACGTTCACGGTATCATTTGGAGATGTAGGAAAAGCAATCTGTGTGGTTCTTCTGGTTATGCAGGTGGCAGGATCAGGCGGTACGTTCCCGATCGAAGTGGCGCCGGAAATCTTCCAGAAGATTTATCCGTTTCTTCCATTTACGCACAGTATGACAGCTATGCGGGAATGTGTTGCCGGATTCTATCAGTATACGTACTGGGCAGAATTGGGAATCATGTGTCTGTTCCTTCTGGCATCCCTGTTTTTGGGACTGGTGCTTCGAAAACCGGTGATTCGCCTGAACGAATTGTTTATAGAAAAACTGGAAGATACAAAATTGATGTAATATTGTCAAAATGAAGCGGACTCTTCGGAGTCCGTTTTTTGACAGATGGGTGTCAAATAAAAGAATATATGCTATAATGGAGCGAAACAAAAAAGAATCAGGAGAATGTTGTGGAAAAATTTTATTTTGCACCGCTGGAAGGAATCAGCGGATATGTGTATAGAAAGGCTTATGAACACTATTTTGGAGGAATTGACAAATATTTTATTCCGTTTATTAAACCGAATCAGAAAGGAAAGCTCAGTTCCAGGGAAAAGAACGATATCTTACCCATGCACAATCAGGGGATGTGTGCGATTCCTCAGATTTTGACCAATTCGGCGGAGGATTTTATAAAGACGGCAGAAAGGCTGGGGGAATACGGGTATGAGGAAGTCAATCTGAATCTGGGATGTCCGTCAAAAACCGTGGTGAGCAAAGGAAGAGGGGCTGGATTTCTGGCAGAGCCGGACAGATTGAATGCATTCTTAGAAGAGCTTTTTGAAAAGACACCGATCCGTATTTCGGTTAAGACACGGATTGGCAAGGAGAGCCCGGAAGAATGGATCCGGCTTCTGGAAATTTACAATCAGTATCCAATGGAGGAGTTGATCATTCATCCGCGGATCCAGACAGATTTCTATAAGAACACTCCGAATCTGGAAATGTTTGAATATGCGGTCAAAAACAGTAAAAATCCACTCTGTTACAATGGGGATATTTGCACAAAAGAGGAATATGAAATAATCTGTAACCGTTTCCAGGAGGTACCATCTGTGATGATCGGAAGAGGAATCCTGAAAAATCCGGGGCTGGTTCGGAAGATCAGACAAGGCATACCGGTTGAAAAAGACAGGATCCGGGCATTTCATGATGAACTTTACCGGGAATATCAGGAAGTTCTTTTTGGGGAGAAAACGGTACTCTTCAAGATGAAAGAGCTGTGGTTTTATATGGCGCCGTTGTTTACGCAGTATGAGAAGTATGCCAAGAAAATTAAAAAAGCAGAAAAGTTGAAACTGTATGAAGCAGTTGTGGATGCGTTATTTGAAGAACAGGATTTGGTATAGGAGAAGGAGCGGTGAATGGAAGCAATTTTACAATGGGATGGACAGGCGTTGTTGTTTATTCAGGAGCATATCAGACAGGTGTGGATGGACGGATTCTGGAAGACGATCACACATCTGGGGGATGCAGGATGGTTCTGGATTATCTTGGGAATCGTACTTCTGATTCCGAAAAAGACAAGAAAAGCAGGAATTGCCGCTTTGGCGGCACTGGCGATCGGAGCATTGATCACAAATGTGGCACTCAAAAACATCATTGCAAGAATCCGCCCGTATGAAGTGGTGGAAGGACTGAAGCTTTTGATCGAGCCGCAGTCAGATTTTTCGTTTCCTTCCGGACATACCTGTGCCTCTATTGGAGCAGCGTTGGCGATGTATCCGTTTTTGGAGAGAAAGTGGGGGATTCCGCTTGTAATTCTGGCAGTGCTGATCTCACTTTCCAGGTTGTATGTGGGCGTGCATTATCCGACGGATGTGCTCGGTGGAGCTGTTGTGGGAGTGCTGGCTGCATGGGGAGCGGTGAGGATTGTGAAGCGAAGGGAAATAAAAGGAAATAGAGAGGGCTGAAGAAAATGCTTGCAAAGATTGTTCGAAAGTGGTATATTAAATTTGGTTAAAGGTAAATAATGTACAAGGATACGTGTTACTGGTAAAGCAGGCAAGATTGAATTGACAAATATCATATTCCTAGGGAGTATTGTGTTTGTGTGTTCAATCTTTTTTTTATACATTATTTTAAATAACCTGATCAGGCCGGATCATTCAAATCAATAGATAGCGAGAGGAGAAAAAATTATGGATTATAATGTAATTGCAGGCAACATTTTGAAGAATGTTGGTGGTGCTCAAAATGTTGCAGATGTCACTCATTGCTTCACAAGATTGAGGTTTGTACTAAAGAACAGGGAGCTGGCGAACAAAGAAATTGTGGAAAAGTTAGAAGGTGTTATACAAGTTGTAGAAGCAAACGGACAGTTCCAAGTCGTAATCGGTACAAAGGTTGATAAAGTATACGAAGCAATTTTACCTATGGTTAATCGTGAAAAAGGAAATGAAATCAAAGCGGATAAGGGATCATTAGGAAATCGTATTTTGCAGACGATTTCAAAAATTTTTACTCCATTAGTTCCGGCAATTGCTGCTTCGGGGCTGATCAAAGGACTGTTGTCTGTTGCAATTCGCTTGGGGTGGATCAGCGATACGAATAGTACTTATATTTTATTGAATACTGCCAGCAATATTATTTTCTACTATATGCCGATATTTTTAGCATATACCAGTGCAAAAGCCTTAAAATGTAGTAAAATAAATGCTATGGTGCTGGGAGCATTTTTGTGCCATCCGGTTATAGATGCATTAATTCAGGATGTTTCAACAGTAAACACTATTTTTGGATTGCCAGTTATAAAAAAAGCATTTACGATTGGTGAGGCAACAAAAGTATTCTCTTATACAGAATCTGTGATTCCGATTATTTTGGCTGTTATTGTATTGCACTATCTTGAGAAATTCCTGAAAAAATGGATTCCAGATATGTTGGAGATTATTCTGGTTCCTGGTCTTTCTCTGATTATTATGGTTCCTGTTTTGCTGGTTGTTGTCGGCCCGGTAGGAATTTATGTAGGGTATGCGATTCAATGGCTTTATCAGGCACTATATTCATTCAGTCCAATTCTTGGAGGAACGATTGTCGGTGGTCTATGGAGCGTTTTTGTTATCTTTGGAGCGCATCGGGCATTGCTTCCGATTGGATTAAATGATGTGGCAATTACAGGAACGAATACATTGATGTGTTTTGCCGGTTCTGCAAATTTTGCTCAGGCAGGCGCTTCATTAGGTGTTATGTTAAAGACAAAAGACAAAGATTTAAAACAAATTGCTATGGCGGCAACGATTCCGGCATTTTTAGTTGGAATCACAGAACCTGCAATTTATGGATGTAATCTGCGTTTGAAAAAGCCGATGTTTTGTGCAGTTATTGCGGGAGCAATCGGTGGTGCTATCATGGGGCTTGGAAATGCGGTGAATACAGGATTTGCTAATAATGGTATTTTGACGATTATGACGTATTATGGGGAAGGAACAGCCTTATATCAGTTCCTGGCCTATTTAATCGGTATTCTGGTAGCTTTTCTGGGAGCAGCAATCCTGACATATTTTGTTGGATTTGAAGATATGGAGAAGAAAGCTGAATCGGAAGAAAGTATTAAAATAGAAAAAGGAAGTATTCGGATCACATCTCCGGTTGAAGGTGAAGCAATAAAGCTGGAGGATGTAAAAGATGAAGTCTTTTCCAGCGAAGCAATGGGAAAAGGGTTTGCCGTAATGCCAACAACAGGTGAAGTTCTGGCGCCGGAAGATTGTACTGTTTCTGTGATATTTCCTACAAAACATGCAATTGGTCTGACTTTAGATAGTGGGATTGAATTGTTGATTCATATTGGGATGAATACTGTTGATTTAAATGGAAAATTTTTTGAGCAGCATGTTCAGGCTGGAATGCATGTTACAAAAGGAACAAAGATAGTTTCATTTGATAAAGAAGCAATAGAAAAGGCAGGATATGATGTAACAGTTCCTGTGGTTGTTTCAAACTCCAATTTATTTAAAAGTATTGAAACTATTTCAAATGGTCACGTCGATGAAAATATCGAAGTGATTTGTGTAGAAATTAAATAAGCGAGAGGAGAATTTAAGATGATAAATTTATTTCAAAAAGATTTTTGGTGGGGAGCTTCCAGCTCTGCATTTCAAATTGAAGGGGGATGGAATGAAGACGGCAAGGGAAAAACAGTAGCTGATTTCAATTCTTTTAAAAGATCTCATCTTCAGGCAGACAGTAAGGTGGCAAGTGATTTTTATCATCATTGGAATGAAGATATTGATCTCATGAAAGAACTCGGCATGAAAACATATCGTTTTTCTATTTCATGGGCTCGTATTATTCCGGATGGAGATGGAAAAGTGAATAAAAAGGGGATTGATTTCTACAATAAGGTCATTGATAAGTTGATAGAATACGATATCATCCCATTTGTTACGCTGTATCACTTTGATCTGCCTTATGCATTAGTAGAAAAATACAATGGGTGGGAAGCGAGAGATTGTGCATATGCTTTTGAACGGTATGCTAAAATATGTTTTGAGAACTTTGGTGACAGAGTGAAATATTGGGTGATTCATAACGAACAAAACTTAATGATGCGTGTTGATGAACGTATGAATATCTGTGAAACTGATCCATTAAAAAAAGAAAAAATTCGTGCTCAAATGGATTATCATATGTTTCTGGCACATGCCCTGGCAACGAATGCATGCCATGAGGCTGTTGAAAATGGAAAAATCGGACCAGCTGTTTCCAGTACGGTTACTTATCCTTATACCAATAAACCGGAAGATGTTTGGGCAGCGCGTATGAACAATCAGTTCAAGACGGACTACTGTCTGGATTTCCATTTTAATGGAGAATATCCGGGATACTATATGGAATATTTGAAAGAGCAAAATATTGTTCCCCAAATGGAAGAGTGTGATGCCAAAATCATGAAAGCAGCCAAAATGGATTTTATTGCATTAAACTATTATCGCACACTGACAGCCCGTTACTTATCTGCTACGCAAGAACATAAAAAAGGAGAACGTGTAGAAGGCTTTAATGAGGTTGATTATGATATGTACGGATACTGGAAAATTGAGAAAAATGAAAACCTTAAGGCAAGTGAATATGGCGCTCAAATTGATCCGGTCGGATTACGTATTGTTTTAAATGAATATTGGAACAGATATCATTTACCATTGATCATTACAGAAAATGGATTGGGTACCGCGGATATTTTAACATCTGACAATAAAGTTCATGATGAATACCGGATTGATTATTTAAGGAATCATATACGAGCTATTCGTGAATCGTTAGCAGATGGAGTAAACGTATTTGGGTATTGCCCGTGGTCTTTTATGGATTTACTAAGTTCTCATCAAGGGTTTAAAAAGCGTTATGGCTTGGTATATGTAGACCGTACAGATGATGATTTGAAAGAATTGAAACGGATTAAAAAGGATAGTTTTTATTGGTATCAGAAGGTGATCCGGTCAAATGGAGCAGATTTAGCCTGAGTTATTTTACAGGAAGGGTAAATGGAGAGAATGGGAATATGCAAGTTGTTAAGGTGTTGAATAATTCATTGGTTTTAGCAGTAAATGAAAATGGTGAAGAAGTTATTTTAATGGGGAAGGGAATTGGATACAAAAAAAGTATCGGGGAGAAAATAGTATCTTCACAAATTGAAAAAATATTTGAGCTGAAAGATAAAAAACTAAAAAGAGATATGATTCGATTGGCAATAGATACAAAAAGTATATATTTTGAAATTGCGAATCAGATTATTCAATATGCGATTGATAAGTATGAAATGAAAATATTGGATTATTTATATCTTTCGCTGACGGATCATATTTCCTTTTGCGTAAAAAGAGTGTTAGATGGTGTTGTGATTTCAAATTATTATGTGAGGGAAATGCAAAGGTTAAATCCAAAAGAATTTGATGTTGGATGCTATGCCATCCAAGTAATACAGGACAGAACCGGGGTAGAAATTCCCAAAGATGAAATTGGAAATATAGCATTTCATTTTATTAATGGGCAAGTGGATCATCCATTTAATGAATTGAGCTTGAAAATGGAAAAGATTACTCGAAATATCCTGCATATTGTAAAGTTACATTTTCATTTAGTTTATAACGAGAATGATTTTGCATACTCAAGATTTATAACACATGCTCAGTTATTAGCTCAAAGAATCGTTTCAAATCAAATGGTTGAAAGCAGTGAAAAGGATGTTTTAGTAGAAAGTGTTAAAAATTCTTGTAAAGAAGAATTTCTTTGCGTGGAAAGAATTAACATGTACTTGGAAAAAGAGTTTAATATCACTTTAACAGATCAAGAGCAGATGTATTTAACAATTCACATTCACAGGATATTAGAAAAGAAATGAAAAGGTATATAATTTATTTTATAGGTGTTGTTATTCTTGCAACAGGCCTGACTCTCAATACAAAAGCGGGGTTGGGTGTGTCACCGATTATTTCTGTGCCGTTTTCGATATCAGAGATATTTGATTTGAATTTTGGAAATTTAACACTGGTGTTGTATTCGGGTTTTATCATTACTGAGATGATATTACATAAAAAGGATAAAAGACTGAGGTTATTAGATTTACTTCAACTTCCATTCAGCCTGATTTTTACAAGATTTTTAAATCTGTTTACGTATATAATCCCGGATTTTAATGAATACAGCATCTTGCTTCGATTATTTGCACTGTTTTTAGCGATTGTATTAACAGGAATCGGTGCGGCAACAATGCTGAACATGAACTTGATTCCTAACCCAGGAGATGGTATTGTACAGGCAATTGCTACAAAAATCCAAAAAAATATAGGTTTTACAAAAAACTGTGTTGATTTTATCAGTTTGTGTACAACCATATTCATTGGATTATGTTTTGCACATTCAGTGGTAGGAGTAGGGCTTGGAACCGTTCTTGCCATGATTGGTGTTGGAAGAGTAATTTCTGTTTATCAGTTTGCGTATGACAAAATGAGTAGTTTCCATACTTGATTTTTTAGATATAAAGAGAGTTGATAACCACTGGTCAGTTGGCCAGTGGTATTTTTGAGAATTAAAATTTAAGAATCAGCGTCATTTCAGAAAAGCTTAAGAATCTTTTTTTCGATTTTTAAAACTTATCTGATACAGTATAGATTGTCGGACAAAGTCCGCCCACCGCAGTTATGTATTACGGGATGCCTGAATGAGTATACCCATCTGGATACATATTGATAGTGAAAGGAGTCGCCCTATTATGCAAAATATGATTTTTGTACTGTATCCGTTATTTTGTATTCTGCTGCCATGTATGCTGTATGTCCTGATTCAAACGAAAGGATTTCATCGGAGAACTAATTTTATACATATGATCTGGGTTTTTATTTTTCTGTATTATGTGTACCTTGTTCTGGAAACAACAGGAATCGGAACCATTTGGGAAATCGGGTTGTATCCTGGTATGAAACTTCAGGAAGAGATCAATCTGATTCCTTTTCGTGATGGAATCAGCCTCAGTATGATTTTAAATGTGGTAATGTTTATGCCGCTCGGATTTTTGCTGCCCCTGCTTTGGAAAGAATATCAAAGTCTGGTCAGAACTGCGATAATCGGTTTTTGTTTTTCGTGTGGAATTGAATTTTGTCAGCTTTTCAACAGGCGGGTTTCGGATGTGGATGATCTGCTCATGAATACGCTCGGTGCAATTCTCGGATGGCTGATCTGGATTGTTTTTTCCCGTATCACGCATTTAAAGTATGGACGGAGAAATCAAGGTTTTGGCGGGAAAGAGGGGGCAGTATATTTGGCTCTGTCCCTTGTCGGTCAGTTCTTTCTGTATAATTGGAGATGGATGATTTAAAGAAAAAAGACTGATAACCAGCGGTCTTTGTGAAGGAGTCGCTGGTTATCAGTCTGTATATATTAGTGTTTGTTAAGTGCCGCCGCAGCTTCCACAAATCCTTTGAACAGTGGATGTGGTTTGTTCGGGCGGGATTTTAATTCCGGATGCGCCTGTGTTGCGATAAACCACGGATGATCTTTGATCTCTGCCATTTCAACGATCTTGCCGTCCGGAGAAAGGCCACACAGATTCATGCCGTTTTCGGTCAGAACTTCACGGTAATCATTGTTGACTTCATAGCGATGTCTGTGGCGTTCCTGAATTTCTTCTTTCTGGTAGACCTCATATGCTTTGGAAGTTTTGTCCAGAATACATGGATAAGCACCCAGGCGAAGTGTTCCGCCGATATCTTCGATACCGATCTGATCCTGCATGATGTGGATCACCGGATGTGTAGTGGATGGATTTAGTTCCAGACTGTGTGCATCGTGGAAACCGATCACATTGCGGGCAAATTCTACGATCGCAAGCTGCATTCCAAGACAGATACCGAGGAACGGAATTTTGTGTGTGCGGGCGTAGCGGATGGCTTCGATCTTGCCTTCCACACCGCGGTGACCAAATCCGCCGGGAACCAGGATTCCTGTTACATCCTTAAAAATCTCATCTGCGGTTTCAGGAGTCACTGTCTCGGCATCCACCCATTTGATCTCAACAGTCGTGTGGCTGTAGATTCCGCCGTGTTTTAAAGCTTCTACCACGCTGATATAGGCATCGTGCAGCTGAACATATTTTCCGACCAGTGCGATGCGGACTTTGGAAACCGGGTGTCTTAGATTGTCTACCATAGTTTCCCAGTCACTTAAATCCGGTTTTGGACAGTCCAGATGGAGACATTCGCATACAACCTGTGCAAGATGTTCTTTTTCCATTGCCAGAGGTGCTTCGTATAAATAATCCACATCCAGGTTTTGAAGAACGTGATCTGCCGGAAGGTTACAAAACAGGGAAATCTTGTCTTTGATTCCGTTATCCAGCGGATGTTCGGAACGGCATACGATAATATCCGGCTGGATTCCCATGCCCTGAAGTTCTTTGACACTGGCCTGTGTAGGTTTTGTTTTCATTTCCTGAGAGGCTCTCAGGTATGGAATTAAGGTTACATGGATCAAAATGACGTTATCACGTCCTTTTTCATGCTGAAACTGACGAATGGATTCCAGGAAAGGCTGGCTTTCGATATCACCGACAGTTCCGCCCACTTCAATGATCGCGATTTCTGTATTTTCAGCAGAAGGATTTCGGTAAAATCTGCTTTTGATCTCATTGGTGATGTGTGGGATAACCTGCACGGTTCCGCCGCCGAAATCACCTCTTCGTTCCTTCTGTAAGACAGACCAATAAATCTTTCCGGTTGTGACATTGGAATTTTTTGTCAGATTTTCATCGATAAAACGTTCATAATGTCCCAGGTCCAGATCCGTTTCGGCTCCGTCATCGGTTACGAATACTTCTCCGTGCTGTACCGGATTCATGGTTCCCGGATCAATATTGATGTAAGGGTCGAATTTCTGCATAGTCACCGTATATCCGCGGGCTTTCAAAAGCCTGCCGAGTGATGCGGCTGTAATCCCTTTTCCTAGTCCTGAAACAACTCCACCGGTCACAAATACATATTTTACTGCCATAGTGATCCTCCTCATATGATGTGAATAAAAATATTAAAAAAAGAGTATACTCTCTTTTTGCGAAAAAATACAAGTACTTTTTTATGAACAATAAATATTTCCTCTTTTATTAAAAAAATCCTCTCCCATCAGGAGAGGATCGCTTTTAATGGTAATTATATCCGGTCTCATAGACAGCTTCACATGTAAGCTGGACGCCGAGACGTTTGAAGGTGCGGATATCAACATCGGACAGCATAACGGAAGTATGAGCCTGACATCCGTTTAATTTTGAAAGCTGCTGAAGTGCAAGTCTGGCATCCGGGTTGGTGGCAGCGCTTGCAGAAAGTGCGATAAGTACTTCATCAGTATGAAGTCTCGGGTTTTTGCTTTTCAGATAGTCCACTTTCAGTTTCTGAATCGGCTCGATCGATTCCGGTGAAATAATATGCAGCTCGTGTTTCAACCCGGCCAGTTCTTTGATCACATTCAGAAGAAGGGCAGCGGAGGCACCGAGAAGATTCGTGGTCTTTCCGGTGATGATACGGCCGTCATCCAGTTCCAGAGCAGCAGCAGGCGTATGTGTCTCTTCCGCACGTTTTAAGGCAGCTGCAACAACGTGGCGGTCTTCGATCGTCACATTGGCCTGATTCATCAGCAGCTCGATTTTTTGTGCTTCTTCTTCCGGACTGTTTCCTTTCAGAAGAGAGTTGAGGGAATCATAGTAACGGCGAACGATCTCCTGGCGGGATGCTTCACAGCATACAGCATCGTCACAGATACAGTTTCCAGCCATATTTACACCCATATCGGTTGGAGATTTGTATGGGCTCTTTCCGTAAATCTTTTCAAAAATCGTGTTTAAAACCGGGAAGATCTCAACATCACGGTTGTAGTTGACGGTTGTCTTTCCATAGGCCTCCAGATGGAACGGATCGATCATATTCACATCGTTGAGGTCTGCTGTAGCCGCTTCATACGCCAGATTTACCGGATGCTTCAGCGGCAGATTCCAGATCGGGAATGTCTCAAATTTGGCATATCCTGCATGAATCCCGCGTTTGTGCTCATGATATAACTGAGACAGACAGGTTGCCATTTTTCCGCTTCCAGGACCCGGGGCTGTGATGATGACAAGCGGACGGGAAGTTTCGATATAGTCATTTTTACCGTATCCTTCATCACTGACGATCAGCGGGATATTGGAAGGGTAGCCGTTGATACAGTAGTGCTGGTATACACGGATTCCCATATTTTCCAGACGGTGGCGGAATAAAGAGGCACTTTCCTGACCGGAATATTGTGTGATCACGACACTGCCCACATACAGACCGTTGTCGCGGTAAGAATCCATCAGACGGAGTACGTCAGAATCATAAGTGATACCAAGATCGCCGCGGACTTTATTTTTCTCGATATCCTTTGCGCTGATGACAATGACAATCTCTGCCTGGTCACTGAGCTGTTTTAAAAGGCGGAGCTTGCTGTCAGGCTCAAATCCCGGAAGAACGCGGGAAGCGTGGTAGTCGTCGAACAGTTTTCCGCCGAACTCGAGATACAGTTTGTTATCAAACTGATTGATGCGTTCGCGGATATGCTCTGACTGCATTTTTAAATACTTTTCGTTATCAAATCCAATTTTCATGATTTCATTCCTCTATCAATTTAGTATTACGTGTGACAAGAAGGGAAAACAGAAGTTTTACCCTTTTCTGATACAGTATACTATAAACAGGGATGAGTTTACAATATTTTCACAATGTAATTATTGATTTTGGATGCTTTGTATAGTTATGGTGTAAAAAGTCCAGTAAATACGCTATATTTCAACTATCTTCCCGAAATCAGAAATTTGATGGAAATGGGGAAGTACCAAAAAAGTACAAAATGGGAAAATAAAAGCACTCGATCCGGGGAGGAGAGTGCTTTTGCTATATCTAAAAGAATAGATTTATTCAAAAGGATTCCTTTGTTTTGATTTTATTTTAAGAAAATTTTGTATGATTCTATATGCTCTTTCTGTAGTTTCGCCGGTTAGTGATGTGCGCAAGTTAACTGTAAGATTATGATAATACGAATCTCGTATATCGGTCAAATCTCTTTGAATCATTAGCAAGAAAGAATCAGAAAGAAAATCATAATCTTCTGAAATGGAGATATTCAAACTCTTGTCATATAATTCTAATTCGGAAATAGGAGATAGTTCGCTGTGTTTATCGTAAAAATTTCCAAAATGCGTAAAACGGGCGAAAAAATAACAAGATAAATGATCTAGCAAATCATCAGCATGTGATTCTATAATAACATTTATTGTTTCGAGTAGAAGTAGCCTGTTTATGGCTGTTTCATAACTAACTCCATTTTGAGGACAGGATGTTCTTTTTAATAATTTTAGTGCAGAAATGGAGACATCTGAAAGCCCTGTCAGTTCTGAAATAGCTTGTTTGTCAATATCTGGCCGAGGTATATCCGATCTGCCTAATAAATAGTCGCAAGTAACATGAAAGTATTCTGCTATATTGTTTAATATATTGATGTCCGGAACCCTGTTTCCTTTTTCATAATAACTTACCGCACCTCTGGAAATACCTAATTCATTGGCCAGTTCTTCCTGGGACTTGTTGCTAGATATTCGCAAGTCCCTCAACCTTGTTTTAAAAATGTCTGTTACGTTTTCCATATAAACACCTCCAAATGTTTAAATTTGTTGAATTGAAAAATAAAACGTTCAACATTGTTGAATATATACGTTTGTTGATGTAGAATACATGTGTAACAATATTATACAACGCTTTTTGTGGTGTTGCAATGATTAGTTAAACAAAGATAAACAGAAAGGAGAAGTATTATGAGAAATCGGACATCAATACCTATTACGGGAGAATCCCGGCTGATGGACACAGAGGAGTTAAGAGTCTACACCAATTTAGGACGCAACAATGCTATGAAGTTAGGAGAAGAGATTGGCGCAAAAGTTCGGATAGGGCGGCGTGTTTTGTGGGACAGAGTAAAAGTAGATCAGTATTTCAATTCATTAACAGGAGTAAAATAATGCAGAAAAACCGAAATAACCCAGCACATGGAAAGAAGTCCGGCAAGACAGAATTCCAGATTGAAAGCCTGCTGCCAGTAGGCAAAGAGAACGCAGTAACCACAACAGAGCTTGTGAAGCGGAGTGGATGCAGTTCAGCCAGAGAGCTACAGCAGAAGATCGCTTATGAACGTAACCACGGTGCAGTGATCTGTAGTGGATCAGGGAAAGGATACTGGAAACCAAAGAACCGGCAGGAGATTGTAGAATTCTGCCGGACAATGGACGCAAGAGCAAGAAACACGTTTGCAGCTACCAGAAGCGCAAAGAGAGTACTAAAGATGCCAGAAGGGCAGCAGGACATGAGCGGAGGGCAAGAAGATGGCAGAAGTTAAATGGATTAAGATAGCGACGGATATCTTTGACGATGAAAAGATATTGCTGATAGAGAGTTTGCCGGATTCTTATGCGATCATAACTGCTTGGTTCAAGCTGTTGTGTCTGGCCGGAAAGCAGAATAATGATGGCGTGTTTCTGATGAATGACAAAATAGCATATACGGATAAAATGCTTGCAACAATTTTTCGAATGAAAGAGTCAACAGTAAAGCTGGCGTTAGATACGTTTGAACAGTTTGAAATGATTCAGAAGATAGATGGAGCTATCACAATACCAAAATGGAACAAGCACCAGACATTAGATGCCTATGAGAAGAAAAAAGCTCGTGATAGGCGATATCAGGAAGAAAGAAGAGCCAGGCAGAGGGCACTAATTAAAAAATCGTCTGACAAGTCGTTTGAGGAATCGTCTGACGTCGCTGTTTCAGAAGAAGAAAGAGATATAGATAATAATATATGTTCACCGGAACCGGATGAACGAGAGTCTAACTTTGAAAAAATCTATGCGATCTATCCGAAAAAGAGAGGACGAACCAAAGCATTTGTAAATTATTGTTCCTGGCTGAAAGGAAGATCCGTAAACGGAAAGCGCAGAAAGTTGACAAACCGGGAAATGTATCTTGCGGTACATGCTTATGTGGAGCAGCAGAAGGAACATGAGACGGAGTTGGAGTATTACAAAAACTTTGATACGTTGATGGGAAGTCAGCTTTTAGACTATGTGGAGGTGGAACAGAATGAGTGATCTGGCAGAAAAGACAGTGATCGGATGTCTGTTGATGGACAACAAGGAACTGTATCAGATCTACGATCTCCTAAAGCCGGATATGTTTCAAGATCCGGTTCTGAAGGAAATCTATCGAGAGATTTTGAAGCTCTATGATATCGGCCAACCAGCGAATCTGGTCACAGTAACACAGGCAGTTGAGAGTGAGTCATACACAAGAGAATACATAACACAGGTCTTGAGAGATTGCGCACTGCTGCCATATACATCCACAGAGTTGAAAAGCTATGCGGAAAGCGTTGTAAGAGATTATAAGGCCGAGGTGTTTCGGAACATTCTGACACGAACACAGGTAACGGCAGCAGGCGTGGAATATCAGATTGCGGATACGATACAGGAGTTAGAAGCTCTCAAAAGAAGCGAGAAGAATCAATCCAAGAAGCTCACGGCTATAGTCTCAGAATATCAGGATCAATACTTTCAGGAGCGGAAAGAAGAGAAGCTATATACCGGGTTTTCAAAACTGGATGAGATCACCGGTGGTCTGGAAGGCGGTGACGTGATCGTAATCGGAGCAAGACCCGGAGTCGGAAAGTCGGCATTTACTTCACAGATCATCCTGGAAATGGCAAAAGCCGGAAAGCGGATTGGGTTCTACAATCTGGAAATGTCAGAGAAGCAAGTATATGAGAGACTGCTCAGCAATCAGAGTGGTATCCGGTTGAACCGTATCCGAAGGGCAATCCAGTTTCTCGGAGACGAAAAGGAACGCTTTGAAAGAGCAAACCAGACGTTGGGGAAAATGGACATTCTGATCAGCAGCGGAACAAAGTCCGTTTCTGAAATCCGGAATGAGTGCCGACATCAGGAGCTGAACTGTATCATCATTGACTATTTGCAGTTGGTAAGAGCTGACACCAGATACCAGAGCAGAGCCAGTGAAGTAGGAGCAATCTCAAAAGCGATTAAAGCCCTTGCAATGGAACTGAATGTTCCGATCATTGCACTGTCGCAGTTGAACCGGACCAGTGAAATGAGAGAGACCAAAGAGCCGACAATGGGAGAGCTTAGAGAAGCCGGAGACATTGAACAGGATGCAAGCATTATCATTTTGTTGTGGAATCTGGACAATGAGGATAAGACCAGGAAAGGTCTGAAAGTGGATAAGAACCGGCAGGGAGAACTAGGGAAGATTGTATACCGCTTTGATGGAAATGAAATGCGATTCCAGGAAACAGAAGAGGAACTCAAAAGCAAAGATGGATTCAAGACGGTACGGACACCGACACCGTTTGATTAAAAGATGGGCAGCGTAAAATTATTAAAAGGCAGTGAAGAATTTGAAATGTTTCAGGACTATTGGAAAATGATGCAATCAGTCTGGAGCGTAGAGAACACAAAGGAATACTGGGAGAAAGTAGTAGAAGATACCGACAGATTTTACAGGAAGTACCAGACAGAGTTCTCGAAAGAATTAGCACTGGCACTTGCAAACGAATTGGAAAGGAAAGCGAAACATGAAGCAGAGATGTAGAGTAATGATCCCGGCACAAGCACCGGAAACAAAGCAGAGCAGACTACTGTTCAAGAAAGAATGGGTATCCATTTTGGCAGATGCAGGGGAACGAGTTGGGGAGAATGAAGAAACATTCCATGAGGTGGAAGGGGAACTGATAGAGTTTCGGGAAACATCGGGAATTGTAGTTTTAAAGGGCGGCATCCTTGCGTCAGTTCCAATGTATCGAATTCAAATGTTAGAAGCGTAGGAGGAAAACAAAGTATGAGCAAATTATTTTTTGAAATGACAGAAACAGAAGCACAGTTACAGAATATTTTAAACAGTCTGGAATATGCGCAGTACCAGATGTCAACCGGGATCAACGGATACGGCAACGGCACTATGACAAGAGAAGAGCATCAAGAAACAGAGCGGAGCGTGCTGAGTTCGTTAGGGGTAGCTATGAGCGGTATACAGAAGCTGATCGGAGAGTATGCATCACTGGAAGAAGATGGACTGTTGCCAGAAATGGCAGCGGAAGAAATCATGCAGATCAATGCAGAAAGCGTGGATCAGTACGAAGCAATCCAGAAAGCCTTCCGGCTTGGAATGGAGAAAGCGAAGTCAGAGAATGTTGTAGAACATCCGGTATATGGATCAGAGGACATGGAAGAGTTGAGACAGTGCGTTTTGATCGATCTGGAAGATTGCATGACAAAAGACCGGGAGACCGGAGAAAAGGGAGAAGCTCTTTGCATGACGTTCCAGAACGAAGAAGGGAAGTATATTAATGTTTCGTATCTGGATGGACAGTTGAGTATCAGTAACCCGTACAGGAAATAAAAAAGAGCCTGCCGTCGTCAGCAAGCCCGTTTCCGATATTCGATAATTTAATTATAAAGGGAGTGGGCTTGTGATGTCAATGAACATTGAAAATCAAATATGTGAACACCGGGCGAACACTGGGGAAACAGTTGTTGAACAGCGAGGGAACAACGAGCAGATCGTTGGCCAGATCCAGGCAGGAGAGAAGGAACAAGAGAACATGACACTGCTCTGGCAGCAGAACCAGAACTTTATCACTATGATTGCAAGAAAGTATAGTTCCTGTGCGGAAATGGAAGATCTGGAGCAAGAGGGCTATATCGGACTGTATGAAGCAGTCAGGCATTATGATGCATCATCAGGAGTACCATTCATCAATTATGCGGCGTTCTGGATCCGGCAGGTCATGCGCCGGTATATTGATAACTGTGGTAGAGTGGTTCGGATTCCAACACATGCAGTCGATAAGATGCAGCGTTATAAGAAGATCAAAAGTGAGTATCAGAAGTATTATGGGAAAATACCTACAGACAGGGAAATGAGCGCCTTTATGGGGACAGATGAAGAAAGTCTCAAGAGCATAAAGAAAGCGGCAGCAATGGGGAAAATACGAAGTCTGGACGAGCCTATCAGTAATGATGGAGAAGATATCTATATCGGTGATACCATTGTATCAAAGGAAGATGTAGAAGCTGATGTGATTGATCGTATTGATTCAGACCTTATGCGCAGGGAACTATGGGCAGCAGTTGACAGACTTCCAGATCTGCAAAGAAAAGTATTGCGCTGCCGGTTCTTGGAAAAGCAAACCTATCAGCAGACAGGGGAAGCACTAGGAATCAGCGTGAGCGCAGTCAGACAACAACAGGATAGGGCAATGCGCTTGCTACGGAATACCGGAAGAAATAAAGGGTTCATAGGATACCGGGAAGAGTTCTTGCCTGCTGCATCCATTCATCACGTAGGAGTCAGAAGTTTTCAGCACACTTGGACAAGCGAAGTAGAACGAGAAGCACTGAGCCTGTAATGAGTAATATAGCTGTTCTATAGCAAATATGATTATTTCCTCGATGAAGCGAATAAAATGGGAAATAGAGGGTAAATAGAACGCCACAGGGCTATTGTGGTGAATGGCATCCCCCCTCCCTTTGAGGTGGCAGCAGGATCATCGGAGAATCGGGAGAGAGGACTCTTTCCAATAGAGCGGATCTGTGAAAATAAATTTTCCTTAGATTTGTAGTAGGAATTAAAATGGGCGTAGGTACGGGAAAAGCCCGTAGAATAACTACTTTTTGAACATGGATGAAAAACAGGGATCAGCGGAAATAATCGGAAAACAGGGGTAAAAATGCTAACTTTTGCTAACCTTTTTCGTGAGTGTCAAAGAGAATTGCAGCGTACTTGTGGGTACATAGCGTAACAAGTGTACCTGTGAGTACGGCTGCATTGGAGCCAAAATTGGATTGGTTGACCAAGCAAGATTTGTAGTGCCGGATGTCGGTTAAATCGACTCCCAGGATAGCGCAAGATTGCGCGCTCTACAACGCAAGAGAAGTGTTGAGATTTGTCAACCTTTAAAACTGAGCATTTCTGAGCAATTTCCTCATTTTTGAGGAGATCAAGACGCTGACGCAAATTTTAACGGGAGCAGAATTGCTCTGGTTACGCCCACAAGCGGGCGAATAGGGGTGTCCACCATTTTGAGCAGAGCTGCTGCCGTTTCCCCACAAGTGGGGAAAGATGACGGCTCAAGATTGAGCTTTCCACACAACTGAGGAAAAGGACTGCTGAAAATTCAGCCGTACTATCTGCCTTATATCGGGGCGGAAGTTACTGTTAGTCACATCTAAATTAAAGAAATGGGGGGCTTACCGGACGGGAACTGAGTACCTCAGAAAACCTCAGGTTTGGGAATAAATAAAGAGAGACAAATTTATGCACCTTCTCCATTTGTGGGGAAATAGTATTCAATTTTCGGAAGTTACTACTAGTGTGCTGTATCGTTGATATTTAACATTACTACTGCATCTTATTCAGATGCA
>OKSH01001324.1_pt1 | contig 22342 bp, 22 predicted proteins | sample 1601231 | NCBI WGS metagenome assembly OKSH01 (sample SAMEA3541596, study PRJEB24748) | human gut metagenome | biome: human gut; feature: human-associated habitat; material: faeces | place: China | collected 2012
CTAGGGTAGCAGGATTCGAACCTGCGAATGACGGAATCAGAATCCGTTGCCTTACCACTTGGCGATACCCCAGTATAGTAGCGGAGAAGGGATTTGAACCCCTGACACTGCGGGTATGAACCGCATGCTCTAGCCAACTGAGCTACTCCGCCACAAGCTGACTTAGTCAGTATATCGTTTCATTCCCTTTTTGTCAAGTGCTTTTCTCCAACTTTTTTACAAAAATTTCAATCTATTCTCCGCGGTTGATGTAGAGAATTTCGTTTGATTTCACCATGCCCAGCTGCTCTCTTGCAATCTGCTCGATATAGGCATCGCTGGTATAATATTCTCTGCGCGCTTCAAATTCCTGCTGCTTTTCCTTTTCTTCCTTCACCTGCGCCGCAACAGAGGCCGTTTCATCCTTTACCTCCCGATACCGCGCCGCCTGTCTGCCGATGCCGACTGCAACCGCCACAACAAACACCAGTACGAACACCCTGAGAAAAAGTCCGGATATTTTTTTGGATTTTTTATTCTTTTTTTTCTGCCCCATAAAAAAGACCCCTGTCGTGTTCCTATTTTTTGCGCAGCATCCGCCGATTGATATGCAAACGATGTATTATTATTTTCACACAAAGTTTAACGCTTTGCAATAGTTTTTTCCGCTGTTTTTCGCAAAATCCGCCAATTTTTCTCGCAGGGCGGCGAAAAACAAGCCAGAGCAGACGAAACGGCGTTATCACAATACGCCCAAAAAGGTCGAGCATATATTTCACAGCAGAAATGATTTTATCGCTGACAGCGAGTACCATGCGGCTGAGCGTCAGGAAATACAGCCCCATGCCGCCGAACAGCCCCAGAATCGTAAAAAACCGGATTTCTCCTGCATTGGCGTGCAGCATCACGCAGAATACCAGAAACACCGCCAGAAGCCAGAAAAGCCCATCCTCCGCCTGCACCCAGAAGGCATTATGGCGAAGGGCATGGCGAAACACCCGCAGGCCGTCATAAAAAAGACCCATACCACCGCCCAGAAGCACCGTCAGCAGGAAAAGCTGTGCCTGTGCGTGTAAGGAAAGAATCATACCGTCTGCCCCCTCTAGCGAAACAGTCTGCCCAGAATAGAATGTTTTTCCGCAAGCGTTCCATCGGAATAGGTCATGCTGTCAATGCTCCCGTCTACAACAACATCCCCTGCCTCCAGATCCAGCTTGCCGATGTGCATCCCCGCGCCTTTTAAAAGCAGCAGTCCGCAGGTGGTCTCCATCATAATGCCGTCCTCATCGAAGGAAAGCACCTCCATTACGCCGCCGATGCGCACCCGTTCCCGTTCCTCCATATTTAATGTATGCCGACCCTTTTTCTTCTCCTCTGCCATAAAAAAACGCCCCCTCTGTTCCAAGGATATGCGGACAGAAGCGGAAACAGACCTTTTTTTGGGGCGCTGCCCCTTCCTCGGAACACAGTCTCTGTATCCGATACCGCAGAACCATGAATATGGTTCTGCAAAATCAGGGTCAAGGGAAATGATTTCCCTTGCGGGGTTTGGGGCAGCGCCCCAAAAAGGTTTTTAAAGGGACTTGTACATGTTAACGGCATCTTCTTTTTTGGTGGACTCTTTCAAGTCCAGCACCTCAATCTTTGTTGTGTTACCGCCGAACTGAATCTCGATAATATCCCCGATTTTCACCTCTGCGCCTGCCTTAACCACCTTCCCGTTAATCATCACCCTGCCTGCGTCGCATGCCTCATTGGCAATCGTGCGTCTTTTGATGATACGGGACACCTTCAGAAATTTATCTACACGCATTTCCTCTGCTCCTTTCCATAATAAAAAGAAAAGCCCTTTCTTCACAGAAAGGGCCATCATTCAAAAACAAATTATTTATTGATTGCATCCTTCAGAGCCTTGCCTGCTTTGAATCTAGGTGCTTTGGATGCAGGAATAGGCATTGCTTCGCCTGTCTGAGGGTTTCTGCCTTCGCGCGCTGCTCTTTCCGCAACATCGAATGTGCCGAAGCCAACCAGCTGTACCTTGCCGTTGTTTGTCAGTTCTTCTGTTACTACATCTTCAAAAGCCTTCAGTGCTTTTTCTGCGTCTTTTTTGCTCATTTCTGCTTTTTCTGCGATTGCCGCAACCAGATCAGATTTGTTCATTTGTGTTTGCCTCCTAATAGTTATTTGTCATTGCATTGGATTCAGCTTGATTTTTGCCTCATCCCAGAGTAAATCCATCTCCTCCAAAGACATCTCTGAAAGAGCTTTTCCCTCTGAAAGGGCGGATTTCTCAATATATTCAAATCTATTTATAAACTTTTTGATGGCTTTTGTCAAGGCAAACTCAGGATTTATTTTCAAAAACCGGGAGATATTCACCAAGGCAAACAAAATATCCCCGAATTCCTCCTCAATCTCCCCATTTTCTCTCACTGCCTGTTCTAATTCCTGTACCTCCTCGTACACCTTCTGCATGGCATCCTCCATCACCGGAAAGTCAAATCCGACATCCGCCGCCTTCTTCTGCACCTTCCTTGCACGGATGAGCGCAGGCAGTGCCTCCGGCACGCTCTGCATGACCTCTGTCTGGGTTTCCTGCCTTTTCTCCTTCTTCTTCAGCGCCTCCCAGTTGATGAGCACCTCCTCCGCCGTATCCGCCTTGCCGCTCCCGAATACATGCGGATGGCGATAAACCATTTTCTCGCAAATGCCCTGTATCACATCCCCCATCGTAAAGCCGCCCTGCTCCGTCTCGATTTCCGCATGAAAGACCACCTGCATCAGCACATCCCCCAGCTCCTCGCAGAGATTTTTCATATCCTTTTTGTCAATCGCATCCGCCGCCTCGTAAGCCTCCTCAAGCATATCCATGCGGATGGATGCATGCGTCTGCACCCTGTCCCACGGACAGCCGTTTTCACTGCGCAGAATACGGATAATCCGCACCAAATCCTCTAATGTATTCATTTTATTTTCCATAACAGTTCTCCTTTTTTCTTGCAGGGACAAAATTCGTCCCGCGTTTGTTTGTTTCCCATAAACTTTTGTACTTATTTTTAAGGAAAAACGGCAGTTTTCTATCTTTTTTCCGCAAACCTTTTATGTTATGATAAATGCAGTTTATGATGCCAGAGGCAAAAGGTCTAAACCCACATGAGCTTGCTCATAGGTGAGTGAAAGACCTTGGTACCCGCCCCGATATGAGCATAAAAGTGGGATGATACTCCCACGATATGCGAATATTGGGTAGGATTGTGGGAGTGCGTAGCACGGAACAATCCGCAGGCATCAAAATCGGGGCTTTTGACCTCGATATCCATCTATATAGTATCAAAAATACTGCCGAAAGAAAAGCCTTTCGGTATCCCAAACGTAGAGAAAGGAAGGAACCCCCCATGTTTCGTATCGTAAATAAAAGAGAGCTCAACAGCATGGTCACTCTGCTGGAGATTGAAGCACCCTTTGTTGCCAAAAAGGCACAGGCAGGTCAGTTCATCATCTTCCGCGTGGATGAGTTCAGCGAAAGAGTTCCGCTTACCATCGCAGATTATGACAGAGAAAAGGGCACCGTTACCATTATCTTCCAGAAGGTAGGGCTTTCCACAAAGCTGCTTGCCGCAAAAGAGATTGGCGATACCATTCAGGATTTTGTCGGCCCTCTGGGCGTTGCCACAGAATATGACGGCATGAAAAAGGTTGCTGTTGTGGGCGGCGGTGTTGGCTGTGCGATTGCCTATCCGCAGGCAAAGGCACTGCATAACCTCGGCGTAGAGGTCGATGTCATTGCCGGCTTCAGAAACAAGGATATCGTCATTCTGGAGGACGAAATGAACGCCGTTGCTACCAATTATTACCTCATGACGGATGACGGCTCTCAGGGCGAAAAGGGCTTCGTTACCGATAAGCTGAAGTCCCTGATTGAGGCAGGCAATAACTATGACGCTGTAATCGCCATCGGGCCCATCCCTATGATGAAATTCGTCAGCCTGACCACAAAGCCCTTCGGCATCAAAACCATTGTTTCTCTGAACCCCATCATGATTGACGGCACAGGCATGTGCGGCGGCTGTCGTGTCACCGTTGGCGGCAAGATTAAGTTTGCCTGCGTAGACGGCCCCGATTTCGATGGCCACGAGGTAGATTTTGACGAACTGATGAACCGTAACTCCATTTATAAGGCAAGAGAAGCGGAGCTGACAGAAACACACATCTGCCGTATGGATAAGCTGGCAAATGAACTGATCAAATAAGGAGGAACGGTATCATGGCAAATATGAGTCTGGAAAAAATCAAGATGCCCGAGCAGGCACCTGATGTAAGAAATAAAAACTTTAAAGAGGTTTCCCTTGGCTACACCGAGGAAATGGCAATCGAAGAAGCACAGAGATGCCTGAACTGTAAGCATAAGCCCTGCGTGAGCGGCTGTCCCGTTAATGTACGCATCCCCGAATTTATCGCAGAGGTTGCAAAGGGTGACTTCATGGCGGCTTATAAGGTCATCACCTCTACCAATGCGCTGCCTGCGGTCTGCGGTCGTGTTTGTCCGCAGGAAAGCCAGTGCGAATCCAAATGTGTCAGAGGCATGAAGGGCGAGGCAGTTGCCATCGGTCGTTTGGAACGCTTCGTTGCCGATTGGTATATGAAAAACTGCGATGAAATGCCCGAAAAGCCTGCCTCCAACGGCAAAAAGGTTGCAGTCATCGGCTCCGGTCCCTCCGCACTTGCCTGCGCAGGCGATTTGGCAAAACTGGGCTATGCTGTCACCATGTTTGAGGCCTTCCATAAGGCAGGCGGCGTGTTGGTTTACGGTATTCCCGAATTCCGTCTGCCTAAGGCAATCGTGCAGAAGGAAATTGATAAGCTGACTGCTCTGGGCGTAAAAATTATGACAAATATGGTTATCGGCAAGGTGCTTTCCATTGATGAAATCATCGACGATATGGGCTTCGATGCCGTATTCATCGGCACAGGTGCAGGTCTGCCCTCCTTCATGGGTATCCCCGGCGAGGCTCTGGTCGGCGTATATTCCGCAAATGAATATCTGACAAGAATCAACCTGATGAAGGCATATCTGCCCGAATATGATACCCCCATCCGCAACAGCAAGGCGGTTGCCGTTGTCGGCGGCGGCAACGTTGCCATGGATGCGGCAAGATGCGCAAAGCGTATGGGTGCGGAGCACGTTTATATCGTATACCGCCGTTCCGAAAAGGAAATGCCCGCCCGTCTGGAAGAGGTGCATCACGCAAAGGAGGAAGGCATTGAATTCCACCTGCTCGAAAACCCCGTACAGATTCTCAATGACGGCAATGGTCAGGTTTGCGGCATTGAGTGCCTGAAAATGGAGCTTGGCGAACCCGATGCCAGCGGCAGAAGAAGCCCCATCCCCATCGAAGGCTCCAATTATGTGCTGGATGTAGATACCGTTGTCATGTCCCTCGGCACATCCCCGAACCCCCTGATTCGCAGCACCACAAAGGGTCTGGAAACAAATCGTAAGGGCTGTCTGGTTGTCAATGAGGAAACAAACCAGACCACAAGAGAGGGCGTTTATGCCGGCGGTGATGCCGTAACAGGCGCAGCAACCGTTATTCTCGCAATGGGCGCAGGGAAAAAGGCAGCCGCAGCGATTGATGAATACTTAAAGAATAAATAATTGCGAAGGCTCTGTCCTCGCCACCCTTGGTAAAGGGTGAACCTAAACTTTATAAAAAAGGGCGTATGAAAAATGATTTCTCATTTTTTCACACGCCCTTCATTGTATTTCAACGATTAGATCAATCAAATTTATTCCACCCGAACATTGACCGGCTTTACTGTAAGATTCCCACCGCCCGCAACACTGTACCACTTTCCTCTTTCGAGCTTGATTTTTTCCGTCATGCCATGCGTAATGTATCCAATTGTGTATTTCTCTCCCGTTTCAACATCGGTAAAAACCACATCCGTATCCCTATCGCCGCTTACCCTTACCGTTCTAAAAAGCGGCTGTATCTGCTCTGCTTTCACACCGCCCTCCTCGCTTGAAAGGGTAAAGGTATGCTCCCTCTGTATAGCAGAATAAGCCAAAATCCCTGCCAGAAAAGCCAATGCCACGCATAAAATAAACCGCTTCGCCTTCATCCGAACACCTCTTTCAAATCCGAATTGACTTACTTCTTATCTCCCAAAAGCATGATAGAATTTGCCAAAATAGATATGATGACACAAATCCATAAAGCTTTGCTCGTAGAGGGCAATATATCCATAAGACCGCCCCAATCTTCATTGATAACTCGCATGGCGGCATCCGAATAAAATGCGCATACAGTTAATGCTGTCAACGATAAACTTATAAAACCAAACCATTTTGAGCTTTTCTGTTTAAACAACCAAACCAAATTTAGGATTGCAAAAATAATTGCACCAGCACCCATCGCTAACCACATATTTTTAACCTCCATACATTTCGATTTATCGTTCTTTTCAAGCGTACCTGCGCCGCCTTTCTTATCTTACTGCTTCAAATTTCTCCCGAACGTATAAATATACCACGCCATTCATGCCAAATGTACCCATAATCAGCACAACCGCCGCAACCACAATCGCCCCGATGGTATCCATCAGCCCTGCGAAATCCCTAATCTGCACACGGTAGCGAATCTCCAGAAACTGTAGAAAAAGCGCCGCCACACAGCAGCAAAAGCTTAAAAAAACATATTTACTCAAGCCGCCGAAATTTCTGACCTTTCCTCGCGCCGCATATGGAATCCACCATGCCGCTAACCCCAACAAAATACTTCCGATACTATAATATACACTCATCTGCATTTTCTCCTTTCCGCAAAATATGCCGTCTTTTCCATTACTGCCATCTGCTCCAACTATTTCTTTTTTGTGCTTTCACGCCCTTTCTTTGTTTCGTTTCTCTGATTGAACAAAGAATTATTGCCTGCATCTGTAAAGCTCCTTGATTCCGACTATAAACGACATAAGAATGATGATTATGTAAACAATTCTCATTCCAATGGAACGTTCCGCCCAGCTGTCAACCGCAACGAGAGACCACAGTATCCCCTGCACAACCTGCACGCCCCCTTCGATTTTCGGATTGCCCTTCTTCTTATATCGCATAATCAGCAAAGCAATATAAAGAATCAGCATAATTATCAATAAAATTTTTGTCACCATGATACCTCCATAAAATATTCCTCTATAAATTGGAAGTTGTACTTATGCACAGGCAATCAAGCGTCCCGTTTAATCAAAGCGGCATCGGAGTCCGGGCAATCACAATGACTGCCAAAACAGCGCCCGCAAACGCTGCTGCGCCGATAACTGCCGCCGTTTTTTTGCTGAGGTTCTTCTTTACTGCCTTACAGATTAGCATGGCACAAACCACGCAAACAGCCGCAGCCGCAAGCGCAATGACCAGCGTCTCCCATAACCATGAAAGTTCGTATAATATTCTCATTCGCTCACCATACCTTTCTCTGGCAAATTGGAATTGTTACGCGTGCTCTTTGAAGGAAAGTGAATCGATTTGGAGATGGATTTTCTGATGTCGTGAGATAGAAAGTGCAAGGATATATTGGGCGGTGCTACCATCGTCTTTTGTACATTGGAACACCATTTCTCCCTCTCCGTCATTCAAAGCAATGATGTGAAACTCTGAAATATTTTCCGTAATAGTATGAAAATCGCTTACGAAAGTCTCTGGTTCCGATATAATCGACCATTCTTTGCTGTTATTATTAAGTTCCAGCCGTATGGAACTTCCATCAACGACCGTGGCCGACCAATTATCTCCATCAACAACAAATGACGTTGGCTTATAGGGCCTGTTACTGTTTAAGATAAGTGCGGCTACGACAACTATAACGACCAATACAAGAGCTAAAATGGTGAATTGTTTCTTTTTCATGGCAATCACTCCTTTGCAGCTTCCGATTTGTTGTTCCTTTCAGGTGCATCTGCGCCGCCTTTCTTCCTGCCGTTTCCGGCACTGTGGGGAAGGGTTTGGAAAGGGAAACCTTGTGTCCCTTTCCTCGTCTGCGGAGGTTTGGAACCCATTACGAAACGGGTTCCAAGTTTTTGTTACTTTTTAGCATAAAAAGTAAGGGAGAAAGCCCTCGTTTCGCCGAGAAAGTTCCAAACGGGCGAATGACTAATGTTGCCCAACCGCCACTTTTCAGGTGCTCCTGCGCCCAACCGGCGCAAAGCACCGCTTTCCCTTTATTTGGATTATAGCATAAAACCCGCGCCCCATTTCTTAAGACTTTCTTACAATTCCCCCTCGCCTTTTGGTTGCAAAATCCCCTTAGGATTGCTATAATTTGAAAAAACACACCAAGGAGGACTTCCCATGAAAATTGCTTGCTACGCTGCAGGTTCCGTCGGCACAAATAATTATGTGATTTCCGATGACAACGGTATTACCGCTATCATCGACTGCGACGGCAGCCCTGCACCTTTATATCAGTATGTAGAACAGAATCATCTCAAGGTTACACATATCCTGCTGACCCATGGACATTATGACCATATCGGCTCCGTCAACGAGGTTGCCGCGCATTTCGGCTGCAAAATCGTCGGCGCGGCAAAGGAAATGCCCGTCTTCACCAATCCTGCGCTCAACTGTTCCCAATTTGTCGGCGGTCCCATCATCGTTCACCCCGATATTTTGGTTTCCGAGGGCGATAAGGTAACCGTCGGTGATATGGAATTTGACGTAATGGAAACCCCCGGACATACGGTAGGCTCCATCTGCTTTATCGGCAAGGATATCATTTTCAGCGGCGATACCCTGTTTCAGGGCTCCTGCGGCAGAACAGATCTCCCCACCGGCGATTGGGATGATATCAAAAAATCCCTGAAAAGGCTCGCCGCACTCCCCGGGGATTATCAGGTATATTCCGGTCACGGCCCTGCCACCACGCTGGAAACAGAACGCAGAACCAACCCCTATATGAGATAACCTGCCGCCTCAAAATTACTTTGTCTACAGCCTATGCCCCCGTACTGCCTGCGGGGGTTCTTTTTTTCTGTTCGCTTGTTCCCTCCTTTGCTTTTTGCTATACTAAAATCAATACTAATTTTTTGAGAAAAAGGAGGGCTCCCCATGAAATACATTCTTTCCTTAGACCAAGGCACAACCAGCTCCCGTGCGATTCTTTTCGACCAGAACGGGCAGATGAAAAGCGTTGCGCAGAAGGAATTTCAGCAATACTATCCCTACCCCGGCTGGGTGGAGCATGATGCTCTGGAAATCTGGGAAACACAGCTTTCGGTTGCCAGAGAGGCGATTGCCAAGCTTGGTATTTCCGCAAGGGAAATTGCCGCCATCGGCATCACCAACCAGCGCGAAACCACCATCCTCTGGGACAAGCGCAACGGCAAGCCGATTTATCATGCCATTGTCTGGCAGTGCAGAAGAACCGCACCCTATTGCGATTCTTTGCAGGAGCAGGGCTACACCGAAAAAATCCGTCAAAAAACAGGTCTTTTGATTGATGCCTATTTCTCCGCAACAAAAATCCGCTGGATTCTGCAAAATGTTCCCGAAGCGAAGGCACTCGCAGAAAGCGGCAATCTGCTTTTCGGAACCATTGATACCTGGCTGATTTGGAACCTGACAGGCGGACAGGTTCACGCCACAGATTATTCCAACGCCTCCCGTACCATGCTGTTCAATATCCATACGCTGGAATGGGACACCGAGCTTCTGGATCTACTGGAAATCCCGCGTTCCATCCTGCCCGAGGTGCGCCCGTCCAGCGGCATTTTCGGCAGCACGCTCCCCCTTCTCTTTGGCGAAAGCATCCCGATTGCAGGGGCGGCAGGCGATCAGCAGTCTGCCTTATTTGGGCAGGCGTGCTTCTCCCCCGGCACCGCCAAGAATACCTTTGGCACAGGCGGCTTTCTGCTGATGAACACAGGGGACAAGCCCGTTTCCTCGCAAAATGGCTTAGTTACCACGATTGCATGGGGTCTGGGCGGCAAAATCACCTACGCACTGGAGGGCTCTATTTTCGTTGCAGGGGCGGCAATCCAGTGGCTGCGCGATGAATTGGGGCTGATTTCCTCCGCAGGGGAAACGGAAGGACTTTGCAGAGAGGTTCCCGATACCTGCGGTGTCTATCTCGTGCCTGCCTTTGTGGGCTTGGGCGCGCCCTATTGGGACCCCTACGCGCGTGGCTGCCTGACAGGGCTGACCCGCGGCGCAAACCGCTGTCATATTGTGCGCGCGGCAGTCGAGTCCATGGCATATCAGACCTATGATGTCCTCCACGCTATGGAGCAGGATGCAGGCATTCCCCTTGCAGAGCTGCGTGTAGACGGCGGTGCGGCGGCAAATTCCTTCCTGCTGCAATTCCAGTCCGATATCACAGGCGTACCGGTTCTGCGCCCCTCCACACTGGAAACCACTGCCCTCGGCGCGGCATATCTGGCAGGGCTTGCCGTCGGCTATTGGGCAGATTTATCGGAAATCCGCCGCAACTGGCAGGTTTCCGCCGCCTTCTCCCCTGCGGCAGAGAGTGAAAAAATCAAGGAAACGCTCGCAGGCTGGCATCATGCCGTCAGACAGGCAAGGCTCTCCGATGAGGCAGAATAACTATATCTTGTTAAAATATGCCGTATATATTGATTTTATCCACCAGATATAGTATAGTATTCGGTATAAACCCCAAAATTTCGTTTCTTGCCGAAGAAGGAGGAAGTCTTATGTATGTCATCAAAAAGGATAATACCCACGAAGCATGGAATGTGCAGAAGGTCGTGGTTGCAGTCAATAAATCAGCCTATCGCGCCATGGTAAAATTCACGCAGGAGGAGCTGGATTTCATCTGCTCCTTCGTGGAGGAAAAGGCGCGCTCTCTGGGGCGGGAGGGCATTCCCATCGCAGAAATGCACAATATCGTTGAGGCCGCCCTCGAGCAGGTCAAGCCGGAGGTAGCGAAAAGCTATCGGGACTACCGCAATTATAAGCAGGATTTTGTCAAAATGCTGGATGAGGTCTATAAAAAAAGCCAATCCATCATGTATATCGGGGACAAGGAAAACAGCAACTCCGACAGCGCCCTTGTTTCCACCAAGCGTTCTCTGATTTATAATCAGCTGAATAAAGAGCTTTATCAGAAATTCTTTATGACAACCGAGGAGCTGCAGGCATGTCGGGATGGGTATATCTATATCCACGATATGTCCGCCAGAAGGGACACCATGAACTGCTGCCTGTTCAACGTGAAGGATGTGCTGACAGGCGGCTTTGAGATGGGGAATCTCTGGTATAACGAGCCGAAAACGCTGGAGGTTGCCTTCGATGTCATCGGGGATATCGTGCTTTCCGCGGCGAGCCAGCAATACGGCGGCTTTACCGTGCCCTCTGTGGATTTACTCTTAGAGCCGTTTGCGGAGAAAAGCTATGAAAAATATTACCGCCGCTATATCGATATGGGTCTGACCGCGCGCATCGCAGACAGAGAGGCCATGAAGGATATCCAGAAGGATTTCGATCAGGGCTTTCAGGGCTGGGAATATAAATTCAACACCGTTGCGTCCAGCCGCGGCGATTATCCCTTTATCACCATGACCTTCGGTACCGGCACAGGCAAATTTGCGAAAATTGCCTCCATCACTATGCTGCATGTCCGCCGCAAGGGACAGGGCAAAAAAAGCTGCAAAAAGCCTGTTCTTTTCCCGAAGCTGGTGTTCCTCTATGACGAAAACCTGCATGGCCCCGGCAAGGAGCTGGAGGATGTCTTTGAAGCAGGGATCCTCTGCTCCTCCAAGAGCATGTACCCCGATTGGCTTTCTCTGACGGGTGAGGGCTATGTAGCGGAGATTTATAAAAAATACGGTGCCATCATCAGTCCCATGGGCTGCAGAGCCTTCCTCTCCCCCTGGTTTGAGCGGGGCGGCATGGAGCCTGCCGATGCAGAGGATAAGCCTGTGTTCGTCGGGCGGTTCAATATCGGCGCGGTCAGCCTGCATCTGCCTATGATTTATGCCAAGGCAAAGCAGGAAAGCAGACCCTTCTTCGAGGTTCTGGATTACTATCTGGAGCTGATTCGTCAGCTGCATATCCGCACTTATGCCTACCTCGGTGAAATGCGTGCCTCTACAAACCCTCTGGCATACTGTGAGGGCGGTTTTTACGGCGGCCACCTGAAATTCCACGAAAAGATTAAACCGCTCTTAAAAACGGCGACAGCGTCCTTCGGCATTACGGCACTGAATGAATTGCAGGAGCTGCATAACGGCAAATCTCTGGTTGAGGACGGGCAGTTTGCCATTGACACATTGCAGCATATCAATGATAAAATTGCGGAATACAAGAAGGCGGACGGCAATCTTTACGCCATCTATGGCACGCCTGCGGAGAGCCTCTGCGGCTTGCAGATTACGCAGTTCCGCAAGAAATACGGCGTGATTGAGCATGTTTCCGACCGTCCCTACGTCTCCAACAGCTTCCACTGCCATGTGACCGAGGATATCACCCCGATTGAAAAACAGGATCTGGAAAAACGCTTCTGGGATTTATCCAACGGCGGCAAAATTCAATATGTAAAATACCCGATTGATTATAATCTGGATGCCATCCGCATCCTTGTGCGCCGCGCCATGAAGCTGGGCTTTTATGAGGGGGTCAATCTTTCCCTTGCCTATTGCGATGACTGCGGCCATCAGGAGCTGGAAATGGATGTTTGCCCGAAATGCGGCAGCAAAAATCTTACAAAAATCGAGCGCATGAACGGCTATCTTTCCTACTCCCGCGTGAAGGGGGATACCCGTCTGAATGACGCAAAAATGGCTGAAATCGCAGAAAGGAAGAGTATGTAATGCGGTATCATAATATTACAAAGGACGATATGCTCAACGGCGAGGGGCTGCGTGTGGTGCTCTGGGTGAGTGGCTGCGCGCACCATTGCGAGGGCTGTCATAACGCCGTCACATGGGACCCTGAGGGGGGTCTTGCCTTTGATGCGGCGGCAGAGGAGGAGCTGTTCTCCCTGCTCTCCCGTGACTATATCAGCGGCATTACCTTCAGCGGCGGCGATCCGCTTTATACGGGCAATCGGGAGGAAATCGAACGGTTGGCGAGGAAGGTCAAGCTGGAATATCCGGAGAAGAATATCTGGCTGTATACAGGCTACCGCTGGGAGGAAATCAGCGCACTGCCGCTGATGCAATACATTGATGTGCTGGTGGATGGGCGGTTTATTGCCGATTTGAAGGATACTAAGCTGCACTGGAAGGGAAGCTTCAATCAGCGCATCATTGATGTGCAGAAATCCCTGCAAAGCGGCTCCCTTTACTTATACCATGCAGAATGAGAGAGGAACGAGATATGGAAAAAATCAGGATTAAATATCTGAGCGATAAAATTGAAAGGCTGCGCTACATTGACGGGAAATCCGACTGGATTGACCTGCGTGCGGCAGAGCGTGTAGAGCTGAAAAAGGGCGAATTTAAGCTGATTCCGCTGGGGGTTGCCATGCAGCTTCCGCAGGGGTTTGAGGCGCATATTGTGCCGCGCAGCTCGACCTTCAAGAACTTCGGCATCATCCAGACGAACCACTGCGGCATCGTGGATGAAAGCTACTGCGGCAACAATGACCAGTGGTTCATGCCGGCATTTGCCCTCAGGGATACGGTGATTGAGGTGAATGACAGAATCTGCCAGTTCCGCATATTTGCGCATCAGCCGACGCTGACATTTGCGGAAACAGACGACCTTGGGAACGAGGATCGCGGCGGACTCGGCTCGACCGGAAAGCAATAAAAACAGTGGACTTTTGCGGACAAAGCGGACAGGACCGGACACCCTATGGACACCAAAAAGACGGGGTGTGGACACCCCTGTGGACACCCTATGGACACAGAAAAAAAGTGATTTTCCAAATGGAAAATCACTTTTTTTGTTTTGGGGGATTTTTATTGTGCTTTGTAAGTAAATTCTAAAGGCTTATATCCTTTCGCCTTAATGACAATTTTTGTTTCGCTGGATGCACTGAAGTGCTTTGTGCCTAATTCGATTTTCTTATCTGCTGTACGCAAAATATAATTTGTATCTCCAAAAGTGAAGCTAGAGCTTGCTTTTGTATATGTCTCGCCATTTACAGTAATTTCCTCTATCGCTTCGAAAAACGGATCAATTTCACCGGCATCATTTGCAAAAATCATATCATAGCTATTACTAAAGGTACCGACTGTATATGCAACAGAAGCAGGTGTCGGTGCCTCCTTGCCTTCGGCTTCACCGCTGTCACCGCCGCCATCACTGCCGCCGCTATCGCCGCCTGTGCTGCCGCCCGTCTTTTCGATGGTATAGGTCAAATCAGCATAGCCTGTTGCCTTAATAACAACCTTAACATCCTTGCTTGTATCAACACCGTTTGCCGCCAAATCCAGTGCATCATACATACTGCTGTAAGCAGAATTGATTACTGTTCTTCTGAACTGACTTTCTTTAAAGCCCAAGTATCCTTTTTCGCTGTATGCAGTTCCGTCTACCTCTACAGATGTAATCGCATTGATATACGCATGCAACTCAGTCTCTTTCAGATTTTTAAATGTCAATCTGTAGTAGTCTGTATTTTCGCCGAATGCGCTAGTATCCTTTGCTTTGAATACGCAATTATCTACTGCAACGCTTGCGGGTGTTTCTGGTTCAGAGGGGTCGGTTGTGCCGCCGCCACTTGTCTTTGCGATTGTGAATGTTACATCTTCATAGCCTACCGCTTTGATGACAACCATAACATCATTGCTTGTATCAACGCCGACTGCCGCCAAATCCAGTTTATCGTATTCGGAAAAACCATAAGCAGGATTGCTTGCTACCACTCTAAATTTATCTTCCTCCAGATTCCCGCTAGAGAAATTCTGTTTTGTATACTCTTTGCTGCCAACAGTTACCGTTTCTACGCTGTTCAGGTAAGCCTTGAGTTCATCATCGGCAGCACCTTTGAAGGAGACTCTGTAATAGCCGTCAGCTTCATTCAGCATATAGCTGTCAAATGCAGGGGTTGTTACGGTTTCTGCATCCTTTGCGGTTACTTTGAACTCTGCTGTCAGAGGTTCCTCGTAGTAGTTTGCTGTCAGAGAAACGGTATAGTCGCCTGCTTCTACTTCCTGTGCGGTCAGAGTCAGCTTCAGCACGTTGCCATCCGCTGCGTTCTTATCAATTTCGTAATAAGCAGCCGCAGAGCCTTCTGCGCCCTTATAGAGTACGTTCTTTACAACCTTACCCTCCTTCATCAGGGCAACGCCTGTGAGGTTTTTCAGGAAATCACCCTTCGAGCCTTCTACGGTGAGTGTTGCTGTTTCACCCTGCTTGAAGGATGCTTTATCTACGGAAAGGGTCAGGTCTGTTTCTTTCATCTTGTTATTATTGATTGCGATTGCTTTCTTCTGGTAGCCTGTTGCAACGATGGAGATTGTATTTTCGCCAACCTTGAGCACGCCTGCCTTGATTGTGATTGTGCCTGCTGTTTTATCAATCTCATAAGCATCCTCTCTCAGCATACGCCAATCGCCATTCAGATACAGACCTTTGATTTCGCCAACATAAGCTTTATTTTCTGTTGTCAGCACAACCGGCTGTCCTTCTACTGCATCGCCTACCATGAAATCAGGTGCTGTCAGCTTGCCATAATCACCGTTATACTGTGTTTCGCCCAGCAGACCATCCTCCAGAATTGCTTTTACTGCGTAGGGTCTATTGGGATTCTTTGCATCTTCGCTTTCGCTGACCTTGTTCAGATAATCCGCATAGGAAAGCCAGCTTGCGTTCCCTGTCTGTGCGGTATTCACAGCAGTGATATAGCTGCTGTATTTATAATAGTCTGTTGCGCCTTTATCGAATACGGAATCACGACCGTTGATATCATATCTCCAATAATTTACAATCTTCTCTACATCTGCTGTTGTCCGTTCCATTTTATGCAGGAGCAGGGCATTTGCCAGCAGGTCTGTATCGAACACCAGATTTGCAGGCATTGTATTACTGCCGCCGCCATCCTCGGAGGAGCCGCCGCTGCTGCTGCCGCCGCCTGTTGCATGGGTCACAACATCCACATCAGACGCTGCATACTGATATACAACCGTCTTCTCCGCTTCTTCCCCTTCCCTTACATTGAACTTTGTTTCGAAGGTTTGGAAGCCATTGCTGCTGATGGTCAGCTTATAATTTCCTTTGTAGGAAAGATGGTTTTCCTTATCGTTATAGAGAACGAAGGTATCCCCAAAGAGGTAATAATCCTCGATATAGGTCAGCTTTTCTGTTTTCCCGTTGGGGGCTGTCAGGGTTACGCTTTCGATGGGGCTTGTGATGCCGTAGGTCATATCCTTCACGTTAAAGTGCAGGTTTTTACCGGATTCGGGCATTTCTGTCAGCTCCATGCTAGGTGCTTTTTCATTGACAACGTGGATGGGAACCAGTACGGTTTCACCTGCTGTGGATTTTACGCGCACATAGTAACGACCGTTGCTGAAGAAGTTAGGCTGTCCCAGCTTGATTGTCAGCTGACCGTAATGACCGTATTGGTTTGTAGCTACTTTTGCATTAAATTCCAGATTGCTATTCAGGCTTTCCAGTCTTTCGCTATAGCCTGCCAGCTGCAGGGTATTGATGCCGTCGAACCATGCCTTTTCTTCTGCGGTATTGTAATTGAATTTGATGATTACTTCACCGGATACTTTCCCGAAACCTTCTCCTTCCTTCAATTCTGCATCAGGAGAATAGAACGCGCGTGCATTTGCGGATTTATTCAGATCGAAGGTGGTTGTCTTGGGCTCTTTACGGATATTGCCATCTGTATCATAATTTGTCAGATGATAATCCCAAACGGCTACTGCGCCATGCGTCAGCACACGCTGCGGCAGGTACTGTTTGCCTGTATAAACAGCCGCCGCGCCATCTGTGCCGTTCAGGGTGATGGTCTGTGTTTTGCCATCAGCGGCAACAACAACCTGCTTGGGTGTACCTGTCAGGGCAAGCTTTGCGATTGTGCCATCTGTGGTTACCTTGGACAGCGCCTTTGTTACGTCCTTACCGTCAACAGTTACGGTTGCCTTACTCATATCATAGCCATTGGCAAAGACCAGAGGCAGCCATGCGCCCATATCGGTGGTCTGCACCTTTGCTTGTGTTTCATCTACGATTTTATTTGCGGTTACGGTGCCGCCGCCATGAGAGCCGCCGCCGGAGGAGGAACCACCGCCGCCACCGCCGGAGGGTTTCTTCGTATTGGTTTTGGTTGTTTTATCCGTTTTTGCGGTATCGTCTGTTTTTGTTTCTGTTTTATCCTCAGAGGTATCAGAAGAAGAATAATGCTCTCTCATGCGATGCAGAAGCTGTGCAAATTCTTCTCTTGTTACCTGCTGTGCGGGGCGAAGGGTCTTATCCTCATAGCCTGACGCATAGCCCTGTGCAATCATTGCGGAGATTGCCGCCTTTGCCCAGCTGCTGATGCTGCCTGCGTCGTTATAGGATGCAAGTGTGCTTTCATCGCCGCCTGTTACGGAAAAGGCTCTGACCAGAATGGTGAACAGCTCCTGTCTGGTTACGGGGCGATCGGGGTAGATGGAATCTCCATCGCCATAGAAGATATTCAGCTCGACCGCCTTTGCCATGGCGCCGGCATACCATGCATTTTTATCCGCATCGGTGAAGCTATCCAGCACGCTGACATCGCCTGCGCCTGTCTGCATCACGCGAGAAAGGATTGCCGCCAGCTGTGCGCGTGTTAAGGCAGCCTTCGGCGCGATTTTATTCTCGCCTACGCCTGTGATAAAGTTGTTCTTAACAGCGAACTCCATCGCTTCCTTGGACCAATTCTGCGGCATATCAGAATAATCCGCAGATGCGGCAGCATAAGCCTGACTGCTCAACAGTACAGATGTGCAAAGTACGCCCGACAGCAATCGGTACATTCCTTTGTTCTTCATAAAATTCTCCTTTCAGTTTTCCTTCCCTATTATCCAGTGTTTACATAAACAAAAAAATGATTGTTTTCAAAGAATCATTCTATTGTTAGTTGTATCTAACTTTCAGCAGTTTATCATCTGTATTGTTCGCCTGTCAAGGCATATTTTTCCAAAAATGTCCTTGCTGAAAAAACTTATCATTTTTCACTTTAGTTGCAAAAAAATCTCATTTTCGGCAGAATTTTTATTTTTGCAGCAAAAAAACAGACGAACCGCTTTCGCAAATTCGTCTGTTTTTTATTGATTCGATTTTCTCAAATACCTTTTGATTGCTTACTGCAGGGGTGCTACTGCGCCGCCGTAGGTGTTATTGATGAAATCAACCACTGTCTGACCATGCAGAACTTCCATCAGCTCAGCAATGCCGGGCAGATTTTCGTTGCCTTCTTTTACTACAACTACGTTGCCGTATGTTTTAGCTGCTACGGATTCTGCATCCTCTGTTGCCAGAGCGTCATCCTGTGTCAGCTTATTCTGCAGCGCATAGTTTGCATTGATTGCTGCAAAGCCCAGATCGCCCAGAGACAGAGGCAGCTGTGCAGCTTCCATTTCAACGATTTCCAGATTGTAGGGGTTTTCTGTGATATCCAGCTTTGTTGCGGTTACGCCTGCATCGGGATTCAGCTTAATCAGACCATTTGCTTCCAGAAGCAGCAGCGCACGACCGCCGTTTGTAGCGTCATTGGGGATACCAACCTTTGTGCCGGCGGGGATATCCTTCAGATCCTTTACAGTGCCGGCATAGATGCTCATGGGTTCAAAATGAACCTTGCCAACTGCTACCAGATGTGTACCCTGTTCCTTATTGAACTGTTCCAGATAAGGGGTGTGCTGGAAGTAGTTTGCATCCAGATCACCGGATTCTGTTGCCAGGTTAGGCTGTACATAATCTGTAAATTCAACGATATCCAGCTTGATGCCTTTTTCTGCCAGTTCATCCTTTGCTGCATTCAGGATTTCAGCGTGGGGTGTGGGAGAGGCACCGATTTTCAGTGTGATTTCCTCTTTATTGCTGTCATCATTTGTTGCTGCGTCATCAGAGCCGCCGCAAGCTGCCAGACCAACAGTCAGCACACCTGCCAATAAAATTGCAAAAAATTTCTTCATAGTACGTTTCCTCCTTGTTTTAAAAAAAATATTCTTTTGCTTTTGTTTTTTTATGTGAAGCCTAAAAAACAGGCTTACAATCTTCTATCTGTGTGCTTGGAAATACGCATGCCAAGCTCCTGAAATACCAATACGATGATTGCCATGAGAATAACCATGACATACATGATATCGGACTGCTTTCTATAATAGCCATAGTTGATGGCAATGGCACCCAAGCCGCCTGCACCGACGATACCTGCCATTGCGGAATAGCCAAGGATTGTGGTGATGCTGATTGCCGCACCGACCAAGAGGGAGGGCTTTGCCTCGGGCAGAAGCACCTTTGTCATAATCTGAAAGGGAGAGGCACCCATAGACTGTGCCGCCTCAACCACGCCGATTTCCACTTCCTTCAAAGAGGATTCTACCATTCTTGCGATGAAGGGTGCGGCTGCAATCCAAAGACCGACAATCGCCGCCTTCGCACCGATGATGGTGCCGACCACCATTTTTGTGAAGGGCATCAGCGCAATCAGGAGAATCAGGAAGGGAATGGAACGGAAGAAGTTGATAATCATTCCCAGAAGGCTATTCAGCCAAGGAATCGGATGGATTCCATCCTTATCGGTTACAACCAGAACCAAGCCCAACGGCAAGCCGATGATATACGCCAGAACTGTAGAGATGACTGTCATATAAATGGTTTCTATAAAGCCTTGCCCGACCAGAGCAAGCATACCTTCCTTAAACATATTCTACCTCCTCTACTTCTACGCCTCTGTCTGTGAGATATTGAATCATTTTCTGGCGGATTTCCTTTTCCTCGGGGAACTGCACCACCATCTGACCAAAGGCTTGATTTTCAATCGTTCTTGTATTTGCCGCCAGAATATTTACGACATTCTTCAGCTCAATCATCATCTGCCCCAGAACAGGCTCATTTTCACTGCCGCCCTTGAATACCAGACGATAGGAATACGGCAGCTTGCCTGTATATGCCTCTCGGTTTGTACCCTCGTGCATAACCAGCTCCTGCCCGATTTTTGTTTTGGGGGCACGGAAGATTTCCTCCACGCCGCCCTCCTCGGCAATCAGACCGCCATCAATGATGGCAACTCTATCACAAATTTCCTGAATAACGCTCATTTCATGGGTGATGACTACAATCGTGATACCCAAGCGGGTGTTGATATCCTTTAACAAGGAAAGAACACCTGCGGTTGTATTCGGGTCCAGTGCGGAGGTGGCTTCATCACAAAGCAGCACCTTCGGCTCGGTTGCCAACGCTCTTGCAATGGCAACTCTCTGCTTCTGCCCGCCGGAAAGCTGCGCCGGATAGGATTCCATTCTATCTGCCAGACCAACCAGCTCCAGAAGCTCCTTGGCTCTTTCCTTTGCCTTTGCCTTCGGCACACCGGAAATTTCCATCGGGAAGCAGACATTATCCAGAGCGGTTCTCTGCATCAGCAGATGGAACTGCTGGAAAATCATACCCATGTGTCTGCGCTGCTCTCTCAATTCCTTATCGCCAAGGGCGGTCAGCTCCACGCCATCCAGCCAAACCTTACCGGCTGTGGGACGCTCCAGAAGGTTGATGCAGCGAACCAGTGTGCTTTTGCCGGCACCGCTCAGCCCGATGATGCCGAACACCTCTCCTTTTTTAATATCTGCGCTTACGCCATGGAGCACCTCCAGCTCGCCCGCCTTGGTGCGGAACCGCTTTTTGATACCCTCTAAGCGAATCATCGTTTCTTTTTCAGACATTTCCCAAACCACCTTTTCTTTATACGCAAAATAAAAAGCTCTCCTCCCGTTTGACCACTCAGTCAAAGGGACGAGAGCATAATATGCTTCGTGTTACCACCCTAATTCACAGCAACCTCACGATTACTGCCTTAACAAGTACGGGCATTTGCCGATACTCCGGCGCTGTCACGGGCGCTCCCGTCGCAGCCTAAAGGGAAACCCTCTCGGTGCGCGGCTCCAAGACCATCTTCCAACCCTTCCGCATTTCCTCCTTCGCAGCTACCGGAGGTTCTCTGTAAAATCTTTCAGGCTGTACTCTTCTTTTCATTGCCTTTGTTTTTTGAACTTGTACCCCATTATACCCCGTAAAAAATATTTGTCAACTCTTTTTTTGAATTTTTTTAATCTTTTTCTTCGTCCCCGGAGGAAGCATATTGTGCAAAGGGAATATCCTCATACAGATACTTATGAAGCATATCCTTTGCCTGCGCAAGGTCATAGATATAATACCATGCCTTACCGATGATTTTGCCTTCGGCGTGGATATACTCATTGGGGAACGCCGCCTGATCCAGCGTGAGAGAGCTGCCCTTCAGACCGACGGAGGCCAATTTCAGAAGCTCATCATTGCTGAGGGAGGTCTGCACCATAGGGGCGAATTTCCGCACATAGGAGGGGTATTCCAAAGGATTAATCTCCTTCGCCTTTTCAAAGAGGGACGCAAGAACCTCTCTCTGGCGAGAGGTACGCATATCATCATTATCAATCTTGCGGATACGGGAATAGCTGACCGCCTGCGGCCCGTTCAGGGTGATATAGCCTGTTTCGTAAAGGGGCTCGCCCGACAGAAGATAGGCGTTAATCTGCCGACGCTCCGCTTCGGTGACATCCACCTCGACACCGCCCATGGCATCAATCACCTCTGCGAGGGAATCGAAGTTGACGGCGACATAATCGGTCACATCCAAGCCGAAATTTTCATTGAGGGTGCGGATGGCAAGCTCCGGCCCGCCATAGGAAAAGGCATGGTTGATGCGGGTGTTATTGTAGCCGGGGATGGCAACATAGGTATCTCTTGCGATGGAGACCAGCTTAACCTGCCCTGTTTTGGTATTGACGGAGGCAACCATGACAACATCGGAGCGACCGTTATAATCGTGATTGCGGGAATCAATGCCGTAAAGGGCAATATTGATGACCTTTTCATTCACGCTTTCATTGACGGAAAGATTATCCTCATCCACCTCGGTACGATCCAGACCGCCAATCATGTATAAAAATACACCGTAAGCCGCGCCGAGCAGCGCAAGACAGACAGCCAGAGTAATCAGAAGGGTCTTGAGATACAGGCGTTTCAGGTGCTTTCTGTGCTCCTCCTTTGTCATTCTCTGCTTCGCATATTTTTTCGCCGTTGGGCGTTTTTTTCGCTTCGATGTGTGTACCTCTCTGTTTTCGCGCAAGGTATGCCCCTCCTTTTTGTTGTGTTACAAGACATTTTCTTTATTTTAAAGGAGTTTTCGACAAAAAACAATTAAGATTCCTTTAAGATGTGATTTCT
>OKSH01001329.1_pt1 | contig 22306 bp, 18 predicted proteins | sample 1601231 | NCBI WGS metagenome assembly OKSH01 (sample SAMEA3541596, study PRJEB24748) | human gut metagenome | biome: human gut; feature: human-associated habitat; material: faeces | place: China | collected 2012
TCCACCAAGTCTTATCATAGAAGAATCCTATTTACAGACTTTTCTTCATACCCTCGGATTAGTCAAGTATTTCAATCCACACTTCCACAAGGGAAGTGACCAATCATGTCCTCCTTCGCAGCCCTCTGTATCAAATTTCAATCCACACTTCCACAAGGGAAGTGACCAAACTGGATGAAGCAAAAATACCAGTTGTTGTTAATTTCAATCCACACTTCCACAAGGGAAGTGACCCTCTTTAAACACATAATCTCTATTTTGCTGAATTTCAATCCACACTTCCACAAGGGAAGTGACGAGTCTATTTGGACGTGGCGTACGCCTGTGACCTTATTTCAATCCACACTTCCACAAGGGAAGTGACATTGGCTTTGACAAATCCTCCTTGTGCAAGATGTGATTTCAATCCACACTTCCACAAGGGAAGTGACTCTGGGAGAAGTCATTACGATAGGTGCTTCCTTATTTCAATCCACACTTCCACAAGGGAAGTGACGCTTCCGAATAATTCTTCATATGACAGGTTTAATATTTCAATCCACACTTCCACAAGGGAAGTGACCCGTCTTTTATGATCTTTACCCTGTCTGTGCCATATTTCAATCCACACTTCCACAAGGGAAGTGACGCAGGCAGAAGCAGCAGCACAGGCCGCCGGAGAAATTTCAATCCACACTTCCACAAGGGAAGTGACAAAATAATATGCTATAATTAAAATAGAACGAGTAATTTCAATCCACACTTCCACAAGGGAAGTGGCGCCTTTTCCACAGCCGCAATAGATTTATTACAAATTTCAATCCACACTTCCACAAGGGAAGTGACAAAAGATTCTTCGGCATGGCCCGGGTGAACGTAATTTCAATCCACACTTCCACAAGGGAAGTGACTCATCTGTCATACAAGGAATGTGTGAAAATTTATATTTCAATCCACACTTCCACAAGGGAAGTGACCTTTGCCGGAGCACAAGTCGTAGACAACTCCCTCATTTCAATCCACACTTCCACAAGGGAAGTGACTCACCAGCATGGTAGACCTTATATCCATTGTAGGTATTTCAATCCACACTTCCACAAGGGAAGTGACTGGCGGAAGATGTAAGTCCCCGGATTCCGGCACAATTTCAATCCACACTTCCACAAGGGAAGTGACGGAGCGGGAAGGTGCCAATTACTTGGATTGGTAGGATTTCAATCCACACTTCCACAAGGGAAGTGACTTGGCTTATAAGCTTCCCCATTTCGTCAACTTCAATTTCAATCCACACTTCCACAAGGGAAGTGACCCGTTCTTCCTTATTCAGCGCCTGGCATTCTTCTATTTCAATCCACACTTCCACAAGGGAAGTGACCTAAGTCTTTCCCCCTATTATAATGGTCTGTTAAATTTCAATCCACACTTCCACAAGGGAAGTGACTGGGTTGGCGGCAATCCTCCAGTGGGATACAAAAGATTTCAATCCACACTTCCACAAGGGAAGTGACTGTCATTGCCAGTATATAATGCCTGAACTTCCTCATTTCAATCCACACTTCCACAAGGGAAGTGACCGGATATGATGTTGTCATCAGCATTGTAAAGGATAATTTCAATCCACACTTCCACAAGGGAAGTGACACGTGCTTGTACTACGTGGTCTCAAAATACATATATTTCAATCCACACTTCCACAAGGGAAGTGACTTGATGGTTATTATTATACTTGGTCTGGTAACGATTTCAATCCACACTTCCACAAGGGAAGTGACTCTGGGACATCTAAGAGTTTTTTTGTGGCTTGTTATTTCAATCCACACTTCCACAAGGGAAGTGACCGCAAAAATGCACAATATCACTATATAAATATTGTATCTTTCCACTAAATTCTAACCTTTTTCTCTAAAAAATGCAACCTTAAGTTGAAATATAATCCATAAATTCGCCATAACTACACATTTTTATACTTTTTTCAGGTGCGAGTCTCCCTGGAAAACTATGTTCACTCCATATTCGCACCTGACATTTATAAAACTCTTATAACTCCGAGTCCCTATCCTATTACCTTCAATATGAACTGCCGCAATAATGAAGTCCTTATTGAAGTCCATGGAAACACCACCGAATAATGGGCTGATAATTTAGACTCATTCTATTCTGCTTAAAAATGATAAATAAGCAATTTCCAAATATACTTTATTTAAATACGTAAACTACGATTTTAAACTATCTTTTCATTCTTTCCTCTATTTATCATAAGAAATTTCATAGTGTCCAAAGCCGATTGTAGCCCCCTTGCCAACACGCAAAAATTTACCAGCTTCCAGAATCGGCACAAAACTTGATAAATCTCCTTCATAAAGCACCCAGCCTGTTCTGGATGGAAGTTTTAGCTTTCCTTCTTCTTGATTCATAGAATACCTGGTGAAAGGTATTTCCCTCCAGTATTCATCTAAAGTTTTGATTTTTCTGGCCTGGTTCAGCAGTTCCTCCTCATTCCACTCCAATTGATAATCCGTGTATGCTTTTGTCAGAAGTGATATTCTGCGGATAAGAAACTGCATGAAGGTTTCAAAAGGGAGCTTATCAAACAGCTTATCTCCTGATACAATTCTAAGCGGTGTATCAAAAAACAGGCTTGCATAAGATGCATTTCTGCCTGCTGTCTGCAGTGGTCTGGGAGATAGATTACGAATCCAGCTCTTTCCCCCGGCATAGATCACCTTACCCGACCCTGAATCAATCACCTGCATCAACCGAAAGGAAAGTCTTGCTGCTCCCCATCCTTTCTGCTCTGCTGCCAACAGGGCATCTAAATATACGCCTGCTCTTTCTCCTCCTCTTCCGAGTAATGTAAGATCAAAAACGCATAAGTCACCTTTCTTCCATATCTCCCTTCCTTCTCCGTGTACATACAACACATATGGGTTTACTGCGCCTGCCTCCCCACCGGTATTACTGAAACATTGAACATAGAGACATCCTTTCTTTTTCTCACATTGAAAGCATCTTTTAGCAGGATATTCACAGCAGAAATCCCGGATACAATGCCCTAAAATTCCTCTTATAGTAGAACCCAAATAAGAAGGAAGCCTGCCTTCTTCCTGACATTCATATGTTGCACGCAATGTTAAAATATTTATGAACTCGAACATATTTCCTCCCCGGCCCGATTACGGTTTATTTTATTACATTATATCCTATATTTTCCAAAAGAAAAACCTTTTTAATTTCTATTTAAATTCTGTTATGACTTTTATCCGTTACTGTACATAGCACATTAAAATGTAGATTTTATACAACAAGACACTTCGTGGTACACCTGTCTTCTGTTTGTAAAACAGAGACAGCATCAGTCCACCTCCGACATAGCCTGCGATCTTAAGATTCTTTTGTTCTAAAATAAAAGCTCCTCCATAAATCTCCTTCTAAAAGCAACTAAGATACTAAAGATCTTTGTCACAACATAAAATAAAATGAAACATCCTATATTCAAAGCATGTTATAATGTGAATACAAGAATCGGTACCTATAAAATGGAAAGGAAATATAAAATGAAAATTACTGTTATACATGGTCAAAACCATAAAGGTTCAACATATCATATTGCTAAAATGCTTTATGAAAAATTGGACGGTGAAGTCACTGAATTTTTTCTGCCCAGGGATTTCCACTCTTTTTGTATCGGATGCACAAACTGTTTTGAAAAGTCAGAAATCTTATGTCCTCATTATGAAGATTTAAAATATATTACTGAATCTCTAGATAGTGCGGATGTGATCATACTGGCAAGCCCTGTATACGTATATCACGTAACAGGAGCAATGAAAGTTTTTTTAGATCATTATGGATATAGATGGATGGTACACCGACCAGAAGAAAAAATGTTCCAAAAACAGGCAGTATGTATATCTACCGCTGCTGGTGGGGGCATGAAAAGTACAACCAAAGATATGGCTGATAGCACCTTCTTTTGGGGCATTGCCAAAACTTATAAATATGGTGTAGGTGTTGCAGCAGTATCATGGAATACCGTGGATTCCAAACTAAAAAGTCGCATTGACAAAAAAACCACTGTCTTGGCTAAAAAAATCAAAATGAATCTGGGGCATGTATCACCTGGCATCAAAACCAAAGCATTTTTTCACCTCATGCGTTTTATACAGAAAAAAGGATGGAACGATGCAGATGTAAATTACTGGAATAAGAAAGGGTGGAATGGGAAAAACCGTCCATGGAAGTTATGAATATTTCAACTTTCGGCAAACCCTCTTCCCCAGGTCAACAGTTTATTTTTTCAGTCAAATCCAGACCAATATCTTCTTTTCTATTAAGTATATATAAATCCGAATCCGTTTGACACATCCATCTCTGCCCTTTACAATAAAAGTAGTTATAAATTTTATCATAATGGAGGTGTATTTTTATGCTGCATGAAGTAAGCTTTCCATCTTACAACAAACGTGACCAGGTGCAGGGGTGGATTTATGCCCCGGCTGCCAAACCAAAAGGAATTGTACAGATCATTCATGGATTCGGGGAACATTCAAGGCGATATCTGCACATGATCGTAAAATTCATGGATGCCGGTTACATTGTAGCTGCCGACGACCATGTAGGACACGGAAAAACGGCAACGGTCAGCGGTGTATGGGGTGATTGGGGTGATGCGGGTTTCCGCACTATGATGGAGGACGAACATACACTAAAAAAAGTGGTCTGTGAGAAATATCCAAATCTTCCATATTTCATTTTCGGTCACAGTATGGGATCTTTTATTGCCAGAGATTATGCCGCAAAATATGGAGATGATCTGGCAGGTGTTACCATCTGTGGTACAACAGGAATCTTCAGGGGCGCAGATAATGCTGCTGAGCTTCTCAAAAAATCCTTGGATGACGGGCGGGGAATGGACTCTGATCCGGAATTCACAGGCATCTTAATGGGATGGATGTGCGAGCGATGCGATGATGTCACAATCGGAAATGAATGGATCTGTGCTGACCCTTATGTACAGCGCGACCACGCAGAAGATCCTTTTGACGCTTTTACGAAACCCACCAGTAACCGCTCACTCTTTGATTTCACCCAAATGATGATGGCGGTAGAAGGTATACAGTGGGCTGAAAAAGTACCAAAATCTCTTCCATTTTACAATATCGGAGGTGATCAGGATCCCGTAGGAGAATATGGAAAAGGAATCTATGAAGTCTCAAACTGGCTGTGTGATACCGGCCATAATGTGATAACCAAGGTCTATTCGGGATATCGCCATGAAATACATAATTACAGCGATATTAAGGATGACGTTGAGGCCGGGATCATTGCATTTATGAACGGAATACTTGATATTTAAACAAAAATATCTTACAGGGTCTTCTATGATAATATAAAATTCATAGGAGACTCTGTATTTTGCAAAACAAAAGAAACCAATACAGAAAGTACAAATGACAAAAGGAATACCCACGACTCCCCATCAACTCTTTTAACAAGAAAAAAGGCCCAAAAAACCTTACAATCACTAGAAAATATAGTGTTTATAAAGCTTTCGGAACCTTTCAAATACTTGCATTAAAGTTTATTGCAAACTTCGCTTAATTGCCCATCTGTTTAGCAACTTCCTCAGCAAAATTTTCTTCCTTCTTTTCAATACCTTCGCCAGTCTCAAAACGAACGAAGCCTTTTACCGCGATTTTTGCATTGTTTGCTTTTGCAACTTCTTCTACATATTTAGCAACAGTCTGTTTTCCGTCTTCTGCTTTTACATAAACCTGATCTAACAGACAGATTTCTTTCAGCTCTTTGTTGATACGTCCCATAACCATACCGCTGATGATTTTGTCATTGGCATCTGGTTTTTCGTTCTTAGCTGCTGCTGTCAGGATTTCTTTTTCATGCTCGATATATTCCTGGGACACTTCATTTCTGTTTGTGTACAGAGGTTTCAGAGCTGCTGCCTGCATAGCGATGTTTTTAGCCATCTCTTTTACAGCGTCGTTGACAACATCTGTCTCAACGTCAACCAGAACTCCGATTTTACCGCCCATGTGTGTGTAGGATGCAACAAAACCGTTTTCTTCGCTTACTTTTGTGAATCTTCTGATGTTCATGTTCTCGCCGATAACAGCAATCTGACCTGCCAGAGCTTCCTGAACAGTCTTTGTTGTATCGAATTTCCAAGCCTCGGCTAAGAAAGCTTCAATATCAGCAGCTTCTGTGTCCATAGCCTGCTCTGCAACCTGTGCAACATAGCCCTGGAATTTTTCGTTTTTAGCAACGAAATCTGTCTCTGCATTAACCTCTACAACAACTGCTTTCTTCTCATCAGCAGATACAAGAGTTTTGCACAGACCTTCTGCTGCAACACGGCTTGCTTTCTTCTGTGCAGTAGCAAGTCCCTTTTCTCTCAGGAATTCAACTGCTTTATCCATATCGCCTTCTGTTGCCGCAAGAGCTTTCTTGCAGTCCATCATGCCGGCGCCAGTCATTTCTCTTAATTCTTTTACCATTCCTGCTGTAATAGCCATCGTGATATTCCTCCTGAATTTTATTGGTTTTTTCTAAAGAACCGCCTTGGCAGTACAGCCAAGGCGCTTTGGATTATTCCTCTGTTGCTTCCTCTTCAACTGCTTCCTCGAAGATCTCGCTGTCTTCTGCAGCACCCTGGTTAGCCTCAATAACAGCATCTGCCATTTTGGAAACGATTAATTTTACGGCTCTGATGGCATCATCATTGCCCGGGATAACGTAATCCAGTTCTTCCGGATCACAGTTTGTATCACAGATACCGATCAACGGAATTCCTAATGTATGTGCTTCCTGAACGCAGATTCTTTCTTTTTTCGGGTCTACAATGAAGATGGCATCCGGGAGTTTCTTCATTTCTTTGATACCGCCCAGGTTCTTCTCTAATTTGGTCTGCTCTTTTTTCAGCTCGATAACTTCTTTTTTCGGCAGTACATCGAAAGTTCCGTCAGCTTCCATAGCTTCGATCTCTTTCAGTCTTCCGATTCTGCTCTGGATGGTCTTGAAGTTTGTCAGCATTCCGCCTAACCATCTTTCGTTTACATAGAACATTCCGCAGCGCTCTGATTCTACTTTGATAGCATCCTGAGCCTGTTTCTTTGTTCCTACGAACAGGATTGTGCCGCCGTCAGCTGCGATGTCTGCAACTGCTTTGTAAGCGTCATCAACCATTCCTACAGATTTCTGCAGGTCGATGATGTAGATACCATTTCTCTCTGTGTAGATGTAAGGCGCCATTTTAGGGTTCCATCTTCTGGTCTGATGTCCGAAATGAACACCTGCTTCCAGTAACTGTTTCATTGAAATAACACTCATGTTTTTTCTCCTTTTTGGTTGTTTTCTTCCGTCTATTTCCTCTCCGCAGGGACACTGTCGGACGCTTGTCCGCAGGCACCGTCCTTTGGTATTCATAGACGTGGGTATTTTGCAACGTTGGTATTATAGCATAGCTTTCCCATATGTTGCAAGCTGTTTTTAAGATTTTTTCCTATTTTTACAAGGTTTATACTGCTTTTACTCACTTTCTGCCACAGGCATTCCAAAGCCAGGTGCGCAGAAGCGGCATCCAACTCTGGCACTCCTCCTGTACTCCGGTGCCATCTGTACGCATCAGAACTTCATTTGCCAGGGAAAGACCATGGCTGCCTTTTGGGTAGAGATGGAATTCTGCCGGAACGCCTGCTTTTCCCATAGCTTCCACAAATAAAAGAGAATTTTGGAAAGGCACACTCTGATCTTCAAAGGTATGCCAGATGAAAGCAGGGGGCACATGGATATCCACCTGGTTCTCCAGCGCCATCATTGCTTTCTTTTCCTCGTATTCACTGCCCAGCAGATTATGGATACTTTCCAGGTGTCCGTAATCTTCCCGTGATGTAATGACAGGATAACAGAGGATCAATCCTTTTACTTTTAATATCTCTTTACTGCACCCCACAGCTTCCCGCAGAAAATCCCTGTTCCAAAAGACACCAAAGCTGGCTGCCAGATGTCCTCCCGCAGAAAATCCCATGACAAAGATATTATCGGTATCTACACGCCACGCTTTTGCCTGTTCATGGATCATCTGCACAGAACGTGCCACTTCGGTCAGGGCTGTGGGAAATACACAGGGAGCACAGGAATAACGCAAAACTGCCGCGTGGTATCCCATGCTGTTAAACTGCAGGGCGATCATCTCTGCTTCCCTGTCAGCGGTAAAACGGTACGCACCGCCGGGACAGATTAATATGAAAGGGCGTACCAGATCTTCCGGCTGCTCCTCATAAGCATCCAAAATATAAGTTGTCAAATGTGTCTCTTTTGAAGACCCGGACATTTGAATGGGAATCTTCTCATGTATCATACTCTTATTCTCCTCTTATTCCTTCTCGATTATCTGGCCGTTTCTGTAGGCCTTCAGCAGTTGTTTCAGTTCGTCAATGCTCTCCTGAAGGTGATGTCCGTTGTCTGTATCTCCCACTGTTTTTCGCAGAGAGGTACGTTTTACCAAAATGCTGTCAGAGAGAATATCGCTCTCCCTTGTGATGGCATCCTCTGCTGAAGTAAACGGCTCATGAGCCGCCAGGATCATTCCCCAGGAATTATAGATCAGTGTGTATCCAGCTATTCCTGTCTCTTTCTGATATGCCTTTGAAAATCCCCCGTCAATGACCAGCACCTTGCCGCCGCATTTAATAGGACTTTCCCCTGACGTGTGATGCACAGGTACATGGCCGTTTATAATATGGCAGCAGTCCCCCTCGATCCCGAACTCCCGAAAAATATTATCCACTACGTTCTCATCTTCCAAAAGCCTGTAGTAAGAATTTTTCTTCTCCACATGCGTTTCCTTTTCTGCCAGGAAATACCGTTCAAACGTAGCCATTTTATCCTTACCGAACAGCGGGGAGGCCGGGCTGCTCCAGATAAACCACAGAATATCCCTGCCCCGCTGCTTTTCTTCTTTGTCCAGGGCAAAAAATGCTTTTCTCACATAGGATTCCAGCACATCATAGAGTTCTCTTCCCTTATAGGTCCTGCCATATATTTCAACTTCTTTAAAACTGCCGTCATCGTTGAGAGGTACGCAGCCGTGATAGAGCAGGTTGTTATTATATACCTTGTACAGACTTCCTTTTTTCAGCAGGAGCTGCATATGGCGCTGGAGCTTCTCACAATTGGCAAAAGCAGAGACAAGACGTTCCATGACCTCCTCTTCCTCTTTGGACAGTTCATAGGGATTTTCCGGGTCCACAGTAGGAAACGCATGGTCTAGAAGATTATATTCTTTTCCATACAGGCGTATGGTTCCATCCTCATAATTGATATCATCCAGCAAAGCCCTGTCTGCCATATGGAACTCTTTTCTCCTGATAAGAAGCTGGCCTTCTAATTTAAATTGAATAATAGAAATGGCTTTGTGCATCTTCATATTCAGCACAGTTTCTGCCGGATTGAGTGTATTACCGCCTTTGATCTTAAAGCACTCACAGGGGTCCTCCTGATAATATGTCAGGGCAAAGGTAGCCAATGGCAGCAGATTGATGCCATACCCGTCTTCCAGAAGATCCAGATTCGCGTAGCGGGCACAGATACGGATCACGTTGGCAATGCAGGAGCGCTGTCCTGCCGCTGCTCCCATCCAGACAATGTCATGGTTGCCCCACTGAATATCCAGGGAATGATACTCCTCCAGCTTATCCATAATATGGTGCGGCCCCGGGCCTCTGTCATAAATATCCCCGAGAATATGCAGATGGTCCACAACCAAACGCTGGATCAGCTCTGAAAGGGCTATGATAAACACCTCTGCCCTTCCGATTGCTATGATGGTTTCAATGATCTGCTCATAATAAGCTTCCTTGTCATTAAGTTCTGGTTTCTCAGTGATAAGCTCCTCAATGACATAGGCAAAATCAGGCGGCAGAGCTTTGCGTACTTTGGAACGGGTATATTTGGATGCCACACGTTTACATACCTCAATGAGACGATATAATGTGATCTTATACCAATCCTCCATATTTTCCTCAGTCTTTTTGATCAGCTCCATCTTCTCTTTTGGATAATAAATCAGTGTTGCCAGGGAACGCTTGTCCTGCTCATTGAGTGTATGACCAAATACCTCATTGATCTTCCGTCTCACAGAACCAGAACCATTTTTTAGCACATGGGAAAACGCTTCATATTCCCCGTGGATATCCGTCAGGAAATGTTCGGTTCCCTTGGGCAGATTGAGAATTGACTGCAGATTGATGATCTCCGTAGACGCCTTGGCAATGGTGGGATATAATTCAGAAAGGCGCTCGAGATATTTGTGTTCCAATTTTTCCATTTGATTTCCCCCAATATTTATAGATTAATCCATGCTGCCATTGTAACACATTTTCTTCTCCCAGAAAACAAGAACACTTCCAATCAGTAAAAAAATAATTCCCGCCGGATTTTCTTTCTGCATTTTCACTGCCTCAGGTCCGGGCATTGTATCTGCTTCAGCGTCTTCTTTCAACGGCATGATAAAATCCCATGGCTCCATGTCATTTATATTGCCCGCTGTATCTCTGACAGAAAGAGTAATTCTGTTTTTGCCGCTTTTCAAACATTCGGTGGGAATCCTCAATTTTCCTTCCTCCCACTCATAGAGCACAGGTTCTCCGTTCACCGCGCAGGAAATGATCTGTATGGCATCTGTATTGTCCAGGGTAATCTCCGGGGAAAATCCTGTGCTGTATGTACTCTCCTCCCTGTCGAATAAAAAACTTGTACCCGACTGATTGACGGAAAAAAGAAAACGTTGCTCTGTCTGGTTGCCGTATATGTCAGAAGCCCGGCATATAAGTATATATTCGTCATCTTCTGTCACCGGATCCAGGGTAAGTGACAGACCATCCCTGTTCTCTTCCTTTTGGAATGAAATATTCCTCTCACCTGTGCGTTTCCCCGTAAGCCGGATCTTCACACTGCTTTTGTCAAGATTTTCATCCTGCACTATAATACATGGCGCCACTCGGCTGTTGTTTGATGAGAGATTTTTCAGATTTGTAAGGGTGACAACAGGGCATCTGCAATCGGGAATCTCTATCTCCGTCATGGAATGCAGGGACGACTGGCCGTTAGTCTTTTGTTTCTTCTCGGATCCATTTTTCCCATTCTCTATATTAAACACATCTTTTCCCTTACCTACTTCTGTATCTGATCTACCTCCTTCCGTATCTGGCTTACCTCCTTTCGTATCCGACATACCTTCTTCCGTATCTGGATTACTTTCTTCCGTGTCAGACTTATCTTCTTCCGTATCCGGCTTACCTCCTTCCGTGTCAGACTTACCTCCTTTCGTGTCAGACTTACCTCCTTCTGTATCAGACTTACCTCCTTCTGTATCAGACTTGTTACTTTCCGTATCCGACTTGCCTCCTTCTATTCCCTGTACGCCTTTTTCTGCATCTTTTTCTTCTTCTCCCACCTTATCCAAAGCATCGTTTTCTTTCCCATTTTTATCCGAATGTGTACTATCCGTCTCTTCTTTTGGGACTGTATTTTTTACCCGAATTCTATAACGGACCACCACCTCTGTCTCCCCTTCCTCCAGCGCTTCTATATTTCCATTGCTTCCTGTACAGGCAATGCGTTCATCTTTTATCTGCACAAAGCCGTTGTCAGGCAGGAAAAGTTCCTCTCCTTTCCGCAGTTCCACGATCTGTGTTATCTCCGGCAATTCCTTATCCATATCTCTATGTGCATCTCTATCCGTTTCCGAAGCCAATACAGAAACCGCAGTACATGAATATAATAAAATGACTGCCGCTGCCATAAACATTAAATTTCTCTTCATTCTGTTTCCTCCTTTGTCACTTCATTGATTCTGCTCTTTATTTTTTCACTGTTAAAGCCCGATTTTTCTGCTCCTCTTTGATCCATAAGAGAAAGCAGATGTTCTGCCTTTTGCCAGTTTCCACGTTCCATTGCCTCCATGAGGGCATAGGCGCAATAAGCTTCTGCGTCCCTGGGATAATCCCGTAGATAGTTCTCATACCATTTTTCCGCTTCGCTGTAATTTTTCATCTGTCGGTACATGGCCGCTGCCGAGAGGCGGACTTCCTGTTCCAGGTCCACAGGTATTTTTTCATTCAGGATAAGCTTATAATAGTTTATGCTCTGTACCGAATCATCCAGTTTCTCACAGACCTTTGCCAATTGATACCAGATTTCCATGAGGTATACAGGCGCATATGTCTTTCTTATATTCTCTTTTACATTTATTTCAGCCTGACGAAGAAGATCCCGGGCTTTTTTTGTGCCCTCTTTTTTTGCGTATCCAAGCTCCGTATCGTATGCCTGTACAACATTTGCCAGAAATATCTCTTCCCCGGCCTTTTCCCAGGAAGTACCCTCGCTGTTTTCCAATGCCTTCATGGCCTTCTTTGCCTCTTCCCAGTTTGCTTTTACTGGCATCTCCTCTATGGTGTCCAGGATGATACGGTACATCTCTCCTTTTTCTGTCCCCTCCTGTTCTCTCAGGAAATACCTGCGCGCTTCCCCGTAATCCGCCGTATCCAAAAGACCGGTCCCTTCCCGGATACCCAGCAGTCTCCCCGCGTCAAGCAGCAGCTCCTGCCTCCTGACCTGGGCACCTAACAGCAGCAAAAGCCCCACGGCCAGAAAAATGGAGCCTGCCCGGACACGTTTTCTGTTCTGTGTCCAGTCTTCCAGATTCTGCAGTTCCCTTTTCACTGCGCTGATGTTCCTATACCTTTTCCCCATGGAAGTTTCCATACATTTTTCCGCAATCTGTCTCCACTTTTTATGCAGCTTCGACTTGCCCTCATCCTTCTGCTCCATGTAAAGCAGGATAGCCCCAAGCCCATAAATGTCAGTCCTCTCTTCTGCATTCCCCAGAAACTGTTCCGGCGCGGCAAAACCAGGTGTTCCGTAACCGACCATGCCCCTGCGGTTCTCTGCACTGTGGCTGCTTTCTGCACTGTGGCGTTTCTCTGCACTGTGGCTGCTCTCTGCACTGCTGCCCCGTTCTGATAAAAAAGCAATCCCGAAATCAAGAAGCCTCATATCACCTGAAATGTGCACCAGCAGATTGGATGGCTTCATATCCTGGTAAATGATTCCCTTTGCCGGACCATGAAGATATTCCAGCAGACTGCAAATCTGTATAGCCCACTTTATCCTTTTTTTCCAAGGTATTCTTTTTCCGCTTTTCTTTATCTCCTCCAGGGTGAACCCTTCCAGATAGTCCATGACCAGATAGCGGTATCCGTTCTCCTCCAGTACATCCGTGATCCTGGGAAGTGCCGGGTGCTCCAGATGCCGCATGATCTCCGCTTCCCTGCTGCTGCCGTCAGGAATTTTTTTCACAGCCCAATATTTTCTAAGCTTCATGTCAAAGGCCAGGTATACCTTTCCCTGTCCGCCTTTTCCCAGGACTTTTTCCAGACGGTAACGGCCTCCGAGAAGACACTTTTCCTCATACATGAACAGCATCACCTCTTAAATGGTTATCATATTTACAATATTTTCAAAAATGGAATGTTCGGCAGATATGCCAAGAATTTCCCGTAACTGTAAAAAAACTGCACAGTTACAGAGATCAAATATATATTGGGAGGTTCCGCCGTATGCAGCGGAACCGTCCACATAATGTCAGTTTACATTCTCTCAGGTGCTTCAAATCCCAGCAGATCAATGCATGTCTCCAGTACATCTCTTGCCAGAACCAGCAGGCGGATCCATGAAGTTTTCTGTGCCTCATTCTCCTCACTGAGAATCTTTGTTTCATGATAAAAGCTGTTGAAAGCATTTGCCAGGTCATAGATATAGGAGCATATCTTATGGGGCGCTTTCTCCTCAAAAGCAGGCGCGATCACGGAATTGAATCTGGAAAGCTCCAGCATCAATGCCTTCTCGCTGGCATTTGCCGGCTGAAGCATTGTACCTTCTTCTGGGTTCCTGCCCTCCTCCCGGTAGCGCTCCAGGATGGATTTGATACGCACGATGGTATACAGGATATATGGTCCCGTATTGCCCTCAAAGGATGTAAAACGTTCTACGTCAAACACATAATCCTTGGAAGCCTGATTCGACAGATCTCCATATTTGATTGCGGAAAGCCCTACCATCTCGGCTGTCTTTTTCGCGTCATCACCTTTTACACTGCGGTTCTCAACGATTTTCTTATACATTTCCTCATTGATTTCACTTATGAGGCGTTCCAGACGCATGACTCCGCCTTCTCTTGTCTTGAAAGGCTTGCCGTCCTTGCCGTTCATGGTTCCGAATCCCACAAACGCAAGTTCTGTCTTCTCATCTGTCAGTTTTGCCTTCTTCGCACAGCGGAATACCTGGATAAAATGCAGTTCCTGACGCTTGTCCACCACATAGATCATCTCATCCGGGTGATAATCCTCCATACGCTGGACAATGGTAGCCAGATCCGTAGTGTTATAAAGAGATGCGCCGTCTGATTTGAGGATCATACAGGGCGGTATCTCCTTTGCATCGGACTCCTCTTTTACATCTACCACAAGTGCTCCCTGATCCAGATATGCATATCCATTGTCTTTCAGATATGCCACCATATCCGGTATATACGGGTCTGCATCCGCTTCCCCTTTCCAAAGGTCAAAGTCCACATGCAGTTTCTCATAATTCTTTTTCAGGTCAGCAACAGACACTTCCATAATATGTTTCCAGAGAGCGCGGTATCCCCTTCTGCCCTGCTGAAGTTCTAATGTAGCCTCCAGAGCCTCATTTTTATAATTCTCATCTTCTTTTGATCTACCGCTGGCTGTGGGATAAATTTCCTCCAGCTCGCTGACAGTAAACGGTGCCTCTGCCGGATATTCCCCTTCATAAGACTCATCAAAATACACAAGCTCCGGAGAACGTTTTTTTAACTCTGTGATGATCAGACCCATCTGCAGGCCCCAGTCACCCAGATGCACATCACCAATTACTCTGTGTCCCAGGAAACGGCCCATCCGTTTTAAGCTCTCACCAATGATTGCTGAACGGAGATGTCCCACATGCAGCGGTTTTGCCACATTCGGTCCGCCATAATCAATAATAATAGTCTTGGGAGACTTTGCTTTTTCAATGGAAAGGTTCTCGTCCGCCTGCATATCGTTCAGATAAGATGCCAGAAACACAGGGTTCAGCTTCAGATTGATAAATCCCGGATTCACGGCCTCTGCCTGGCTGAACATTTCACTCTCTTTTATTTTCTCAACCACATCGTTTGCAATCATGATAGGTGCTTTCTTATATGTCTTGGCTGCTGCCATGGCTCCGTTGCACTGATACTCGCATAGATCCGGACGGTTGGATACATTCACACGGGCAAATTTTTCGTCATATCCGGAAGCTGTGAATGCGTCTTTGATGACTGCTTCCATGCATTCGATGATTTTCTTCATAACTGTTCACTACTCCACTTCTACTTTTTTAGAAACTGCCACGGCCAGAGCACCCTGTCCAATGTGACAGGCAACACTCAGGGACAGAGGGTCCATATGCACTTCCATGCCGAAATGCATTTCAAGCTCCGCTTTCCATTCGAGAGCTTCCTCTTCATTGCCGGTATAGGCCGCCTCCAGACACATGAGGCCTTTTTTCTTATGGTCCTTAAACCGGCTCTTCAGATCTTCCTCCATGGCTTTGACCATCACACGCTTTGCCTGCTTTTTACCCCTGGCTTTTGAAAAAGCATCCAGCTTCTCCCCCTGGATCTGCAGGACCGGCTTTAAATTCAGCACAGTGCCCAGTGCAGCAGCCGCAGGTGTGATCCTGCCGCCTTTTTTTAAATACTTCAGTGTCTCCAGAGTGATATAGATACTGGACTCTCCTTTTTCGGCTTCCAGAATTTCCTTGATCTCAACTGCATTTTTCCCAGCCTCTGCAAGCGCAAGCGCGTCCAGCACGGATTGTCTCTGGGTAACAGAAATCCTTTGGTTATCCACCACCTGTACACGTCCCTTATATTCTCTGGCCAGCACAAATGCTGTCTGGCAGGAATTGCTGAGACCGCTGGACATGGGGATGTGTACAATCTCATCATGGTCCGTGAGCAGCCGCTCCCAGGTCTCCAGAACATCAGCGGGAGACGGCTGGGATGTGGAAATATCCGCGTCCTGAGCCAGCCGCTCATAAAAATCCTCCTGGCTGAGAGTGATCCCCTCCAGGAAAAGCTGTTCATTAATATAAAAAGGCATCGGAAGAACTGTAATTCCCAGCTCCCCGGCGTACTGCTGGGTAATGCCGCTGTTACTGTCCGTCACAACTGCAATCTTCTTTTTTTCCATTGCTTCTTTGACTCCTTTTCCCCATTTTGGGTTACTATTTTTAATAATATCATAGACCGGAGTTAAATACAATGTCTCCTCCGGGAAAATTTTGACGAAAAAATCACTGCATGTTATAATAGATTTCAGATAAAATACTGATAAGGAGGATCATCATGTCATTTCAAACAGAATCATATGCCAACACAGCAAAAACTATCATAACAAATCTGGAAAAAAGGAATATGAAAGGGTATTACTGTAAAAATGCCCGGGAAGCCAGAGAACTCATCTGTCAGCTTATTCCCCACAGCTCTACCGTAACCTGGGGCGGTTCAGAAACACTGGTGGAGACAGGTGTGATGGATGTTTTGAAACAGGAAGACTACATACTGCTTGACCGAAAGAACGCCAAAACACCTGAAGAGGCCAGGGCGCTCTATGGAAAGATCGTGACCGCGGATTATTTTCTCACCGGCACCAATGCCATCACTCTGGACGGCGAACTGATCAATGTGGACGGTATGGGAAACCGCGTAGCCTGTCTGATCACAGGTCCCCAGCATGTGATCGTAGTTGCGGGAATGAATAAAGTGTCCGTCTCAGAAGAGGACGGGATCCGACGAGTCCGCAATATAGCAGCACCGCCCAACAGTATCCGTGTAGGGGCAAACACACCGTGTTCTAAGACAGGTGTCTGTGGGGACTGCCAAAGCCCTGACTGTATCTGCTGTCAAACGGTTATCACAAGACGTTCCCGTGTAAAGGACAGGATCACAGTCATTCTCATTGGCGAATCTTACGGTTTCTGATTGATGAATTTCACATTTTCTAATTAGTAAATCTTACCTTTTTTAATTTAGTAAATATTGCATTTTTTGATTAGTAAATTCCACATTTTCTGACAAAGAAATCCGGCTGCTCATACAGATAAGCTGCCGGATTTCTTATATTTTCTTACATTCTTCTCAGTGCTTCTATCGGACTTAGATTTGCCGCTTTTATAGATGGCAGTAAACCAAATACCAGACCGATGATCATGGAAAACACCACTGCTGCTGCTGCTGCCGGGATGCTGATGACCATAGGTGTCTGGGATATTCTGGATATCACTTTTGACAGGATAAAACCTGCTGCCACACCTAAAACGCCGCCTACGCTGGTAAGCACTGCTGCTTCGGTCAAGAACTGACCCAAGATTCTGCGCTTATTGGCACCGATGGCTTTTTTCAGGCCGATTTCACCGGTACGTTCCGTTACAGACACCAACATAATATTCATAACACCAATACCGCCCACTAAAAGGGAAATACTGGCGATCCAGATAAGCTGCCGGTTGGTATTCTCACTGATCTGCTGAAGCCCCTTTGCCTTCTCCATAATATCCTCTGCCTTATATTTGATAGAGTCTGATGAAGATGTTATGGATGTATTCAGGATTTCTGCGGTCTTCTTGCCTGCTTTGCTCATGGCCTCCGGACTGGCTGCCCGGATGACTGCCTGCTGTGGTTCATCGTATTGATACACAATGGGCCACGCTGTATCCGGCATCAGGATCATCCCGCTGTCATTGCTGTAGTACGTATAATAGTCTTCTATACTGTTAATGACCGGCTCATATTCATCTGATTTTTTTATGATCCCCACAACGGTAAAAGGTTCCCCTTTTATCTCTATGGTTTTGCCGATTTCCCTTCCTTTTTCAAAAAAATTGTTGGAAGCGGTCTCATCCAGCAGAATCACTTTGCGGAAATTGGAAAAATCTTTTTGGGAAAATCCCCGCCCACGGACGATCTGATATCCGCAGGTGTCTAAATAATCCTTGTCCACTCCAAGTACCTTGCCGCCGTCCATGCTTTGATTTTGATAATAAATACTGTCCGCATACTGGCGCAGTCTGTAGAGTGATGCATTTTCTACATGATCCAGATCCAGGATCTGCTGTTTCTGCTCTTCTGTGATAACCGGCACTCCCTGGGGTATCCCCTGATATTCCATCTGATAAATGTTGCTGCCCTCATTCAGGGTGATATCCACAACATTATCACCTTCACCAATCAGGTTCTTTTTAATCTGCTCACTGGTTCCCTTGATCGTGGACACAATGGAAATCAGAGATGCAATCCCAATGATTATGCCCAGCATAGTGAGAAAAGAGCGCATCTTGTGAGCCCAGAGTCCCTGGAAGGACAATCTAATATTTTCTACCATGTTCTATCCTCTCTCCTCCGGTAGTTCATAAAATCTTCCTCTTTCATAATGAACTACTAGTACATGCTGTAAAGGTCTTCTATAGCTGCACGTCTAACCTTGACACCTTCTTTTACCTTCTTGCCATATGGAAAAGCGATATGGTCCTCCTCCGTAAGGCCATTTTTAATCTCCAGCATACTGCCGTAGAAATTTTTTCCCACCTGAACGTTTCGTCTTTCCAGCCTATGGTCCTTGCCCTCCACATAGACAAAGTCTTTGCCGTCTTTATTCCTCACATATTCCTTGCTGATATAAAGACCTGCGGGATTCTCTGTCTCTGAGGGAAGATCCAGGCTGACGCCCTCCATATTTTTAAGTCCGTCACTGTTTTTAATATACGCAGTGAAGGGATAATAGGACACCTCACGGCCGTAGCCATACATGTTATTGGAGGACGGAAAATTAGATATTTCTTTCACTTCCGCCTCGATGGGAAGCCCTGATTCATATGAGAATCCGGTCAGAACTGAGCCTGGCTGGAGCTGCTGAAGCTGATACTCATCTGCCAGACCTTTCACATAACTGCCTTCAGAACTCTCCACAACCAGAAATGCCTCCCCGTCCACTTCACCTTTTCCGGGATCCCCCACTTTTTTAACAACACCATTCAGAATAGATTCTACTGTCTGATTTTCCAGCTTTTTCTCTACATTCTGTATTTTCAGGCTGCTGCCCCGAATATCCAGTTCTGCAGTCTTTATCTCTTTCTTCTTTTCAGTGATCGCTTTGTTCAGTTCATCTTGTGTGTAGCCTTCTATGATATCATCCTGAGGGATCTCCTCCATGAAATCCCAGTCATCAGGGAACTCTTCCCCGTCATCACCATCCGGATTTTCCTCGTCCGGAATTTGAGGCTCTTCCTCTGTATAAGTACCAAGGTGAGTCAGATACCATTTCTCCGGTGCTGCCAACTGGGTTATCTTACTTCCGTCAAGACAAAGCGCTGCTATGAGAAATCCATCCTTGTCATCCTTGTCTCTGACTTCCAGGATACAATATACCGGCTCTTTTTCTTTGGTATCAGAAGTTCCGTAACCTGCTATCTGATTCAAAAAGGCTCCCTGTATCTTTACGTCTTTTTTACAAAGATAGTAATACGGTTCTTCCTTTGTACCTGTTCCTTTATAGGGAATGGCATTTTCTATTTTCTGGCCGGGTATTGTTTCAAGAGTAATGTCTCCGTACAGTTTATCGTATACCATAGATGGCACTGGTTTGCTCGGTTTCTGGAGGTCACCCGGGTTGTCTGGATTATCTGGATTATCTGGGGTTCCCGGATTTTCCGGTTCTTCTGGATTTTCTGGGGTTCCCGGATTTTCCGGTTCTTCCGGATTTTCTGGGGTTCCAGGATTTTCCGGTTCTTCCGGATTTTCTGGGGTTCCAGGATTTTCCGGATCATCTGGGGTGCCCGGATTATCTGGATTATCTGTATCTCCCGGATCATCCAAATTGCCCGAATTTCCCTGTTCACCGGAATCCGCTGTTCTTCCCGCATTTTGAGAAGTCGCCATTTTGCTAAACGACGCTTCCCATCGTCCGCCTGTTCCTGTATTTGTCTCTTTTAAACCAAGAGGAAGTATTCCCGCTTTGCTGCCGGCTCCAACTATATTACCGCCGGAGCCCTCACCGCCTGCCTCTGACTTCTGGCTGTCAGGGATTATGTTGGCATTTTTCAGTTTCTCCAATTCTTTTTCCAGCCCCTTTTTCTTGACCAGAAGCTGTTCTTTGTTTATCTTTTCCATTTCCAGATCAATGTTGACCAAAGTCATATCATATGAGAGAAGAGGGGTTCCTTCAACCACTTCCTGCCCTTCCTGAACATAGACCTGATCCACGATCTGTTTGTCCATCAGATGGACCTCCTGTGTCACACTGGAGGATATGGTCCCGTCAATGCTGGTACTCATTCCCCATATCTGCTGCTTTAGATCAGCCACGGGATAGACGTCCACTTTGGTCTGATCCATCTTTTTTACACCATACCAGATTCCTGTACCTGCCAGCGCTGCCACGCCTGCACAGATGACGGCAATAATTATTTTTTTATTTCTCGCCTTCATTTGAATCCTCCCCTCTACTGCGCCTCACCTTCCGGACCGGGTGCTGTCTCCCCGTCCGTACCTGCTGCACCGGCCTCACCTTCTGGAGCACCGGCTTCTCCTTCCGGGGCACTTCCTTCAAAGTCAGCACCTCCCGCTTCCCCTTCTGCGGGAAGTACATCTGCCCCGTCTCCTGCCTGTGGAAGGGCTTCAGAACCCTCAGGCATTTCTCCCTCTGCAGGCATTGTTGTCTGATCGTTCATTGGAATTTCTTCGTGTGTTGTCTTCATTCCTTCTTTTAAGAATTCCTGAGGAAACGCAATATAGTCATTTACCTTCAGGCCGCTTTTGATCTGATACTGGAACAGATTCTCATCGTGTTCACCAAGAGTTACCTGGCGTTTTTCAAGCTTTCCGTCTTTATTTTCCACCCAGATACAAGGCTGCTCGTCCAAATCCATGATAAATCCTTCATCCAGCCATATGCCTTCTCTTTTCTCAATTCCCGTATCATTTTCTATATATACGTGCTGACCTAACATAAGACCGTCAGAGGAGTCCAGGTTTATATAAAAGGGATAGGAGGAGGACATCATCTCACCGCTGTCACTGCTGCCTCCGTACATCATGTTATTGTTGTTTCCCTCTCTGTTTTCCGTATCAACAGCTGTAAAGGTTCCGCTCCACGTCTTGCTCTCATCAACTCTGGAACGGATGACTGCCTTAGTACCTTCCTGAACAGCTCCTATATTCTGTTCGTTTACTTTCCCCTTCACCCTGTATACACCGGTTGCCAGGATTGTCATAAATGCCTGTGGATTGCCACTGTAAGCATCTGTCTCATTACCTTCATTAATGCTTTTCACAACACCCTGCAGTTCACTGGTGACAGTGGAATTGGCTATTTTTTCATGTATCTGTGATATTTCAACCTCTTTGCCTTTACGCTCGTATTCACTCTTTTTCAAATCCATCTGTGCTGTCTGGATTTGGGTTGTATAGGAAAACTGGTCATCCTCAGAAGCGGATTTCTTTTCTTTTTCCAATTGTGCGATCTGACTGCGCAGGTTTTCCATGTCCGTATCCGCCCGTTCCAAATCCAACTGTGCCTGCTGCAGATCTGCTTCCAAACTCTCTGTATCATAGATAAAAAGGGCTGTTCCCACCTCAACCTCGCTGCCCACTTCCACAAGGATCTCTTTTACTTCTCTTTCCGCATTCTTTTGGATCTCCCATGTCTTCTGCGGTTCCACCACGCCAGCCATCCGCTGAACCTGAGAAGACGGGTCCATAGAAGAGACACTGGTCACATAAGCCAGTTCTGTACTTTTGTCCTCTCCCTTTCCCCGCTGCATGTAAATCCCCGTACCGATCACACCTGCCAGCAGAACAACGCCTGCTCCGATGAGAATTTTATTTTTTTTATTCATACATTTCCCCCTGATTCTTTTATTTGTAAGTGTTCAGTCTCCTTACATTAATGAGAAAAATCCATACAGAATCGCCTTCGACAATGAAATCATTGCCTGAAAACAACTTTACACAAAGTATAACAGATTTTAAAGATTCTGTCTTTTAACTTTTTATAACCTTTTGAAATCTTTATGTAATCATTTGTGTTTTGATTTCGTATATAATATAAAGTCGTCTTTTTGTCGTATTTCGTCGAATCATATCTTTATTTAACGAAATATATCTATTTTTATCTAATCAGATATTTTTATGACTTTTTAAGTTATT
>OKSH01001346.1_pt1 | contig 22086 bp, 21 predicted proteins | sample 1601231 | NCBI WGS metagenome assembly OKSH01 (sample SAMEA3541596, study PRJEB24748) | human gut metagenome | biome: human gut; feature: human-associated habitat; material: faeces | place: China | collected 2012
CTGCTTTGCGTAGCAAAGTAATGAACAGTTTGTTTCCCAAGCCCTTCCGCTGCCTAAAAACTACTTTGTCTACAGTCTGAACAGGGTATCCGTGGATACCCTGTTTTTTATTGCTCTTTTGGAATGATTTTTTTTACGTTTTTCTCAAATTTTGCTCTGGGCAGCATGACCATGTGTCCGCAGCCGCAGCATTTGATGCGAAAATCAATGCCGGTTCTGAGGATTTCCCACTGGGCAGAGCCGCAGGGGTGACTTTTTTTCATCTGCACAATATCTCCGACAGAAAAATCCATACGTTACGCCTCCTTCATCAAATGGACAACCTGCTGAGGGAAGGGGATTTCGATACCTTCTGCATCAAAGCGGTTTTTGATGCGGCGGCGCAGCTCCGCCTCCACAGCATAATTCATTTTTATCTCGCATTTTGCAACAATTTTAATGGTAACGGCGGAATCATCCAGACCGATGACACCTGCAACGGTGGGGGTTTCCAGTACAGCCTCCATATCTGCGGTTTTCTGCATCTCATCCTGCAGAACGGCAATGGCGCGGTCGATGCTTTCGCCATAGGCAATGCCGACGGTGACAACGGCGTTGATAAATTCGCGGCAGTTATTGGTGACCGTACCGATAGAGCCATTCGGGATGATATGCACAGCGCCGCCGAAATCGCGCAGCTTTGTGGAACGCAGGGTGACGCTTTCGACCGTACCCGTAATGCCCTGAATGGTGACGATATCCCCGACGGCGTAATGGTCCTCAAAGAGGATGAAGAAGCCCTCCATCATATCCCCTGCGATACTCTGCGCGCCCAAGCCGATGGCAACCGAGCCTGCGGAGGCAATGACAACGAGGGATTCTGAGGAAACACCCAGCTGCTTTAAAATAGACATCAGCCCGATGAAATAAATCACATATTTCAGGATGCTGCCTGTGACGGTGCTGAGGGTTTTTGCTTTTCTTTCGGACATGGAAAGCTTTTCGCGCTGTACCTGTGTCCGCAGGAATTTATTGACCAGCTTACTGGAAATGCGAATCATAAGCCAGCAAAGAAAGAGCGTGAACAGAATTTCCAGAAGCTTGATGCCCAGATTGACGGCACCGTTGATGGCTGTGGATTTGGCAAGAAAGCCAAGCCCTAAATCCTTCGCAAGCTCCGTGCTGTTTAAATCAGAGGAAAGAGATGAGGTCAAATCATTGATAACATCCATGCTTCTTACCCCCTTGCCTGCTGATATTCTGCCGCCGCCTTCAAGAAGGCAGAGAACAGCAGCCCCATTTCCTCTGTTTTCATTGCCTCCGGATGCCACTGCACGCCAACGGCGAAGCGGTTATCCTTATGCTCAATGGCTTCAATCAGACCATCCGCACTGCGGGCAGAGACAATAAAGCCCTCCCCAAGCGTGGAGCAGGACTGATGATGCAGGGAATTGACAACGGTGCGTTTATTTTCCCAGAGGTCGGTTAAAAGGGTGTTGTCCTCGACAAAAATACTGTGTGTGCCATAGGAACGGGGTGCCTGCTGGATATGCTTGAGGGTTGTGCCTGCCTGCACGCCGATATCCTGATAGATGCCGCCGCCCTTGACGATATTCATGACCTGCATGCCGCGGCAGATGCCGAGCATGGGCAAATTCTTTTCCAGTGCAGCCTCGCAGATGCGCATTTCACAGGCATCACGGAGGGGGTTAATTTCGCCGCTCTGACAAAGGGGTTCCTCTCCGAACAGGAGCGGATCGATATCACCGCCGCCGGTCAGCAGAAGTCCGTCCAGAAAGGGGGGCAATGCCTGATGGGGCAGGAGCACGATGGGACAGCCGCCTGCCTTTTCGATGGCAAGAACATAATCCTCACTGAGGGTATATTCCTTTTTTTCGTAAGAATAATTCGGCGCAATGCCGATAATCGGTTTTGTGTTCATTGGTTACACCTCTTACTTTCTTTTTCTCTCCTCAGTATACAGAAGATGTGCTTTTTTTGCAACGGAAGGATGGGAAAATCGGCTTCGACTTGCAGAGTGTATACAGCTTGTGGTATAATTCGTATGCGAGATAAAAACCAAACGGCTGAAGTATGCGGACAGATATCCGCGAGACAACAGAAACGGAGATGACAACGAAATGAAAACAATTGGCATCATTGGTGCAATGTCGGAGGAAATCACATATTTAAAAGAGAAAATCGAGATTGTGACCACAAAAAACATCATCGGGCTGGATTTCCATGTAGGAAAGTATTGCGGCAACAGCATTGTGCTGGTCATCAGCGGCATCGGCAAGGTGAATGCGGCTGTTTGCACACAGGTGCTGATTGACCATTTCGGTGTGGATTATATCATCAATACAGGCTGTGCAGGGGCAATTCACCCCGAACTGGGCATTGGGGATATCCTCATTTCTACGGACGCAGTACAGCATGACATGGATGTTTCTGCGCTGGGCGACCCGATCGGGACAATTCCCCGTCTGGCGGAAAGCTATTTCAAGGCGGATGAGATGCTGGTGAAGCTGGCGCAGGAGGCTGCGGCGGAAACGGCGGAAAACTATCATGTGATTCTCGGCAGAGTTGCCAGTGGGGATAAATTTATCGGCACAAAGGAAGGCAAGGAGCATATCAAAAGGTATGTGCAGGGGGACTGTGCGGAAATGGAGGGCGCGGCGATTGCGCATGCCTGCTGGCTGAACCGAATTCCCTTTGTTATCATTCGTGCCATCAGCGACAGCGCGGATGAACAGGCGAATATGTCCTATGAGCAGTTTGTGCTTCTGGCGGCAAAGCGCAGCAGTGAGCTGGTGGAAAAAATGCTGGAAAAGCTGGCGTAAAACTGCCTAAAAAAGAGGCGGAAAATTTGGCTTTCCATGGAAGGTATTGCTCTTGTAAAGGGGATTTTCTTCCTGTATAATGCAATCAGAATCAAAAACAATTTGTACGCAAAATATTGATGCGGAAATGATGAAAGTAGGAAAAAGGAGGCCTTTCAAATGACGGCAAAAACGCATGGGTACATTACAAAAGAGATTGAACTGGAGCAGATTTATCAGTTTGTTTTGAAATATTTTGACCCCGAGGCAAAGGTAAACCGTTACGAAAATCGTTTTGGTGAAAGCAATGAAATGGCTGTATATTTTACCTATAAGGGAGAGGAAAGACGTTTGTTTACAATGGTTTACAAGAGCCGTAAATTCTCCAAAAACGGCGAGAAGAACAGACTGGTTTTCCTGGATTTGGACTATTGGGGGCACAGCGTGGAAATTATGCGTTCCATTCTGTCCTATTTCAGCGGCTGGCTGGATGAAAACGACTGCGATAAGGAGGAAGCATACTTTATCGAGGAGCAGCCGGACGGCGTGACACCCAATATCATCAAGATTACAAGAAAAGAGCTGAACAGAAGACTGGGCGGCATGGTTGTAATCATTGAGGATGACGAAGAAGAAAAATAATCGAAGCTGATGAGAGAGCCGTAGGGATACGGCTCTTTTTGTTGCTTGTCGAAAAAAGAAAAATGTGATATGGTATCAATGAGGATTATCGCTCGGCGGTTCAGTCACTTCCTGAAAAGGGGGTGATGTTTATGGTTACATACGCTGAATTGTTTCAATATAGCTTAGTAATCATTGGAATTATCACCTTATGCTTTTTGCATAAGAATTGATAAGAAAAAGACCGCCTAACAGAAGTTAGACGGTCATTCACAACTATTTCGGACTGACCGCCCTTCCACAAGCGGTAATCCTTTCTTACTGTTATGATAGCATAGAGGAAGGGAAAAATCAATCGGAATCGGGCGTTCTTTTGCAGAGTTTTTGCGATTTTTGCGAAAAAACGGTTTTAACGGGGCGGGCTTCTTGCCAGAGCCCTTGTTTTTATGCTATACTAAAGGATAATTTAAATGCAGAAGGGGTGGTGGAGGATATGCCGGAGGAAAAGGATATACGAACCATGATTGACGAGGATATTGACCGCGTGGAACGTGTTTGGGAGGCATCCTCCTATGACAGCGATGCCTTGGAGGAGCTGTTCCGCCTGCTTCTGGAGCATTATGCCGAAAGAATCGAGGGCTTCACGAAGAGGCTGAAGGTCATTCAGCCGTATGAGGATATCGCGGATATGGCGGAGAATTATCGGGAGAACGTGCGGACATTGCTGGAGCGGATGAAACTGTTTCGGGAAAATGGATACAGCAACGAAGGCTTAATCGAATATTCCATTGCCAAGGAGCGGGAGGAGCTGAATTTTAATGCGGATTTTACAACGGTGCGGCTGGAAATCGGCATGATGCAGGGGCTTTCCCTTGCGGAGCGGGAGGATATCATGGTGCATTTGGATGCCATGGAGACCATCTGCGCGCAGGTTACGCCCAAAAAGGAACGCTGGGAAATGCTCAGAGAGCATCTGGTCTGGCTTTCCGGAAAGGATGTAACGGTAGCAATGAAGATATTACCGTTGTTTTTCAGAATAAATTGATGAATAATAGAGAGCGGCAGAGCAAAAGGAAATTTTTCTGCCGCGAAGGAGCGTTTTAATATGAAGAAAGCAGCAAGTTTTGCATTGGGCTGCAAGGTAAATCAGTATGAAAGCGAAGCCATTGCGGAGCTGTTCGCAGAAAAGGGCTATGAAATTGTGGGGATTGATGAAGAAGCGGATGTGTATGTCATCAATACCTGTACGGTAACGAATTTCGGGGACAAGAAATCCCGTCAGCTGATTCGTAAGGTAAAGCGGCAGAATGAAAATGCCATTGTGGCGGTTGTCGGCTGCTATGCGCAGACTGCACCCAAGGAGCTGATGGAGATTGCAGGCGTGAACCTGGTCATCGGAACGAAGGACAGAGCGCAGATTGTGGAAATGGTGGAGCAGTATGACAGGGCAAACGGCGTGGAAAACCACGTTTCCGATATTATGAAGGAGCGTGTATTTGAGCCGCTTTCCATTCAAAAGCTGGCAAACAGAACAAGAGCCTATCTGAAAATTCAGGATGGGTGCAGCCAGTATTGCTCCTACTGCATCATTCCTTATGCGAGAGGCCCTATCCGCAGCAGAGAGCCGCAGGAGGTTGTGGCTGAGGTAAAGCGTCTGGCGGAGAACGGCTTTAAAGAGGTTGTGCTGACGGGCATCCATGTGGCAAGCTACGGCAAGGACAGAAGGGATACCTCTCTGCTGGATATTCTCAAGCAAGTGCATGAGGTGGAAGGAATTGAGCGGATTCGCTTCAGCTCCATTGAGCCGAATGTGGTGACGGAGGAATTTGCACAGACCATGGCGGCACTGCCAAAGGTCTGCGACCATTTCCATCTTTCCCTGCAGAGTGGCTGCGATAAAACCCTGAAGGAAATGAACCGGAAATATGATACGGAGAAATACAGACAGGCGGCAGCGACACTCAGGAAATATTTGCCGAAGGTTGCGCTGACAACGGATATCATTGTCGGCTTCCCCGGAGAAACCGAGGAGGATTTCAGGGAAAGCTATGCCTTTGCGGAGGAAATCGGCTTTGCGAAGATTCATGTATTCCCTTATTCGCCCAAGCGCGGCACACCTGCGGCGGCAAGGAAGGATCAGCTGCTGAATGCGGTGAAATCCGAGAGAAGCCATACGCTCATTCAGCTGAGCGACAGGATGGCGGCAGACTTTCTGGCGGATGCCGTTGGGACGGATGCGGAGGTGCTGTATGAAAGAGCCGTCGGAGAGGGCATCTATGAAGGGCATACCACGAACTACATGAAGGTGCATGGCAGAAGTGAAGCCGACCTGACAAACCGCATTGCGAAAACCCACATCACAAGGGCGGAGGGCGAAATGCTTTTCGGGGATGTTGAGGCATAAGAAAAGGAATTTGTAATAATTATGTAAAGAGAATATGGTTGCAATCGAATTACATTTCGGGTATCATAAAGATAACTGATTTTACAGATAACAGGAAATTTTCCTGTGAATATATTTGGGATATAAGGGGGGCGGCAATGCCGCAGAATGGAGAGTGAAAAATATGGCAAATTTACATGAAACACAATATTTCGGCAGATTGGAAAAAGAACCCGAAAACGAAGCAAAGCGAATCCTGATGGCAGTGAGCAATGCCTTGCGGGAAAAGGGCTATAATCCTGTCAACCAGATTGTAGGCTATATCCTTTCCGGTGACCCGACTTATATCACAAGCTATCAGAATGCCCGTGTGCTGATTCGCAAGCTGGAACGGGATGAGCTTCTGGAGGAGCTGGTAAAGGATTATTTAGACCGTAACGAGTAATCGTCGGGAAAAGAAAGAGGAACCGAATTGCGTATTTTAGGTTTGGATTTTGGTGACAAAACCATTGGTGTGGCGGTCAGCGATCCCTTCGGCTGGACGGCACAGGGCGTGGAGATTATCCGAAGGGAAAATCCCATGGAATTTAAGAAATGTATGCGTAGACTGGCAGAACTGGTGGAACAATACCAGACAGAGACAATCGTTTTGGGCTATCCGAAAAATCTGGACGGCTCCGAAGGGGACAGATGTGTCAAAACAAAGGATTTCTGCGAACGCGTGAAAAGAAGATTTCCCAAGGCAGAGGTTCTGCTCTGGGACGAAAGATTCAGCACCATTGCGGCGGAGCGTTCTCTGCGCGAGGTGGGGCTGAACCATAATCAGAGAAAAAGCGTCATTGACAAGATGGCGGCGGTGCATATTTTGCAGGGCTATCTTGACAGCAAGGCGAAAGGATAAGAATAGAGGAGAATTTTATGGCGGATATTTATGACGAAATCAATGATCTGGAATTTGAAGTGGTTACTATGACAGATGAAAATGGTGATGCAGTGGAGTTTTCCATCATTGATAATGTTGCCTGTGGCGGCGAACGCTACCTTCTGGTAGTGGAAACAGAATTGATGGATGATGATGAAACAGATGCCATCATTCTGAAGGAGGTTTCCATCAATACGGATGATGTGACGTATGAATTGGTGGAGGATGACGCGGAATTTGATCGCGTGGCAGATTTGTTTGCCCAGAAGGCAGAGGATTATACCGTAGAAACGGATGACTGATTAACGAATGTATTAGGGTGATTTTTTGCGGTCTGCAAAGGTCCCTTTTTATACAAAAATGAGCGGAAAAAGAAACAGCAGAATACGGAAGGAAAAACAGCAGCACTCATCGGATTGGAAAAACGGAGCGGAAATGTTTTTGTAATCGTTGAGTATCGACTGCTCTTTTTCTGTTTGCCCTTTTTTGGAAAAGGGACGCTGATTCTGCCGTTTAAAGAGAACTTTTTTACGCCATACTATAAAGAAAATGACAGAGAAAACAAAAAAGGAGGTGTGTTTTTTGGCAGAGAAAAAATCCGCGAAGGAGACAAACGGAAAGGATTCCACGAAGGAAACCAAAACGAGAACAGCAAAGACAAAGGCGGACAGCAGGGCAAAGACAGAGCCGAAGGCGAAAAAGGAGCCGACTGCGAAGATGACGGCGAAACCGGCGGCAAAGCCGAAGCAGCGCACAAAGAGCCGCGCAAAGGCAAAGCCCAAGATGAACCTGAAGGTGATCGCGCTGGGTGGTCTGGATGAAATCGGTAAAAATATGACGGTTCTGGAATATGGCGATGATATTATCATCATCGACTGCGGTCTGGCATTCCCTGAGGATGATATGCTGGGGATCGATCTGGTTATCCCTGACGTGACTTATTTGACAAAAAACATCGACAAAATCAAAGGGATTGTATTAACACACGGACACGAGGATCATATCGGCGCATTGCCCTATATTCTCAAGCAGATTAACGTACCCGTATTCGGGACACTGCTGACACTGGGACTTCTGGAAAATAAGCTGAGAGAGCATAAAATGCTGGATTCCACAACAAGACATACGGTTGTACCCGGCGAAAAGGTAAAGCTGGGACAGATGGTTGTGGAATTTATCCATACGAACCACTCTATCGCAGACGCGGTCGCACTGGCAATCCATACACCTGTGGGTGTTGTGGTGCATACGGGCGACTTTAAGGTGGACTATACTCCCATTGATGGGGATGTGATTGATTTACAGCGGTTTGCCGCACTGGGCAAGGAGGGAGTTCTCCTGCTGATGAGCGACAGCACCAATGCCGAGAGAAAGGGCTTCACGATGTCTGAAAAGAACGTGGGGAAGGTGTTCGAGAAGATTTTCGAGGAAACACCGAAGAACCGTATCATGGTTGCGACCTTCTCCTCAAACATTCATCGTATTCAGCAGGTTATCAATGCGGCGTATATGTATGGCAGAAAGGTTGCCATTATCGGTCGCAGCATGGTCAATGCGGTGAAAACGGCATCCGAGCTGGATTATCTCTGGATTCCGCCCAGAACGCTGATTGATATTAACGAAACAAGAAATTATCGGGATGATCAGCTGGTTATCATTACGACAGGCAGCCAGGGGGAGACAATGTCTGCTCTGTCCCGTATCGCATCCGGCGAGCATAAGCAGATTAACGTAAAGTCTGATGATAAAATTATCATCAGTGCATCTGCCATTCCGGGGAATGAAAAAAGCATTTCCCGTGTGGTGAATGAGCTGCTGAAAAAGGGCGCAAACGTGGTTTATGGAGATATTGAGGATATCCACGTTTCCGGTCACGCCCGTCAGGAGGAGCTGAAGCTGATGCTGGCGCTGACAAAGCCGAAGTTCTTCATGCCTGTGCATGGGGAATTCATGCACCTTTCCTGTCACAAGAATTTGGCGATTTCCATGGGGATGGATAAAAATGACATCTTCGTGATGAAGCTGGGTGAGGTGCTGGAGGTCAACAAAAATGAGGCGAAGGTTACTGGAACTGTGCCTGTGGGACAGATTATGGTAGACGGCTTGGGCGTTGGCGATGTCGGCAATATCGTTCTGCGTGACAGAAAGCATTTGTCACAGGATGGACTGATGGTGGTTGTGGTTTCCATGGACCGAGAAATGGGGACGATTGTTTCCGGCCCCGATATTATCTCCAGAGGGTTTGTATATGTCCGCGAGGCAGAAAATCTGATGGATGAGGCGCGCGCCTGTGTGCTGGATGCGCTGCTGAAGTGCGAGGAAAAGAATGTTACAAGCTGGAATTATATCAAGGGTGTCATTAAGGATACGCTGAAAAATTATATCTGGCAGAAAACAAAGAGAAGTCCGATGATTCTGCCAATTATTATGGAAGTATAAAAGAAAAAGAGCCGATTTCATGTGCACAGTGAAATCAGGCTCTTTTTTTGCTTGCAACGGAAGCCTAGCGGGATTCCTCGCCGAAGCGTCCTCCATTATCTAGGAATCATTCCGTTGACTCTGCCTGCAGAATAGCGTATTTCCGAGATGCCGCAAATACTTCGGCTATGCCCAAAGGGCAGGAAGGCATATTCTGCGTCGATTCTTATTCTCAATCCTATTTCCGCAAGGTTTCCCTAAATAGCGGGGTACAATTCCCCGAATCGTTCCGCCAAGCGGTATCCGTTCAAGAAAGACGATTAAATAGCGGATGCACCATAGCCCCCACCTGCAACGTCCTAAGCGCAGATAATACGTCTTTCTTAATTCTACTATACCGCAGCAGGCAGAGAAAAGCAATACGGCTGATAGAAAAAGAAGAAAAAATCAAGACAGATTCTATCTTGATTTTTCGCGGTATTTCGGATACAGTGAAAAGAAAAGGTTTTGAAACGGAGCATGAGGAAAAGGAGCTTTTATGGATATCAAAAATCTGGTTACTTTCATACATGTAGCGGAGCTGCGCAGCTTCACGAAGGCGGGGGATAAGCTAGGCTATTCCCAATCAACGGTTTCTTTCCAGATTCGTCAGCTGGAAAATGAATTGGGGGTGCCCTTATTCGAGAGAATCAACCGCACGGTTACGCTGACAGAGCATGGGATTCGTCTGCTGCGCTCTGCTTACAAAATCAATGAGCTTTTGGAAAGCTTTCAGGAGGAAACGAAAGCGGAAACGAAGGTGCATGGGCGTGTGCGTCTGGCGATTGCGGATTCCTTGAGCAGTGAGGTGATCCGCCGCATTTTTCCCGAACTACACCGCAAATATCCCGACATTACCCTTGAGTGCATTTCCGCCGGCACGCAGGAGATGTTTCGCCTTTTAAACCAGAATGAAGCGGATATTGTGTATACGCTGGATAACCATATTTACGATACGAATTATGTGATACAGCAGGAGAGTCGCATTGGGGTGCATTTTGTCTGCGCGGCAGGCAATGCCTTGGCGGCAAGGGATGCCATTGCTTTGACAGAATTGGTGAAGCAGCCGTTTCTGCTGACGGAAAAGGGTATGAGCTACCGCCGGATGCTGGATGAGAAGCTTGCGGCACATTCCTTGGAGATTCAGCCTGTTTTTGTCAGCGGGAATGCAGGGCTGATTGCGTCCTTGGTGGAGCAGAATGCAGGGCTTGCGCTTCTGCCTGATTACATCACGAAGCCGTATATCGAAAAGGGGGCACTGTGCTATCTGAATGTGCCTGAAATGGAAATTGAAATCTGGACACAGCTGCTGCACCATCGGGAAAAATGGGTTTCCGAGCCGATGCGGATTGTGATTGACCATCTGCGGCGGTGTATGCTGTGATGCGGTACCCATTTCGATACTTATATGGTATACTGTAAGCAGTTTTCAAAGCAAACGGAGGGATAACAATGAGATATCAGAAGCTTGGCAATACGGATATTGATGTTTCCGTGATTGCATTAGGCACATGGGGACTTGGCGGCGGCAGTGTCTGGACGGACAGAGATTCTACGGTAGAGGATACCGGAAATCTGCTGGACAGCTGTCGGGAATATGGCATAAACTATATTGATACCGCGCCGGTTTACGGCACAGGGGCAAGCGAGGAGCTGCTCGGCAAGGCATTGAAGGACAGAAGACAGGACTTTATCCTGCAAAGCAAATGCTCTCTGAACTGGAGAAATGAGGGCGGTAATTTCCATTATGAACGCGATGGATATACCGTCAACAATGACACCCGTGCGGCGGCGGTGAAAAAGGATGTAGAGGATTCTCTGCGCAGGATGCAGACGGATTATCTGGATTCCGTGATTGTGCATTATGTCTGCGGCAGCTTTCCTGTAGAGGAAACGGTCGGCGCGCTGGAGGATCTGGTCAGAGAAGGGAAAATCCGTACCTATGGGCTTTCCAACAGCCAGCCTGCGGATTTGGCGGCATATCGGAGGGTCGGCGGTAGGGTATCCGTTGTGCAGGAATTTTTCAGTATTCTTTCTCCCTTCCATGGCAGAGAATATTTTGAAATGTGCAGAAAAAACAATACTGTATTCCAGACCTACGGCGTATTGGAGGAGGGCTTTCTGACCTCTCCTGCGTTTCTGGATAAGGAATTTGCGAAAACGGACATCCGTTCCAGACTGCCGTGGGTGGCACCCGAAAAGAAGGAAGGACTGCGCCGTGCATTTGCACTCTGGGCACCGATGTGCGAGGAATATCATTGCAGCTATGCGGCATTGGTGGAGGCTTGGGCACTGTCTCAGTATGACAGAATGAGCCTTCTGGTCGGTATGCGCCGTGCATCGAGCGTAGAGGATACGGCGAAGTGTTTGGATATCAGGCTGAAGGCGGAGGATATCAAGCGCATGGAGGAGGCTGTAAAGGCAATTCAGGTTGCGGTTCTGGATAAATAGGTTTTGAAAAAGCATAACCACCGGTAAACCGGTGGTTTAGGGTGTCGACAAAGTCGACACCCTAAGTCGAAATCAGGATTTCGACTTGCTAAGACAGAAGAATAAACAGACGAGTTCCATCAGCTTAAAAGCCTCGAAACTCGCTGTTTTCCTCGCCGGAAGTGAATTCCGACTGCGGATTCCATTTGGGAAACGGATTTGTTTCCCAAGCCCTTCCGCTGCCTCAAAATTACTTTGTCTACAGTCTATAACCACCGGTTTACCGGTGGTTATATTGATTTTTCGGCAGAAATTTTATTCTTGCAATTTTATACAAAAATGCTATGATATAAAAAATATACGAAAGAAAAACCGAAGGAGGCGCATGCGATGGATTTGAAATATTTGACGAAGGAAGGCTCATGGGAGAAAAATCCCCCTGATTTACAGGCGGAGGTTTTGCAGGGAAAGCGTGGCAGGCTTCTGGTGACAATTTACCGCGCAGGCGGCGCAGGGCTGCATCCGACGGTTTTGCTGAGTCATGGCTTTCCGGGTATTGAAAAGAATTTTGATTTAGCGCAGGCACTGCGGCGCATTGGTTTTCATGTGGTGCTGTATCATTACAGCGGCAGCTGGGGCAGTGATGGGGCGTATGCCTATGCGCATAATCTGGAGGATGCAGATACCCTTCTGGAATTTATCGAAACGAATACGACCTACGGCTTTGATAAAGAGAGGCTGTTTGTGGCAGGGCATAGCGTTGGCGGCTTTGTAACGGCACAGCTTCTGGCGGCGCATCCGGAGCTGAAGGCAGCGGTTCTGCTTGCTCCCTGCGATTTGGGCGGCGTGATGGGCTTTGCGGATGATACGGAGCCGAAACGGCTGTTGATGGATATTTTTGAGGGCGGCCCGATTTGGCTGAACGGAACCTCTCCTGCGGCATTATATGAGGAGGTTTTTGCCAATCAGGCAAGCTATCGCATTGGGGCATTGCTGAAACGCTTTGGGAAACGTCCGGTTTATTGCTTAGGTGCGGTGCAGGATGAGTGCTGTCCGCCTGCGGCGCATTGCCTGCCTTGGGTAGAGGAGCTGAAGAAAATGGGTGGAAATGTGGCTTATGAAGCATTGGACACCGACCATTCCTTCAGTGACACCAGATTGCAGATGATTGAGAAAACAGCAAAATTTCTGGCAGAACAGGCGCAGAAAACAGAATAATGCTTATAAAATAAATCCCCTCCGTATATAGCGTGCGGAGGGGGTTCGTTGTTTCATAAGAAAATTTTAGTGTGTGATAATTTCTACGCCGTCCTCGGTTACGGCAACGGTATATTCCCACTGGGCGGAAAGAGAGCCGTCCTCGGTATAAACCGTCCATTCGTTTTCTTCATCTACGAAGAAATCCTCTTTGCCTTCGTTTACCATGGGTTCAATCGTAAAGACCATGCCGGGCACAAGAAGCATCCCTGTTCCTCTCTTGCCGATATGGCAGACATACGGGTCCTCATGGAAATCATTGCCGACCCCATGACCGCCGATATCACGCAGAACAGTATAGCCATGCTGATGGACATACTCGCTGATCACTGCGCCGATATCGCCCAGTCTGCCCCAAGGCTTTACTTCCTTCAGGGCTAAATCAACGGATTCCTTTGTTACCTCAACCAGCTTTCTCGCCTCGTCGCAGACATTGCCAATCAGGAACATACGGGAAGCGTCGGCATAATAGCCATCCAGAATGGTGGTAACGTCAACATTGATGATATCGCCATCCTGCAGGATTTGGTTGGGATCGGGGATACCATGACAAATAGCATCGTTCACAGAGGTGCAGACGCTCTTGGGGAAGCCCTGATAGCCCAGAGGCGCGGGGATACCGCCATGCTCTACGGTGTAGTTATGCACCAGTGTATTGATATCGTCTGTGGACATGCCTGCCTTGATATTTTCCGCAACCATATCCAGAATTGCCGTATTCAGCTTGCCTGCCTTGCGGATGCCTTCCAGCTGTTCGGGGGTTTTAATCAGCTTATGATTGGGAACGGGAATATGCTTTAATTGATACGCCGCCAGCTTATCATCAAAAGCCGCGTGGCAGGATTTGTATTTTTTGCCGCTGCCGCACCAGCAGGGGTCATTTCTACCGATTTTCATAGTATTTCTCCTTTTTCTTGTATAGACTGCTTACCAAAACAATGGTAGCACAAAAAAGAAGATGGTACAATAGAAGAAAATGAGAAAAAACGATTGACAAATAGAAAAAACAGGTGTATTCTCTTAAATCATAGTTAATTGATATGAAATAGGGAGTGATGTTATGCTTTTAAAAAGTACAATTTTTGGCTGTTGTTGCTGTCAGGCTTGAAAATTTATGTTACACTAATGAAATGCGGAAAACAGATTTTTTGAACGGAGGATAACAACTATGGCTAAGATTTATAAAAGTGTAGAAGAACTGATTGGCAACACACCCTTACTGGAGCTGACAAAGATTGAAAAGGGAACGGGCGCAACGCTGCTGGCAAAGGTAGAGGCGCTGAACCCCGGCGGCAGTGCGAAGGATCGTATCGCAAAGCGCATGGTGGAGGATGCGGAAAAGGCAGGCATCCTGAAGGAGGGCGCAACCATCATTGAGCCCACAAGCGGCAACACAGGCATTGGTCTGGCACTGATGGCGGCGGCAAGAGGCTATCGTGCAATCATCGTTATGCCTGACAGCATGAGCATGGAACGCAGACTGCTGATGACAGCCTTTGGTGCGGAGCTGGTGCTGACAGAGGGCAAGCAGGGCATGAAGGGTGCAGTGGAAAAGGCGGAGGAGCTGGCAAAGGAAATCCCCGATTCCTTCATTGCAGGGCAGTTTGTGAACCCTTCCAATCCGGCGGCGCATTATGAAACCACAGGCCCTGAAATTTGGGCAGATACCGATGGCAAGGTAGATATTTTCGTTGCAGGCATCGGCACAGGCGGCACAATCACAGGCGTAGGCAAATATCTGAAGGAAAAGAACCCTGCGGTGCAGATTGTTGCAGTAGAGCCGGCAGCCTCCCCCCTGCTGTCCAAGGGTGTTGCAGGCCCTCACGGTATTCAGGGGATTGGCGCAAACTTTGTACCCGATGTTCTGAATACAGAGATTTATGATGAAATTGTTACTGTAACGAATGAAGATGCGTATGCGGCAGGCAGAAGCCTTGCGAGAGAGGAAGGTCTGCTGTCCGGTATTTCCGCAGGTGCGGCGGTACATGCGGCGAAGGAGATTGCAAAGCGTCCCGAAAATGCAGGCAAAAACATTGTGGTATTCCTGCCTGATACGGGCGACAGATATCTCTCCACTCCTATGTTCCAGGAATAATGGGAAGGGAGCAGCGGCAATTCATACAGATGATTGCGGCACTGACCATGCTGATTGACCACATCGGCATGGTCTTTTTTCCGAGTGCCATTGGCTTTCGTGCCATCGGGCGGCTTTCGTTTCCGCTGTTTGCCTTCGGCATTGCCGAGGGGGTGCGCTATACGCATCGCTTTTGGCGGTATTTTGGGCGAATTCTCCTGACGGCAGTCCTTTCTCAGCCGATTTATATGCTTCTGTTCGGCATCACGCAGGGCAATCCCTTATTCATGCTGGCATGGGGCGCAGCGGCGCTGTATTTCTTTCGGCAGGGGAAAAGGGCAGTTGCGGCGGTACTGCTCATCGGCTCTTATTTTGCTGACATGAGCTATGGCTGGTATGGTGTCTGGACGATTTTCTGCTTCGGGCTTTATGCAGAACGGGAAAGCCTCTGCTTTTACGGGCAGCTTCTGTTGAATATTCTGTATGGTTTGAAAACAAGGGCTTGGATTCAGCTATTGTCCCTTTTTTCCTTTGGCTTTTTGGATGGGAAATGGCGTGTGGCGGCGTTTTCAAAGAAACTGCCGCGTTATTTCTTTTATGTGTTTTATCCCCTGCATCTACTGGTGCTTTGGGGCATCAAGGCAGGAATCTCATAGTACATTTTTTGCCGAAACTGTGGTATAATTTTACTTAACCCATTTACCCAAAAGACAAAGGAGAACGATTTATGAAAAAAATGAAACGAATTCTGGAGGCAGGCCTGGTGCTTCTTGCATTGGCAGGCTGCGGTACTTCCGACAATCAGGCGGCGGAATATCCTGCAATGGAGCCGCTGGATATCAGCAAGATGGAGCTGGCAACGGTGGAAAACGGCACGGCAAAATATCAGTATGATGCGGATGTTTGGACAACGGAGGGCGAGGTTGTAAACAGTCTGGTGTTATATGCAAGGGATACCGTTGGGACAGAGAAGCCGGTTGCCATCAACGTACAGATTGCAGGGGAGAGAAAGAAAGCCCTTGACGAGGATCTGATGAATCAGGTGCTGGAGCAGCTGGAAAAGAATGCTTCTCTGACGGTTGAGAAATGTGAGCTGCGCAGCTTTGACGGCAATCCTGTCATCTATATGGAAAATTCCTTCACCTTCAACGATGAGGTTATTGATCAGATGATTGAAAATGAGCTTTGGACAGAGGAGTCCTTGGAGCAGGCGGGCGGCAGAGAAACGATTCTAGCTATCCCTGATTCCCATTCCATTGTTGTGTATGGAATTCTGGATGGCAATCTGGTGATTTATGGCGGCACCTATTATGAGGACGCACAGAAGCAGGAAGTGCTGGATGCCATCAATATCATGCTGCAGACAACAGAAATCGAATAAAAATCAAAAAAGAAAAAGGATAAATCCCGTTCTGAGATTTATCCTTTTTTGTATGCTTCTCAAAGCTTCTGTAGCTCTCTGTTCTGCTTCCTTGCGTGGAAAAGTGCTTTCAGCACAACCGCAACGATAGGCCCTAAAATCAGCCCGAATACCCCGATGCACTTAAAGCCGAAATACATGGAGAACAGCGTCAGCAGGGGATGCAGCCCAATCTGCGTGCCAAGAATTTTCGGCTGTAGGATTTGCCGCGTTATTTGGATGATGCCATAAAGTGCCAGATAGCCGATGGCAAGGAAGGTATTTCCTCTGGTGAAGAAATAAATTGCGCCCGGCCAGAGGATGAACCCGCTGCCGAAGAAGGGCAGGGCATCGATAATGGCAATCAGAATACTCAGCAGCAGCGGATGAGGCGAATGCAGCACCAGCATCCCGATGAGAGTGACGATAAAAACAAAGCCCATCAGAATCAGCTGCGTTTTAAGATAGCCCAGGACAGAAGCCTTCAATTCTTGCTTTGTGGTATAGACGGAAAGCCCGAACAGCGGCGCAATATGAATTTCATACTGCCGGCGAAGCAGGTCTCTGTCCTTTGTGAAGAAATAGGCGGAAATCAGTGATACAAAAAACGCAATGAAAAAGCCGGAAACACCGCCAAGTTTGCCTGTTGCGCTGCCCTTGGGAACAAGGGAGAGCAGAAAGCCGGAGGAATCCGTTTGCAGGCTGGAGAAAAAGACCTGTAATGTCTTTGGCAGCCTCTGCGCAAGGGTATCAAACCGTGTCCAGAAATGTGCAAGCCCCGTTTCAAACAGGCTGATATATTGCGGCAGATTTTCGGAAAGCTCCTTTAGCTTGGCAATCAGCCCTGTGCCGCTCCAGAAGCCGAGCAGCCCCAACAGGGCAAACAGCAGCAGAATCCCGATGATGGCACTGATGCCGCGGGGAATATGAAATTTCTGCAGGCGGTCTGCCAGAGGGTTAAACAGCAGGCTCAACAGCCACCCGATGAGGAATGGCAGGAAAATCCGAAAAAGATAGCGAAAGAACAGACAGCAGCCAAGCACCGCCGCAAGCAGCAGGACAATATCATGAATGGCTTGTTTATTTTTTTCGTAAAATGTCCACATAAAGATACCCCCTTCAGGGAAGGAAAAATTTTTCTTTTCTTCATTATTATAGCACAAAAAAAGAATAGGAATTTCATCTTTACCGTTTTTTAAAAGAATGTTAACTTTTTCGACAAAAAATTCATTTTTTGTGTAAGTTGATGGTTGCGTGTTTGTTTTATGTAGTGTACAATATCCATAATAAAAATGTATACAGTATAGAAAAAACGGGAGGCTACACCGTGAGAGAAATACGACTGAAGGCAAGAGCAAAAATCAATTTAACCCTGGATGTGACAGGCAAAAGGGAGGACGGCTATCATCTTCTGGAAACCATCATGCAGACGGTAGCACTGTATGACGGTATCTATATGAAGAAGCTGGAAAAGCCCGTAATCAAGCTGAAAACCAACCTGCCATGGCTGCCGACGGATGCGCGCAATCTGGCGTGGAAGGCGGCAAACCTAATGCGGGAGACCTTCGGCATAAAGGAGGGTGTGTTTATTGAGATTGATAAACGAATCCCCGTTGCGGCAGGGCTTGCCGGCGGCAGTACGGATTGTGCGGCTGTTCTGGTGGGCATGAACCGCCTGTTTGGTCTGGGGCTTTCCGAAGCACAGCTGGAGGAAGTGGCGGGCAGATTGGGTTCGGATATCCCTTACTGCATCCGTCGCGGCACAGTTTTGTGTGAGGGAGTCGGCGAGGTGATGACAAATGTCGCACATCCTTGTCCGGATTGCTATGTGGTATTGGCAAAGCTGCCCGTCAGCGTTTCCACAGCTTCTGTTTATAAGCAGCTGCGCTGGCAGGAAATCGAGCAGCACCCCGATACAAAGGCAATGCTCAAAGCCATGGAAGAGAAAGATGTGGCAAAGATGGGAAAGCTGCTTTCCAATGTTCTGGAAACCGTGACCATTGAGCTGCATCCAAGAATCGCAAAAATAAAAGCACGTTTGATGGAATTAGGGGCGGAGGGTGCCCTCATGAGCGGCAGCGGTCCAACGGTGTTTGCCCTGTTTACGGACAGAGCAAAGGCAAGAAAGGCGGCGGCTCTGGTGAAACGGGAGTTTGCCCTGAAGGATTGCTTGGCAACAAGAACCTATCGGGTACGAAGAGAGCTGAGAGGAGAACATAATAATGACCGAAACAAAATTCAACATCAATACAAATGAGTATTTACCGTTGCGAGATGTCGTATTTAACACACTGAGGGATGCGATTCTGACAGGCAAGCTGGTTCCCGGAGAAAGACTGATGGAAAATCAGCTGGCGGAAAAGCTTGGTGTAAGCCGTACTCCTGTCAGAGAGGCACTGCGTATGCTGGAGCTGGAAAATCTGGTAGAGCTGGTGCCCAGAAAGGGCGCGCAGGTGCTGGATATGACAGAAAAGGATATCGTAAATATTCTGGAAATCAGAAGCGCGCTGGAAGGGCTTGCAACCTCTCTGGCTTGTAAGAAGATGACAAAGGAATGTTTGCAGCAGCTGAAAAATATGGAAGTGGATTTTGAACGCGCGGTTGCGGAAAATGATGTAGAGCGTTTTGTGGATATTGACGAAGATTTCCATGATGTGATCTTTCAGGCAACAGAAAACGATAAGCTGATTCAGATGTTCCGAAACCTGAGAATCCAGCTGTATCGTTACAGAATGGCACAGGCGAAGAACGATAATTCCATGTCCACCATCGTGGCACACCACAGAAGTATTCTGCGTGCGCTGGAAAACCATGACAGCGAGGAAGGCGCAGCAGTGGCACAGGGACATATCAAATACCAGACAGAATCCATTCTGCGTTTTATCAAAAATAAATAAGACAATATAAGCCTCCCCTGCGGAGGCTTTTTTTGATGCAAACGAGTTTCTGCGGAAGGGCTTATCTTACAGTTTCGTTACAGAAAAACGGAAATTTTGCCTTTTGCTTGCAATCTTCCTGTGGATATCATAAAATAAAAGCATCAGTTGTCAGAATTTGAAGAAATAAGGGGGAAAACCCATGGCGGATACATTGTTCCCGAAACGGGAGGAGCGTGTGCCCTATGGCAGCGGAACACCTGCCGGACGGGACAGAAAAAATACAAAAGGCAAAAAAACAGGCAGAACGAACCGCAATAAGCCCGCAGAAAAAAAGCGCGGCAAAAAGGACGGCAAAAAGCTGAACCGCAATGCACTTTATCTGATTGGGATTATAGTGATTTTATTCATCGTGTTTCTCTTTGTGCGCAAAAACGGCTCTGCGGTTTATATCGCGGATGAGCAGGTCGGGATTCTGGAAACCAGAAAGGTAACGGCAAAGGAGCTGACTGCCACACTGGAAAGTCAGCTGGAGGGTATTGTCGGCTCGAAGGTGCAGATTAACGAGAAAATCAAGGTAGAGGGCATCCATATCGGCTCCAAGGAGAAGAAGGATGTCTGCACGATGGAGCATTTGCTGCCGAAAATGCGCAGCAAGGTGACGTATAAGGTGGAAGCGGCGATTATTACAGTGGATAGTGAAAAGGTTGCCATCCTTGCAAATGAAAAAGCGGCGAATGCCGTGCTCAAGCAGGTGCAGACCGACCTCATGCCCAAGGAGGGCGTTGCGGAGGATGCGGAAATCAGCTGGCAGGAGGATGTTGAGGTTGTGAAGGAATTTGTGGATTCCACGCAGATTCTGGAGCAGGAGGATGCCGTGAAGGTATTGGAATCCACTACAGAGGCAACCCAGAGCTATACCGTTCAGTCCGGCGATGCGCCGTATCTGATTGCAAATGAATTTAAAACAACGGTTGAAAAGCTGAATCAGCTGAATGAAGGCGCAAATCTTACCGGCGGGATTCGTGTGGGGCAGGTCATCAATGTGCCGGTACAGAAGCCGAAGATTTCCGTAAAAACAGTGGAAACACAGGTGCTGACGGCAGTGGAGCCAAAGACCTACCAAACGCAGTATGATGATACCAAGCCTTCGAGCTATCAGAAGGTCATCCAGCAGGGCAAGGCAGGGCAGAAGAAAAGCACCATCCGCATTACGCGTATCAACGGTGAGGTGACGGAGGAAAAGGAAGTGGATAAGGAAATTATCCAGGAGGCTGTGCCCGAAATCATCGTCAAGGGAACACAATAAAAAAATAGCGAAAAAAAGAGGGTCGTTCCGCAGATTTCTGCTGCGGAACGGCTTTTTTGTGGTAATATATTGATATCGGAATTGTACTTATGAAAAAAAGGAGGGGGATTTCCTATGGGTATTTCTTTTTCTCTGAAAGGAGATTTTATCAAAAAGGACGAGGTTTTTGCACTGCAAAAGGAGGTGGAGCGCTGCCATTATGCGCTTCATGAAAAAACAGGCAAGGGCAATGACTTTTTAGGCTGGGTGGATTTGCCCGTAAATTACGATAAGGAAGAATTTGACCGCATCAAAAAGGCGGCGGCACGCATACAGGCAAACAGCGAGGTGCTGATTGTCATTGGTATCGGCGGCTCCTATCTGGGGGCGAGAACGGCACTCGATTTCATCAAGACCCCGTTTTATAATGAACAAAAAAAAGACACCCCCGATATTTATTTCGTAGGGAATAACATCAGCTCTGCCTATCTGAATGATGTTCTGGCAATTCTGGGAGATAGGGATTTTTCCGTCAACGTCATTTCCAAATCCGGCACGACCACAGAGCCTGCGATTGCCTTTCGCATTTTCAAGCAGCTTCTGGAGAAAAAATACGGAAAGTCGGAAGCCGCAAAGCGTATTTTTGCCACAACCGACCGCGCAAAGGGCGCGCTGAAGGGCATGTGCGACAGAGAGGGCTACGAAACCTTTGTCATCCCCGATGATGTCGGCGGACGCTTTTCCGTGCTGACCCCTGTCGGGCTTTTACCGATGGCAGCTGCCGGTGTGGAGCTTGATGCTGTGATGCAGGGCGCGGCGGATGCAAGAGAAAAATACAGTAACCCTGATTTAAGGGAAAATGACTGCTATCAGTATGCCACACTGCGCCATTTGTTCTATCAGCAGGGCAAAACGGTTGAAATTCTGGCAAATTATGAGCCGCATTTGACCTCCTTCGGGGAATGGTTCAAGCAGCTTTTCGCCGAAAGCGAGGGGAAGGAGCATAAGGGCATTTTCCCTGTGGCGGCGAATTTCTCGACGGATTTGCACTCCATCGGGCAGTATATTCAGGATGGTCTTAGGTGCTTCTTTGAAACGGTGCTTTGGGTGAAAACGCCGAAATCTGCCGCAGTGGTGCCGTTTGATGCACAGGATGAGGATGGGCTGAATTTCCTTGCGGAAAAGGAAATCCATTTCGTCAACAGCAAGGCATTTGCAGGCACAATGCTCGCCCACATGGACGGCGGCGTGCCCAATCTGGTGATTGCGCTGGATAAGATGGATGCTTATCATTTTGGGGCGTTGGTTTATTTCTTTGAAAAGGCAGTCGGCATCAGCGGCTATCTTCTGGATGTAAACCCCTTTGACCAACCGGGGGTTGAGGCGTATAAGAAAAATATGTTTGCGCTTTTGGGCAAACCGGGCTACGAGGACAGAAGGGCGGCACTTGAAAAAAGACTGTAAAACGAAAATGCAGTGGCTTCGGAGCCGAATGGTACCGCAGTTTGTAAAGATAAATCGGAATTTACTTCTACTTAGACATACAAACTGTTGACAGTAAAACTCCTATATAGTATT
>OKSH01001351.1_pt1 | contig 22037 bp, 17 predicted proteins | sample 1601231 | NCBI WGS metagenome assembly OKSH01 (sample SAMEA3541596, study PRJEB24748) | human gut metagenome | biome: human gut; feature: human-associated habitat; material: faeces | place: China | collected 2012
GAGCAACTGACTCTTAATCAGTGGGTCCACGGTTCGAGCCCGTGATGGTGTACCAGATTCGGTGCGCTGTGGGTTCGAGAGAGTCCACAGCGAAACCGAGATACCGGAAGTCTAACTGTTATGGCCCGTTGGTCAAGCGGCTAAGACGGCGGCCTCTCACGCCGCAAACGGGAGTTCGATTCTCCCACGGGTCACCAAATTTCTTCAAGAAAGATGTTGACAGTAGGCTGATGGTATGGTATAATAATAAAGCTGCACAGGAATGTGCAACGAAATAGTAGGTGTTAATGGTGACGAGGGTACACCTGTTCCCATTCCGAACACAGTAGTTAAGCTCGTTTACGGTGACAATACTTGGCTGGCGACGGCCCGGGAAGATAACTCAACGCCTACATCTAAAGCAACAACGAAAGTTGTTGCTTTTTTGTTTTAATTATTTTTCTTGTGAGCTTGAAGTGAAGTTGGGTGTGCGTGGCAGCGTCTGTACCGGTATGCTTTTCGTAGCAATCAGCACGGGAGGCTTCGCCATGCAGTACATTCATTTGCCCGTTGGTCTAAGGCAATACCGCACAATTAAAGCGGCGGCGATTTGGCCGCGTCAAGTAAAGCTCGCAAAAGCCGCAAATTGCAATATCAGGTTGAGCATTTCATCTGTTAGAACCAGTCTGGCAGTGGCAGACGATTCGCCCATAGCTCCACGGCCAGAATGTCATCATCGCTGTAATCTGAAATCCGCTTTCCCTTTGGTATAAAGCGTCGGATCAGGCCATTGTGGTTTGCTATTGCCCCTTTCTCACAGGATGTATATGGATGGGTAAAGTACACTTTCGTATTCGTTCCCGTTTCCAACTCCGCCAGCCGGGCAAACGCAGGACCGTTATCCGTTGTGATGGTACGGAATACCTTGCTGAAGTAATCCCCCAGTTCAGATTGCATCTTCTGAAAAGCAGCAGATTGATCACCTCAAGGCCCATAAATCCCCGAACCCGCTTGCCGCCAACATGGACATTGTTGGTGGACTCCACACTGATAGTTGTTCCCGATCAGCCGGTGCAGACCCTCCAGACGCCAGAGAAAAATGCCCTCCTTTTCCTGTAACAGCTTATCCACCAGAAATGGATCGTCCGCTCGGCCTGCGGGCCGGTCTTTGGTAGTTAGCACGATCTGGCGGCGGAAGAAACCGTCGGACTTGTCGTGCAAGGCGGTCAGCGCACTGTTTCCGAAGCAGAGGAAGCGCACATACAGCTGGCTCTGGTAGCTCTGGACGCCCTTGCGCTCCATGTCTATCTTGCACTCGGAGGTCACGATGGACTTGATATAGTTGGTCTTGGGCAGGGCGCTCATGTCCATATCATCGTCTACCATCAGGAGCTTGTTTTCCAAATCCGCACGGCTGAACCGATTGCTCTCCACCTTTTGGATGTTGGTGGTATTCATGCTGTCACCCAGCAGGGAGCGCATGACCAGTCCAATGCGGCTTTTGCCTTCGCCGCCCTTGCCAATGAGCATGAGCATCTTCTGCCCCGTGGTAGTCGGCAGCAGACAGTAGCCGAGAAACTCCTGCAAGGTGGGAATATCATCTTCTTGCAGCAGCTCCGATAGGAATTGCAGCCACTTTTTCGGAGTGGGTGCGTCTGGATTATAAATGACGGTCAGGCGATTGTTGCAGTAGCTATTGTCGGCACTGAAGCTGCCGTCCATGAAATACGTCCCATTGACAACATGGATGCGGTCCGTCTCAATGGGCAGCGGCGGCGAATAGGCTTGCAGCTTGATGCTGGCAAGTAAATTCGCAACCGTCTTGGAGAGATTGGCGGTCAGCACACCGGAGATTGTCAAACTGGCAGATTGGGACACAGTGAAGTCAAACGTTTTTGCAAAAGCCGTGATACAATATGTGAGGTATCTTTTAAGGCAGGCATCCGCGAAGCAAGTTATCGTCTTGTATGTTAAATAGGTCACGACTTGCAGGGCGGTTGCTTTTTGCGTGAACTCCAGATAAAGCCTATTCTTTGGTTCCTAATGCGCAGTTTTGGCGCTCCGGTGTTAAAATATAAAAGCGCTCAAATATTGCAGTTGGAAACACACGCAAGGACCTGTTATATTTTTTATAAAATATCTTTTGTATCTTTCATCCCTTTGGGTACTCTCGTTCGTTATACTGACAGAAAAGGCGGTGAGGCGGTGGAATATAGCGATCATGAACTGGTGCGCGGGATCAAAGGCGGAGATAAGAGCGCACTGGAGCTTTTGGTTCGCCGCTGGTATCCGCGAATTTACGGATATGTTTTCAAATTGACCGGGCATGAGCAGGACGCTTATGACTTGACACAGGATGTTTTTATCGCAATGATGCAGAGCATCGACAGCTATAGGCCGTGGAGGAAATTTGACAGCTGGCTGTTTACGATTGCGCATAACAAATGTATGGACTACTTTCGCTTTCGACAGAAAATCGTTCAGGTGGAAGACACCATGTTCGACCGACCCGATCCGGCTGCCTCGTTTGAAGATATGGCAGCGGTCTCCATGTCCGTAAAAGCCGCGCTGGAGAAGCTGCCTGCCGCACAGCGGGAGGCAGTGATCTTACATTATTTCCACCAATTTACCGCAAAGGAGATCGCACAAATGACGAACACACCGCTGCCGACGGTCAAATCACGGCTTCGTGCCGCCAGAAATACACTCTCAGATAAACTGCGGGAGGACTTCAAATGAACGATCGAATGGAACAGGAAATCCGCCGCACCATTTTGCGGCTGCAAGCGTCCATGCCGGAGCCGAGGGATAGGCAGACGCCGGCCTTCACGCTGCTGCGGATCGCCGCAGGTGAAATAAACGGGGGCCTGCTGCTTGGGCTTTTCGCGGGTGCATTGATTTTCGGTCTGCTCAGCGTCAGGGCTCTGTCCTTGCCGATGCTGACCATCTTCTGCACCGCACCCATGCCGATGCTCCTGCTGTTCCACCGGTATGTGCTCGCCAGTAACCAGAACATGCGTGAATTGGAGGCTACATTCCCGTATTCCTATCCGGAGATGCTGGCTGCGCGGTCTGTCATGATCTCATGCTGCATGTTCGGCGCTCTGGTGCTCCTTTCCGTGATGCTGCACGTTTCTGCGGGGGAGGCGTTTTTGCGGCTGGCGCTCTGCGGCGCGGTACCGAGCATTTATCTCTGTGCGCTGCTCCTGTTTTTGTCTGCTTCGCTCCGCAATTCGGAAGGGCTGTCCCTGCTTGCACTCGTCTTTTGGGCGGCGCTTTGCTTCCTCGTGACGGTGCTTCCGTTTGACCGGCTTTTGCAGCTCTGCTCCACCGCTGCCTACGCTGTGCTGGCGGCTATCGGACTGATTTTATACAGCATTCTTGTATACAATGTTCAACGAAGGAGGGAGCATTATGACATGGCTCATATCGGATGAAGCCAGAAAGCACCGGGCGTTCCGCGAGGTCTGGGTCGCGTATCTCCTTGGCGGGTTGTATCTGCTGCTGGGGCTATACACAGAAATTTCGGAACAGAATTACAGCGTGCTCTATGATGCACAGCAAAAGTGGTTGTTTGTTCAGCAGAATATCTATTCCTATGGCGCGACGCTGACGGCGTTTCTGCTTGCGGTCGGATTGCCGCGGCTGGTCTGCTGTGAAAGGGAATACCGGACGGACAATCTGGTCGGGACGGCAGCGCTTGGCCGCCGGTACACATGGAGGGCGAAAACGGCGTTTACGGTCCTCTATTGCGCGGTCGTTGTTTTCATCATCGGGGCAGCCAGTCTGCTGGTAAACGGCGGCGCGTTCGGGTTCGAAGGCGCCCTCTCCTCTGTTGCTGGATGCGTGTATTTTGCGGATACGGCGCTGCCGCCGATGTCCAATCTTGCGTACTGTGCGATCCAGTATGGCTTTCTGTTTTTGGGCGCGTTATATTTCGCCGGGTTTATCCTGATCGTCGCTGCGCTGACGCGGCGGACAGCGCTCAGTCTGTTCCTCTGCGGCGGAAGCTATCTGCTGTTTTTCGCGTATTCCGCTGTCGGGCCTCAGCTGCCGGAGCTCCTTCGCGTGCCGATCGACGCGCTCTATCGGTTCGGCTTCGGTGGGTATCTGCTGCAGGAGAGCTATTCGTGGGTCTTTCCATATTTGTGGTCGGACGTATGGAAACCGGTCCTGCTGGGGATTGGCATGATCCTTCTGGAGTTTTTCCTCTTTTGGAGGATATGGAGGAGGAAAGCAAAGGCATGAAGGCTGATTTGATCCGCTGTTTCCGGAATCCGCTCTACTGGCTCGTTCTAAGCGCCGGACTATCTGTTCGGGGCATTCTCGCCTTCTTTGATTCCCGATTCCGCAGCGATGCGTTCTGGTCCTTATCCGCAGAATTCTGGAATAAGATAGGCTCCGTAACACTCGGTTTTCTGGTTCTGCTCGTTTTGATCCGTCTGTTTTCCGAGGATCGTGAAACAGGAGTCTTTCCTGTCATCAACAGCACCGCCTATGGTCGAAGCACGCTGTTCCGGAACCGGTTGATTGCCGGGAGCATTGCCGCTTCGGCTGGTGCTGTGCTGTTAGCAGCCGGAAATCATGCGCTGTCAATTCTCATTTCCGGCAGGCTTCCCCAACCGGATGGTTGGAATCACGCATGGTTCCGCAGCACGGCAATCGTTCTCATCGGAACAATTGGATTTTTCCTCTTTGCAGCATTTGTATGTGACAGTCTGAAGAATCAGCCGGCGGCCATGTGCATCTGCGGAGCTCCGTTTGCGTTCAGCTATTTCATCAATGCTGCTGTGCTGAAAAAATTTGAATTCTTCTGGTTTGTCCGGTATGGATTTTTTGCAGAATGGATGCGTGGACGGAGAATCGGTGTGACCCCGGGAGTCTGGGGTGTCTGGTACGCGCTGTTATTGGGTGGGTTACTATTGGCCGCCATCCATCAAAGAAAGGAGCGCAAGGAATTATGAAGCTTTCCTTCGAACATATAAGCAAGCTCTACGGCAATACGGCCGCGCTGCAGCAGATCGACCTGACACTGGGGCCGGGCGTCTATGGCTTGCTCGGTCCAAACGGAGCCGGGAAGACGACGCTGATGCGGATTATGACGAATCTGCTCGCCCCATCGACCGGACGTGTCTTGCTGGATGGGCAGGACATTGCGGTCATGGGTGCCGCGTTCCGGAAAAAGCTCGGCTATCTGCCGCAGGATTTCGGCATTTATCCGAATTTCACAGCGGAGCAGTTTCTGCTCTATATTGCCAGATTGAAGGGCTTGTCAAAGTTTGAGGCCAAGCGGCAGACGGATGATCTTCTGCATATGGTCGGTCTGGAGGACAAAAAGCAGAAAAAGCTGAAAGGTTTCTCCGGCGGACAGCGGCAGCGTGTGGGAATCGCACAGGCACTGCTTGGAGACCCCGAAATTCTGGTGCTGGACGAGCCGACAGCTGGACTTGACCCGGAAGAACGGATCCGGTTCCGCGGTATCATCAGTGATCTTTCCCAGCAAAAGCTCGTTTTGCTGTCGACGCATATTGTATCGGATCTCGAAGCGGTCGCAAACGAAATCATTCTGCTCCGGAAAGGTGTTGTCCTCGGAATGCAAAAGCCTGCTTCGCTGCTGGAGCAGCTGAACGAGCAAGTCTGGCTCGTTACAGTTCCTGCTGCGGACGAAGCGGCACTCACAAAGCAATATACCTGCAGCAATGTCATGCACACAGACGGAAAAAGTGTGATCCGTCTGCTCAGCAAAAGCGCCCCTCGACCCGACGCAGTACCAACAGCACCCAATATGGAGGATATGTATCTATATTATTTCGGTAGATGATCGTCCGGATGATCCTGGCTGGATCTCGGGTGCAGTAAAGTGCAGACTGTTTAGAAGGCAGCTTGCAAGTTTTTAGACCTGCAAGCTGCTTTTCTCCGTAAACTCAGAGCCGATTTTGCTGCCGCAAAACCTATGGGAACAAAATTTGAGCGGTTGTTCGCAGCACCTCTCAGCAACTCATTTCGCGCATTTTCTGGTACGAAACCATTCAGTACAGAAAAATTACTGGCTCATATTCGTGCCGTTCTCCACAACCATCGACAGAGAGGAAAAATAAGAATACAGCCAGTGGAAACTGTCAGCTTCAGAATTTGTTGATTGGCTATGAAAAAAGGCGGATCTATGTCGGAAAAAACGAAATCGGCCTGACATTGGCGGAGTGAACCGCTCCCTGTCAATTAGACAAACGAAAAAACAAAAAGTTTTCTCCAGGACCTCATCTCAGAGATCCTGGTTTTCATTTATGCAGCATCCAGCAAGCTGCGGTAATTCATTGGTGCGCCGTTACTTCCTGCTCAGACCGCTGATATGCCGGACGTTTTCTGCAGATGACAGCAAGCAGGCCGACAATATGTACCAAACGATAGAACCGATTCAGGTTCAGAATGTCACAAGTCTCGGTTATTGCATACCCCTCTTCGTGCATTTTCCGAACACAAATGTAGAGATATTCTTGTCTGACTCCGCTCAGCGCCACCTCATTTCGAGTTCCTCGAGTTTTTTAGCACTGCATTCTCCGTTTCCAATCTTCTGTTGCGGGCTTCCAGTATCCGGTTCTCGGCGCGCAGCTGCTCCGCTTCTGTCATCTCAGATTCGGCCTTACGCTTACCACGCTTGTCCACCAGACCTTCTATGCCCTTCTCATTGTACTTTCTCACCCAGGAATAGATTTGCTGGTAGCTGACGCCGAATCGCTCAACAGCAGCAGCGTAGTCATTTCCATGCTCGATGCAGTAGCTGATAATTTCAATCCGTTCTTCGTATGTCGTAGTCCGTACTTTTTACAGATCGCTGCGTGGCTTCCTTCTCCACTGAATGGATGATCTCTTCTGGTGTCCGTTTTGACATAATAATGCTCCCCTTAGTGTAGTCTCGAGTTTTTGTTATTTCGAGTGTCTACTCTATGGGGAGTATATCACCGAACGGCGGCCTGTCTTCTTATTCTTTTTTAAGCCTTGGTGTTCGAACCACACCAGACCATAAATTCGGCAGGGTGCATCTTAAAAATGTCGCCTCTCGCGGAGCAAAACTGGAATTTTGAAAAATCGAGTTTTTGCAACCTTGTCGTTCTGAAAGTAGCGCATTATATGTGAAAACGCCACACTTTCGTGCGGCGTTTTCGGCGTTGCATCTTTCATCAACACATTTTGGTACGCCCGGTGCGATTCGAGCGCATGGCCTTTGGAGTCGGAGCGGTGCTGTATGAGATATTTATCCTGCATTCCCCGCTAAAACAGCGCAAATATTAGACATTTTTCACTATTTTTATACGTTTTCTATGCCTGTTGCAACCACCTGTATTCACCGGCAGTAGCCTGACAGTAGCCGCAGTAGCTTCGACTATTTTTCGACCGGCGGCAGAAAGCCCTCGATCTGCTGGCGGTATTCGGCCTGCTCCTCGCGGAAGAACCGCTCCAGCAGGCTGTAATCCTGTTTTGTCTGCGCAGTATTCAGCGCATGATAATACTCGGCCTTGCGGCTGTCATTTACCACAAAGGGAGCAATGTCGTTTTTCAAGCATTCCTTGAACAGAATCAGCCGTCCGGTTCGTCCATTGCCGTCCTGGAACGGATGAATGGCCTCATAATCCGCATGGAACTTTGCCAGTCCATGCAGGTCCTGCTGATCTTTCGCATTGTATTCGTCCAGCAGTGCCGTCATGCGCGCGTGAACATCTTCCGACGTCAGGGTGCCGGATAGCTGCTTTTGTTATATCCAATCTGCTGCTGTTGTGCAAGGTGCCCGCGGTTGAAAAGAGGTTTCAATGTTTAATACGGCAATCCTGCTCAGTATGCTTCTTTATAGCGGGCACATAAATTGTTATCAGACTTGCTCGTCGTGCGAACAATGCGCAAAAGTAAAGGGCGCTCCTGCTGGAGCACCCTTGGACTTGTGAGAAATTATGCAGTTGGCAAAACTGTGGCAAAACCGGTGAATTTATCACGGTTTGCGGTGATGAAATCTGTATCTGCGCCGGTCAGGTCAAGTGTGCCGAACGAAGCGCGGTTGACGCTGGCCTTGTACGTGGGACTGTAGCTTTTCAGCGTTGGTGTGCCATTGATTTGGAGGGTCAGGTTTCCGGTGATGGAGCCGCCGCTTTGTTCGCCGAGGAACTGATTCAGCTTGACGCCGTCTGCAACATGGAACGTTATATTGCCGTCCAGTGTCGCGCTCATGTACGCGCCCGCAAGCTCGACCTCCGCGCTGCCGCCTACGGAAACGTCCACGTCAGCCTTATGCGTCGTGCTGCCTCTGCCGCTGGCGATAACAGCAAAATTACCGGCCTGCACGCTGATGTGCTGCGTGCCCGCTGCGGTGCTTTCTGCGGTACTGCCTGCATACAGGTTGTAACCTGTCCAGCTCCACGCGGTCGCCACATCGTTCGCGACCGTGAGATCATGCCCGTTCGCGTACAGATTTCCGAGCGCATAGGTGATGTTCGACAGGGTAAGATCGGCGTTCATCGTCATCGGAGAGCCGCTCAGCCTGTATTTGGTCTCACCGTCCGCCGAACGGATGGTGCACGCGACATCCGGGAGCTTGTCCTCCTCGGTCAGCTGCACATCATCATTGAGCACGATCGTGCCGCCTTTCTTGACGGCGGCAGATGCCGCAGACCAGCTCTGATAATTCGTCCCGTCCACCACGAAGGCGTTTTCCTTGACGCCCTTGGCGAACGTCAGATCCTTGCGAACGATACCGGACCATTTGCCGTCCTTTTTCGCCGCCGCGCGGATGTACAGCTTGCCGCCTGCGATATTGTCGATGGAAACCTCGAACGGGCCGGTGTACTTGGTGCCGGTTTTGGTCGGGTCGGAAACGGTGGAACCGGTCAGGATGTTGCTGTTGTCTACCGTGTAGTAGATTTCAGCGCCGTCCGTCGAACAGTTAAGCGTTACCGTTACCTTATCCGCATTCGCGTAGGTGGTTTTCTCCGGCGAGACGGTGAGCGTCGGCTTGGAAGCCGTCAGCGCCTGATTCAGTGCCGCCTGCACGGCTGAGAGGACAGCTCGGCTCTCTTGATCGTGCCCCTCGATCGGCTCAACGCCTTCGGTGGTCTGCGCGAGATAAATGCGGCTGAACAGCTCGGGGAGAAAGTCTGCGTACGTTTCGCTGTGTTCCTTATCGAGCGTCAGGGAGGTGATATAATACTTATCATCGTAGTTGGGACTTTGTGTTACAGCGGTTGCAGTAATGCCGTCAACAGTTGCGGAAATACCGCTGTACTGCGCGGTATAGGCCGCGTTGCTGAGCGGATTTGCAAACACATAGAACTGCCGAACCACATCCGAGCGGTTTCCATCCTTGTCAAAGGCGGCGGCGCGGACTTCGATGACCTGGCCACTCGGATGGTTTGTTGGGTCAGCGGACAGGCGGACACCGATATCACCAGACCAGCCAATTTCCTCAGCTTCGGTGCTGGCGGCAGTCGGGTCGGTACCGTCGAGTGTGTAGCGAATCGAGGTATCCTCGTCGGCGGACATGGCAACGTCGATATACTTATAGCTTGCGTTCGGAACGCAGGTCTGCGCCGTCAGGGTCGGGGCGAGCACGGTGGATTCGCTTTTGCTGACCGGCGCGGAGCGCAGTGCCGCGATTGCCGCATAGCGAACGGCATTTGCCCAGACGGTAGCACCGGAAACAGCGTCGATTTCTTCCGTGGTGTGCTCTGGATCGCCGGGAACGATGTGCATATCCAGCAGATCGTAGAGCGTTTTGCCGCGCAGGATAGCGGGCATACCGTAGTCGCTATTCATTATGCCGTGGCCGTGCCAGAACGAATAGTCGGAATCATCGTCAATGCTGCCCTCGGTGCCGTTGTCCTGCACACGGGTGATCTTGCCGTTGGTAGTTGTTACGCGGACACTGACCTGATACGGGCCGCCGGACACACCCTCGTCCGTCACTGTGCCGATGTAGGTGCGCGTGCCGGAGGTCAGACTGGGAATCGCGACAAACTGCACAGTCTTTTCGGTGACACCGGAAGCCTTGCCGTCCTTGACGGCGATGGCCTTGACGGTAACGGAGCTGTCTGCGTTGCTGTTCGGCCGGATGGTCAGCGTTGTGCCTTCAAGGGTTTTTGCAGTGTTCCCGTCTACGCTCGGGGTGCTGCCGTCGGTGGTATACCGGACGATACAGCCATCCCCGGCCGAAACGTTAAGTTCCGCCGGGGATGTTGCTGCATACAGCAGCTGCGTCCGAGCGTCTGCTGCTTTCAGGGCTGGCGCAGAGGGCGACTGCTCGCTTTCCTAGTTCGAGAGAGCGTTCTTGACGGCCTTTTTGATGGCGTTGGAGGATACGGTAGCGCCGGAAACAGCATTAATACCATCAATTTCGCTTGCAGTCTTACCTACGAACTTGGTAAACATTGCGGTAGCATCAGTCCAGTAAGTGCTATTGTAGCCAGGTTGAGTGTCATTATCAACGACAGAAACTACCCTGCCGTCAGAATCAAAGGTAACAGTGACTTTCGCCTGATAAGAACCGGCAACATACTTGCCGTCAGTCATAGTTACGGTTGCTTCGCCGTTAGCCGTCTTATTAGTAGTAGACTTGCGCTCATTCTCCACGGCGGTAATATAACCCGGCACTTCCTGAATCAGTCCATCAGCAGCTGCCTTGGTGGCATCCTTATCGGCAAGCAGTGCTACGATCTCATCATAATGAGCCTTCAAAGTGGTTTCCGCCGGAGTGAGATTGTTAGAATCCTTTGCAGCAGCCAGCAGCACCTTAGCCTGATCGCGCAGGCTTTCCAGCTGCTCTTTCTGCTTCTCCGTCATCGGCTCGACCTTCTTGGGCAGGTTGTCGGCGGTGACGTTTACCTCGTAGGTGGTATCTCTGTAACCGAGTGCGTAAACCGTAATCGTCCACTTGCCGGTGCCGTCCGTGTCCTTGGGGAGCTTCGCGCGGAGCGAGTCGGTCAGACCGAGCTGAATGCCCATGATCCTGTGCATCCAGTTGTCAGCTGCAAATTTCGTACCGTAGGTGGCGAGCGGGGTGGTATTTTTTTCATCAGTGCCGTAATACTTCCAGACAACGGTCTGCATATGACCGCCGAGGTCGCCATAATTGTTATTCAGGTCAACACGCAGCATTTCGCCGAAGTTGCCGGAGTATTCCTTGGCTGCCGCAGTGATTGCCTTGTCTGCGGTTTTGAGTGCCTCGCCCTTGATGCCGGAGCCTTCGCCCGTCTGGCGTGCACCGAAGGTATAGCCGTTGGAACCCAAGGTGACTTCCTTAAGGCCGTTGGTGTCCTTGTCTACTGCGGCAACTGCCGTGTAGGCGTTCAGATTGAATTCGCTGTAACCGCCCTGAAGCGTTTCGCCGTTCTTGGTAACGGTGTACTGCTTGCAGAAGTCTGCAAAATCAGAGGAACTTACCTTAACCGGAACGTACTTGATGCCGGTAATATTGTAGGAGGTAATGCCAATCTCTTTCTTGTTGTAGGTCTTGCCGTCTGCATCGACAAAGTTGTCGCCATCCGTCCACGCAACCGGGTAATAATCCTTGTCATCGGTGTGGATAACAACGCTCTGCTGGAAGCTGCCGCGATGCAGACCGTGGTTGGTCGTTGCGCGGGAAACCGCATCGAACGCGCCCTTATCGTATTCGTTGTGGCCGTCACGTGCATCGGACCCAGCATCCCACTCGCTGCCCTTGTTCAGGTAAACGCCCTCGCTCTGCCAGTATTCGTCATACGGAACAGCGGCGTAAGCGTAAGTATAGGTCGGCGTGTAGCTGAACGTAAGGTCGGGGTAGCCGGCTGCGGAAACGGTAAGCGTTTTCTCCTTGCCGTCCGCGAACAGCGCTTCGTTGTTCGACTTGGCATCCTCGTCAATCGCGCCGTCCTTCTTGATAATCGTCACCGCGTCCTTGTCGGTTGCGGCGTATTTCTTGTCGCCAACCTTGACCGAGGTGATATTTTTCAGAAAGTTCGTAAAGTCAGCATCTTCCGCGCTGTCTGCCTTTTTCAGGGCAACAGAGCTTGCGTCATACTTCGCAGCGGCCTTGCTCGTGGAAACGGTGAAGCTTGCCGTTACGTCTGCATACTTGCCCTTCGCGTCGGAAACCGTTACCGTGTAGGAACCCGGCAGAGCGGAACCGAATTTGATTTTGCCGTCCGCATAGCTCATGCCATCGGGAACCTTGACGTTCTGTGCGAAATCCTCGGGGAAACCGGAGAGGGTAAGCGTAGTTTCCTTTGCGTCTGCATCGAACTTTGCAACTTCGGCCTTTGCGTCCTTTGCGATGTGCGGAACATACAGCTTTTCCGCCAGCTTGAGCTTGATTACGCCGTCGTCGGTGTAGTAGGTGACTGCGCTGATGGTCTTGCCTACGAGGGCGGAGTCAGACTCGAAGCCAAGCTCGGTTGCGCGCCAGATTTCGGTTACGTGGTGCAGGCCGTAGGTATTGCCGTCCGTGTCGGTCAGGACAACGGCGTAAACCTTCTGGCCCTTCGTGATTTTGTCGCTTTCGACCTTCATTTCGTAGTCGGCGTGATGGCCGGAGGTCTTGAATTTGGCAATGGTTGCGGTATCCTCGGACGCCGCGCCGGTCGCCTTGCCGAACGACCACTTGCCGTCGGTCAGAGTCGCTTCCTTGTAGTAAGACGGGGTGGAGCTCAGAGCGTAGTAGGAGTAGCTTGCGCTTTCAAACAGCGCCTCCTTGCCGGTATAGGTGGAGGTTTCATCTTTGCCTTTTTTGTTTACCGTGATGCTTACGGAGTCGCTGTCTGTTACCTTCTTGAGGCCGGAAAGGTCGCTCGTCTTTACGCGAACCGGATAGGTAACGCCGGTAATATCCGAGCCGTCGGGATTGACATGATACGAACCGCCTGCCAGAGTACCGATGCGGGTCTTATTCTTGGTCGCCGACGAAACCGCGTCAACGGCTGCGGCGTTCTCGTTGAGCTCGGCCTTATAGAACTCGCCATACGGGATATTCATCAGCACATAGCTGTAATCGCTGCGGGACGAGCTGCTGCCGCCGCCGGAGGACGAGCCGCCGCTCGAAGAAGCTGTGCCGACGGTTTCGGTCTTGCCGGAGTCTACGGCCTTGTCGCCGGCCTTGACGCCGGAAACGCCGCTGCCGGCTGTTACCTTGGTACCCTTGCTAGTGACGGTAACATTGTTCGCGTTGGCCTGTACGTTCGTTACCTTGCCGTCGCCCGTTACCTTGGAGCCTGCCGCAGATACGGTGACAGTGCCGACGGATGCGTTCTTTTCGACGGTCAGGGTAGCCTTATCGGTAACAGCAACATTGCTTACCGAGCCGGACAGGGACAGATCGGACTTCGCGGTCACAGTGCCGACGCTGCCGCCCGATACCGAGATCGCCGCCGCGCCGTTCGGGCTGCTGACCAGCACGCCCTTGCCGGCCTTGCTGTCCTTGATGCTGACCGCGTCCGCACCGCCGCGGATGACGATGCGGCCGGTAACTTTGACGTTATCCAGCGACACCTTGTCCGCGCTGTCCGCGATGATGAGGTCGCCGTTGATGGTCATGCCGGAGAGCGACGCGCCACTCTCGCGGACGATCATGTTGCCCTCGACTGTCTTGCCGGAGACGCCCTCTGCGCCGACATAGGATGCCGCCATGCCGGTGATGACCTTGGCGAATTCCGCGCGAGTGATGTTGTTCTTCAGGTTCAGCATTCCGTTCGCGCCGTTGACATATCCGCCTGCGACCAGCGCCGCAACGCTCTCGGACGCCCACGAGGATACCGTGCCGCCGTCAACAAAGTCCTTCAGCGTAGCGCTGCCGCCGCCCTCGAGCGCAAAGGCGCGCGCCAGAACGGTAAACGCCTCCTCGCGGGTGATCGGTGCATCCGGGTTCAGCAGGCCATTCGCGCCCTGGAACGCGCCCATCTTGACTGCCTTGCCCATATCGCTGTAATACCATGCGCTCGGCAGTACATCTCTGTAGTCGTCCAAAGACGCCGTCTTAGCCGCGCCGAAGGCACGGGAGACGATCGCCGCCATCTGTGCGCGGGTCAGCAGTCCCTTCGCGTCGATCATACCGTTCGAGCCGTTCAGCAGGCCATCGTCGATCGCCTGCTCGAGCGACTTCGCGGACCAGTCGTTCGGGAAATCCTTGTACTGGCTCAGGTCGGCAGCAAAGGCATTGCTCGGCAGGAGCATCGCGCCTGCCAGCACCATTGCAATGGTGTTTTTACACTTCACTTTTCGATTCCTCCTTTTGTTAGACAAAGCTAACCATCACGTCGAAAAATAACATTTTTCCTCGCGCGTTTTTGCAACCCGAGAAAAAACGCTATGGTTAGCTTTTGCTAACATTATAAACTGACCTTAGTCTATACCAGCGCTTTTTATTTGTCAACCGCACTTTTTCGCGAGATGAACCACGGTTTATCAAGATTTCGCAGCTTGACAAGTCTTTTTTGCCGTGATATGCTATTTTATAGTAAGCAAACGCTAACTTTCGGAGGATATTTGTTGATGAAGAAAAAAATCAAGGCGCTGCTGCTGCTCGGGCTTGTTTTTCTGGGCGGCTGCGGACAGGCTTCCGCCCCCTCGGTCTCGTCCGCTGGCACAGACTCCCAGTCGATCGACCTGTTCGCGATGGACACGGCCATGACGCTGACCGCCTACGGAGACCATGCCGGAGAGGCGCTGGAGGCGGCGAAGAGCGAGATCGAACGTCTGGACGCGCTGTTCTCGATCAGCAGTGAGAGCGGCGACATTTACGCGCTCAACCACGACCACACCGTCGCGCTGCACGAGGACACCCGCGCGCTGCTTTCCCGTGCGCTCGAGGTCTCGGCCTCGACTGGCGGCATTTTCGACTGCACCATCGAGCCGGTCATGCAGGCGTGGGGCTTCACGACGCAGCAGTACCGCGTGCCCGACCCAGCGGAGCTGTCCACCCTGCTCGCGCACGTCGATTACACGCAGGTGCAACTCGACGGCAGCACTGCGGCCATTCCGGATGATGTGCAGGTCGACCTTGGCGGTATCGCAAAGGGCTACACATCCGACCGGATGATGCAGATATTCAGCGAAAACGGCGTCATGAGCGGCATCATCTCGCTCGGCGGCAACGTGCAGGCGCTCGGCCTCAAGTCAGACGGCAGCCGCTGGCGCGTCGCGGTGCAAGACCCAGAGAACAGCGAGGAAAACTTCGCCGTCATTGAGATCGAGGACGAGGCCGTCATCACCTCGGGCGGCTATCAGCGTTATTTTGAGGAGGACGGCGCGACCTATCACCACATCATCGATCCACGCACCGGCTATCCGGCCGACAGCGGCATCATCTCCTCGACCATCATCAGCCATGACGGCACGCTCGCGGACGGTCTCTCAACCTCGCTGTTCATCATGGGTGTGGATGATGCGCTTGATTACTGGCGGGCTCATAAGGAGGAATTCGATGCGATTTTGATGGATAAGGATGGTACGGTGTACGTCACCGAGGGCATCGCAGACCGCTGCTCGCTGCTTGAGGACCGCAAAATGCAGGTTGTTCACTAAATCGCAATTATAATATTAGCCAAGGCTTGTCTCATGTACCGGGATAAGCCTTTCGCTATTATTATTATTATTATTATATATCATGTTATTCCTGTGAAATTATAATTTGATTACGCTCTCAACAATGGAATAAAGGCAGTTCAGATGAAATTTCTAAATTTCAGTTTTGAACGAAAATTCTATGTTCAGGAGTGAAAATTATGACAAACAAACAGGAAAAGATGATATGCAATAGCTTTGGTATCGCAAAGCTGAAAGCGTTTCAGAAGAATGTAATTACAGACTTACTCAATGGTAAAGATGTACTTGGCTTAGCTCGAACCTCAGAAGGCAAGTCGATCTGCTTTCTCTCGATGATTGCTATGTACCCAAACGATCTGCTGATTGGCATTCTCCCGACGGTTGCATTGATGCGGGACTTAGTGCAGCGCTGCGAGGACAGCGAAATCCGAGCGGGCTGCCTGTACAGCGGCAATGCGGAGAATACCAATATTATTGAAAGATTGAAGCATGGTAAACTCCAGGCGTTCTTTGTTGCACCGGAACGTTTGAATGATCCGCATCTGTGGAAGGCAATTCAGAAGAACAAGGTGCACACGGTCGTTGTGGATGAGGTGCATTGTCTGACGGAATGGGGCAGCGAATTCCGTCCAATGTATCGCAATATTGGTAAATTTATTAAGGATTTACCCTCATCCCCTGTTGTTGCTGCGTTCAGTGCAACCGTTATGCAGGAGGATATTCCATATATCACGAAAAGTCTGCGTATGAAAAATCCGACGGTACATATCGGCAAGCTCAAGCGTTCTAACCTTTCTCTGAGGAAAGTGTTCGTGAAAACGGAGGCAATTCGTTATGAGAAAGCCAAAAAAGCGATTCTAAAATATGCTAACAAGGGCAAAATCGTTATCTACTGCACCCGTGTCTGTGATGTGGAAGAGATGCGCGATTACTTAATTGAAGATTGTGATATCGAGGCTGACGAGATTGCCATCTGCCACAGCAAATTATCCAACCGAGCGAAGCAGGAGCAGCGCTTTCGTTCCGGCAAGGCGCACATCATGATTGCAACTTCTGCGTTCGGTATGGGCGTGAATATCCCGGATATTCGTTTGATTATCGTCTCTCAGCTTCCGTTCAGCGCAGCGTCGTTCTACCAGATGGCAGGCAGAGCCGGGCGCGACAGAAAACGTGCAAAGGCGCTGCTGCTCTGGAATGACGCTGATTTTCAGATGAACCTTGACATCATCTCCAATACGGATGAGCGCGCGATTGATGCCGTAAATGAGCTGTATGCAATCTGCGAGTCGTCGGACGATTTGCACGATGCAGTCATCGAGTGCTTTGCGAAGGAGGGTGAATAATCATGGTCTCTCGCTATGGCATCCACACGATCGAATTATTTCACAGAGTGTCTAAGAAGGACTTCAACAAGGTGTTTCATAGTCTGAAAAGTTTGAATTCCGGCAATTTTTATCCGGACACGACATATCATTCAGACAAGGGCATGACGAAGCATATCTGCACCTCTTACTGCGGTCAGGGCGTGGTGCTTTATCTGTACCAGCAGGTACGCCGCAAGAATAAAACAACGAAAAATTTCGCATCTTTTATTCATTTTCGGCTCAATCCTCATACTTTACTGCACGGAGAGTATGTGCCCAAGAAGGTATTCCAAGCGAAAGAGAATCAGCTGAAATCGCTTGATAAGGAAATGACCAAGCTGCTGCATAAAATCGGTCTGAACTGCGATTTTGAGCAGCTGACGCTTTCACGCATTGACTGCTGTCTGGACTACTTTCCCGATTCGCAGGACTGGGTTGACGAGGCGCTGCGCGTCGTTCGCCGCAGTCCATATATGAAGAAATACGAGCTGTGTACATTCGATAAAACTTTCTCCAATCATAAGAAAAAGAATGCACATTCGTGGCGGATTTGCTGCAAAACGACCGCATTGACGGTCTATGACAAGACATTTCAGCTGATGGAGGAGGAGTTGCTCGAGAACTACGATGCACCAATGCTGCGATTCGAGGTCTCCCGCTCGGGCGCGAAGTTCAAGCGCGGACTGTCTGAGCAGGTTAAGGGCATCAACAAGAAAATCCTGAAAACTGTCATGGACGAGTCCGAGGACACCATCCGTTCTTATATGGAAATGCTGCACGCAGACCTGCCGTTTGTGCGGTATTCGGACTGCATGGCAAAGGTTGAGACCGTGAAACATGCTTCAACTCGCAAAAATATGCGTCTGCTTGTCAAAAAGCTGTCCGACTGCAAATGTTATGCACAGGCTGTGTATAACAGTAAACTCACCGAAAATCAGCTGCGCACTGTGCGCAAGCAGTTCAAGGAGCTTGGCATTCAGCCGATTACATTGAAGGATAAATCAGAGATTGAAGAATTGAAATTTGTTCTGTAAATTGCGAAACCCATGCCTTTTCAATGGAATTGGCATGGGTTTTGATTATCTTTTTTGAAACGAAATCACTAACATAAATATAAGATGGCATGAATTGCGGTGAACTGTGATCTGTGCTGTCAAATCTTATATGTAAAAGGATGATTTTTATGAAGTATCTGGATTATCGCGGAATGAAAGAGTTTTATACCATCGACGAGGTCTGCCGACAGTTTGAAATCAGCAAGCAGGAGCTCAAACACTGCGCGGACAAGTACAGCATTCAGCCGCAGGAGGATCAGTACGGCAACTGGGGATTCCGCAAGGTTCTGGTGCGAGAGCTGCACAATTTTATCTACAAGGAGCAGTATAATCAGCCTCGCACTTTGCCGCAGTCCGATTCGAGGAAGGACCCGTGGGCATGAAAAATGACGAAATTCTGACCGTCAAGGAAACGGCTGCCCTGCTCAAAACAACGCGCCAGCAGGTCCGCAAGATGATCGCCAACGAAGAACTCCCAGCCGTAAAGGTCGGCCGGGAGTGGAGAGTGCTCAAAGCGGGGATTATGGAGTTTTTTGAGCAGAATATCTGAGTTGCTATCTTAATGAATATGAAACGATGGAATGCCAGTTAGCATACCTGATACAGACGCTTGAACGTGATAATGGCTTGTTCTCGAGAGTAATTGCCTTTAGGAGTAAAGACACCACTTGAGGTACCGTTCATAACACGTGCATTTCCGGTCTGGCATGCAGTGATGAACTGCACGCCTTCTTTTGCCCAATTCGATACATGTGACATATCGTTAAAGGTGATACTGGTGCTGTTGGGCACGATTAGTCCAAGTACCTTAGCTGTTTTCATCAGCATAGTAGCAGCCTGTTCTCGGGTGATTCGATTATTAGGACCGAATTTACCGTTTCCATAACCATTGACAATACCTAGTGCATTGATAACAGCAACATCGGCATCATCACAATCGGAAAATGCGTTATAATTTACGGATACATTCTGTTCCTGTGTTAGAGCCAAAATATTTTTTCCGGTTTTTTGTTCCAGCATATTTACGGCCAGATGACAGAATTCCTGTCGTGTGATGGACTGTTGATATTTATCTGCCAAGTTATCAGGAACAAGCTGTAAATTGAGGGCTTCGTTTACTTCGGCCTGTGCCCAGGTGGAAGGCTTGCCGTAAATGCGTTCAGGCAGCTTAATATTTTCTACATTATCTATCAGTTCATCGCCGTCCCATCTGAGTACGGTGCCATCGCTTTTCAAGGCGCTGCAGCATAAATATTCAGCTGATATGGAAACTACATGATCAGCGATTTTACGAGGCAGATTGCCTCCTTCTACTTCGTGTCCGTTGACGGCACCCCATCTGTAAACATCGCCGTTGTTCGTTAACGCTAGAGCAAAATCTTTACCGGCACAGACAGATTTCACATTTGACATGATCTGAACAGGAGTGACGGAGCTGTTGTAAGTTCCGTTGCCTAACTGACCAAGGTTATTATCACCCCAGCTCCATAAGTTGTAGTCATCCTTGACTGCAACAAAGAAGGTGTCGCCGCCAGAGGCTGCAATAACATGATCCATTACCTTGGTCGGTGTACTGCCATAGCAAACGCCATCGGGAGCTTCGCCATAATTTTTGTTTCCATTTCCCCATATCCATAATGAACCATCGGTTTTAATTGCCATAGAACTAATGGAACACGCGACGGCATCTTGAACATCGGTCATTAAAAGCGTTGGTGTTTGGGTATTGTATAGATTTGAGAGCTGGTTGCTGCTGTTATCTCTCCAACCCCAAAGGGTATTATCTGTTTTCACTGCCAGCATATGTACTGTACCACAGCTGACAGATACGATATCTGATAGGATTTTCTGGGGATATGCAGTAGAATCGCTGCGTCCAAGCTGATAATATTCATTATTGCCCCAGGTTAAAAGTGAACCATCCTTAAGAATAACAGCATAAGCCGCCATATAACTTGGTTCATCAGTCGTTGCGATTGACATAGCTCCCGAGATATCATCTACAGTATCAAACGGAGAAATGTAGTTTGGAATCCGAACGGTGTCATCCTGATTGATATACATCAGGCATCCAGCCATCGTGCGAGTCTGTCGGTTGGCAAAAGCACAATCTGCTGCCTGCGCAGTGGCCAACATACTGCATGCAGCTAATGTTCCGCATAAAAGTCGTTTCATTTTATGAAGCCTCCTAAGATGACAGTTATTCATATCGGGCGATAATCTGTTCGGGCGTTAATGCCTCGGACAGATCTCTTGTATCAACCAGCGTTGCGACATTAGAAAAAGTACGTTCCCACCAGAACATGTCCGTAGTCAATGTGCTGCCATCAATGGTGCATGTCAGATGTTTTCCGTTCAAAGATTGCTCACCTGGATCGTCGTAAGAGTAATTGGGAAAATCTGTTCGCGCAATACCGGTTACCTGGATTGCAGCTCCATAATCATCGGCCCAACTGGTTTGAAAATTGCTGTCATCACAATTCACACCAGTAGAAAATACAAAGTATTTGTTATATTCAGTACGTAAAATATCGACGTTGGTAATTTGACCATCCGTAATGGTGACGGAAAAGAGTCCAGGATGTTCATCAGCGTCTGAATAGGCATTTAGCCGTTCGGCGGAATACAAACGCCATTCGTTTTTACCTTCCGGCATTGTCGTATTATCATCGAAGCACATTCCGTAATAAGACCAACCAACGTAGTCACGATACATCATTTCTTCATCTGTGGATTCTCCATCAAACGTATCAGGAACATATTGCAGAATATATAAGGTATTGGTGGCTTGGGTATCTAATCCATCTGCGGGACCAACAGCGTCAGCATAGCGGTAAAATGCCATCGGTACATCTTGAGGTATATAGGTATAATCTTTATATTCAGATGGTATATCATTAGTATTCAGATAGTATTCTTCTAATTTGAATTTATCTGCGGATGCGTCTACTGGAAATTCCAGTGGATTGTTAATCAGATTGATTTCAGACATCATTTCCGCAACGCGAGGTTTGCCTGCCGGTTTTGAGGTATAGTTGTCAAGTGTGCAGTCTTCCATGATCCAACCGCCCTGCGAATAGAGTTTATACACTGCACTGCCGCTGCCAGTATACTTGTGGATGCCATTAGAAGCGGTAAAATCAAACCAAACGCTATCGTAGCCTGTATCTTCCTTGGTATTACGTTTTTCGATTGTTAATGTGTTGATTTCATATGGTAAACACTGATTGGTGTCATCGGCACTTTTGTAACTTTGGAGCCATTGAGTAGAAATATCGTACTTGTCGGAGAGTAAATCTTCCATAATTGTATTTTCGTCAGGCGGTTTTGGGCTTCCGCAGGCTGACAGAGATAAGATGATTGTACCAAGCATGATGCCGCAAAGAACCTTCTTCATAAATGTCCCTCATTTCGTGATATTTGTGTGGCGCGATGCTATCTATAGACATTATTATACAATACCTATAGCCATTTGCGCAATACTAATTGTCAAGATAGTCTAATATCAAAGGGCAGGTGACGATGATGTATTGCGAAGTCAATGTAGGCGAGCGAATTCGATATTTCCGAAATTTACGCGGCTGGAGCCAGGAAACACTGGCCTTGCAGGCAGAGATCAACCCGGCTTTTCTCGGGCATCTGGAGCGCGGACTCAAAAGTCCGACGATAAAAACACTGGAAAAGATCGTGCGGGCGCTCGACATTTCACTGGCGGAGCTGTTCGCCGATCCGCAGCCGGTGGATAACGCGAAAGATGCCGTCATCGCACAGGTGTGTGACCAGATCCGTGACCTCCCACTTGAAAGCATCGAGCGTATCAATGTCATCGTACGGAATGTTCTGGCGATTGAGAAGTAATTTACAGGTATATTATAGCAAATGAGGTGGACAACGATTGTCCACCTTTGATTTTATATAAAAAGATAGAGGAGTCTGCATACCGCAGACTCCTCCGTGAAAAAGAGAGAGATGGATAGTGTCAAAAATTACTTAGCAGCCAGACGGCGAGCCTTAGCAGCCATGCGCTCACGAGTAACGTCGAGCAGTACGGCGCCGATGATAACCAGGCCGAGTACGAGGTTCTGTA
>OKSH01001355.1_pt1 | contig 22009 bp, 9 predicted proteins | sample 1601231 | NCBI WGS metagenome assembly OKSH01 (sample SAMEA3541596, study PRJEB24748) | human gut metagenome | biome: human gut; feature: human-associated habitat; material: faeces | place: China | collected 2012
GTGAGGCGGCCCTCGGCGAAGCCCGCAACAATGAGCGCAATCTGCTGGCTCTGGCCGGGGCGCGGGACGCCGAGGACTTTTTACGTCTGGCCGCCCTGCGCGACGAGCAGCGGGATCTGGCCCGCCGCCGTCAGGACCTGGAGGACGCCCTGCGTCTGGCCGCCGATACCCTGCCCTTGCCGGAATTTCTGGCCTCCTTCCGGGAAGAGGAACAGGAGAGCCAGGAAAAACGCAGCGCCGCCATTCAGGAAGAACTCAACGGCATCCAGGACGAGGAACAGGAGCTGGCCACCGCCGTGGCCGGTCTGAGCGCCAAGGTTACGGCCCTGGCCCGGACCGACGATCTGGCGGAACTGCGCCAGCAGGAAGCGCTGCTGCTGGAAAGCATGGAGCGTATGGCTCTGGCCTGGAGCCGTCGGACCCTGGCCCGCGAAATCCTGCTCAACGCCAAGCGCATTTTTGAGCGCGAGCGCCAGCCGGAGGTCATCCGCCAGGCCTCGGACATCTTCGCCCGCATCACGGGCCGCCGCTGGCGGGGCATCAGCGCCTCGCTGGAAAATTCGAGCCTGAGCATTTTGCCCGACCAGGGCGAACCGGTGCCGCCGGAATCCTTGAGCCGCGGCACGCAGGAACAGGCCTATCTGGCCCTGCGCCTGGCCTACATCAAAAACCACGCGGCCCATGCCGCGCCCCTGCCCGTGATCATGGACGAGGTGCTGGTCAACTTCGATCCGGAACGGGCCGAACGCACAGCGCGGGCCTTCGCGGAACTGGCCGACGGCAAGGAAGGCCCGGCTCATCAGCTGCTCTACTTCACCTGCCAGCCGCATATGGTGGATGTGCTGCGCGCCGCCGCGCCGGGCGCGGCCCTGTTTACCGTGGAAAACGGCGGCATCACGGCGGGATAAGCCGCAAGCCCAAGGATACATAAAAAACACGGGCCGGTTGCATACGCGACCGGCTCGCTTTTTATGCCTGCATGCGCTGACGCGCCGCCCTGTAGTGGGCCCTGCGTCGGACATTGCGGCGGTGCAGGATCTGCCGCGCCTGGGTAAGCAGGTAAACGCCGGACAAAATGCCCCCCGCGCCGAAGCATTCCTGCCAGTAAAAATCCTCATCCAGCACGATCACACCCGCCGCCACGCCCACCAGGGGCATGATGTTCAGAAAAACGGCGGCCAGGCTGGCCCCGACCATCTTGACGCCGAGGTTCCAGAAAACCATGGCGCAAACTCCGCCCATCCAGATGATATAGGCCATATAGGCCATTCCCGCCGGGGACAGCGGCGCGTAGTGCAGTTCATCCGTGATCAGGCCGTAGACCAGGGTGGTCAGCGCCCCGAACACTCCGGCCCAGGCCGTTGTGCCCAGTGCCGAAAGATGGTGCATGACCCGGAAGCCGATCAGCATATACGCGGCCCAGCCCAACTGGGCGAAGAAAAAAAGCAGGTCGCCGTAATTGAAGGAAATCCGCAGCAGGATCGCCAGCGAGCCCTTGCTGATGAGCACCAGGACGCCCAAAAGGGAAATGACAATGCCCAGCCACTGGATGGGCAAAAGCCGCTCACGCAGAAAAAGCACGGCCAACAGGGCCGTGACCGCCGGTGTGGTGGAGGCGATCAGGGTGGCATTGCCCACAGTGGAATACTGCAGGCCGGTGAACTGGGCCACATTGTTCACGGCCACGCCGCATACGCCCATGCAAAAGAGCGGAAAGAGCGCCGAGAGAGGGGGCAGCAAAGGCGTTCTGTGTCGCCAGCGCATGATCAGAAAAATGGTGGCGCTGATCAGCACGAAGCGCACCACGGTCAGGCTCACCGGTGTGATTTCCCGCACGGCCAGTTTGATGAAAAGCGGCTGGATGCCCCAAATGGCGGCGGTCAGGGCCAGAAGGCCGTAAAATTTCCCCACTGCTTGTCGCCGTCGGTTCATGCTCTGCTCTCGAGGTAAGAAGGATCGGCGCATTTTGCGTCAAATTCCACGCAAATGCCATCTGTGTTTGCAAGAATTTTTTGAAAATGAATTTCAATTCTATTGACAGAAATCCCGGCCTGTGCAAAAGTCAGCCATCCACACATGCAACGCGGAGAAAAAATATGGATTCTGCCTGCACAGCCGTGCAATCTCTGGATGTCAGCCACAGGTTCAGCCATGACAATCTTCACATCCGCTTTAATTCACGTTTTGATCCACCGCAAGCCAGTGTCTTGATAAATCTTCTGCAACGCTACTATCAATCATGCAAGCGTATTTTCATTGATGTCCGTGAGGTTGAACAGCCGAACCCTGTCGCAGCCGCCGCGCTCAAGGCCGCTTTTCTGCATGCCGATTACGAGCCGCAACAAATTGTTTTCAAGGGCAACAGCGGCTTTGCGCTGGCGATCAGCGGCAACAAGGTGCTGCTTGTACCGGAAAAGAAGCCTGAAGGGCACGTCTGCCGGGGTAACTGCGCGCACTGCCGTTGCGGACACAAGAAGGCGCGTTCCGAGTCCAAGACCGCGTAATATCCGCCCCGGAAAGAATTGGGGCTTTTCCCGGGCGGATTGTGGGAAATAATTATTGTTACATTTTATAAAATCGTGTTATTATTATAAACGCAACAACGCTGCCGGCTCCGGACAGCCAAGGGAAGCGCCGGAAGGCGGGCGGCATAAACCATAAGCCCTGAGGAGTGAGGCATGAGCAAGAAAAAGGAAACACTGGGAAGGTTCAAGAAACAGTGCATGGTGGTCCTGCTGGCCGCCGGCCTGTTCCTGGGCGCAACGGGGAGCGCCAAGGCCATTGATTTCAAGGCCCAAGGCGAATGGCTGGTGGGCTTCGGCGCCGGTGACGACTCGCTGATCAGCAAAATGAATGACAAAGGCGCCAGCAAACAGAAGGCTGACAGCGACGACAAGTTCGCCGCCGCACAGCGCGTCCGTCTGCAGATCGACGCGGTGGCTTCCGAAGCCCTGTCCGGCACAGTTTTCTTTGAGATCGGCGACCAGACCTGGGGCAAGGCTGACGAAGGCGGCGCACTGGGCGCGGACGGCAACGGCGTTATCAAGCTGAAGAACGCCTACATCGACTGGATGGTGCCCCAGACCGACCTGAAGTTCCGTATGGGCCTCCAGGCCGTGGCCCTGCCCAACGTGGCCGGCGGCTCCGCCGTCATGGACGGCGATGTGGCCGCCGTGGTGGCCAACTACAAGTTCAACGAGAACGTGGGGCTCACCGCCCTCTGGATGCGCCCGGTCAACGATAACTACTCGGGCTGGCTGGATGCCAATGACAATCGCCGGGAAGCAAATTACCTGGACAACATCGACCTCTTCGCCCTGAGCCTGCCGCTGACCTTCGACGGTTTTGAAATCACGCCCTGGGTCATGTACGGCATGATGGGCAAGAACGCTCTGGACGGCCTGGATGCCGACGACAATAGCAACCCCTGGTCCCGGCCCGGCAGAGCCGGGAGTAACCAGTGGGGCACAGCGGACGGCGCTCTGAGTTATACCCTTAACGGACTGTATCCGGGCTTCAATCACAATGGTCTGGGGAGCACCAGCAAGGCCTACGGTTCCATGTTCTGGGCCGGCCTGCCCATCGCCATCACGGCTCTGGATCCCTGGAACTTCGAGCTGGATCTGAATTACGGCTACGTGGAAGCCATGGGCCGCTTTGACGTGGAAAAACGCTTCGGCTCCGGCGACTGGAAGCGCGGCAGCACCGAGCGTCAGGGCTTTCTGGCCAAGGCCCTCGTTGAATACAAGATGGAATGGGGTGTTCCCGGCATCTTCGGCTGGTACGCATCGGGCGACGACGGCGACGTGAAAAACGGTTCCGAACGCATGCCTTCCATTGCGGCCGCGGGCAACTTCACCTCCTTCATGGGCGACGGCAACTTGGCCTGGGCCCCCAATGGGGCATGGTATGACCGCGATCTGAGCTACGCGGGCACCTGGGGCGTGGGTCTGCAGATCCGTGATATGAGCTTTGTGGAAGATCTCAAACACACTTTCCGCGTGGCCTACTGGGGCGGCACCAACAGTCCCTCCATGGTCAAGTACATGGACAGTTCCACGGCCTGGAGCTCCGGCTACGGCACCAACGACGGCCCGTATCTGACCACCAACGACGGCCTACTGGAATTCAACCTGGTCAACTCCTGGCAGATCTACGAAAACCTGGAAGCCAACCTGGAACTGGGCTACATCGTCAACATGATTGACGACGATACCTGGAAGAAAGGCTATATGCCAGATTCCTACGAGAAGCAGGACGCCTGGAAAGCTCAACTCGTCTTTGCCTATACCTTCTAGAGCAGTTCATGCCTTACATATTCCGGTAAACGGTTAACGCCCCTCTACGTGTGCGATTCCTTCCCGCGCACAAACATAAGGCCGTCCCACGGGGGGACGGCCTTATGCGTTGGAAGATATCTGCCGAGGTCACTGTTTACAACTGCCGCAAGACAATATCCGAAATGTTTTCGACCTGTTCAGGCGTCAGCTCGGCATACAGCGGCAAACAGAGCACACGACGGGCCAGATCCTCGGCTTGCGGGCAGCGGACGCGGGACACAGGAGGCAGATAGGATAGTTCTGTCAGCGCGGGGTAAAAATAACGCCGGGGATGGATATGTTTTGCCTCCAGCGCGGTTTTGACTCGCAACAACTGAGTTTCGTCTTCGAAAATTATCGGATAGTAAGCGTAATTGTAGGACAAGCCGGAGGCTAGACGGGGTCGCCGCAGGCGGCCCCGCGCCGCTGTTGACGTCAACAGCGCATCATAGCGCGTACAGATTTCCTCCCGCAGGCGGATGTTTTCCGCCAACAAGGGCAACAGGCAGAGCCCCATGGCAGCATGCAGTTCCGACATTTTAGCATTGATGCCCAAGGTCAGGTGCTCGTCGCCGATATGGCCGAAGGCGCGCAACAGCTCCACGCGGCGTTGGTCCTCTATGCTGTGAGTCACCAGACAACCGCCTTCCACGGTGTGAAAGAGCTTGGTGGCGTGAAAACTGCACGCCGCGTAATCCCCGAAGGCCAGCAGACTGCGTCCATTGAGAACGGAACCGAAGGCATGGGCCGCGTCATACATGCAGGTCAGGCCGCGCTCTATGCAGAGCCGCTCCAGCCTATCCACATCACAGGCATTGCCGTAGACGTGCACCGGCAGCAGGCCCGCCACGTCGGGATGCACGTCCAAAGCCTCCTCCACCGCCTCCGGCGCCAAACAGAGCGTATCGGGATCAATATCCGCGAAAACGGGCGTGCAGCCCTCCCACAACAGAGCGGAAAGCGTCGCCACATACGTGAACGGCGTGGTGAGCACCTTTTTTCCCGCAAGCCCGGACAGACGCAGAGCCAGTTGCAGGGCGGCCGTCCCATTCACGCTCAGGCTTACATGCGGCAACTTGAGAAAACGGCTCAGGCTCTCTTCCAGGCGATGGACATAGGTCTGATTGTTGGTCAGACGGCGGGTAGCGAAAATATCTTCCACACAACGGAGATACTCCGCCAGGGGCGGCAAAGGGGAGCGTGTGACAAAGATATCTTCGCTTTCAGGAAGAGATGGGCAAGGCATGTCATTTTTCCGCATGGCGGCTCCTTACTGCATGCCGTCTCATCGAACTACCCTCGTTGGCACAGACTCATCATAAGGGTTGCATAGATCAACAGTCATATTGCTAAAGAGGAATGTGCTTATAATACCTATAATCTCAAAGAAAAAAAATGCACTTTACTTTTCATCACACATCCTCTGTGTCGCGCACCACTTCCAGGATGGACGGCAGGGCGCGGATGGCCTCGATGAGCTGATAGAGCTGTGTAGCGTCGCGCACTTCCACGGTAAAGCGCAGCTTGGCGCGGCCGTCCACCATATTGTCCATGTTCAGGCCGGTGATGTTCACATTGTTCTTGGCCAGCACTTGGGCCACTTCCGCCAGCACGCCCTGCACGTTCCTGGCAATGATGAAAATACCGGCTTCGTAGGGTTTTTCCTCCGCGCCGTCCCAGTGCACGGAGATCAGGCGTTCCGGCTCCATATTGGCCACATTGGGGCAGTCCGCCCGGTGCACGCTGACGCCCATGCCCCGGCTGATATAGCCGATGATGGGGTCGCCCGGCACCGGGTTACAGCACTTGGCGAAACGCATCAACACGCCGTCCACGCCGGAAATGCCCACGCCCTCGGTCTTGCGGACGGCCTCTTCCTTGCTCTCCTTGACGCTGGGGGCCGCGGGCGCGGCCGGGGCGGCCTCATTGGGGTGGAGCACGGCATAGAGGCGGTTCAAAATCTTGCGCGGAGTCAGATGGGCGTAACCCACGGCGGCGATCAGGTCGTCCACGCTTTCGAAATTCATTTCCTGGGCCACCAGGGCCAGATGACCTTCCTTGAGGGCCTTGCCCACATTGAGGCTGACCTTGCGGCCTTCTTTCTCCAGCATGTCGCGGCCCAGGGCCACGGCGTGAGTCCGCTCCTCGGTGCGCAAATAGCGCTGAATACGGCTGCGGGCTTTGGCGGTCTTGACCAGCTTGAGCCAGTCCCGATTGGGATTGCGCGCCGGGTCCGTGACGATTTCCACGATATCGCCGTTTTTCAGCTCCGTGCTCAGAGGCATGAGCCGCCCGTTGACCTTGGCTCCGGCGCAGTGCTGGCCCACCTTGGTGTGGATCAGAAAGGCGAAATCCAGAGGCGTAGCCCCCTCGGGCAGCTCCTTGACGTCCCCGGCCGGGGTGTAGACATAGACCTCGTCCTTGAAGAGGTCCATTTTCAGCGCGTGCATGAATTCGCGCGAATCCGTCTCGTCGCCCTGGCGTTCAAAAATTTCCCGCAACCAGGAGAACTGCTCCAGGTCCTTGCTGTTGACCCGGCCCTTTTCCTTGTACAGCCAGTGCGCGGCCACGCCGTGCTCGGCCTGGCGGTGCATGTCCTCGGTGCGGATCTGAATTTCGATGCGCTCGCCCTCGGGCCCTATGACCGTGGTGTGCAGGCTCTGGTAGCCGTTGGCCTTGGGCATGGAAATATAGTCTTTGAAGCGTCCGTGCACGGGCCGCCACTGCGAGTGCACCAGGCCGAGCACCGCGTAGCAATCCTTAATGTCCTTGACCAGCACACGAAAGGCCATGATGTCGTGCATTTCATCCAGGGTCAGGGACTGTGACTGCATTTTCTTGTAAATACTGTACTTGTGCTTGATGCGGCCGTAGACTTGGCCCTGAATATGGTTGGAAGCCAGCAGATCCAGGATCAGCCCCACCACCTTGTCGATGATGTGCTTTTCCACCACCTGATGCTTGTCCAGCCAGTGGTCGATCTGGTTGAAGACATCCGGCCGCAGATATTTGAAGCTCAGATCCTCCAGGTTGCGCTTGAGCATATAGAGGCCCAGGCGGTTGGCCAAGGGCGCGTAGATGTCCATGGTTTCCTGGGCGATGCGCTTCTGCTTGTGGGCTTTCTGGAAATCCAGGGTGCTCATGTTGTGCTGGCGGTCGGCCAGCTTGACCATCAGCACGCGCATGTCATGGCTCATGGCCAGGATCATCTTGCGGATATTCTCGGCCTGGGCTTCCTCCTTGTTTTCAAACGGGATCATGCTGATCTTGGTGACCCCGTCCACAATGTCGGCCACTTCCTCGCCGAAATTCTCGTCTATCTCCTCAATGGTGGCCTTGGTGTCCTCCACGGTGTCGTGCAGCAGGCCCGCGGCCACCGTAGGCTCGTCAAAGCCCATTTCCGCCAGGGTGTCGGCCACGGCCAGGGGATGGGAGAGGTAGGGCTCGCCGGAAAGGCGTGTCTGCCCGGCGTGGGCCGTGGCGGCGAACACATAGGCCTTCTGGATCAGCTCCAGATCTGCGTTCTGGTTGTTGGCCGCCACTTTGTCGAGAATTTCCTGAATGCGGATCATGGGTCAGCCCTGCCAAGCTGTGAAAAGTGAGCGGGATGAGACACTTTTTTGACTATGTTCCGACAAGAGCGGCCTTGTCAACGGCGTAAAAGCCCCGGCTGAGCACGGCCCGCCCGTCAGGCCTCGCGGTCGCGGACAGCCCGCCGCAAACCGCCTGCCGGACGCCCCTACTCCACCACCTCATAGCGCTGCAAGGCCTTGGGCACCCACCACTTGTCGAAATTGTACATGATTCCGGCCAAAGCCGGTTTGATGCCCATGAAGCGCCGCTGCACCACGGGCAGGGCGTAAGGTACGAACAAAAAGCAGTAGGGCTGGTCATCGGCCAGGATTTCCTGGACCCGCGCGTACAGCCGCGTGCGCACGGCCTGGTCCGGCGTGGAGCGCGCCTCTTCCAGCAGGCGGTCCAGCTCCGGATTCTTGTAGTGGGTGAAATTCAGGCCGCCGTCATGGGCCTGCGAGGAATGCCAGACCTGAAAGATGTCCGGGTCCTGGGTAATGGTCCAGCCCAGAATCACGGCGTCGAAACGGCCCTTGTTCACGAATTCTCGGATAAAGGCCGCCCACTCCACAGTGCGGATGCGCACGTCGATGCCCACGGTCCGGAGTTGGGACTGGATCACCGTGGCCGTGAGAATACGCTGCTCATTGCCCTGATTGGTCAGAATGGTGAAGGCCAGGGGCCTGCCGTCCTTGGTCAGCACGCCGTCGCCGCCCGTATCCCTGAAACCGGCCTCGGCCAGCAGGGCGCGGGCCGCCGCCACATTCTGCGCTACGGGCTTGAGCGTGGGATGATAGGCCCAGGAGCCGGGCTTGAACGGCCCGAAGGCGGGCACGCCCTGCCCCAGCAATACGCCCTTGACGATCTCATCGCGGTTGATGGCCATGGATATGGCCCGGCGCACCCGCACATCCTTAAAGAAAGGATGCTCCAGGTTGAAGCCCAGAAAAACATAGACCGAGGCCAGATAGCGGTATTTGTGAAACTGCTCCTCCCAGAGCGGGCCGGAGGTCTGGCGCAGATACTGCAGGGGGCTCAGGTCCATGACGTCCAGGCGTCCCGCGCGGGTTTCCATGAACATGGTGGCGCTGTCCGGAATAATCCGGTAGACCACTTCGCTGATGTGGGGCTTGCCGTCGAAATAGGTGGGCGAGGCCGTGAGCGTGATGCGGCTGCCCGGCTCCCAGGATTTCAGGCGGTAGGGCCCGGCTCCCACGGGTTTGCGGGCAAAGGGGGTTTCACGGATGTTCTGCCCTTCCAGAATGTGTTTGGGCAGAATGGGACTCATCCAGGAGGAAACGGCCCTGGCGAAGAACTGCTCGTAACGCGCCTCAAACGTATAGCGGTCCAGCACGCGCAATTCCTTGATCCGCAGAAAATCCTCGGCATAGGGGCTGCCCGTGGCCGGGTCAATGACCAGCTTATAGGTAAAGGCCACGTCCTCGGCGGTGAGTTCCTGCCCGTCCTCCCACAGAATGCCCTTGCGCAGGGTGAAGCGCATCAGCCGTCCGCCCTCCTCCATGCTCCAGGATTCGGCGGCCCAGGGCTCGGGCTGCAAATCCTTGTTGTAGCGCAACGGTGCCACATAGAGCATGTCGGCCACTTCATGCGAGGCCGAATCCGAGGTCAGGTAGGGGATCAGATTGGAGGCCTCGCCGATGCTGCCGAAGAGAATGCGGTCGCCGTAGGCCGGGGATTCGCCCTTGCCGAAAGACGAAACATGGGGCGCGTCCTCCATCGGCATGTCCTGCGAAGGGTCTTCCGCCACTGTTGCGGAACGGGCCGCCGACGGATTGAGGGCCGCCAGCCAGGGCAGCATCATGACCATCGCGGTCAGGAATATTTTTTTCATAATTTGCGCGCTTGCGGTTGCTTTCATCCTGTAACCTGTGCTAGTTGTCACAAATGTCAGAACAGCGCCCTGCGTCAGGCGGCTCCGGGGGGAACGCCCGGCGCGGGACTATCTTGAGGGATGCATGAGCCGATCAGAACAAAGCGTCGTCCGTGAAATGTGTCAGGCGTTTTTGCACGACAGCGTGCCGGAATATATCCGTGACGCCGCCTACTATATCCTGTCCGAAGGCGGGGTGCAAAAAATAAATATTCAGGAAGGCGAGACCTGGGACGTGCAGGGCGTGATCCAGGGGGAAGATCTCCAGGTCTATACGCCGAGCCTGAGTTTCACCATCACGGACCGCAGCACGCGCCACCAGTGCAACTGCTCGGACGCCTTCACCGGCATCTGCCGGCATGTGGCGGCTCTGGCCCTGCGCCTCATTGAAGAGCTGCGCAAGGAACAGGGCGACCCCGAGGAAACCCCCTCGCCCACCACGGACTGGAAGCAGAGCTTCCGGAATTTCTTCTCCACGGACATGGAACCCGAGCCGGGCCGCCATTACCTGATCTTCCGCTTCGCGCCGGAGCAGGGGCGGCTGCTGGTTTCCTTTTTCCGGGGCAGGCAGAACAAATCCGGACTGTCCAGTGTGCACAACGAAGTGACCCTGGAGCAGATCATCCAGAACCCGGACTGGTGCGAATTTTCGCCCCAGCTGCCGCATGTGGCCCGCCAGATCGGCCAGCACCTCGACTATTACGGCCATCGGGTGGAGATCCCCGACGGCCTGACCTCCTGGTTTTTCTGGTCCGTGCGCAAGGAATATTACCTGCTCTGGAAGGATACGGACAAACCCTGCCGCATCGAAAGCACGCCCTTCGCCCTCAAGCTCAAGCCCAATCTGGACGATGCGGGTTTCAGCTTTGAAGTGCTGCTGAAACGCGAAGGCCGCCCGCCTCTGCCCATCCGCGCGGGCAATTCCGCCGGGCAGGGCGTCTCCGGGCAAGCCAACCTGGAGGACGCGCCCATCACCTTTCACGGCCAGATGCCGCTCTGGGTCTGCTACCAGCACAATTTCTACCCCGTGCAGACCGGGCTTTACCCGTCCCTGGTGCGCAACCTGATTTACGAGCGCCCGGTGGTGCCGCATGAGGAAATCTCGGAATTCCTGGACCGCGTCTGGACCCGCCTGCCCGCCTCGGAACTCTACGAGCCGCAGGAATTCCTCAAGCTCATGGAGCCGGTCTTCCAGCCCGCCACCTACAATCCCAAGCTCTTTCTGGACGAGGAAGGCAGCCTGCTGACCCTGGAAATCGACAACATCTACGAAACCAAGCACGGCGAATTCACGCTCAACGGGCCCAACCCGGATTTCCAGACCGGCAGCTACAGCTATGACGGCCAGACCTGTCTGGTGCGCCGCCATCAGGATGAGGAAGCCCAGCTCATGAACGAGCTTTCCGGCATGGACTTCCAGGCCCGTTCCAGCAAACTCTGGTTTCTGGAGCCGGAGGAAGCCATTGCCTTTCTGCTCGACTCCTACCCCAAGCTGGTGGAAAGCTACCGGGTCTACGGCGAACGCGCCCTCTCGCGCTACAAGATGCGCACGGCCAAGTCCACCATCACGGCCCAGGTGACCAGCAACGAAAAAGAAAAGTGGTTTTCCCTGGACATCAGCGTGGACTACGAGGGCCAGACCCTGCCCCTGGAAAAGATCTGGAAGGCCTGGTCGCGCGGCAAACGCTATGTGCAGCTCAAGGACGGCTCCTACACAAGCCTGCCCGAAGCCTGGCTGGAAAAGCTCTCGCACAAGCTCACGGCCCTGGGCCTGGACCCCAGCAAGCCCCCGCAGCAGAAATTCAAGCAGTTCGAGGCCCCGGTGCTGGACAGCCTGCTGGAAGACCTGCCCGGCGCGGCCACGGATTCCTTCTGGAACAATCTGCGCGAGAAAATCCGCTCCTTCCGCGAGGTGCGGCCCATCGACCCGCCCAAGGGCCTCGACGCCAATCTGCGCGCCTACCAGGCGCAGGGCCTGTCTTACCTGAACTTCCTTTCGGAATACGGTTTCGGCGGCATCCTGGCCGACGAAATGGGCCTGGGCAAGACCGTGCAGACCCTGGCCTTTATCCAGTACATGGTGGAAAGCCATTACGAAGGCCCCAACCTCATCGTGGTGCCCACCTCGGTGCTGCCCAACTGGGAGCGCGAAGCGGAAAAATTCGTGCCCGGCCTCAAGCGTCTGACCATCTACGGCACGCGGCGTGAGGGCATGTTCAAGCACATCGCGGGCTCGGACCTGATCATCACCACCTACGCGCTGTTGCGGCGCGATCTGGAGGAGATGGAAAAGTACGAGTTCAACACCGTGATTCTGGACGAAGCCCAGAACATCAAAAATCCCAACACCATCACGGCCCGCGCCGTGCGCCGGATCAACGCCCGCATGCGGTTGTGCCTCTCGGGCACGCCCATTGAGAACAATCTCTTCGAACTCTGGTCCCTGTTCGAGTTCCTGATGCCCGGCTTCCTGGGCTCGCAGCACGCCTTCCAGCGCGGCATCGTCAAGCCCATCAAGGACGGCGACGCCGAAACCCTGGACTATCTGCGCACCCGCGTGCGGCCCTTTATCCTGCGCCGCACCAAGGCCGAGGTGGCCAAAGACCTGCCGCCCAAGGTGGAAAGCGTCACCTGCTGCGCCCTGGAAGAAGCCCAGGCCGAACTCTACGCGGCCCTGGCCCGCAAGCTGCGCGCTCAGGTGCTGGCCGATGTGGACCAGAAGGGCTTGGCCAAAAGCCAGATGTCCATTCTGGACGCCCTGCTCAAGCTGCGCCAGATCTGCTGCCACCCGCGCCTGCTCAAGATGGACCTGCCCGGCTTTTCCAATAATCTGCCCTCGGGCAAGTTCGACGCCTTCAAGGACATGGTCCTGGAAATAGTGGAAGGCGGCCACAAGGTGCTGGTCTTCTCCCAGTTCGTGCAGATGCTGCAAATCATCAAGCAGTGGCTGGAATTCTCGCAGGTGCCCTTCTGCTATCTGGACGGAGCCAGCAAGGACCGCTTTGATCAGGTGGACCGCTTCAACAACAGTCCGGACATCCCCATTTTCCTGATTTCGCTCAAGGCGGGCGGCACGGGCCTGAACCTGACCTCCGCCGACTACGTGATCCACTACGACCCGTGGTGGAACCCGGCGGTGGAAAGCCAGGCCACGGACCGCACCCACCGCATCGGCCAGACCCGCCAGGTCTTTTCCTACAAGCTGATCTGCCAGAACACGGTGGAGGAAAAGATCCTCAAGCTGCAGGAAGCCAAGCGCGGCGTGGCCGAAGCCATTATTCCGGGCCAGGACACCTGGAAGTCGCTGACCAGGGAAGATCTGGAAATGCTCTTCGAAGTTTAGGAGCCGACTCTGAAAAACGCTGTCAGCAGGTCGACATTTGTAAGGTTCTCATGGGCCAAAACAGGCTGACGCTGCCCTCAGGCCGCATCATAAAGGCGAACCCGGCCCAAGTATCCTTGGGCCGGGTTCGCCTTTTACCGTGCCGGGAAGGCAAAATTTTTCAATGCAGAAAACCCCAGGCAGCTATTTTCTCACATCGAATCCTTTTGTTGACGGAAATCGTGGTTGAGCTTCCCTGGTCACGGCCGGTGCTTTTCTCCCCACTCGCACAGGGCGTCCAGAATGGGCATCAGTGATTGCCCCCGTTCGGACAGGCGGTATTCCACCTTGGGCGGAATCTGCGGGTATTCCGTGCGGATGAGCAGGCCGTCCGCCTCCAGTTCCTTCAGCGCCAGACTCAAAGTCTTGTGCGAGATGCTTCCGATATGCCGCTTGAGCGCGTTATAGCGGACCACCGAGCACTCGGCCAGGATATACAGAATGATCAGCTTGTACTTGCCCGAAATGAGCGACATGGTGTAACCGAAGCCCGTGGACCCGAGGTCCGCACCGGCGGGCACGCATTGTAGCGACATATACTTTCCTTTGGGTGAGTATCTTACTTTTATGTGCGTACTTCTTCTTTTGCCTATAGCAGGTTATGGAAAAGGGCAAGACGAGGCGCGGCATGCGCCCGGCTGCAACATCCTTTTGAACGAGGCACATCATGAGCAAAAGAATTCTGATTCTCAACGGCAGCCCCCGGAAAAACGGTAATACCGCCGTCTTGGCCGCGGCATTTGCCGAGGGCGCGCGCGAAGCAGGGCATACGGTGACCACCTTCGCATTGCGGGAAATGGACATCCACCCCTGTCTCGGCTGTTTCGGCGGCGGCAAAGATCCGCAGAGTCCCTGCGTGCAGAAGGACGGCATGGAGCTGATCTATCCCGCCTACAAGGAGGCCGACATCCTGGCGCTCGCTTCGCCCATGTACTACTGGAGCTTCAGCGGGCAGTTGAAATGCGCGTTTGACCGGCTGTTCGCCGTGGCGGAATGCAATGCCGGTTATGCCAATCCTCGCAAGGAGTGCGTCATGCTGATGGCCGCCGAAGGCGCGAGCCGAGACAATTTCGAACCCGTACTGCACTATTATGAGGCGCTGCTGCGGCATATGGGCTGGAAGAATCTGGGCACGGCGCTGGCGGGCGGCGTGCTGGCCGTGGGCGACATCCGGGGCAAACCGGTTCTGGAGGAAGCGCAAAACCTCGGCCGAAGCCTGCGCTGATCGTAAGGCCATAGTTCCACGCAAAAGGCCCGCGCCGGAAACCCGGCACGGGCCTTGTTTATACCGGACGCCGTCCGGCTGTATGTTTTTTAGCTGTTTTCCATCTGCACCTGGGTCATAGCCTGCTCGGTCTGCGCCTGCATCGTATCCACATGCACGTCCGAGCCCACGGTCACAGTCACGTCGCCGTTGGTATAGGCGTGGTAGCCGTCAGGGGCATCGTCCGCATTGGTCCAGCCGTCGCCCAGCGACAGCGAGCTATCGTTCACAGTGATGCCGATGTTGCTCAAGGCGTCCATATTGGTCAGATTCGAAACGTCTTCGCCGCTGATGATCACTTCCACGTCGGTGACGTTGGAATCAAGCTGCCCGCCCTGGAAGAGCGAATCCATATTGTCGCTGCCTACCAGGAGCACGTCCATGCCGGAACCGCCGTCAATGACGTCATTGGGGTGATACATCATGATGTCGTTGCCGTCGCCGCCGTAAAGATGGTCCACAGCCGTGTCGTCGCCGCCGTCCAGGAAGTCGTTTCCGGCTCCGCCGTAGAGGTAGTCGCTGCCCGCTCCACCATACAGGATGTCGTCGCCCTGACCGCCGGAGAGGATGTCGTCGCCCTCGCCGCCGTGCAGGGTTTCCGCCCCTTCGCCGCCGAACAGCACCTGAGCGGCGTCGGCATGCGCGTCGCCGAGGCTGCCGCCGGCGCTGGGTGAAGGTGTGGCAAGGTTGACGTCCACATGGCCCGAGACGGGATCGTTAAGGTTGTCGGACACCGTGTAATCAAAGTGTTCGGTCAGATCATGGCCTTGGGCGTGAGCAGCGGCCAGATCCTTGAGGTTATCCGCCGAGGTATCCAGCGTATAGCTGTACTGGCCGGTATTCGCGTCAAAGTGCAGTGTGCCGAACGTCCCCTGCACGTCGCCCTGGGCGTTCATATCCGCAAAGTCATAGTGCAGCGCGTCGCCCTGCTCCTGGCCGTGAACCGGCACGTCATGCGTCGGCAGGCTGTTGTCGTGCGGGTCGGCGTTAGTGTCGTCGGACGTGATGCTGAAGTCCGCGTCCGGCACCAGGCCGGTCAGGCCCAGCACCAGGGCCGCCTGGCCGATCTGCGGAGCCTTGTTGGCGCCGTCAATGGTCACATTCAGATTCTTGGACGTGGCGCTGTCATGCCCGTCGCTGACCTTGAGCTGGAAGTCCAGCCCCTCCTTGTCGCCTTCCTTCATGCCGGCCTGCACGGCGGGGTCGGCCGTGAACGTGTATGCCCAGTTGCCGTCCGTGGTTTCGGTAAAGTTGAACGTGCCCTTGCCGTCGATGGTCACGCTGTTTTCCACCACCTCGTGGGCCACACCGTCCACCACCACGTACAGGGTGTGGCTGTCGTTGGCGTCCACGTCGTGGAAGTTCAGGGAACCGGCATTATCGGCCGCCGTGGCCGTATCAATGACCGGCGCGTCGTTGGTGCCTTCAATATGCACGGTCACGGTCTTTTCCGTGGTCGCGCCTTCCGCGTCCGTCACCGTAACGGTGAAGCTGTCGGTTCTCTTTTCACCTTCGCCCAGGACTTCGGCCCGTTCGTCCAGCGTGTACTTGTAGGTCCATTGGCCGTTTTCACCCCGGACCAGTTCCACCTTGCCGTAGCCGCCGTCAGTAGCGGTGACGGAGGCCACCATGCCGTCCACATCCTTGGCAATGAATGAGCCGGACAACGAATCCGCGCTGTCCGCGCCGTTTTCCACCACCGGGCTGTCGGCGTTGGGCTCCAGCTCAATGGTCAGGTCCGGCGCGGTATTGGTGCCGGTAATGTCCACCCTGACGTTCAGACTGGTCTCATTGCCCTGGCTGTCCGTCACAGTCAAAGTCACCGAGGTTTCCGTGAGGCTGCCCGAGGTCAGGGCGCGCACGGCATCGGACTCGTTATTCAGGTCGAAGGAGTATGTACCGTCCTGGTTGACCCTGAACGTACCGAAGTCGTTGGTAATGCTGCCGTCGGCATTGAGCACCGCATTGTGCAGGGGATTGCCGTCGTCATCCGTGGGCACCGTCAGGCCGTAGCGCAACGCGCCGCCGGACTGGTCCACGCTATCCGCGTCATAGGCTGTGGCCTGGCCGCTGTCAGAGTTTGTCGGGTCACCCTCGCGCACGGTCAGCACCTTGTCCACGGAGAGCACCGGCGCGTCGTTCTCGCCGGTGACGTTCACCGTGATCTCCACGGTGCTGGTCTTGCCGTGTTCGTCCGTGGCCGTGATATAGAAGGTGTCCTTGCCCGGATGGTCGTCGTCCAGGCCCTGCACGGCCGGATCGGCGTTGTTCAGGGTATAGACATACTCGCCGTTCACCAGTTGCAACGTGCCGTACGTACCCTGTACCACCGTGCCGCCCTTGCCGTTCTCGGTGGTGCTGGCGGTGAAGATCAGGTTGCCCATGCCCTCGTCGTCATGGAACAGGCCGCTCAACGCGCCGCTGTCCGTCAGGGTTCCGTCTTCGGTCACAGCCAGGGTCACGTCGGTTGCCACCACTTCCGGACCGTAGTTGGTGCCGTCGATGGTGACGGTCACATCCTGCGGCTCGCTGTAGTCCTTGCCGTCGTAAGCCACCACCTGGAAGGTCTCGCTCAGATGCGTACCGGCGGTGAGATGCACGATGCCGCCGGGATAGTTCTGTACCAGGTCCTGCGGCAGCTTGTCCGTATCCAGATGGAAAGTGTACGTGCCGTCGGGGTTGATTTCAATGGTGCCGTACTCGGTCGGCATGGACGTGACATGGTTGCCGTCCTGGTCAACGAAGTAATACGTCACCGATTCCGTGCCGCCGGTGGGCTTGCCGTCCGCATCCAGCGCGTGGTCAATATCCGTGGCCGTTACCGTGCCCGTGGCCGTCATGTCGCTGGTCAGGCCGTCGTGGCCCGTCTCACCGATGGACGCATCCGTCGCGCCGGTGATGACCGGGGCGTCGTTGGTGCCGTAGATGTCGATCGTGATCTTGGCAGCCGAGCCATCGGCTTCCACCACCCGGCCATTGAGCATCAGGGTGAAGTCCTCGCTGACCTTTTCGCCGTCGGCCAGACTCTGCACCAGGCCGGGCTTGCCGTCCTCGCCGTTGTACAGGGTATAGGTGTACTTGCCGGTGACCGGATCAATGATCAGATAGCCGTACTGGCCGTCCACATGGATGGCGCCACCGTCCGCGGCGCTGCTCTGGACTTGCTGGCCGTTCGCCCCCTGGATGCCGAAGACGCGGTCCGGGGCATCAGTTCCATCATCCCACTTGGCCTCAAGCTGGCCTTCAAAGGTCGTCGTCTCCACATGATCGGTGGCGCTTATATCCCTGCCGTCTTCCGAGACGGAACCGTGCAGAACGCTGCTGTCGTCAAATTCCAGACTGAGGCCGGGATGCTCGCCGCCGCCATGATTGGGATCAGCCGGGTCAATAGTGACGGTGATGTTATGACTGTTCTCGGACATTGCGCCGTGCGGGTCCACCACCACGACCTTGGCCCCGTCGGTCAGACTTTCGCCGTTCTGCAGGGCCTTCAAGGCCTCATCCAGCGTGGAGCTTTCATTATCCAGCGTGTACTTGTAGTGGGTGGTGATGGTACCGTCCGCCGCGGTTTCATAGGTCAGGGTGATGGTGCCGTAGTCGGTCTTGAGCTCGGTGACGGGATTGCCGTCCTCGCCCACCAGCATATAGCGGAGACCGGTCTGGTCATCCACGTCGCTCATGGCGTCCTTCGGCAGGGTGCCGGTGAAGATGACGCCCGGATAGTCCGTGTCGGAGGTCTGGCCGTCATCTTCAAAGACGTCCTGCTGCACCTTGCCGATGAAGGCCGACTCGTCATTCTCGCCCACGGTCAGGACCGGCTTGTCATTGGTGCCCTTGATCTCGATGGTGATTTCCCTTTCGACGGTCTTGCCGCCTTCGATCACCGCCTGGACCTTGAAGGTTTCGGACTTGGATTCGCCGTCGTTCATGGCCTGGACGAGAGCCGAGCCGTTTTCACTCAGGGTATAGATGTAGCTGCCGTCGGGGTTGACCGTGAGCGTGCCCAGCGGCTTGCCGTCGGCGCCCTCCGCGAAAACGGTCTGGCCTTCATTGCTCCAGGTCGCATGGCCCGAATCCTCGGCGTCCACGATATGGTCGAGGCCGAGCTGGCCATGGATGGCCGGGTCCTGGGCGGCGTGGTTAATGTCCGCACCACTGTCTTCCTGAATGGCGGTCTCGCCGCTGACCGTGATGACCGGATTGTCCGCCGAGCCGGTGACGTCGATGACCAGCTTGCCCGAGGTAGAGGCATTCTGCGGGTCGGTGACGCGGATGTTGAAGTCTTCCTGCCCCAGAATATCCTGCTCGGAGAGCTTCTGCCCCGCGTTCAGGGATTCCAGCAATTCGGGATGGGTCAGGGTGTACTTGTACGAGCCGTCCTGGTTCAGTTCCAGCACGCCGTACTTGCCCTCCACGACCTGCACCAGCTTGCCGTCATGCTCAATGCTGAAGCTGAGATCGCCGGGGTCGTGCTCGGCATCCGGATCGTCGGCAACCAGTTGGCCGGAGATGACCGTGTTGCCGTTTTCCACCAGCCCGTCCGCCGTGATTTCGTTGCTCACCACTCCATCGACGGTAAAATACGGCCGGTCGTTGGTGCCGTGGATGTAGAGATCCAGCTTCTGGCTGGTGACCATGTCGTCGGCATGCCGGTCGTCGCGCACGGCCAGATCGTAACCGGTCAGCTTGAGCAGCTCGCCCGCGTTGAGGGCGTTGACGTCGGCGTTGTCCGCCAGGGTAAAGGTATAGTTGCCCTCGGCGTCGATGGTCAGGGTGCCGTAGAGCTTGCCGTCCTGCATCACCTCAACGGAGCCCGCGTGGAACGTGCCGTCAGGGTCGGTGAAGCCGTAGACCAGATGGTTGACGCCGTTTTCGTCCACGGGATTGTCCACCGGCGTGACTTCAAACTTGCCGCCCGCCGTCTGGGACGCATTGTTGTCCACGTTGGTGTTGAACTCCACGCCCGCTTCCGTGGTCTGGATAACGTGGCAATCGGTGGAATCAAGACGGATGGCGTCGTCCTGGCCGTGGATGGTGACGGTGACTTCCTTGATGTCGAACGCGCCCTGCGAGTCCTTGACCACCACGTGGAAGGTTTCGGTGCGGGTTTCACCCGTGCGCAGCTCCTGCACGGCCTGGCTGTCATTGTCCAACGTATACGTATACTTGCCGGTAGCGGGATCAATGCTCAACGTGCCGTAGTCGCCGGACATGCTGGAAGACATGGCGGGCGTCTGGCCCTGAGCCGTATTCTCCATATCGTTGCCCGTGATGCCGAAGGTGAAGCTCTCGCCCCTCGCGCCGCCCGAATCCGGGTCGGTCACGCTGACCGTGCCGGAGGCGGTCAATGTGCCGTCTTCCGCCACGCCCAGGTCCGGCTGGTTCACGGTCAGCTCGGGCTGGTCGTTGGTTCCCTTGATATTGGCCGTGACCCAGGTGTTCAGCACCCCGCCCTTGCCGTCCGATACCGTGAATTCCAGATAGCGGGAAATGGTTTCCCCGGCATTCAGTTCCTGAACCGTCTGTGCGTCATTATCCAGCACAAAATAGTACTTGCCCGTGGCGGGATCGAGATGGAAAACGCCGATGTCGGTCTTGTATGTCAGCCAGCCCTGATCATCCGTGCCGGTTTCGCCGCTCCAGGAACCAGGATTGCGGTTGTCGGACGCGCCCTCGTTGATCGAGTATGTCAGGTCGTCGCCTTCCCAGTCCTTGATATTGCTCTGGCCGATATCGCTCTGTTCCTTGCCGGGCGTGACGGTATTGCCGCCCGGAATCACCCCGGCTTCCACCACGTTCACCTGGCTGCCGTTCACCAGATAGGGGTTGTCGTTGGTTCCGGTGATCTCCACCTCGACATGCTGTTCGGAATACGCGCCGTGCTCGTCGGTCACCCGGATGGTGTAGCCGTTGCCGCCCGTGGGATCCACCTTCTGGCCTTCTTCCAGCGCCTGGGTATCCTCCGACTTGTTGTTCAGTTCGTACCAATACCTGCCCGTGTTCGGGTCGATGTGCATGGTGCCGTACTGGTCGGGAACCGAGGTAATCGGATTGCCGTCGGCGTCGTTGCCGAAACTGTAATGCAGTTCCGCGCCATGGTCGGCGTCCGCGCCCGTGGCCTGACCGCCGTCAGTATTGGTATAATCGTTGCCGGAATTCGCGCCCTTTTCGGTCACTTCCAGCCTGGTGTTGTCCACGCCCAAGGTGGGCTGGTCGTTGGTGCCCTCAACGGTCACGCCCAGCATGTGATGGCCCTGCGCGCCGTATTGGTCCGTCACCGTCGTGGTAAAGTGGAAGTCGAACTTTTCGCCCTGGGCCAGATGATTGGCGGCTTCGGCATTCAGGACAAAGGTGTAGTGCCCGGTCACGGTGTCCAGGGTCAGGGTGCCGTAGTTGGTTTCGATGGTCTGGATGGCATGGCCGGTCGCCGGGTCGGTGGACATGGTGCTGCTGTTGATGAGCAGGGATTCCGTGACCGGATTGCCGTCGGCCCCGACAACAGGCTGGCGGTTATCGCCGGAGCCGGTATACATATTGACTGTAATGCCGGACTCGTTGATGCCGCCTTCCTTGCCGTTCACGTCGATGCCGTAGGTCAGCTGGGCGTCATTATCCCGGTCGCTGCCCTGAAGAGTGCCTTCCACCTCGACGCGATGGTGATCAGGAAAGACATAACCGTTGTCCTTGCCGTCGGGCGTGGTGGATTCGTTGCCGCCCGGGGCCACGCCGTCCTCGCGCACATGCACCTTGCTCCAGCTGATGGTCGGCGCCTCGTTGGTGCCTTCAATGCAGATGGTCAGGCTGCTGTTGCCGGTCAGTTCGCCGTCCGAGGCGCTGACATCAAAGGTCAGGTTCCACTTGTCGCCCTGGCCCATGGCGTCCACAAAGCCGCCCGCGTCGGTATTGAGCTCAAAACTGTAATGGCCGTCGGCGTCCAGCGTAAAAGTGCCCGCTTCGGTGACGATGGTGGTCGTGCCCGCGTCGTCGGTGCTGACGCTGAGAACCTTGAGCGTCGTCGTTTCATCGGCATTGTCGGGATTGGTCAGGGTCAGCTCGCCGCCCGCGACGATGCCGGAGGTGACCACGCCGTAGGTCAGATCCGACCCTTCGTGGTCAAAGCCCTGAAGCTGTCCCTCAAAGCCGAGACGATGCTCGCCGCCGGGAATATGACCTTCACCGCCGGTGTAATCCTTGGTGGCGCTATTGGCTGACGCGGCGTCTTCACCGAACACGCCCATATCCTTGACGTGCTCGGTCACGGCCGTGATGACGGGCACGTCGTTGGCGCCCTTGATGGTGATGTCCAGCGGGACTTCAGCATGCGCGCCGTGTTCATCCGTAACCACCACGGTCACGCGCTGGGTCACGTCGTCGCCGTCGCCGCTGAGCTTCTGAACGGCTTCGCTGTTCTTGTCCAGGGTATAGGTGTATTCGCCGGTATCCGGATCAATGGTCAGGGTGCCGTATTCGTCCGTAATGCTGGTAATGGGATTGCCGTCGCCGTCCGTGCCGAAGCTGTAGTGCAGGTCATGGCCCGCGTCCGGGTCGTCGCCCAGGGCCGTGCCGCCGTCGGCGATGGC
>OKSH01001363.1_pt1 | contig 21895 bp, 18 predicted proteins | sample 1601231 | NCBI WGS metagenome assembly OKSH01 (sample SAMEA3541596, study PRJEB24748) | human gut metagenome | biome: human gut; feature: human-associated habitat; material: faeces | place: China | collected 2012
ATCCAGAAGCACCGGCCGCACCGGTGAACCATCCAAATCTGCCATTTTCATGGGCTGGGCAGCCAAAAAATATGTCCCTTCCGGCACTGCTCCAAGTACAAGCCCCTCTAAGATCACAATCTCCGCTCCCAGCAGTATCCTGTGTATCTCCTTCTGGGTATCCGGGTTTCCCACAGTCTGGTCCTCCACGCCCATAAGATCCAGCTCTGCCTCGGCACACACATCTGCAGCACCCGGTGTCAGCAGGATGTCTCCTTTCAGAAGCAGCTTTTTTGTCCCGTCAGCGAGGAGCCGTTCCATATCCTCTGCCTGCACAGTGCCTGTGATACTCACGACCTTGCACATTCCCATACATTTTTCCAGAGGGATCCTGTCCACTCCATGCTTTCCCTGACAAAAGTGCTTTGGGGCATCCAGATGTGTCCCGTTATGGCTTCCCATGGTGAGCACTGTCAGATTACAGGCATCGCCCTTTTCTATTTGATAATAGGGCGTTTTTCCCGGTACCGGGTCACCCGGATACGATGGAGTGGAAAAAAGCTCTTTTCCTATATCATACATTTTCTTTACTGTCATATATTCTCCCTCTTTTCCCTGTGGTCTGTTCCGTTCAGAAGCAGATATTCTTCCAATTCTTTTACACTCTTCACGATCTTGTCCGCTCCCGCTTGCAAAAGCTCCTCATAACTGCCATATCCGTATGTGACTCCAATACAGGAAATCCCTGCCTGTTGTGCTCCGTATACGTCCTGATTCCTGTCACCGATCATGACGGCTTCTGCTCTTCTGTCTTGGTATCCCAGCCTTTCAAGGATGATCTCAATGACATCTGCCTTGGACATTTTCATCTTATTTGGATCACTGCCCACAATTTCACAGAAATATTTTTCCAATCTAAAATGTTCAAGGATCTTTTTTACCATGCCATCCGGTTTTGAGGATGCAACCCCCAGGGTGTATCCTTTCTCCCGCAGTGCTTCCAGCATCTCTTCGACACCCTCATAGGGATGATTTTCAAAAAGACCGGTCACATTATACCGCTCCCGGTAGTAATGGACGCCCTGTACCGCCTCCTCCTCAGACATTCCGCAGTAGCGCATGAACTGTTCCAGAAGCGGCGGACCTACAAATACCTCCAGGGCCTTTAGATCATCCGCCTCTCTTCCAAGCTTACGCAGAGCGTACTGGACTGATTTTGTGATTCCCTCCCCGGATGCAGTCAGCGTACCGTCCAGGTCAAACAGCAATACTTGATACATGTTATTCTCTCCCTTAGCAGTCATTTGCTGCTGAACACGGTTACCTGATACAATGCCGTGGACAACAGCTTTATTTTTCCATTATAGACAAAAACCCCCGCAAAAACAAGAACAGGTCAAAATATTATAGCTTTTTCACCAATTATTGTATGACATTTTCAGTAAAATCCTTTATACTGGAAGGTAGCATAAAAAATTTCAAATGGATCAAGAGAGGTTTTACATAATGGAAATCGCAGCATCAAGACAATCTACGTTCTATAAAGACATGTTCCGGCTGGCACTGCCTATTGTCATCCAGAACCTGATCACCACAGCAGTCAGCTCCGCCGATGTGATCATGCTGGGCTGGGTCAGCCAGACTGCCCTGTCAGCCGGTTCTCTGGCAAGTCAGATCATGTTTATCCTGAATCTGGTCTACTCCGGCATAGCATCCGGGGTTATCATGCTGGCTGCACAGTATTGGGGCAAGCAGGATACCGAGACCATCGAGCGCATCATGGGAATCGGCATGCGTCTGTCTATCCTCATATCCTCCCTGTTTTTCGTGCTGGCTTGTTTCTTCCCCAGACTGCTCATGCTGATCTTCACTTCCGACCAGGAGCTTATAACAGCAGGTATTCCATATCTCAGGATCGTGGGGATCTCTTATCTGTTCATGAGCATTTCACAGGTTTACCTGTGCACCATGCGCTCCATTGAGAGGGTCATCTTTGCCACAGCCACCAACGCGTCTGCCTTGGGACTGAATATTTTATTGAACGCCGTCTTTATTTTCGGCCTGTTCGGACTTCCCCAAATGGGAATCGTAGGGGTAGCCATGGCAACCACCATAGCAAGAGGTGTGGAACTGGCCATCTGCCTGCTGGATGCATGTCGTTTTAAAACCATACGTTTCCGGCCGAAGACCATTATAGAACGCCATAAACTGCTCTTTCAGGATTTTATCCGCTACTCTATGCCGGCCTTCGGAAATGAAGTTTCCTGGGGTGTGGCCTTCTCCATGTACTCAGTCATCATGGGGCACCTGGGAAGCGACATGGTTGCCGCCAATGCAGTGGTCATTGTAGCCAGAAACCTGGGCACAGTGGTATGCTTTGGGCTTGCCAATGCAGGCGCTATCCTTCTCGGCAAATCCATAGGGGCCGGATTCATGGACACGGTAAAGGAGGATTCCACACGGTTCTGCAAGATCACATTTTTAAGCGGAATTGCGGGCGGGATCATCATTTTCCTTCTGCGTCCCCTGTTTATGAATATGGCTGACCTGACTCCAACTGCCCAGTCCTATTTGAGCACCATGCTCTATATCAACATGTACTATGTACTCGGACAGGCTATGAACACCACAGTGATCTGCGGTATCTTCCGCTCCGGCGGGGATTCCCGGTGGGGATTTCTATGTGATTTTATTGATATGTGGCTGTTCGCCGTCCCTCTGGGCTTTATCAGCGCCTTTTTGCTGAAGCTCCCGCCTATGTGGGTATATTTTCTCATCTGCCTGGATGAATTTGTCAAAATGCCTTTTATCTACAAGCACTATAAAAGCTATAAATGGCTTCAGAATATCACCAGGGATTTCTGATACATTGTTTTCCCCAAACAGCCGCCTCCTGTGTATCGCAAAAAGAGAGTCCTGCCTGCAGGATTCTCCTGCCGGGAAGCGGCGCCTGGGGCCTATTTCAGAAAAACCAGTTCCTTGTCAGTGGACCGGGCAGCATCAAATCCATAATCCAGGCCCGTAAACTCTTTCATCTCATCCGGTTCCGTGATATTCTTTTCAGAGAGCCAGCGCACCATCTCTCCTCTGGCCATCTTTGCCATAGTCCCCTTTACCTTTACTTTTCCATCTGAAAGCTCTCCGAAAACGCAGGTGACAAAACGCGTTTTCCGGTCTATGTATTTTTCTGCTGCCCTGCTGTATTCTATTGAAGCCAGATTCAGCAAGAAATCCTCTCCCTCTGCCAACTCCCTGTAAATCCTGTCTCCCCAGAAGGCATATAGATCCTGTGTACTGCCCATCTTTAATTTTGCCTGCATTTCCAGGCGATATGGTATCACCCCGTCCATGGGTCTCAGCACCCCGTAAAGCCCTGACAGGATCCTCAGGTGCTCTCTCACATAATCCCACTGCTCCGCGGAAAATACCTGAGGCGCCATATACTGATACTGGATTCCCTCATAGGACAGAACAGCCGGTGTCACATTGCTGTAAAGGTCCAGTTCCTTCAATTTCAGAAAATTTTCTTCGGCGATCTTATCGCTGCACTTCCACAGCTTTTTCAGTTCCCCATAGTCCAGTTCCTTCAGCCTGTTCCGTAAGGTATCTGCCTCCTTTATAAAGACAGGCACGGTGGTCTCAAAGGGTTCATCTGTATTAATATTCATCTTTTTTGCCGGGGAAATAATTATCTTCATATACAGTCCTTCCTCTGCAGCCGTTCAGTATTCCACAGTTCGCGGTACAGTGGAATACTGAACTGTTACATCTGCTTTTCTCTTCCTGCGAAAAGTTTAGCATATTCTTTGTTTTTGTGCTATAATGTATTTGCTTTTTTTGTCTGAGAAATTTTTACAGGAGATGATAGAAATGATGATAAACGCATTGATCTTTGATATGGACGGGCTGATGTTTGATACTGAACGCCTGATGAAGGCCGGATGGGAGGAAGCCTGCCGTGAAATGGGATTTACCCTGACAGAATACCATCTGAGCCAGATGCGCGGAGGAACAAGGGAGCGGAGCAGCCGGCTTTTTGAGGAGTGGTTCCACGGAACTGTGGATTACGACCAGGGCCGTGCTATCCGGACAAGATATCAGAGAGATCATATAGAAAAATACGGTGTGCCTGTGAAAAAAGGCCTGATGGAACTTCTCACATACCTGAAGGAGCGTAGGATTCCGGCTGCCGTGGCCACCTCCACTGCCAGAAAGGAAGCCTCCCGTTACTGGGATATGGCAGGGGTTACCCCCTACCTCACCGCCTCTGTATGCGGAGACGAGGTAACAAAAGGAAAGCCGGATCCGGAAATCTTTCTGACCGCCGCAAAAAAACTAAAGACACCGCCGGCCCAGTGCCTGATCCTGGAGGACAGCTTGAACGGCATCCGCGCCGCCAAAGCCGCAGGCGCCTTATCCTGTATGGTACCGGATCTGACACCTGCAGATGACGGCATCCGTCCGTTCTGTGATATCATATGTGAAGATTTATCCCAGGTTATCCCTTATCTGGATTCCTGCGGTTCTTCTTTGCAATCTCCATGATTTCGTTGTATTTGCCTGTAATATAGCCAAAATTATCCCTCTTGTGGGGAAGGCCGCATTTGCTGCAGTCCTTAATGCCCTCTTTTGTGTAATGAAAATTACCTCCGCACTGGTCACCCAGGGCATACAAAGGGCAGTAGCAGAAAAGGCAGTTAAAATTTTCGGGGTCATTTGTTTTATGGCAGGGAAAGTATTCACAGTCCTTATGGCTGAAAAATGCATACTGCTTCCCTTCCCAATATTTTTCTTCGCTCATTCTTCTGATCCTTTCTACAAAGCTTAAGAAAAGGGAGCGGGATGCCTGCCGCCTCCCGCCCCCCTTATCCTCTTACAGTCTCTCCGGATTGGAGCGCATAAACTTGTATTCAGCAACGGAACGGTCAAACCCTTTAATATGGTCATATAACCAATCCACCACATTTTTCTCCACCTGTTTTACAAAGTTCTCGGTGGGTCCTTCCTCTTCCTCCAGCATCTCCTGAAGCTCTTTCACTGCCTGGCGGAATTCATTATGTTTTTCCCTGTGCTTTTCCAGCCCCGGATATGCGATTTCCTCCTGGAGCTTTTCTTCTGCACTGAAATGAAATTCTGTGTAGTCCAGCAGATAATCCAGCATTTTGACTGCCTTTACCTTACCCTGTCCGTCCTCACAGCTCTCCAGAAGCTGGTTGATCTTACCGATCAGCTCCTTGTGCTGGGAATCAATCATGTCATTGCCGGTTACCAGTGTCTCATCAAATTCTGCTCTCATTAATCAATACCTCCTGTGAATTCTATTAACTATCATCTGCATGGCAGATAAGAGTTACCAAAATAAATCATTGTTTTCTGCTGCCTATGACCTTAATCAGCATATTCAGCAGTTCCTTAAAGTCTATGGGCTTTGCCAGATGACCGTTCATGCCGCTCTCTATAGACTTTTTCATGTCCTCATCAAAAGCGTTGGCTGTCATGGCAATAATGGGTATGGTCCTGGCATCTTCCCTTGGCAGCTTCCGGATCTCTTTTGTGGCCTCCAGGCCGTCCATGACGGGCATACGGATATCCATGAGGATCGCATCGTAATATCCCGGCTCCTTCTCAGAAAACGCCTTCACGCCCAAAAGCCCGTTGTCCGCCCGCTCCGAACGGATACCATGAAGGTTCAGGATCGAGCCGGCGATCTCTGCGTTCAGTTCGTTGTCCTCCACCACCAGAACCCTTCTGTCCCGGAGAATATCCATATCCTTTGGAGCTGCCTCTTCCTCTTCCTGCTTTGTACCATCGCTTAGAACAACCGCAAAGGAGAATTTGCTGCCTTTGCCGGGCTGGCTCTCCAGACTGATCTCACCGTCCATCATCTGCACCAGTTGACTGCTGATGGCGAGACCCAGGCCGGTTCCGCCGAATCTGCGCGCTGTACTCTCGCCTGCCTGTTCAAAGGAATGAAAAATCCTCTTCTGATCCTCCGCATCGATCCCGATTCCGGTATCCTCCACGGAAAAGGAAATCTCCGTCTTATCCGGTGCTGTCCGGCGCTGCTTCACCGCAAACAGGATATGTCCGTCTTTTCCCGTGAATTTCAGGGCATTTCCCAGAAGATTGATCAGCACCTGTTTCAGATGCATGGCATCTCCCACCACCCATTTCTGTTCAAAATGAGTCTCTGTGGTGTAGAGGATCCCCTTCTGGGCAGCCTGAGGAGCGATCAGATCATCAATATTCCTCACCCACTGCTCCAGATCAAAATCCAGCATTTCCAGTTTCATTTTACCGCTTTCAATTTTGGACATATCCAGTATATCATTAATCAGCGAAAGAAGATAGTCCGAAGAGGTGCTGATTTTTTCCAGATATGTCTGTACCTTGCGGGGTACATTTTCATCCTGCATGGCTATTTCCGTCATCCCAATGATCGCATTCATAGGAGTACGGATCTCATGGGACATTCTGGAGAGGAATTCGCTTTTTGCCCTGCTGGCCTGGTCATAATGTACTTTATTCAGATTGTTCTCTATAATCTTGGCAGACTCCTGAATGTTGCTCTGCTCTTTTTTATCCCACAGAACCGCACCTGCCTCTGCCATCAGTGTAATGGAACCTATGTATTTTCCGCCGTCAGTCATGGGAACACTGAAGCCCTGTTTTGTCTCCGGTATCATGAGAAATTTCCGCTGTTCTTTTGTCATGGTCTGCCCGTTGACTATGGAGACTTCCGTACCGTACTGCTCTGTCAGTGCCTTGAACTCCTCTGCAGTAAAACGCTTCATATCCTTTTCCTGATGATCTGCTGCGTTTTTATGCCACTGATGGGAAATATAGGCCGTATGGAAATCCCGGTCCACGGAGGTCATCAGAATATCCGTGGCCCCGTAGTAATGCCCCATCTTCACAAAGAGCACTGCCAAAATGGAATCCATATCTCCGCCTTTGTCAAAGAAATTCAGAGTAAGGGATACCATATTGAGCTGGGGACCGCTGGTTATGCTGGCTATATCGTTGATCTCTGTCAGCATATTCTCTTTGGTCTGGCTCGGGATTTCCCGATAGAAATACACCCTGCCGTCCTTTTTCTGCTTTGCAAAGGTCAGGGCACACCGCACCCTGCGCAGAAGCTGGACATATCCCAGATTGGAATTGTTTCTCATACAGGCACCTGCAGACACGTGAATGCTGAAATCGGCCTCCTGATAAAGCTGCGCGATTGTTCTTCGCACTTCATCTAAAAACACCTCTGTCTGCTCCCTGGTGAATTCTGAGAGCCAGATGAGGATCTCATCACCACCCTGCCGCACCAGTATGATTTCCTTTTTCTCTGTCTGCTCCACCTGCTCCTTTTTTGCCAGAAGCAGGCTGCCGATCTCTTCCAGGATCACATCCCCGAAGATAAGTCCGTAAGTTTCATTAAGGATCCGGAATTCATCCAAATCCAGAAGCACCATGCTTCCGCTTCCGCCTCTGGCCAGCACTTCCGTCAGATAACGGCGCCCCTCCCGCTGTGTACGCAGCTTTGTTATAGGGTCCCGCTTTGCCGATTCGATTTCTCTCAGCTCCTGCATCTTCTGCTCATGGATATCACGTACGCTGCCGATGATCTTGCTCTTTCTGCCATTTTCATCCTGTATCACTTCACCTTTCAGCAGCCTCCAGCGGTACTCTTCAGTGGACTCCTTTTTTCCGCGGAACTCCGCATAGATCTCGTCTCCTCTGACAGCAAACGCTTTTTTAAGCTTATGGTAATCTTCACCAAATATATGTTCCTTAAGCAGTTCCATATCCTCTGTTATCTTATATCTGACAGCCTGACCGCCACGATCCGGATAGTTGAACAGTTCGATTTCTTCTCTTCCCAGATCATAGGTAAAGAAAATATCGTCGCTGCTCTGCAGCGCGATTCTGTAACGCTCCTTCTCCTCTGTCAGGCCTCTCTCTGCCTGTTCCTGACGGCTGGTCAGATTTCTCACAACGTCGTAAAGCTCATCCACCTCTGACACACCTGACGCCTTAAACTGTTCCAGGCTTTTTCCGGCGCTGCTTCGTATGCACTCTGCCAGACGCCGGATCGGGTCTGTCACGTGATTAGCCACCAGATAGGTGCAGATAATTCCGAATACAAGGGCTACCAGGATAGCTGCCAGCACTTTCCACAGGATCTGCCGGCCGATTCCAAAAATAGCTTCATTTTTCTGTATACCTACAAGGAACCATTCTTCCTCCTCAAAAGGTGTGTTGGTATTATAAAGATGCAGCTTTTTTGCTGATGCATAGAGTTCTCCGTCTGCCTTATCCTCATTCAGAATGTAGACCTGGTCAAATTTGCTGTCCTCCACATTCAGGACCGTGCCTAATGCCTTGAGCCGTTCTCCCAGGATTCCGGAGGCTACCAGAGGCCTCCACCGGTTCTTCTCTGTACTCTTCACCAGCATATAGCCGCTTTGTTCATTTTTATTCAGCTCGCTGGACGGAAGCATATCCTGAATATGACTGCCGGACACCTCCACGCCCATGACACCATACACCACACCGTCTTTCATCAAAGGCACAGAATAGGTGATAGCCGGGTACTCACCGCCGCTCTTTCCCTCGTTCAATGAAAACGGATCGCTCCAGTATCCAAGATTTGCATAACTGGCCTTCGGATTTTCCTTGGCCGCTTCATAGGGTTTATAAAAGAAGTCATCCCTGGGATTCTGCCCCGAAGGTTGAAAAGTAAAATCTGTAGTCCAGTAGCTGTCCAGGGCAACCCCTGTCTGATGGACGATATCCCTGCCTCCGCGCTCTATGAGCACATCAGAGTAATCCGGCGAATTTGCAGACGGATCCGTGTCCCTGAAATAATATCCCTTGCAGGTCATGCTGCTATTTTCATTTTCTCCGGCCTTATTGGCTAAGACTAGAAAGGTTCCCGTCACTTCATTTTTTCTGAGCTGGTAGAGGCTGGACATGGCAGTATTCTGCAGAAGCTGTTTCTGAAGCTCACTGTTATCCATAAAGTCTTCCACTGAAATCCTGTTGGATGTCAGCAGGCTGTCCAGCTCCCTGCTAATTTTATCTTCATTTTCACTGACTTCCATCCAGTGCTGGACCATATTATTTTCCAACGTGATTTTCCTGTTCTCCACTGTCTGTTCCATCATTCCCACAGCATAGGAGTCCAGCAGCCGCATGGTACCGCCGATCAGGACTGTTCCGTATGAAAGAAGGCTTTGTATCACAAGTACCGCGATCAGAGGGATACAAAACAAAGCCAATATAGTCCACTTTCTTTTCCTCATTTTCTATTCCGCCTCATTCTGCTTTATTCGCCGTATTCTGCAAAGCTGCCACAAAGGCATCATACCAGTTCGTAAAAGATTCCTCAGACACATAATCGGCACATGCCTCTTCAAGAGTCTGCCCCTGGGCGATCAGCTCCTGTACAGCCTTTCTGTCCTCAGCGGCCTTGTCAGCCAGATTATACTCCAGGATCTTCCGCGCCTCTGTTCCTCTCTCAAACGCCTTTGTCGTATAAGGTACAGCCTTCTCAAGGGTGCCAAACAGGCTGTCTAAGACATCGTAGGTCTTATCCGGGATCTCCAGTCCCTGTTCCTCCACTACCTTGTCAACCGCAGCCAGGCTGTTTGCCTCTTTCTTCACCGGAAGATATCCCGATGCGCAGCTGAAACGGATATTATTCTCTGATTCTGTGAACCATTTCAGGAACAGTACTGAGGCATATTCCTCCTCTTTAGTTCCCTCTGTAACCACCATTCCTGCTCCCTGCTGTACAATATAGTCCTCTCCCTCCGCAAAAGAAGGCGCAGGCAGGACCACATAGTCAATGGGGTAAACTTCGTCCTCCTGTTCCACCTCATCCGGGAAATACATGGATGCTGTAGAGGAACCTGTAAATGCCAGGATTTCTCCTATCTTCACATCATCTGAGCGGAATTTTCCGTACGCCGTAAAGTATCCCTTTACAAGCGGTACATAAAAATTATCCCAGATTTTCTTCATGATATCCTTATCTGCCACGACGGACATCCTGCCGTTTTCCACCTGGAAGATTTCCTTTCCCAACTGCTTGGAGCCGATAACAAAGAGATTGGCAACTGAGTCCCTGCCATAAAAAGCTTTTCCGTCCTCCGGCACATCCGGAGTCAGGGAATCTGTCCACTCGTAATATTTCTGTGCCGTTTCCGTCACCCCTTCCAGGGTGGCCAGATCATCCAGCTCGGCACCTGTTGCCTCCGCAAATTTATCCCAGTCTGTCTTATTCATCATAAAGATCTCACTGGATTTAGCCGTTGGGAAAATACGCAGCGTATTGCCCTCACCGATCCTGCCTTCCTCAATATAGGAATCCACATATTCATCCAGCTCCTCTTTGGTCATATAAGCAGAAATATCCGCCAGCTTTCCCCTGCTGTCCACAGTATAGGCGGCATCTGCATAGGCAGAAAAGACATTGGGCATCTCCTGGGCACCAACCTCCTCATTCAGGGATGCCATCACCGCATCTTCCAGATCATTTACGTTTCCCTGGCTGTAGCCTTTTACAAAGATGCCTTTTTCTTTTCCCACCGACTCATTGAACTCATTGACAAGCTCATCAAAAGCCACCTGCTGGGCACCGTTGTAATAATGCCATATTGTAATGGAGATTGGTTTGTCCGGATTCAGCTTGACCGCGTCCTGGGTACTGCCTTTTTCACCTTCTCCTTTTTCCTCCTGCTGATCCTGATTCTTTTCCTGTGTTCCGGCGTTCTCATTACCGCATCCTGCCATGAGGCCTGCGGTCAGTGAAGCTGCCAGCAGCAGACAGCAAATATATTTCATTCTCTTTTTCATATGTATTTCTCCCTCAGATATTGTAATATGATTGGTAACTGATCAGTCCTCTCACAGTTACTATTATTCCTTTTATCATATCATTCACACCCGGGAATGTAAATCTTTTTCCTGCTTTCTTGCGTCTTTCCAAACTTTCGTATAAAATAAACAGAGTATTTCACAAAACTATATTTGGAGGAATAGATATGATCCAATTACTGTCACGTCTTTTTATCAAAGATCATAAAAATACCGCATTACCCGGAGTGCGCCAGGCATACGGCATTCTAAGCGGTGCGGTGGGGATTTTTCTCAATATTATATTGTTCGCCGGCAAGCTTGCCGCAGGAATGCTGAGCGGTTCCATTGCCATCACGGCTGACGCCTTCAACAACCTCTCAGATGCCGGTTCCTCTGTCATCACCCTCATCGGTTTTAAAATGTCAGGCCAGAAGCCGGACCCGGAACACCCCTTTGGTCACGGAAGGATTGAATATATATCCGGTCTTTTCGTGTCCGTGGCTGTACTGATCATGGCCTTTGAGCTTGTGAAATCATCCATTGGAAAGCTGCGCAGCCCCGAACCGGTGAACAGCAGTCCTCTGGTCATTGCCATCCTCTGTGTCTCTATTCTGGTCAAAATGTATATGGCATACTATAACAAATCCCTGAGCCGGAAGCTGGACAGCGCCGCCATGTCCGCCACCGCTGCCGATTCCCTCAGTGATACCGTATCCACAGCCGTTGTACTGGCTGCCACTTTGGTTGGGCGTTTGACAGGGGTCCTCATTGACGGATGGTGTGGTATTCTGGTTGGACTTTTTATCTTTTATACCGGTATTCAGGCTTTGAGGGAAACTATGAATCCCCTTCTCGGACAGCCGCCCAAGGAGGAGTTTGTAAAGAACATCGAATCACTCGTCACCGCCCATCCCATGGTCAAAGGCATTCACGACCTGATCGTCCACGACTATGGTCCCGGCAGACTGATGATCTCCCTGCACGCAGAGGTGCCTGCAAACGGCAATATCCTGCAGATCCATGATGAAATAGATAATATCGAGAAAGAACTTCAGGAAAAACTAAACTGTTCCGCCACCATACATATGGACCCGGTCGTCACAGACAATGTCCATATCAATCATCTGAAAGCTGAGGTGAGCCGTATCATCGGCCAAATCTCACCCCGGCTTACTATGCATGATTTCCGTGTGGTGGAAGGCCCCACACATTCCAATCTCATCTTCGATCTGGTCATTCCCCACGATTTCTCCATGACAGAGGTGGACGTGGTAAACCGGGTCAAGGAACAGATCCGGGGACTACAGGGCAGTTACTATGCAGTTATCCAGGTAGATCACAGTTACAGTTAAAAAGGAGGAAAGCTGTGCGGACAGCTTTCCTCCTTTTTAACCTCATCCCGGCAGATATCTGCACACAGCCAGCAGGTAAACTGCCCCGTAGTACAGGACCAGAAGTATTTTATCTAATCTCCTGCTGTTTTTTTCACCCAATAGGTTCACCGCCAGTATCGTATCCGACGCCACAAACGCCGCCCCACCAAGAGCCGCTGCTGCGCCGGCCAGTCCCGGATTTTCAAAAAACACAGTCCCTGCCATGGAGAACATAGCGCAGAGAAATGCCACATACAGCGCACCTAAGGCTGCCAGCTTACCGAGCTCTCTGATATAGGACCTGAGTATGGCAAAGAGCACTGCATATACACAGACAAATAAGAGCAGCGTAAACCGATCCGGTGATGCCAGACACAGCATTCCCCCGATAAAGCACAGATGAGCCGCAGCAAACACAGCAGCCCCTGCCACAAAACACACCTCCAAAAATCCATCGGCAGCCATACAACAGACAGTTCCCGCTGCTATGAGCCAGGAAACTCTGTTCTGTTCCCGAACCGCAAGACAAAGAGCCGGTATCACCGCCATCAGCGTTGCGGAGACTTTGTAACCGATTTCCTTTCTGCCCGTTTCATGCTTTTTTCTCACATACGCAGTTCCCAGAAAAACTATAAGAGCTGCCGTCGCCGGCAGCAGAAGCATATCCCATCCTCTCAAGCACACACCGCCTCCCCCAGTTCCTTTACGACTTCAGAATTTACATACTCATAGTATACTATATTCCTACATCCACGTCCACGATTCCCTCTCAGGGAAGGTAGTGATAGGCTGATTTTTTCTTAATGGTATAGAATACTGCCAGGGCAAATGCCATAAATTCTGCTGCCAGAGACGCGCTCCAGACACCGTTTACACCAAATAAAACAGAGAAACCGATCAAAAAAGCGACCAGAAATACCAGGGTACGCATAAAAGACAGGATTGCGGAAACCTTACCGTCTCCAAAAGCAGTAAACATGGCCGAGCTGAAAATATTGTAGCCCTTGAACAGATATCCGAAAGCGTAAACCATAAGTCCGGCAGTGGCAAGCTCATATACCCGGCTTCCCCTCTCAGCAAAAACAGATGCCAGTGTCCCGGAAAAAAGCAGGGTTCCCACGGTCATCACCACACCTACCCCCATGCAGAACCCGACGCTGATCTTATAGAGTTTCCGCAGTTTCTGTACATGACCGCCTCCGTAATTATAGCTGAACAACGGCGCCACTCCCATGGAATAACCAAGGCTTATGGCGATCAGCACAAAGTCCAGATACAGGAGAATGGAAATTGCTGCAACACCTTCATTCCCCACCAAACGCATCATAATAATATTAAATAAAAATGTGGTGATACTTCCCGACAGATTGCTCACCATCTCTGAGGAACCATTTGTCATGGAATTGAGCAGTACCCTCCAATCCATCTTAGGCTTTACAAAATGAAGCTGTGCCTTTCGGTTAAAGGTAAAGTAAAAAATGCTGAAAAATGCGGGAATGCAGTAGCCGATACCTGTAGCCACTGCTGCACCGGCAATCCCCATATGGAATACACCGATGAATACATAATCCAGTATCACATTGGTCAGCCCTCCTGCCACTGTGACGGTAAGGCCAATGTGGGGCTTTCCGTTCGCCACAAAGAGGCTTTGGAATTCCAACTGCAGAATATTGGCCGGCTGGAAGATGAGCAGAGGAAAGGCATAGGCGTAACAGTATGCGTAAATATCCTCATTTGCTCCCAGCATATAAATGATCTTTTCCAGAAAGACAAAGGAGAGGATCGTGATCACAATGCCAAGCCCTACGGCAAATAAAGTGATAAAGGTCACATTTTCATTGGCTTCCTGCTGCTTTCCCTCACCCAGCTTTCTTGAAACAATGGCTGTGATGCCGGTTCCGAACATGGTACCCAAAGCAATGACAAAGCTGAGTAAGGGGTAAACAATGTTGACGGCGGAGAAGGCGTCCGTGCCCACAAGCCTTGACACAAACATACCGTCCACCACTGTATACAGGGACATGACAACCATCATGACCATGGAGGGAAGAGCGAATTTCAGGATAGAGGGAATTGTTATTTTTCTTTCAAGTCCCTGATCAATCATCCTGCATGTTCCTCCATTCATATCCGCATATGGTCTTCAGCACTTCCCCAAACGTATCAAGCTGCTCTTGCGAATATTTTTCTTTCAGTTCCCTCTCTATTTTGTAAAATACCTGGTCGTATATCCCTAAAACCTGCTCCATGTGAGGGCTTAACTCCAGATAATAAACCCGCTTGTCTTTTTCGCTCTGTTTTTTTATTACCACACCCTGCTTTACCAGTTCATTGATCTTCAGGGTCACAGCGGACTTTGTGATCTTCAGGGCATCTGCGATCTTGCTGACTGTACACTCCTTCATCTGTTCCATTACGTTGATATATAGAATGCTGTTGTAAGAAAGTCCGTTATAATAATCGTTTCCATTCATCACCTGCAGCTCATAGAGTGACATGTGATAGTAGAAATCGTTAACACCTTTTACTATATCCATCTGCGTCCTCCTTGTATATTAGTTTTGCAAATTTAATTAAATTTACTTAACCATATTAACAGGAGCAAATGGTTTTGTCAACTCAAATCTTAACCGCTTTCCTACTCATCCCGAATAACGCAATGCATCTATGGGACGCTTTTTTGCCGCCTTATTGGCCGGGTACAATCCAAAGAGCACGCCGATCACTCCTGAAAATGCCACTGCTGCCCATACTACCTCCGGAGCCATGGAAAAGTTCATCGCGTCCTGACTCACTTTTCCGATCAGCCTCAATATTCCCCAGGATGCACCGATCCCTATGAGACAGCCCATAAGACTTACCAGCAGCGCTTCTATTAGAAACTGCATCATGATACTCCCGCGGCCTGCTCCGATGGCTTTGCGGATGCCGATCTCCCTGGTCCTCTCTGTCACGGACACCAGCATAATATTCATAATGCCTACGCCTCCCACCAACAGGGAAATAGCAGCGATACCGCCCAGCATAAGCGACAGGGTATTGGTCACACTCTCCATGGTTTCCATCAGCTCAGACTGGCTGACAATGGAAAAGGCATCCTCATCACCGCCGAACCGTTCCAGCATCATCTGTTCCATGGAAAGCTCCGCAAAATCCATGGTGTCTTCACTGGATGCAGAGGCATAAAACTGTGTCACATACAGAATATTGTCAGCGATCCGGGTCATGGTGGAGTAGGGAATATATCCCTCCAGCATGACGCTGCTGCTCTCCTCCTCAGAACCGGCCGACATCTGTGCAGCGGAAGCTGATTCCTCCTCATCCAGGATTCCGATCACGAGAAAGCTCCTTCCGTCCAGCGCTACTGTCTCGCCTACTGCATCCGCATAGCCGAAAAGCTCTTTGGCGGAATCTTTTGTGAGGATCACCACATAGGAATTGTTCTCCACATCTGTATTCTTGATGTTCCGCCCGTATGCCAGTTCCAGATTCTGAATATCCAGGTAACTGCCCGTGGTTCCTATCAGTGTCATGGTTCCGTCCACATATCCGCTTTTGGCTGTGACGCTGGTCCTGGAAAACGGAGCAGTCTCCTCAATATTTTCATTTTCCGTAAAATCAGAAAGTTCTAAAAGGCGCAGGGGATTCTCCTTGTCATCTGTTATGGTCACGGTCAGGTAGTTGGAGCCCATACCGGATATCTGATCCGTGACTGAAGAGGTGGCCCCATCCGCAATGGACACCAACACCACCAGGGCGATCACACCGATGATGATGCCAAGCATGGTGAGAAATGTCCGCATCTTATTGGAGCAGACCGCGTTCCAGGCCATTTTCAATGACTGTATCATCATATCCTCACCTCGCTCACTTTGCCGTCTCTGATGCAGATTTTCCGCTCTGCCTCATCTGCCACCTGATCATCGTGTGTAATTAGGACAATGGTGTTCCCTGCCTGATGAAGTTCATGGAACAGATCCATAATCTCCTCGCCTGTGCGGGAATCCAGATTGCCTGTGGGTTCATCTGCCAGAAACAGGGAAGGTTCTGTCACCAAGGCTCTGGCGATCGCCACCCGCTGCTGCTGCCCGCCGGACAGTTCCGTAGGGCGGTGGTGCATTCTGTGTGTCAGTTCTACTCGCTCCAGGGCCTCTCTCACCTTTCTCTTCCTGTCCGCAGCCTTTACTTTCTGGTAGATCATGGGGAGTTCCACATTTTCTTCCGCGCTCAGCCGGGGAAGAAGGTTGAAATTCTGGAAAATGAACCCGATCTTTTTATTTCTTATCCTGGCAAGTTCCGTCTCCGAATACTGCTCTATGGCGGTGCCGTCCAGGATATATGCTCCCTCATCCGCGGTATCCAGGCATCCGATAATATTCATAACCGTGGACTTTCCGGACCCTGACGGGCCTACAATGCTGACAAATTCTCCCTTCTCAATCTCCATGGTAGCATGGTCAAGAGCACGGACCTCACTGGTTCCCATACGGTAAATCTTAGATACATCTTTTAATATAATCATTTCATCACCGCCTTAGTTCATAGACGGCGGAGACTGCATCTGTCCCTGTCCGCCGAAATCCGGCATGTTTCCCTTTCCCCCGGAACCGCTGCCCCTGTCTTCCATCATGCCGCCGCCCATACCGCTGAAATCACTGAACACACCGCCGCTCTCGCCGCCGGAACTGTTGTCAGAGGAGATTCTCTGATAATATACCGTGTCTCCTTCTGCCAGTCCCTCTGTGATTTCCACTGTACTGCCGTCAGAGAGGCCTGTTGTCACTTCTGTCTCATCGCTTGGATTTCCCTCTGCGTCCCTGCCGGTATAGACAAAGGTCCTGTTTCCTTTCTCCTGAATGGCATCTACCGGAATGGTGATGACATCCTCCCTGCTCTCCACTGTGATAGTGGCGGAAGCATTCATGCCTGTCTTCATCCGGGAATCCCGGGCCACTGTAATATTCACGCTGTATTTTGCCACACCGCCGCTGGCACTTGCGCTGCTGCCCACTTTCGTAACTTCTCCTTCAAATTCCTTATCCTCGATGGCATCAAAAGTCAGTGCGGCTGTCTGGCCTTTTGACACAGAGTTAATGTCCAGTTCATCTACATTTACGGATAAAACCATATTGTCATCCGATGAAATAGTAAATGCCGCAACATCTGTACTGTACTGGGATGCCTGTGCTGTGTCTGTGCTGTCTGAGCTGCCGCTTGATGAGCCGCTGCTGCTCAATGCAGCAGTTGATGTCCCCGAACCACTGGTTCCTGCGCCAGAACTTCCTGCCCCTGTCTCTCCAAGTCCTAACGTACCTGTACCGTTTCCGGTACTGTTGTCAGTACCGCTGGTACTACCGTCATTTCCTGTTCCGCCAGAGTTACCGATTCCGCCGTTATTTCCGGTGCTGCTGATTCCTGTTCCGCTGCTTCCTGTGCTGCCAGTACCTGCTCCGCTGTTTCCTGTTCCACTGTTTCCTGTGCTGCCAGTACCTGCTCCGCTGTTTCCTGTACTGCTGCTCCCTGTTCCGTCGATACCTGTTCCGCTGCTCCCTGTTCCGTCGGTACCTGTTCCGCTGCTTCCTGTTCCGCTGTCGTCTCCGTTCTGGTCTGTTGTGCCTGTTCCGGAGTCATTACCGCTGTTCTTTTCTGTGGCAGGATAGGTGATGGTAAAGGAAAGTATCTTGTTATCAGATGACACTGTTATTCCTGATACCGCACCGCTCTCAATACGGAAAATGCTGTCTACCTGAAAATACCATCCCTCATTGGCCGTAAGCTGTACCTGTGCCTGATAGACCGTATCAGCGGCAAAGGGATCATCCCCCGGCTGATATGTCACAGTTCCCGTATAACTGTCATCTGCAGCGGCAATATCTGACTGCGGCTTTTCTCCGGCTCTGGGTTCTGCCAGGGCTAAAAGAGCAGATGTACTCTCTCCTTCACCAGCTACCTCCAACTGTATTTTTGTTTCCTGTTCCGCCGCGGCCAAACGTGTTTCCGCTTCCGTACTGCTCTCTGTCAAAAAGCTGCTCTCCTCCATTTTTCCCCCGGTATCTGCCAGGGTGATCACCTCGTAGGAATAGCCCCTCATATCTGATGGCTGATATGACATATTGCTCACCCTGCCTGATGAACTTCCTGATACAGATGCCTGAGAGACACTGCTGCTCTGACTGCTATCTGAACTGCCGGCTGATACATTGACACTCTGAATGGTACCATCCATTTCCGCCTTGACAGAACCGCTCCCGGAAAGTTCTATTAACTTCTGCAGAGTCTCTGCATAGGCCTCCCGCTCTGCCAGGGCCTCCAAATATTTTACAGACTGCGTAGTCTCTGTCAGTGTCAGAAGCGTGGTGCCAGCACTGACAGATTCATCCTCTGACACTTTAATTTCCTCCACCGTGCCTCCCGTAGCTGTCACAGCTAACTGCTGGTGTATGTACGCTTCTCCGCTGCCAAGGATTGTTCCCTCTGCGTCCGTAACAGATACATTTTCCCCTATACCCACACCGCTGTCTGAAAAGGTGATCACACAGGTGCTGCCGTCAATACTCTCTATGGTTCCTGTTTTTTCACTTCCGTCCAAAAGGAGCACTGTGACACTGTCACCTTCAGCGGCAGCACCGGTCAATTCCAGCTTTACAGCCATCTTCCCATCAATGGAAAGAAGCATGACCGCCCCGTTTTCCAACATACTGTCCGCAATGCTGCTGCCCTGGGACACATAGATCCGCTTCACTCTGCCGTCCACACTGGCTGTAAGTTCTCCGGCCTCTGTCTCATCTTTTGTCTCATTGATCTCTCCATCCAGATTTTCAATTTTCTCCTGGACATCTCTCATGGCGCTGAGCACAGAGGCGTTGTCCACAGTTGCCAGCACATCCCCAGCCGAAACATGGTCACCGCTCTCCACCTTCACCTCATCAATGACCACACCGGAGGGCACAGTCACATTTACCGGTGTGTCCGCCTCCAGGTTGCCGGTTCCCACTATGGTTTTAGAAATGCTCCCCTTCTCTGCGGACGCCTCTTTTACTGCCTGGCTTCCCATAATCGGTACACCGCTCTCATTATGGTTCCGTAGGATCACTAACCCGGATATGCCCACGATCACCACCACAGTGACCGCCCCTGCTGCTATTTTTTTCTTTTTCGGTAATTGTTTCCATTTTCCTTTAATATTTAGTTGTTTTTTCGTTTTTATTCATTCCCTTCTGTCGTCTGTTTTGGATTTCAGTATAAAAAATCAACCTTAAATGAACCTAAAAGAACAGGTTTTTGATGTGTGAAAAATCTGTGTCTCACCACATTCTTCCATTTACAGGGACAGACAGCTCTTAATTTTGTTTTTTTTAAAAATAAGTCTGGATTTTTTTGTCACTTTGTGAGAAAATGAATTGGAATAGGACGTTAAATTTCTAACGCACTTGAAGTAAATATATTCTTGAAAGGAGTTTTAAAATGATTTATTCACACGAAGTAGAAACAATGTGTCAGGTACATCAGGGTGTAAACCACGGCGCAGCTCCAATCCCGGAAGAAGCAAAATGGGTACAGGCAAAAGAAATAAAGGATATCTCCGGTTTAACACACGGTGTGGGCTGGTGCGCACCACAGCAGGGTACCTGTAAATTAACATTGAATGTAAAGGATGGTGTAATCCAGGAGGCACTGGTGGAGACGATCGGATGTTCCGGTATGACTCACTCTGCTGCTATGGCATCTGAGATTTTACCAGGAAGAACCATTTTGGAAGCTCTGAACACTGACCTTGTATGTGATGCTATCAATACTGCTATGAGAGAATTATTCTTACAGATCGTATACGGAAGAACCCAGAGTGCATTCTCTGAAGACGGACTTCCTATCGGTGCAGGTCTGGAAGATTTAGGAAAGGGCCTTCGTTCTCAGGTTGGTACTATGTACGGTACACTGAAAAAAGGACCTCGTTATCTGGAAATGACAGACGGTTACGTTACTGGCATCGCTTTAAACGAAGATGATGAAATCATCGGCTACAAATTCATAAGCTTCGGAAAAATGATGGACTTCATCAAAGCAGGCGATGACGCCAACACAGCATTTGAAAAAGCTCAGGGACAGTACGGCCGCGTTGACGATGCAGTGAAGATCATTGACCCGAGAAAAGAATAATTATACATACGCTGTAAGATCTGTCATAGAAAGAATAGGAGGATAAATTAATGGCTTTATTTGAATCATATGAAAGAAGAGAAAAACAAATTCTTGCCGCTCTCAATGAATACGGCATTAACACCATCGAAGAAGCTGCTGAAGTTACAAAAGCTGCCGGTCTCGATGTTTACAAAATGGTAGAAGGCATCCAGCCAATCTGCTTTGAGAATGCAAAATGGGCTTACACTGTAGGTGCTGCCATTGCCATCAAAAAAGGCTGTAGAAAAGCTGCTGATGCTGCTGCCGCTATCGGTGAAGGACTTCAGGCATTCTGTATCCCGGGTTCCGTTGCTGATCAGCGTAAAGTAGGTCTTGGACACGGAAACTTAGGCAAAATGCTTCTGGAAGAAGATACCCAGTGCTTCGCATTCCTGGCAGGACACGAGTCCTTCGCTGCTGCTGAGGGTGCTATCGGTATCGCTGAGAAAGCAAACAAGGTCCGCAAAGAGCCTCTGCGCGTAATCCTGAACGGTCTCGGAAAAGACGCCGCCCAGATCATCGCGCGTATCAACGGATTTACATATGTAGAGACAGAGTATGACTACACAACAGGCGAGTTAAAAGAAGTATTCAGAAAAGCTTACTCTGAGGGACTTCGTGCAAAAGTTAACTGCTACGGCGCTAACGATGTACGTGAAGGTGTTGCTATCATGTGGAAGGAAGACGTTGACGTTTCCATCACAGGTAACTCCACCAACCCGACCAGATTCCAGCACCCGGTTGCAGGTACCTACAAAAAAGAGCGTATCGAAGCCGGCAGAAAATACTTCTCCGTTGCTTCCGGCGGTGGTACAGGACGTACTCTGCATCCAGACAACATGGCAGCAGGCCCTGCTTCCTACGGTATGACTGATACCTTAGGACGTATGCACTCTGATGCACAGTTCGCTGGTTCCTCTTCTGTTCCGGCTCACGTTGAGATGATGGGTCTGATCGGCGCAGGTAACAACCCAATGGTTGGTATGACTGTTGCTGTTGCTGTTGCTGTTGAGGAAGCGGCTAAAGAAGGTAAATTCTAAGAAAGACTACAAAATCAAGGATTTACAGGTTAATGAAAAGTAATACAAATTGGGTTTATGTAGGTAATTCATAGACTATTCATACATTACTCGTGCACCTACATTCCTACACTTACCCCGGCATAAAAGCCGGGGTTTTGTTATGTATACAGGTTAGTATTTCCCGAATTTGTCATAGCGGCAATTATTCATAGTCTCATCTGTTCCTTCAGGATTTCTCCTAAAATGTCTAATATTTTGTTTCTATAATTTTTTCCATAGAAATATCCAAATTAAAAAGTCCCTATTAGTGGTCTTTATCTTTTAGAGTTGCATCGTCATTTTTCTTTTTAAATATAATAGCAAGTATTATTTTTTCTAAAATATCTTCTCTATGTTTGAGGATTTCTGCTTCCATATTTGTTAGTTGTAAAATTCCTTTCTCTTTGGCTTTTTCCAAGCAATAACCTTCTTTCTAAAATTTAATAT
>OKSH01001375.1_pt1 | contig 21817 bp, 19 predicted proteins | sample 1601231 | NCBI WGS metagenome assembly OKSH01 (sample SAMEA3541596, study PRJEB24748) | human gut metagenome | biome: human gut; feature: human-associated habitat; material: faeces | place: China | collected 2012
GCATGATTTCTGTGCATCGCGAAGCGCGTTACTGTGAACGGAGTGAACAGTAACCGAACGGTAATTTCGGAGAAAATTCATGCAAATTATGTATGGTTTACATATGGAAATTATGATAAAATATATTTATGAAGAAAAAAAAGCTTGTTTTTTTAGCGTTTGCAACCATTGCGATTGCATTATTGCTTGAAGCCGGAATTTTAAAGTATGTCAATGACAGTAATACATACAGGATGTCAAAAGTACTGCTGGATCGTGTTATCACCGTGCTCAATAAAAATGATGATAGTGAAAATGGACTCATCGAATCGCTAAAGGACGATTATATAGTAAGAGCAAAGGCTGTATCCTATATTATAGATGCAAAACCACAGGTGGAATATGATGTAGAAGAATTGCAGAAAATAGCAGATTTGATATTAGTAGACGAAATTCATCTGTTTGATAAAAACGGATATATCTACAGTGGTACTTTGCCTAAATACTATGGCTTCAGTTTTGACTCCGGAGAGCAGATGGAATATTTTAAGCCTATGCTTACAGATAAAAAGCTTACCATGTGTCAGGATGTTACTCCGAATACCGCTGAAGGAAAGAATCTGATGTATGCCATTACATGGAACGAAGCCGGTACCAGAATGATCCAGATCGGCATCAAACCAAAGCGTCTGCTTAAAGAACTAAAGCAAAACGAAATCTCCGCTGTAGTAAGTGATATGCCTGTTTATAAGGGAATCGAAATTTTCGTGGCAGACTCCCAGACCAAAATTGTAAAAGGTGCTACGGATTCCAGACAGATAGGCGTGAAACTGGAAGGGCTTGTTGTATCATCTGATAAAAAAAGCGGCGAGACAGATGTCCGACTCATAAGGATAGGTGGAAAACGCTGCAAATGTTTACTCAGTCAGTATGATGACTATATTGTAGCTGTAACTATAGACAGTTCCTTTTATCGGCAAGGAAATATTTTTGCGGTTCTCATAGTTGGCGTGTATCTTGTATTGGCTTCCTGCTGTATGTTCTACATGCTTTCAAGAGTTATGAAAGAAAAATATGAAAAAGAGAAACTGCTGTACATATCAAACACAGATGAACTTACAAGATGCTTTAACCGACATGCATACGAAGAAAGGATAAACAACCTTGATCTCCGCGAGGAATGGATATATATTTCCATGGATCTTAATAACCTGAAATATACAAATGATTCTCTTGGACATGCTGCAGGCGATGAACTTATATGTGCAGCGGCCAATTGTATGAGGGAAAGTTTTGGAAAGTATGGAAATGTCTACAGAATCGGAGGAGATGAGTTTGTTGTGATCATCACCGGAAATACAAAGGAATTTCAAAGCATAATAGAAAGCTTTGACCGGAGTGTTGCACAATGGCATGGGAAACTGGTGGATTCTATGACAATCTCATGGGGATATGTTTTCAGTTCTGAGAAAGAATGGGATAACATCTATGACATCGCCAAAGAAGCAGATGAAAGAATGTATAAGAACAAGGAACGCTATTACCAGGAAAGCAAAATAGTCAGACGAAGGTAACAGATTGCGTTTTCCTTATATTTTCAAATATTCTAAATACAACAGAGTTGATTGAAATTCTTTTGGAATAACAAGAACCAGGATGAGACTTGTGCTCAGCCTGGTTCTTAAATTTTTTTCGCTTTTTATTCCTGACCGCCCCAGAAATCCACGGGCTCGTAGTCCTGTAATTTCGCAAGAAACCCCTTCTGCTGAAGTTCTTCCTGAATGGCATCCAGGATTTCTTCGCTTTCGGCGTCGATGGTGTGGTAGTGATAGCCGGAGGTTACATTTTTCAGAAGGCTGGATTTGCCGGTGCTGATTTCCTCCATGTAGGCGCGGATGTCGCGGCGGGATTTGATTCCCATGTCAGCTTTCAGCACGCCGTAGACCTTGTGGTAGACGAATACGTCGCGAATCTGGCCGCCGGCATCTACGATGGTGCTTAATTCTTCTTCAACCTGATCATCTGTGTGATAAACCTTAAAAACTCTGGAATATTTCCTGTCCTCCTGGAGCAGATAGCCTTTGTTGGTGGAAAAAATGGTGGCTCCGTTGGCACGCAGGAGAGAAATATCTTGGACAATAATCTGGCGGCTTACATTTAATTCCTTAGCTAAGGTACCGCCGGAAACGGGATTATTGCTGGAAGATAGGATATTCAGAAGTTGTTTTCGTCTTTCTTCACCTTTCATTTTTTATCTCCTGTCTGCTGGTTTGTGATGAAAGTTACCTGTTACCGTGTAGAGCCTTTGTCAAACATGTTTTGGGACGTGTTGATGGCGGGAAACAGGTGACTTCCATTCTGATAATTACTGTCGGTGGGGGAGTTCAGCCGAATAGGGCTTACTCCACCGGATGAAGATTCTTCATAGATAAATCCATAATAGGAGCAGAATGTGTAAGTGCTCCGCTTGATACATAATTTACACCCAAACCAGTGAGTCTGGCAATATTTTCTTTTGTTACATTTCCGGAAACTTCAATTTCGGCACGTCCGGCAATGTAGTCGATGGATTCTTTCAGCTGTTCAGTGGTCATATTATCCAGCATGATAATGTCCGCACCAGCTTCTACTGCCTCTTTTACCATATCCAGGTTTTCGACCTCTATTTCAATTTTGCGGACAAAAGGAGCGTAGGCTTTTGCCATGGAGATGGCCTGTTTTACGCCTCCTGCGGCACCGATGTGATTGTCCTTGAGAAGAACGCCGTCGGAAAGATTATAGCGGTGGTTATTGCCGCCGCCTACACGAACGGAATATTTCTCGAAAATACGGTTATTCGGGGTGGTTTTTCTGGTGTCCAGAAGCTTGATACCGGTTCCCTCAAGAAGAGCTGCAACCTGGCTGGTGTAGGTGGCGATTCCGCTCATTCTCTGGAGATAGTTAAGGGCGGTTCTTTCTCCGCAAAGGAGCACACGGATATCTCCGTAAATTTTTCCCACAAGCTGTTTATTTTCTACGTGGTCTCCATCTTTTACATAGAATTCAGCTCTGGTGGATGGATCCAGAAGTGTGAAAACACGCTCAAAAACCTGGAGTCCGCAGATGATTCCATCTTCTTTGCAGATAAGATCTACAACGCCTGGGGTGGGATTGGGCATAACGCTGTTAGTGGATACGTCTTCGCTTGTGATATCTTCTTTTAATGCGCTTAAAATGAACGGATCAACATTTAATCCGAGAGTTACCTGATCATACATATAAAAATTCCTTTCTGCCTTCTGGATTTTGACCAAGGGTGATGGCCTGTGTGGCAAGATGGTGATAAGTTTCAGCCAGGGTCTGGATGTCCTGGTATGGGGTGAAGTCTACGTGGGAAGCAAGGTAATCAGCAACTTCGATGGCATTCTGGGGTGAAGCATTCTTAAGATCGTGATCTGCCATATCCTGCGCTGCCCGTCTTGCGAAAACAAGGCTTTCCAGCAGGGAGTTGCTTGCCAGGCGGTTTTTGCCATGGACACCGTTGCAGGCAGCTTCTCCTACTACATAGAGATTTTCCATGGAAGAACGGCTCTGATAATCCACTTTTACGCCGCCCATGAAATAATGCTGTGCCGGAACAACCGGGATACATTCCTTGAAAACATCATAGCCCATTTCCCTGCAGTGTTCAACAATGTTTGGAAAATGGTGGCGAAGAGTTTCTGCCGGGATGGTGCGCAGGTCTTCCCAGACAAAGTCGGTGCCATCTTTTGCCATCTGTTCGTGAATTTTCTGGGAAAGAAGATCACGGGGCAGCAGCTCGTTTACGAAACGGTTCATGTTTTTGTCGTAAAGTCTGGCACCTTCGCCACGGACAGATTCGGAAATCAGAAAGCTGCGGTCTTCAGGATGTTTGGTGTAGAAGGTGGTAGGGTGGATCTGCACGTAATCCGGGTTCTGCAGTTCAATATTATGCTTACCTGCAATAGCAAGTGCGTCGCCGGTAAGGTGGCGGAAGTTGGTGGAATGTCTGTAAAGTCCACCTACACCTCCGCTGGCCAGAACGGTATAGGTTGCAGTAACGGTGTCAAGGGAACCATCTGGACGGCGGATCACAGCGCCGTAGCAGTGGTTGTCTTTTTCCAGAATATCAACCAGGGTGGTGTATTCCAGAAGTTCTACATTGGAAAGCTTCTGGACTTCGCGGAGAAGGGTGCTGGTGATCTCTTTTCCGGTTACATCCTCGTGGAAAATAATACGGTTGGTGGAATGGGCGCCTTCTTTGGTGTAGGCAAGGCTGCCGTCTTCGTTTCGCTCGAACTGGGCACCGTAAGAGACAAGATCCCTGACAACCTCCGGGGAGGTTTTAATCATGATCTCTACGGATTTTTTGTCATTTTCGTAGTGTCCAGCTTTCATGGTGTCTTCGAAAAAGCTGTCATAGTCGGACTGTTCTTTCAGCATGCACATGCCGCCCTGGGCGAGAAAGGAATCGTTACTGGTAAGGTCGGACTTGGTGATGACGGTGATTTTTTTGTCGCGGGGAAGCTGGAGGGCACAGTAAAGACCGGAGCAGCCGCTTCCTGCGATGAGGATATCTGTTTTCATAATTGATGGTCCTTTTTTCACGGATAAATTTGGTGTACAGAGAAATTTTGCAAAAGTAATCTGAAGCGCAGGCTTATGAAATTTCTCTGTGAATGATTACAATGGTGCGTGCGGATTCAAATTTTCCGAACGACATGCCCTGTAGTATATCACTAAACTTTACAATTGACAAGATAGCTGTAAACTTTTTTGTTGACAGTGAGGACGGCAGGTAATATAATCCTAAGAAAATGTCCGAAAAGAGTGGAGCTATTAGCAGCCAATGAGGGTAAGAAGATATTTAAGAACACATTCGGGCATACATGGAAAATTAAAGTTCCGGAATAAATGAAAACACAGGAGTGAAAAACGATTATGATGACAACAAGACAGCTGCAGGATGAAATTCTGCGTTTAAAGAAGGAAAAAGATATCTGCATTCTGGCGCATGCATACCAGGGCCATGAGATTCTGGAGGTAGCAGATTACACAGGTGATTCTTATGGACTGAGCCAGCAGGCGGCTAAGGCTCCGCAGAAGAACGTGCTGATGTGTGGTGTAAGATTTATGGCAGAAACAGTGAAGATTCTTTCTCCGGAGAAAAAGGTTTACCTTTCCAACAGCGGTGCAGGATGTCCAATGGCAGAGCAGCTGGATGTGGAGATGCTTTCCGCACTGAAAGAGTCCAATCCGGACTATACAGTTGTAGCTTATATTAATACCACTTCCGAACTGAAAACAATCTGTGATGTGTGCGTAACTTCTTCTTCTGCGTTGAAGATTGTGAACAATATCGACAATGACAAGATCCTGTTTATCCCGGACTGCAACCTTGGCGCATGGGTGGAGAAGCAGGTTCCGCAAAAAACGTTCAAGTTCGTTCACGGGGGATGTCCAACCCATCTTAGAATGTCTGTAAGAGATGTGAAAAAAGCCAGAGGCGCTCACCCGGAAGCGAAGTTACTGGTTCATCCAGAGTGTCTGCCAGAGGTTTCTGCAATGGCAGATTATATCGGAAGTACAACTGGAATTATGAAATATGCCAAGGAAAGCAATGCCAAAGAATTTATTATCGGAACAGAGAACAGTATTGTTCAGCATCTTCAGTACGAGTGCCCGGACAAGAAATTCTATCCGTTGTCTAAGGACTGTGTATGTCACAATATGAAACTGACTACATTGATGGATGTTTATAATTGCGTCTGCGGTCAGGGCGGAGAAGAGATCAAGCTGGATGAGAATGTGAGAGTGAAGGCGAAGGCTTGTATTGATACCATGTTGACGCTGGGGGAATAGAAAAATTATATTGTGCAATTTACGGGAATGCTTTTTCAAACACGCTCTAAGCATGTTATGCGTAGCTTTTTATATTTTATGATGTTTGCTTATGGAGACATGCTTATTTGAGATAAATAAAAATAATTACTTGTTGTAAACATAAAATACAACTGATATAATCATATTTGGGTGCTACCATAACGGTAGGCGGTTAGTCCTCTGGCAGAGGGACTGTAGTCTACACTCCGTTACGGTCGGTGCTAAACGAGTGCCACCGGCACTCAGCACCCCTCTGATTACATAGAAACCCGAAAGGGAATCCACTGGAAAGGAGGGCTAAGCCATGAGTATTGTCGATTTTATAGCAGTAGTAAGCTTCGGCTTAACCTGCTTTGGTCTGGGATATACCATTGGCAAAGATAGCAAGTCACAAAAATAGCCGCCCTGTCTGGTAAACTAAGCGGCAATTTTTGTTTGTCAATTATTTAGTCAGGCTAACCGTCTATCGGCAGCACTCTTTTTCTATAATCATAGTATCATGCATCTATAAAAATGTCAAAAATTTATTGTCCTGACTAATCAATAACCATTTAAAAACGAAGCCGAGCATAATGCTGCGTCTTTTGCAGCATTATGCACCGCTTCGTTTTTACTGAGCGAGAGCGCGTCCTGCAGGCATTGGCTTCGCATGACGTCCTGCGGACGGCGCTGTTGCTGCCGGGCGGGCTGGGGCGGGGCTGTTGCTGCCGGGCGGCAGACTCACGCCTGCAAATAGCGTTCTGCCCATTGCTGGAAGATGAAGAACGCCCAGATGATCCGGGAGTAATTGCTTCCGGTATAGGCTCCGCCGTCCCCGGCGCCGAGCCAGTCTGTAATTAGCTTAGCGGTTGCATCTGCGTTGAACAGCCCCTGTTGTTTCAGGAAAGCCGGCGACGCGTAGTCGGTCAGTTTATTCTTGAGGGGTCCTCTCAGCCATTTGTCCAGCGGGACAGAAAACCCTGTTTTTTTACGATCCAGTAATTCTCGCGGAATATAGTCGTAGGCAATCTCTTTTAAAATATATTTCTGGCAGCCGTTGTGATCCTTAAAGGAATGGGGCAGCCGGAAGGAGTATTCCATCACCCTCTGATCCAGGATCGGACACCTGGCTTCCAGCGAATATTTCATGGAAGCGCGATCCACCTTGCAGAGAATATCCCCCGGCAGGTAGGTGTCCATGTCCAGGAGCATCCGGCGGATCTGCCAGTTTTTCACATGATAATCCAGCTCACGGTCAAAGCGCACCTGATCCGTTCCAGTCAGGCTTTTCACACAGGCCAAATATTTATCCGAACACAACTGCGTTTTATAGCGTTTGTCCCGGTTTTGTGCAATTGTTCTTACGGAAAATGGTAAACGTCCCAGCAGGTTTACCTGCTTGAGTCCGGGCAGCCGGGAAATACCGTAAACCAAAGCGCCCGCTGCGTCCAGCTTCTGCGCCTGTCCGAGTTTCTGGTACATCTGGTAGCCGCAGAAAAATTCATCGCCGCCATCGCCGGAGAGCGCGACCGTCACCTGTTTTCTGGCGAGCGCCGATACGAGCATCGTCGGGATTTCCGAAGAATCTGCCATGGGTTCATCGAAATACTGCGGAATGCTCTCCACCAGCTCCAGCATCTGTTTTTCACGGATGATTTCTTCTGTATGCTGTGTGCCAAGATGCTTTGCTACCGCCGATGCATAACCGGATTCGTCGTACTGCTTTTCTTCAAAGCCAATGGAAAAGGTTTTGACCGGAGCCTCGCTTGCCTCCTGTGCCATGGCTGTCATCAGGGAGGAATCGTAGCCGCCGCTTAAAAAAGTACCCAGCGGGACGTCCGCCTCCATCCGGCTCTTCACGGATTTCTGTAAAATTGCCTTTAGCTCTGCCTTTGCCTGAGAAAAATCCGTGACCGGATCCGCGATTCCTTTTTGGTAGCTTTCTTTGATACTCCAATAGGAAAAGCACTCTCTTCGCTTCTGCCCATTGTCAGGCTGCAGGCGAAAACGGAGAATGGTTCCCGGGCACAGCTTTTTTACCTGTTCAAATATCGTATCCGGCTCCGGGATATACTGCTGGTACAAAAAGACCGGTAAAATATCCGGATTCAGCTTCCGATCAAAGCCCGGGCACGCCAGGATCGGCTTTAACTCTGAGGCAAAGACCAGATTTTCCCCGTCCTCCCAGTAATAGAGAGGCTTCTTGCCGATGCGGTCCCGCACAAGATATACTTCCTGCGCATCCCGGTCATACAGGGCGATCGCAAACATTCCGTTAAAGCGGGAAACACAGTCGATGCCCCATTTTTCATAGGCAGCCAGAATGACCTCCGTATCACACTGGGAGCGGAACGGATACCCGGAAAGCTCTTTTTTCAGCTCCTGGAAGTTGTAGATTTCTCCGTTAAAAACGACGCTGACCCGTTTATCCGCCGCGTGCATCGGCTGATGTCCCAGTGGGGAAAGATCCATGATGGAAAGCCGACGCTGTGCAAAGCCAACCGCATATCCGCCTGCCGCATCATAAATTTCCACTCCGGAGTCGTTTGGCCCGCGGTGGTACATCGTATCGTTCATCGCGGTCAGATCTTCCAGCGTAATCCGCCTTTTGCTGATAAATCCACTGATTCCGCACATAATGCTTTACCTGTTCCTTTCGGGAATCAGAGATGCCTCCAGAAATTCATCCTTAAATTCGCAGAAATCTTTGCACTCGTTGTTGATGCTGTCGATCATTTCGTTATATTTTTCCCGGATCAGCACCGCATAGTTGTCCCGGTTATCGTAGCCCTTCTTGCTCCATGCAAAGGGATGGGTCAGGATCTGCACCTTGTCATAGCCGGTGATATTGGCTTCATCAGGATAGCCGTAGCGCCAGATATGGTTGGCGTCGGACATATATTTTACCTTCAGGGGCGTCTGGTCAGTCACTTTTTCTGCAAAGGTAAAAAACTCATCCTGGTATGCATTCAGGATTCCCGGCAGCTTGATGTTTTCGCGCAGCACATCCGGAGACGGACGGTGTACAGAAAACTGTGTGATCGGAAAACCGAACATTTCAGAAAGGATATCCATTTCCTTTTTGATCTGATGGCGAACCTCCTGCATATCAGTCAGACCGTTTAACGCATAGTGCAGTCCGATCACGTGGCCCCGTTCGTGCATGTCCTTGATCAGATCCTGATTGCGTCTGGATAAAATATTATAGGAATTGTTCGTCCACTGGAAAAAGAAGGTCGACGTAAAATCCATGCTGCTCTCCACCTTTGCCAGCGCATAGGCACGATCCACGCTGTACTCCACATCATGGCGCATGATGACAAATTTATCTGCCGTAAGTGCCTCTTCGTACCCTGCCTGATTACCGGTAGACTGAATGATTCTGATAATTTCTTTATAATCTTCGTAGGAAAACATTGTCCTTACCTCCATTGTCTGCAGTCTTATCTGTTCTTTTTGCAGCATTCCTGCAGATACGTCTGCCACTGCTCAAATACCGCATCCTCGTTGGCTCTTTCACTGATCTTGCGCGCCTCTCTGCCAAGCCGCTCTGCAAGCTCTCTGTCCTCAATGAGGCGCAGGATGCCGTCTGTCATCGCCTTTTCATCCATGATCGGTACAAGCAGACCATTTACCCCATCTTCGATCAGGGTTTTTGGACCGCCGCAGGGACAGTCTGTAGAAACCACCGGAAGTCCCAGTGCCATCGCTTCCATCAGCGCATTGGGCAGTCCTTCCCAGTCAGAGGAAAAAGCGTACAGCGCAGCGTCTGCCAGATCCTTTTCCAGCGTATTGCTGCCGCCCATCAGCTTTACAAAATCCTCCGCATGATTTTCATGAATAATGGATTCCAGAATCTCCTTTGTACCGTCCTTGGAATCCGGTCCGTAAATTTTGAGTGTATAATCCGGATGCTTTTCATGAACCTTCAAAAAAGCCCTAATCAGCATCGGTTGATTCTTAAAGTCTACCAGACGGCCGGACTGAACAACATTCTTTGTCCGTACAGCCGGCTCCGGAACACCAACGTATTTCGGATTCAGCGGATTTAAAATAATTCTGGAATTTTCCTGTAAATACGGTGCAAAAAAGGCTTTTGCGCCCTCCGTCTGGAACACGCAGCCCGCCGCATGAGGAAACAGAAGCGGGATCCGAAGCTTGTCCGCTTTTTTATCATAGTGTCCCACCGGATCGGTACGCACGGAAATCACGACCGGGATACCCGTCCCGATTCCTGCCGCCAGCGCACGGTACAATACGCCCCGGGTAAAGGCAACGACGACGTCCGGCTTTTCTTTTTTCATAAAACGGCGCAGATACCAGATACGGCGCAGCATCTTGCTGATCCTGCTGCGGTTTTCGTCTTCTTTCGTCAGTCCGACATGAACTCTGCGGACTTTCTGATCCAGTGCAAATTCGTCCGTTCCGTACCATTCTGTCGCAATGACAACCTCATAGCCCTCCTTTGCAAAACGGTTCGCCAGATTACTCACCACGCGCTCCGCCCCGCCCTGCTGCAGGCTGTTTAAATGAAATGCAATTTTCTGCATCGGAATGTTTCTCCTGTTTTTCTCATGAAACAGAATCCTGCTCTGCAGGATTCTCATTTTGTCAGTGCCCCCGTAGTGTATCACATTTTGGAAAGCCCTGCAATCTGCAGGATTTTGTCCCGGTATGCCCTGTCGTCAAACTGATCTGCGCGCTCCTTTGCACATCTGGAAAGCTCCTGCAGCTTCGCTTCCTCTGTCAGCAGCTCTTCCAGAAGAGCCGCCAGTTGTTTTTCTTCCTCTGTAATTTCGTTTGGAGCCAGATTTTTCTGATCGTCCATCACCGGAATCAGAATCCCGTAACGTTCCCGGAGCACTTCCTGTTTTCCAACGACGTCCTCAAACCGATCGGACAGAATCTCTGCGGGACCGCTCATACAGTTGGAAAAAACGGCAGGGAGCCTGCAGCTCATCGCCTCAACCAACGCATTTGGAAAGCCCTCCATGCTGGAGGTTCCAACATAAAGACTGCCCGCTGACAGCCATGGAAATGGATTCTTCTGAAGTCCCGCAAAGCAGACCCGATCAGCAATTCCCAGCTTTTCTGCCAGTTCTTTATATTCTGAAAAAGAACCGTCCCCGATGATACACAGCATCGCCTCCGGCACTTTTTCCCGGATCAAATACAGGCATTTGATCAGATGCCAGAATTCCTTGCAGTCATCCTCACGCCCCATGCTGACGATCACCTTTTTCCCGGTAAAATCGGGCATGTCCCCAGGTTTTTTTGCTGCATTTTCTGCGATCTGACTGCCATCGTAAGGATTGTACAATACCTCTGTATTTTCGATTCCAAGTTTTTCCTTTAACGTATGGGCAATCACCTCCGAACAGCAGATCACCTGATCGGAGCGCTTTGCAAACAGCTTTAACTTCGATGGGTTGTCCATATCCATATAGCTGCGGATTCCCGTCCAGATCTGCCCCCGCACCGGTGTCAGGACGTTAATCAGGTTCGCTGTCGGGCCAAAGCTGTAGGTCAGATCAGGACGCAGCTTTTTCTTTAGCTTCCGAAGCTTTACCGTTCTTTTTACGACATTGACCATTTTTTTCAGCTTCCCGTCCTGTGCCGGAACATCCAGGTTTACAACAGAAAGTCCGTTTATATCATATGCGATATCCGCATCCGAAAACATGGCGATCGTCACTTCAAAATCATTCCTCAGAATCCGCGCTGTCCGCACGCAGACCCGCTCGAAGCCACCCTGATGCAGCATGGGTACAACCAGAAGGAGCCTTGGTTTTACCTGTTCCATAAGCCGTCTCCTTTCCCGGTACGATAAAAAGCTTCCAGCTCTTTTGCCTGTTCCTTTGCGTCAAATCCGGCTTTGCGGATTTCCGGCATGCGGTCAAACCGCTCTTTCTGCCGTTCCAAAAGCGCAAGGGCTGCCTGTGCCCAGCTCTCTGCAGAATCCTTTAAGCTTTTGGACTCCACCAGCTCTGTCAGGGCAACCTCCTGTGTGATCGTATCCGACATCAGACACGGAAGCCCTGCAGCCTGCGCTTCCAGCACCGTTCCGGGCAATCCCTCATACAGAGACGGGAAAATAAACAGATCCATCGCCTGATAATAATCCTGCGGATTCCCCTGATTTCCGAGGAACTGAACGCTTTCTGTAATTCCAAGCTCTGCCGCCTTCTGCTTTGCAGGTTCCATGCATCCGCCCTCGCCGAGCAAAATCAGCTGCGCATCCGGACGGCTCTTTTTGATCTGTGCAAAAACCTCCAGCAAAAACAGGTGGTTTTTCATCTCATTAAAACGCCCCACATGCCCGACTGTCAGACAATTGCCCAACTCCAGTTTTTGCCGCATCTGTGCACGCATCTGACCATTATAGGAAAACTTATCCACTTCGATCGCATTCGGCACCACGTGGACAGCTCCCTGCGCCCACGCCTTTTCCCCGAAAACTGCTTTTCCGGCAAGTTTGGAGCACGCCAGGCAGACGTCCGTTTTTTTCCAGAGATTTTTACGCATCCACTTCGTCATCATCCCTTTGACGCCGCCTTCTGTACCCGCGCTTCTGGCATGGGCTGCCGTCAGGGCGATTTTCCCACGCTTCGCTTCCGGCAGATAAATCGAAGCAGTACTCGTCATATGCCCGTGCACGCAGGCATACTCGGAATGCTCTTTAAAAAAACTGCGCCATGCCGCCCGATACGGAATCCAGTTATAGACCCGAAACCGCGGCAGCCGGTAAATGTGTCCGCCAAGCGCTTCAATCTCTTCATCAAAATACCCTTTTTTTGCGGTGTGCACTGCAAAATCAAACTGCACCCTCTCACGGTCGATATTCCGGTATAAGTCCATAACCCGGCTTTCTGCCCCGCCGAGTCCCGTTGTTCCCAGCACCTGTAATACCCGAATCGGTTCTTTCATACGCTTCTGGTTCCTTTTTCTTTTTCTAATTTGCACGCCGACGCCTTTCCATCCGCTTATGCGTGCTGGTTCTTTAATCGGCCAAGCCGCGCGGCAAGCCCTTTTCCGAACGCCAGCACATATTCCCGGATACGCGCTGTCATGGGCTGCTGCTTTGCTTCCAGCTTAAAAAAATCAGAATACGGCACAATGTTTTCCCTGTTTGCGTCAAGCATCTCTTCGTAGGCTTTCAGCTCTGCTACCGTGGAATGGTTGGCATGAATGACGATCGTCGTCATTCCCTCCCGATCAGAAAATGCGTATTTCCGCAAAAAGGCAATCGGTAAAAAAGTCATCCCACTGCGCACATACGGCAAATCTCCAAAGCCGTCCGTCACATGGGTAAACCCCAGCGCTTTGAGGGCACGCAGTGTCGTTTTGTCAAAGGTATGGCCCGGCGCCATGAACAGCTTCGTCTCGATGCCGCGATCCAAGAGCTTTTTCTGTCCGCTTTCCAGAAGCTGATACTGCTCCTCATAGCTCTTCCCCGCAAACTCCGACTGGGCATTCAACGGGAAGCTCCCGCCTCTTTTTGTTGTATACACATGATGGCAGCCGTGCATGGAAAGGGTCCAGCCTTTTTCCTGCAGCTCCTGCATTTTTTTCCAGAACGCTTCCCGCGCCGGATCCACCGACAGCTTCGGATCAAGATTGTCCGGTACAATGCCTAACAGCGGATAACATCCATAGCGTTCAAACAGCTGTTCAAAGGCTTCAAAGCTTTTCCAGTCCATATCCGGTGTAATATCATCCATTCGAAATGCGATTTTCATACTCTTTTCCTTTTCGCTGCTGCACAGCTTTATTCCAGGAGCATTCCCGGCTCCAGCTCTATTTCCGACTCATAGTCTTCGACTAAAAGAGAGCCATCCACCGTCCGCACAATCAGCTTTTTGTCAAAAATGTCGATGATCTCGCCCGGTGCATACATCGAGAAGTCTAACATCTCATCAAAGGGATGTGCGCTCCATACCGTGATCTTTTCGCCGTTGCAGAAGCAAAATGCTCCCGGGAACGGTCTTGTCACGCCCCGGATCAGGTTATACAGATTCCGGGTACGATCATGGAAATCCAGCTTTCCGTCCGCCGCCGTCCGCTTATTGTACCAGCTGTCGAAATCTCTGGACTCCCGGTGTACGCTGACGGTTCCCGCCTGATGTGCCGCGATCAGCTTAGCGATCAGGCGCTTGCTGACCAGCATGTTTTTATACTGCATCGTACGCACGGTATCATGAGGAGTGATGGCGCACATCTCGCTTGCAAAAACATTCGGGCTGTCCGCTTTTTCATCGTACTGGAACAGGTTCAGATTAAAACGCGTATCTCCGAGAATGATCGACCAGTTAAGCGGCGAGCGTCCCCGCCCAAAGGGCAGATATGCACAGTTCCCGTGGAATCCGAATACACCCTCCGAAAATCTGGAAAGCACGAAGCCGGGAAGCAATCTCTGCCAGCCCATGGAAATCCCCAGCTCGAAGGTATTTTCCGCGAAAAATTTCGTCGTCTCCTCATCCTTTAAACCGTAAGAATGTGTTTCGTAAACCGGAATCCCGTACTTGTCCTCCAACCAGGAAAGTCCCTCATAGCCGGACACCTGATTGCCAGAAAGCACATCGGGATGAATCGTCACAACCAGATCCACCGGACAAAGCTTCTCCTGAACAAAGCGGACGATCTCCGCAGTTGTATCTTTTACACCGAATATAACAACTCGATAATGCATAAACTAATACCTCCTGTTTTGCGCAATCCTTGCCTGCCGTGCGCATGTGGTAGCTTGTGGTTGCTTTTTAACGAATAGGCAAGCCTATTCGTTAAAAAGCCGTCCAAACCAATTGGACGGCTTTTCGTTCTTTTATTTTACAGATTTTCTTTATACCAGTCAATGGCAAGGCGGATTCCCTTTTCAAAATCATAATCCGGATCGTAGCCAAGCAGCTCTCTTGCTTTGCTGATGTCCGCGTTGGAATCCCGGATATCTCCCTTTCTGGCAGGACCAAAGACCGGCTCAATCTTTTTGCCCAGGGCTTCGCAGAGTTCATAATATAAATCGATCAGATATACTCTGCCGCCGGAACCGATGTTGAACGCTTCTCCTGCTGCTTCGCTCGGAGCCAGGCAGGCTTTTAAGTTTGCTTCGATGACGTTGTCGATATAAGTAAAGTCTCTGGACTGACGGCCGTCTCCGTTGATGGTCGGCGCTTCATCCTTTAACAGCAGCTTTAAAAACTTCGGAATAACAGCGGCATACATGCCTTCCGGGTTCTGACGGCGTCCAAATACGTTGAAATAGCGCATGCCGTAAGTATCCAGACCGTACAGCGTCTTATAAAGACGACCGAATTCCTCGTCTGTCTTCTTGGTCAGCGCGTAAGGGGAAAGAACATGGCCTTCAATGCCCTCTTTTTTGGGAAGTCCGGGATGATCGCCGTATACGGAAGAGCTGGACGCGTATACAAATTTCTTTACGCCGTTCTGTCTCGCTGCTTCCATCATGTTCAGCGTGCCGACAATGTTATTCTGCGCATAGAAAATCGGCATTTCGATGCTTCTGGGAACGCTGCCCCATGCCGCCTGATTCAGCACATAATCCACACCCTCGCAGGCTTTCATACAGGTATCCAGATCTTTGATGTCGCCTTTGATAAAGGTATAGTTCGGATTACCTTCAAACATCTCCACATGCTTCGGATTGCCTGTGGAAAGGTCGTCCAGACATCTTACCTTATAACCGAGGTTCAAGATCGCCTCGCACAGGTTGGAACCGATAAAACCGGCGCCGCCTGTTACCAGAAATACACTGTCCATGTCAAATTTCAAATCCTTATATCCCATGGATTTCCTCTCATTTCTGCCGCAGCCGCGGCACTGTATTTTATTCATGACAATAGAATGCTCGCAGAGCGTGCATTCTATTATTTCGGATAAACGATCCGCGGATTGCGCCATGATCCGGAAGTATTTTTGTCCTTCTGACCCTGATATCCGATCCAATCAGTTGAAGGAAGCGATATTGTTTCCCGAGATCTGACCCGCTGTTCCGTAGAGCAGGCAGGATGCGATGGTTTTCGCATACAGGCTTCTTCCTTTTTCATTTAAGTGAATGCCGTCTTCCAGATATTCATCTGCATTATAGGCATCCACTCCGAGATTGTCGTAAGTATCCACGCACAGCGTTCCCTGACCGACTGCAACGTCACAGGCAATGCTCGCATAATTGTAGAGTGCCTTTTCTCCCATATTTTTAACCGGGATCGGAAAATAGGACGCATAGTTGGGAGATGTGATCAAAATCTGTGCCTGGGGGAAAACAGAACGAACTCCCTTTACGCCCTCGCTTAACGCCGTTCCAAAGCCCGTCCAGGGTCTGTCCGAGTTGTTGATCGGAGCCTGTGCCAAGAAGTCATTCATACCATAGGACAAAATTACCACATCGATCTGATCCTTGACATTCATCACAGCTTTGATGTCGTCATAGGCAGCCTTGCCCTGCAGCATCTCTACATCCGTATTTCCACGGAGAATAGAGATCATCTTTCCCAGGGAGCAGTCGCTGGCAGGTCCAAACTGGTATTCATTATCGTCCGGGCTGATGGTTGCGCGGGTGCCGCCGATGGCACCGTTATAGACCGTCGCATTTTTCCCTTTTTGAGCAAGACATGCTGTAAGACGTGCAGACACGCCGGTATCATCCCGATAATTGCCCCAGATGCTGTCTCCAAGCACCAGGATCTTCATTTCGTCCCCGGAATTATCTGTATTCTCTGCCTGCTGGGCTCCGGTCTGATCCGTCTGGTTTTCAGACACCATCTCCTGAGACTGATTTTCTGTCTCTGCAGCAGTCTGGGTCTCTTCTGTGCTCTGGGTCTCGGTAATGCCCAGCTGAGCCTTTAATTCTTCATTCTCCGCCGCAAGGGATTCCAGCTTGTTCTGATATTCCTTGATCTCTGCTGTATAATCTGTCGTCTGTCCGCATCCTGAAAGCATTGCTCCAATCAGCAGGGATGCTGTCAGAAGCAGACCGCATGATACTTTTGATAACCGTTTCATACATTCGTTCCTCCTCATGCCTGTTTCCATTAAGACAGCTTCAGTATATCCCCTTTGCAGCCAATCTGCAACGGACTTCATAGAATCTTAATCAATGTTTAAGTTCACCTGCGGTTTTCTGTGAGCAGATTTCATGCTCGCATGAAAATCTGCTTGCGGAAAGCTGCAGAGGGAGCGCCGTGATATGAGCAAAAGTGAGCTGCGCAGCAGCGGAAAGCAGCGCAGCTGCGATTTGCGACAATAGAATGTTAGCGAAGCGTACATTCTATTGTATTGCGAATGGCGCGGGTGAACTTACGGCAGTCGATGCGCGGTTTTTCCACCCGCCAGTTCGTACAAAAGCATCAGTCCGCTGACATAAAACAGCGGCAATCCATAGATCACATAGCGGGAAAGGCACATGATGATCATGGAGGTAGCAAATACGTTTGCTAACACAGCCAGCAGGGAAAATGCCGCCAGCCAGACCGCGTTGGAATTGTGATTTTTCCTCCATGCAAGGGCAGCCAGCACGATATAGGCGAGGTACGCCGTCAGCGCATACCAGTTTAGCAGCGGGTGTACGACTGCGATGGACCGGATCAGTCCGTAGCAGGCGAGCGCCAGATAGTCATACAGCCATCTGCCCAGAACTGCCGGAAGTAAGGATTTCACGATGGTTGCCGCAATCCGGTCGGATTCCACATTTTCAGGAATGTAGTCTATAAAGCCCTCCCTGTCATGCAGCTGTCTCCAGGGCTCTTCGATCATTTCAAACTTGATCGCGTCATGCCATTTTTCCAGATGTGCTGCCCGGTTGAAAAAGCCCTCCGGCGCATCCTGATACGTCGCACCCTGTTCTTTTGCAAGTCGATAGGAAAGCTCAAACATAACTCTTGCGTCCCGATCGACAATCCTTTCGGCATCCTCTTCGTCCGCCGCATACAGAATGTTTGCGAGCAGTCCGACGCTTCCAAACGTATTATTGATAAAATATCCGTTAAAAACAAGGTTGTAGCTTTTTACGAGAAGCGTCCTTGTACCAAACGCCAGCGCAGTGCACACGACACAAATCAACAGGCGTTTCGCCAGCTTCTTTTTTTCTACGATCACGACGGCCCCTGCAAACACCAGCCAGAGCAGGATCGTGAACATCATCTGTCCGCGTACCAGAGACAAAAATAAGGATAACAGCAGGGAGGATAAAGCTGCTCCCCTCTGTCTTGTATACACCATCTTCATGCACTGCGCCGTAAACAGATAAAACAGCGGCAGTCCCAGCGCTTCGCTGATGACGCCGTTCGACAAAACCAGTCCGCTCGCAGAAAATACCGGCGTGATAATGTGGGGCGCCAGTAAGATCAGGCACACCAGCGCTTCCATCCACTGCCCGAATGCAAATCGTTTTTTCAGGCTCTCCGCCAGCCAGATCACGGAAAACGCCGCCAGTCCGTTCTGCAGAAATCTCACAATATCAAGATACTTTGTCTCCCCAAACAGGCTGCGGAAAATCCACAAAAAGAAAGAGTACAGCGGCTCCCGGTGAATGTGCATCGCAATATACTGGTTGCTGTCATTATAGATCCCCGTTGTTCCAAGCAGCCACAGTGCTGCAAAAAACAGCACCGGAAGCAGCCAGGGAAACGGGAATTTTTTCCATTTTCGGATCATTTACACCTCTGATTATAATCTCCAGTACAGGCAGTCATCACGTGTCCATTCCTTGCGATTTAAGATGCCCTTGACATCTACAAGTACTTTTTTGCCGTTTGTCGGATTAAAGAAGTTTTCAATCGCTGCCTGATCCAATCCCTCAAATTCCTTATGGCATACGGCAATAACCAGCGCGTCCACATCTTTTACAGCACTCATATCCTGCAGCTCTACTCCATAGAGACGCTTCGCCTCTGCGCGGTCTGCGGTCTGATCCACCAGCACCGGCTCGATGCCGTACTCACGCAGCTCTTTTACAATATCGATAACCTTTGTATTTCTGGTATCCGGGCAGTTCTCCTTGAAGGTAAAGCCAAGGATTGCAACCTTCGCATGCTTTACCGCGATATCTGCGCGAATCAGGTTTTTCACAATGTTTTCTGCGACATATTTGCCCATGTCGTCGTTGATGCGGCGGCCGGACAGAATGATCTGGGAATGATAGCCCATCTGCTCTGCGCGGTAGGTCAGATAATACGGATCGACACCGATGCAGTGTCCGCCCACCAGACCGGGATAAAATTTCAGGAAATTCCATTTGGTTCCTGCTGCCTTTAATACGCTCTGCGTGTCGATGCCCATCTTGTTAAAGATAATAGAAAGTTCATTCATGAACGCAATATTGATATCCCTCTGGCTGTTCTCGATTACCTTTGCAGCCTCTGCGACCTGAATGGATTCTGCACGGTATACACCGGCTTCTACAACCAGCTCATAAACCTTTGCAACAGTATCCAGCGTTTCCTCATCCATACCGGAAACGATCTTTGTGATGGTTTCCAGACGGTGTACCTTGTCGCCAGGGTTGATCCGTTCAGGAGAATAACCGATCTTGAAATCCTTACCGCATACCAGTCCGGATTCCTTTTCCAGAATCGGCACACATACCTCTTCGGTTACGCCCGGATATACGGTAGACTCGAATACGACAACGCTGCCCTTTGTCAGGTTCCGTCCCAGAATCCGGCTTGCGCCCTCTACCGGGGTCAGATCCGGCGTATGGTCATCGTTTACAGGAGTAGGAACTGCTACGATATGGAATTTTGCTTCCCGCAGCTTTGTCTCATCTGCAGTGAACTCCACTTCCGTCTGGCGGATCACATCATCCCCAACCTCGTTGGTCGGATCAATGCCGGACTGATACAGTTTGATCTTTTCTGCGTTTAAGTCGTAGCCGATTACCTTGATCTTTCTGGCGAATGCGACTGCGATCGGCATACCCACATAACCAAGACCTACCAGCGACAGTTTTTCCTCGCCTGCCAAAATCTTTTCATATAAATCCATTTTCATATCCTCGCTTTCCTGCGCTTTTCTATATGGTTTTTCTTTTTTAACATCTGGTTGCCCCAATCAGGCTCCCCAGCGTTTCGAGATACGCTGTTACGACCTGTCTGCGGTCAAAATGCGCCTCCACATAGGCTCTCGCCTGACGTCCCATTTCGGCCCGTTCCTCCGGAGCCAGCAAAAGGAATCTCTCGATGGTCTCTGTCAGGCTGTCTGCATTCTTGGGTAAAAATGCAAGCCCCGAAACACCGTTTTCAAAAATCTCCCGGCAGCCGTTTATATCGCTGGCAATCACTGGTCTTGCGGTCGCTGCCGCCTCCTGCAGGACATTCGACATGCCCTCGTGATAGGACGGATGGATTACCGCCTGACAATGCCGGTAAAACTCCGGCATATCGTCCCGGTAACCATAATAACGCATAATCCCTTTGGATTGCAAGTCCTCAATCATCGGCTCATAGCGCGCCTGCGTTTCTTCCTCGTAGGCGCCCAGCAGCTCGAACACCGTTTCCGGGTGCTTTTCATGGATCCGTCTTGCCGCTTCCAGCAGCTCCTCGATTCCCTTATCCTTCATGATTCGCATAACCGATACAAAGCGAACGGTATCTTCCTTCGGATAGGGCATCGGCGGATGCTCCTCCAGGTTGACACCGGAGCCGGAGATCACCCGGGTTTTCGTCCTTTTTTTCAGACAGCCCTTCTGCCGCATGAACGCCAGATTCTGCTCATTCTGGAAAAAGACGCAGCCCGCGCCGGACATTCCTGTCCGATACAGTAAAACGATCAGCTTCTGTAACGGTCCATCATGCTCCAGTGTCGTTCCAAGGCCTGTAATGTTGACCAGATAAGGTACCTTTGCAAGCCGACACGCCACACCGCCATAAATATTCGGTTTAATCGTATAGGTCAGCACCGCCGCCGGATGGATGGTCTTTAACAGCTTTCTGTAAAACAAAAGCAGCTTTCCGTCCTTCAACGGATTCATACCGCGGCGCTCCATCACCGTCTCATGACAGATACAGCCCAGTTTTTTGATTTTTTCCAAATACCCGGTATCCGGCACCGACACATGGACCTCATAGCCCTCCTGCATCAGCGCCATCAGCACTTCTTTTCGGAAATCATACAGCCCGGAATCGCTGTTTCCAAGCACCAGTACGCTTTGTTTCATCCTTCCTCGTTTCTGCTGCAGCTTTTTGTCAGCGAACCATAATCTCATTGTATTTCATCATGATCTTCCCAACCGGATAATTTCCGATTTCCGGAACATTTGTCTGTCCTTCCAGATTTCTGACTATCATTTCCGGCACGCGCACGCCGCAGGCCCATGCATGGGGATAACCACCGCCAAATCTCGGATTAACCTCGGAAATGTACCATTTTCCGTCGATTTCAAACAGATCGATATCGATAATACCGCGAAAGCCCATTTTCTTTACAAAATCTGTAATCAGGGCGAACAGCTTTTCCTCCTGGAAGGATTCCGCCTTATCGGTTTCTCCTGCACGCATTTTCAACTTTTTCTTAACGAAAATAGAAACCACTTCGCCGCTGAGCATGTCGATGTAGACGTCTGCACCGTATTCCTGTCCGTTCATGAACTCCTGAATCATCAGTCCGTCCTCACGGCTACAGAGAAATTCCACTGTCTCCTGATCCTGAGCCATATGAATGTCCAGACTCGCGCTTCCGCTTTCCGGCTTGACAAAAACCGGATAGGTCAGCTCGCCGTTTTCCACCGCATGATAGAATTCCTTCCGATCCAGAAAGCAGCGTCCCGTCGCAAAGCCAAGTGCTTTGCAGGCTTCATACATCGCATATTTATGGAAGCAGATATCCACCTGCTTTGCGTCCGGCACGATGGGCACGGTTCCGACCTCCAGAAAACGCTCCTTATTGTCTGCAAGAAGAGACAGCTCCGGGTCGTTGAAAATGAATCTGTTAGAATAAAAAAAATGGAGTTCTCTTAGTAAGAGAACCC
>OKSH01001376.1_pt1 | contig 21815 bp, 23 predicted proteins | sample 1601231 | NCBI WGS metagenome assembly OKSH01 (sample SAMEA3541596, study PRJEB24748) | human gut metagenome | biome: human gut; feature: human-associated habitat; material: faeces | place: China | collected 2012
TTGCGGGTCCTTTCCGGCGATCCGACAGGTTACGGGGCGGCGACCTCGCGGGTTTCTCATGCTGAAAACGTGGTGTACCGGCTGTCCGGTATGTATGAGTTTGTGGTGAATGATGCCCCTGAACAGGCAGAGGATGCCGGGCCTGCAGAGCCTGTTTCTGCGGGAAAGTGTTCGACGGTGAGCTGAGTTTTGCCCTGAAACTGGCGCGCGAGATGGGGCGACCCGACTGGCGTGCCATGCTTGCCGGGATAGGGAAAACCCATCTGGCTCAGGAGCTGTGGACGCAGATTGATAACGGTCAGCTTGCGCCTGACCTGACTGAAATCAGGACGTCCATAACGGATGTCAGCAATGAAATAACACAGACCGTCAATAAGAAACTGGAAGACCAGAGTGCAGCGATCCAGCAGATACAGAAGGTTCAGGTTGATACAAATAATAACCTGAACAGCATGTGGGCAGTGAAGCTGCAGCAGATGCAGGACGGACGCCTTTATATTGCGGGTATCGGTGCCGGTATTGAGAACACCCCTGACGGCATGCAGAGTCAGGTGCTGCTGGCGGCGGACAGGATTGCGATGATTAATCCTGCAAATGGCAACACAAAACCGATGTTTGTTGGTCAGGGTGATCAGATATTCATGAATGACGTGTTCCTGAAACGCCTGACGGCTCCCACCATTACCAGCGGTGGAAATCCGCCGGCATTTTCCCTGACACCGGACGGAAATCCCTCCACCAACAGAATAACGCTGTACTGCCCGTACTCAACGTCCATGCTGTAACGCCCGGCTTCATCCGGATTTTCTGAGGCCAGCGTGTTTACCACCACCGTGGTGCTGTTACGTTTTGCTTTCAGCTGGATTGTGCAGTTCTGTACCGGTTTTCCTGTGCCGTCTTTCAGTACACCTGAAATCTTTACTGCCATATTCACCCCACAAAAAAGCCCGCCTGAACCGGCGGGCTGTCATAACACTGTGTTACCTGGCTAATCAGAATTTATAACCGACACCCACGATGAAACCGTCAGTGCGCCAGTCACCACTGCCGGAGCCTTCATAAGCAATATCAATGGCCACGGATTCGGTCGGGTTAAACTGCACGCCAGCCCCCCACGCCAGAGACGTGTTGCTGTGGCGACCGTCATCACTTCCGGTCAGCACATCGTGCTTTTTCCCCTTGTTGTCAGTTACGCGAAGATAATCCCCGGAGAAAGTCGACACACGGCTGTAAGCCACACCCGCCATCGCATACGCGCTGAACCATTCATTCACGCGCACAGACGGCCCCGCCATTACGCTGAACCAGCGGTTACGAACGGAATCTTCATGCCAGCGGGTATCGCTGTAACGGGTCAGCTGGCGATTCTTGTCTCCTGCATAGCTGAATGACGTCACCAGCCCCAGTGTGTCCGTAAACTCATAACGGTATTTCACGTTAATCCCGTTCAGATCATCACTGCCGGGGACGTTCGTCGAGGCATGAAGATACCCCGCGCTCAGCGTGGACTGATGTTCAGACGCCCATGCAGGCGCACCGGATACGGCCAGACAAATGGCTGCGGACAAAATGGCTGCACAAACTTTACGCATAATTACATCTCGCTTTTCTGCAATAAAAAAGGCGTCATTTCTGACGCCCGTTCTGGGTTATAAAATTCAGCTGATACTGATACCTGCTGTGGATTTTTTCATCACCACAACCAGCAGATCGCTGATACTGGTTGTTGGTGTCCAGTTATTCGCTCCTGATGAAGATACGGTGAATGTCAGTGTCAGCGTCCCCTGTCCGGCAGGCATATCTATAACTGAGGAAAATACGCCCTGAGCATCCGTCGTGGACTGATTAAAAATCTCCTGACCATTGCGGGTCACTCTTAACCGGCAGGTTGAATACCAGTATGACTGTTGGTTATTACTGTTGAAATTCTCATGCTTACCACCGCGGAATAACACTGGCGGTATCATGACCTGCCGGTCAAATTTCTGATCATCACTGATTCTTACCGTGATGGTGCCACTGGCATAACTGTTCGTGCGGGGGAAAGACTTGCTGACCGTTTTGACAATATCGCCTTCAATCTGATTGGCTGACAGTTTCCCCTTAATCTGACAGTTCTCATTAATCGTGACGTTGTTGAGCGTCCCGGAGTTCGCATTCACACTGCCACTGATATCCGCATTTTTAGCGGTCAGCTTTCCGTCCGGTGTCAGGGAAAAGGCCGGAGGACTGCCGCCGCTGGTAATGGTGGGGGCCGTCAGGCGCTTCAGGAACACGTCGTTCATGAATATCTGGTTGCCCTGCGCCACAAACATCGGCGTTTCATTCCCGTTTGCCGGGTCAATAAACGCGATACGATTGGCGGCAACCAGAAACTGGCTCAGTTTGCCTTCCTCTGTATCCTCCATGCTGAGGCCAAGCCCCGCGACATAATGTTTGCCGTCTTTGGTCTGCTCAATTTTGACGCCCCACATGGCATTCCACTTATCGTTGGCGTCCTTCCACTCTTTCGAAAACTCATCCAGTTTGCTGGCGTTATCCTCCGTCAGGTCGACTTTTTCCAGCAGCTCCTTGCCGAGATGGGATTCGGTTATCAGGCCTTTGAAAAAATCCAGGTAACCTTCCGCATCATCGCTCGCCCGACCGACGGCCTCCACGAATGTCGATTTGCCGACTGTGTTCACACTGCGGATATAAAAGTAATAATCATGGCCCGGTTTGATATTGATACTGGCGGCTATCCAGTACAGCGCCGTACCAAGATAGCGGGCTGTGGTTTCAACCTGCCTGATATCGGTAATCCGCGTTTCCGAGAACCAGAACTCAAATTGTACCGTCGGATCATAAACCGCAAGATGCGGCGTGGCGGTTATCTGAAAATAGCCCGGCGTCAGCTCAATCCGCGACGGCACTGCAGGTGCGGCAATCCGGAACGATACCGATGCCGGATCGCCCTGCTGCCCCCACGCATTTACCGCCCGGACTGTCAGCCTGTAGTTCCCTGGCGCCAGCTGCGTGAAGCGGTATGTGGTTTCCGTCGTCCGGGCCGTGCTGACCAGCCGCTCACTGCCGTCATCCGCTGCCACGGTCAGGCGAAGCAGGAAGCTCACGCCCTTCACCACCTTCGGCGTGTCCCAGCGCGCCAGCACCTGATATTCCCCGCTGTCTGCGGTGACTTCGGCGGTCAGGTGCTGCACCGCTGGCGGCGTGACACCATTCATCGTGCCGCTCTGGTCGCCGTCAAAGTGCACCCCGTTATCCACGATGGCTTCTTTTTCCGGTACATGCTGCACGGCAGTGATGGCATACGTGCCGTCATCGTTCTCACGGATACTCACACAGCGGAACAGGCGCTGGCGCAGCGTCGGCAGCTTCAGCCCCCACACACTGTATCCGGCAACGCCGTCAGGAACCCGGTTCACTTTCACCTTAAGTCCGTCGGTGACGGACTGAACCTCCACGCTGACCGGATTACCACTTCCGTCAACCAGGCTTATCAGCGTGGTACCGGAGGATGGCAGCGTGATTTCACGGTCGAGCGTCAGCGTCCGGGTCTGGCTGTTCACCGCCAGCACGCGACCACCGGTGCTGATACCGGCATAGTCATCATCGCAGATTTCAATGACATCGCCCGGTACATGGCGAAGCCCTTCAGCACCCACGCTGAAATCCACGGTCTGCGTCTCCAGCAGTTCCGTTTTAATCAGCCACAGCCCGGCGCGGTGTGCCTGCCCCCGGCTGGTACAGCCAAAGGCATCCATCTTCGTGACATTACGACCGTAACGGGCAATGGCCTGCGTATCTTCAACAAGCTCTGTCGCCGTCTCCCAGCCGTTGTCCGGGTCAATCCAGTTCACCTCAACGGCATTATGGCGGTCCTTCAGGGCGCTGAAGCTGTAGCGGAACGGCGCGCCATCATCCGGCATCACCACATTACTGCGGTTATAGGTCCACACCTTATCCGACGGTCGGTCCTGCACGAACGTCAGCGTCTGCCCGTTCCATACCGGCATACAGCGCATCGCCGAGCAGAAATCACTGAGCACATCCCACGCCTTGCGCTGTGTGGTCAGGTACGCATTACAGGTGATGCGCGGCTCCGTGCCGCCAAAGCCGTCCGGCACTGACTGGTCGCAGTACTGGCCGATGACATACAGCGCCCATTTGTCCACATCCGCCGCACCAAGACGTTTCCCCATGCCGTAGCGTGGATGGGTCAGCATATCCCACAGACACCAGGCCATGTTATTGCTGTATGCTGGCTTAAACGTTCCGTCCCAGATACCGCTGTATTGCCGAGTCTGCGGGTTATAGTTCGACGGCACCTGCAGAATGCGCCCGCGCAGATGATAATTACGGCTCACCTGCTGGCTGCCGAACTGCTCCGAATCCACCTGCACGCCGACCAGTGCCGTGTTCGGGTAGCACTGTTTCACATCGATGATTTCGGTGTATGACGACCAGAGCGTTTTGTTCTGCAGCTGGTCTGTGGTGCTGTCCGGCGTCATCCTGCGCATCCGGATATTGAACGGGCGCGGCGGCAGGTTACCCACCACCACCGAGGCCAGATACTGCGAGGTGGTTTTGCCCTTAATGGTGATGTCTTTTTCCGTCACCCAGCCACCGTTACGTTGTATCTGAACCAGCAGGCGGACTTCCGATGGATTCCTGTCCCCCTTTGAGGTGGTTTCCACCAGTGCCTGCACGCCGAAAGTAAAACGCAGACGGTCAATGTTTGCCGACGTGATGGTCCGGGTGATCGGCGTGTCATATTTCACTTCTGTACCGAGCACCGTCTCGGAGCCGGAGGATTCAAATCCCTCCGGCGGTGTCTGCTCCTGCTCACCGGCCCGGAACACCACCGTGACGCCGGATATATTGGTATTCCCCTCACTGTCCAGCACCGGCGTACTGTTCAGCAGCACGCTTTTTAATCCATCCACCGGACCTTCAACCGGCCCTTCGCTGATGGCATCGATCACACTCAGCAGCTGCGTGGACTTCAGGTTGTCCTTCGCTTCGCGCGGGGTATGCCCCTTACTGCTGCCTTTACCCATTCGTCATGCTCCATAAACGATAAAACCGCCCGCAGGCGGTTTCACATAAAACATTTTGCATCAGCGACCAATCACCACAACCTGACCACCATCCCCTTCGTCTGCCGTGCTGATCTCCTGAGAAACCACGCGTGACCCCACGCGCATTTCACCGTACAGAACCGGCAGAACATTGCCCTGGGCAACCATGTTATCCAGTGAAGAAAAATAGGTGTTCTGTTTGCCGTTATCCGTTGTCTGTGTGCGGGGGGTTTTGGGTTTAGGGGCCAGCATCTGTGCAACACCGCCAAGCGTCATACTGGCACCGAGAGAAAACAGCAGATTACTCGCCATAATTCCTACCCCCGGCATCCATATAGCAACCGCCATAACAGCCGCCCCCAGCACAGCCTGAAACACACCGCCACTTTTGGCTCCCGCCAGACGCGGCACGATATGGATCACAGCACCATTTGCCAGCGGTTCATTAAGACGGGCTGATAATTCCGTTTCACCTGTATCACGCCCGGCAATGCGTACCTGATACCAGCCGTCGCTCAGCTTCTGACGAAACACCGGGATCTGCATGGCCAGCGCCCGGATGGCTTCGGCCCCCGTTTTCACACGCAGATCGATGCGGCGGCCAAATCGTTGTAAATCCCCGTAAAGGCAGATGCGCGCCATGCCCGGTGACGCCAGAGGGAGTGTGTGCGTCGCTGCCATTTGTCGGTATACCTCTCTCGTTTGCTCAGTTGTTCAGGAATATGGTGCAGCAGCTCGCCGTCACCACAGTAAATGGCGGCATGATTCGGCACCGATGAACCAAAACAGCACAGCAGCACATCGCCCGGTTGTGCTGATGACAACGGCACCTGATACAGCCCTGTGGCCTCCAGATTATCCAGATAGAGATTCTGACCGTGACGCCACCAGTCATCCCCGCGATGAAAATCCGGCATCTCAATCCCCGCCAGATGGTAAGCGTCCCGGAACAGCGTGTAACAGTCCGTCACCCCGTGCTCAAAGCGCCGCCCGGTGAGATGCGGCACACAGCGGAATTTATGAATCGCCCCCCGGCAGACCAGCCACCACGGCAAATCACTCTGCACCTGCAGCCGCCGGTCGGCCTCACTCAGCCAGGGCAGACCACCGGGGTGGCTGTGGACCAGCGCCACAATCTCTCCCTGCATTTCTGCACTCAGCCAGTCCTCCGGCGACATCCGGAAATACTCCTCCGGCTCACCGGATATATTCACGCAGGGAAAATATCTTTCCCCCTCCGGTGTTCTCACCACGAAGCCGCACGACTCCGCTGGCGCACATCGCCGGGCGTGCGCCAGAATCGCTGATTCTGTCTCTGTCATGGGATTCACTGCGAAAGTTTGTTAATGGAAAGGAAGCCGCCAAAGTTGCCGACGTTATTGCGAAACTTACAGCCGCTCAGGCATTTGCTGCATTTATCCTTCGTGATATCGGACGTCAGCTGATCATATTCATCCGCGACCGCCGGACCGTGATAACCGCACTCATCACCGCGATAGGTCCAGGTGCAGATGTTGGCCAGCATGATACGTCCCGGAAAAACGGCACCGTCCGTTTCCGTCGGCGTGGACAGTACAAAAGAGGCACTCACCGCGCTCAGTTCACTGCACTGCTCGATGCGCCAGCGGCTGATCACCTCCTGCTCCGGATCGGCGTCACTGTTTCCGTTGACGAAGTTCACCGCATCCAGAAAACGGGCGTAAACCTTACGCCGGACCACCGTTCCTCCGACCAGACTCTGCAGGTCTTCCGCCATCCCGGTGACCATGCCGTGCAGGTTAGAAACCGTCAGTGTCGGACGGGCAGCACTGCCTTTGCCGTTCAGTTCAAATCCCGTCCCCTGAATGGGATACGCCTGATACTGTCGCCCCTGCCAGGTGACCGGCTCACCTTTATCGTTCTGCTCATTACAGAAAAAATAACGTTCACCACCGACCACTGTCAGATCGATTTCCCAGAGCACCACCTGGGCTGACTGAGTGAGGCGTGTCGTCTCATGATGTGTTTCCTGTGAAATATCCTGCATCAGGGCCTCCTATGCCACGACCTGTTCAAAATCTGCCGTTATGGTTACCCACAGCGCCCCCACGCTTGCCGACCATTTACGACAAACCACCCTGATCGGCTTCCAGTCATAAGGTGGCGTCCACTGAAATGCGCGGACGCCACCGTGCCGTTCCAGAAAGGCTTTTAAAGATGGGTGTTCACATTTACGAACACGTATCGTCACGCTGTAAGTCGACAACTGGTTATTCAGTCCCGCCGCACGACGCTGTTCATAACCATCGCCCAGCTTCACTGTCACCACTTTCGGCTCTGATACCACATTCATATCCGGGCGCACTTTCCAGTGAAACGTCTCCATTACCGATATGCTCCACTTAACCGACCACCATCACGGGACTGCTGTTGCATAAAGTCCGCTGCCGCTTTTTTCCCGAGGTCATAAACCACCTTCAGGGCAGCCGGACCTATCTGCCCGTTCGTGCCATCGTTATTGATCTCGATGTTGTACTGCGGGGCAAACATCGCCATACCTGAACCACCAATATCCGCCACAACCCCCAGCTTACCGTCAGCACCACGACGCAGAGGCAGAATGGCTTCAGGCCCAGCTTCCCCCATCACACCTGCACCTTTTGCAAAAGCAAAAAACGTCGGACGGTTAACCACCGTGCCACTGTAGCGACTCAAATCAGCAGACTGATAAACACCACCATCAGCATTGGGCGTCACACTGGCAGTTGCTGCACTCCCCCAGCCAAACGCCGAACCAATCCCCTTAACTGCCTGCATCATGGACATCTGGGCCATGATTTTTGCCAGATCAGAAAGGAGCGAGGCGGTAAAAGATTTGAAGTTCAGTTTTCCGGTAGTACAGAACGTTGCCAGTGCATTACCTGCACTGTTAAATGCCGCTGTAAGCATCTGCTCAGCAGTGCCTGCCGCATTATCCGCATCTGCCGTGAAATTCTGAAACGCCCGCATAGCACCGTTTTTCCAGTTACCCTGAGCAATTTCAAGCTGTTGCCAGTAACGGCGATTCTCATTCAGTTGTCGGTTCAGGCTCTCCGTCAGCGCCTGCTCGGCCTTTCTGTAGTCATCCGTGTTATATGTCCCTTTCTGCTCACTATCCCGCCTCAACTGCTCCAGCTGTTGCTGGTATTTCTGGCGAAGACTCAGTTGTACCTGATATCGCTGCCTCTGCTGATCACCCATACCCACCGTGGCGATATCCAGGTCATGTTGCTGACGCTGAGCGCGCTCTTCTTCAGCCAGTTGACTGGTCAGCTGAATTGTTTTTTTCTTCAGCTCGTTGAGTGCCGTCTGTTTCTGAAGCTCCTGCTGTTTTACATCCAGCAGCGTCAGTGCCTGAATCAGTTCATCTTTACGGGCCAGCACACTCTTTTCATCTGCCGTCAGTTTTTTCCCGTCCAGGTCGCTGATGCGCTGCTGCAGAGCCAGAAGCTGTTTATGCGCTTCTGTCATCTTTTCAGTGGCAATGCCTGCTGACTGTCTTGCAGCAGCAATCTGCCCTTCCACCTGTGCCTGTTGCTGACTGTACTGCAGCAATAACCGGGTGGCCTCATCATTACGGGTTTCGCGTGTTTTTTTCTTACCGGATGCCAGGGCTTTCTCGTAACGTTCATTTTCACGTTGTATCGCCGCATCCCTGACAGCCTGGTCGGCGTACTGCATGGCATTAATACGCGCAATTTCACGCTGATGTCGTGCTGCTTCCGTTTCATTCATCCGGTTCAGTGCAGCATTTTCAGTATTACGTCGTTTCTGTTGCTCCTGATAATTCCGCTCTGCCTGCTCTTTTGCATCCTGCAAATCCTTCTGGCGTTTTTTCTCCTGAAGATCGTTAAGACGCTGCTGATCGTATTCAACCTGAGAAGATGATGCCGTCCAGGGGAGTCTTTTCGCCCGCGACACTTTCTCCTGTAAAGCGGCAATCTGTTCATCCAGCGAGTCTTCACGACCAATATTCATGGCCGCATCCCAGAAACGACTCCACAAATCAGACAGATACTTCAGCGTACTGCCAAGCGCATTGAGGTTATTATCAATATCCGCAGTACGCCGACCGGTTTCCTCTGCCAGTGCAGACATGGCTATCCGTGCAGCATCACTGGACCGTCCCTGATCCCCAAGGACACGTATCTGCTCAAGCTGAGTGGCAGTAAGAAAATGCAGCTCATTGTCCAGAGCCTTCGCGGCATTTACAGGATCATCCTTCAGCCGCTTAAACTGATTTATGGTATCGCTGACCGACTGGCCAACCGATCGCTCCATCTGTGCGGCAGCTCTCGCCACCATACCGATATCGTTTCCACGAAATGCACCACTCCCCACCACCTGAGCCAGCGCACCGGCTGCAGCATGTTGCGTGATACCATTCCCGGAAATAGCACGACTAAGCGTCCACAGCTGCCCGGCAGTGACTCCGGCATAATGCCCCGTCAGCGACAACTGGCGGTTAAATTCTTCCCCCTCCTTCTGACCGTCATACCAGGCTTTACCCAGACCATAGACGGCCGCGGCAATACCGCCAATAACCCCGCCCAGCATCATGCCTTTCGGTGACATCAGTGTGTCTATCCATCCGGCACGGTTAGCCAGCGTTATCCCGGATCCCCTCAGCGCACCTAAATTGCCGCGAGCCAGTTCACCTATCAGAACGCCTATCTCCTGGCGGGCCGCTGCACTTTTCAGACCCAGCGAATGCGTGGCTTTTCCTGCCTGCTCCATTTTGCGGATATACACTTCTGCAGCACTGCTTACCCCCAGCTGGGCAGCCTTAGCACGAAGCAACTCAGAAGAAGAAAGATTCTGGCGGGTTGCCTGCTCTTTAAGCTGACGGATAAACGCCACTTTCTGTCGGGTAGCCTCTTCCTCAGCCTGTGTAAGAACACGGGTTTTCGCCGTAACCTCAGAAATCAGCGCCAGATAATCCTGCTGACCAATCCCGCCACTGTTTCTGGCCTGTCGGATCTGCTGCTGAATACGCTGTAATTCCTGCAGCCCCGCACTGGCCTGTTTCACACTGTCAATCTGACGATAAAACGCAGCAGCTGCTTTATCCTGAGCCTCCGCCAGAGCCATGGCCTGCGCCTGTTCCTCGCGCATTTTCTGGCTCAGCGCCTCCATGCGCTGGCGGGTTTTCTCCACCTCGCGGGCCATGCGTTCATGAGCCTGTGCGTTCTTCTCCACCGTCTGCGCATGGACGGATGCGGCTGTTGCAGCCGAAGAAGCCGCCTGCGTTGTCTGCCGGGCGGCCTGAGTCTGACGCTCCATAAAACGCTGCATACGGGCAGAAGACCGTTCTGCATCGCTGGCTGCACCATTCAGAAGGTTTTTGATACGGGGGATTTCATTTTTAAACTCTGCCGCATCAATCCCCAAATCAATGACCAGGTTGGCTATCTGGTCCATAACGCACACCTCCGGAAATACCTTCCCCAAGATGCATCAGTTCTTCGTCCGTTCGCTCCGGTATCCCGTTCTCTTCCGGTAAAAGGCTGAAATCAGCCACCGCAGCATCACTACTGCCGGACACCATTCTCACGATCAATGCCTTCAGCGAGGCAAACTGCGCATCCATCCACACATCACTGAAGCTCTGCATCCGGAAATAATCGCCCCACTCACCAAGCTCAGTGGCCGACATTTCCGACAGCATCCGCCGCCAGTCTGCCCGCCGGAACTCCCGGGCAAGCCGCATGACAAACTGCATTTCCCGCGTCAGGACTTTTCCGGCGTCAGCGCCTCATGCTCATCATCCCCGGCATTATCAATGGTCCCCATACCGCTCAGCGACAGAACCATCTCCGCCCCCGCACCCAGGGCATCATACGACCATGTTGTAATAACGGATGCGCAAAGCGTCTCTACATCCTTAGACTGATCCGCATTCCACAGTGAGCGGGAAACCAGCCAGGCATTGATATCCATCCCCATCCGCAGAAAAGCAATCTGTCGTTCAGCCTCCGGCAGTTCTCCCTCTTCGGCATCAAACTTTGCCGTTCGCTGCTGAACAAACGCCAGATATTCAATTCTCTGCAGCCCGGACAGCTCACTGAGCACCACGGACTGCTTTTCATAATTAAACGTGCCCTGTTTCAGAAACATCATGTTCTCCACCTGCAAAAAAGCCCCGGATAATCGGGGCAAATGATGAGTATCGTCCTGTTAACCTGCGGCGCTGACAGCCACCGTAGCCACTGCCACAAAATCGCCGTCAGAAGTCATGCCCACAATGCTGACACTGCCCTGCTTCACGCCTTTCACCGTGGCCACAAGCCCGTTCAGGGTCACCGTGGCAGTCTGTGGATCTGTCGAATGCACACTGATCGCTTTGTCACTGGCTCCGTCAGGTTTTACTGTAAAGGTCAGCGTGGTGGTTGCTCCCACTTTTACACTGGCAGATGCCGGTGCCACCGTCAGCCCGGTAACGCCCACGGTTTCAGTGCCTTCTTCTGCCAGATACGGACGCCCCACACCGCTGATTTTCACTGTGCGGGTCATCACGTCTTTTGAGGCAATGGTTTTACCCAGTGAACTCAGCCAGCCACGGAAAACATCAACAGTACCGTTGGGATATTTGATACGAAACGCGCAGACTTCACCGGAGTCGAACAACTGAACCAGTTTTTTCTGCCCGCTGTCACCCGGACGCCAGGCCAGCGTCGCCGAAGTATCACCGACGGATTTCTGCCCCTGGGTTGTCGTTTTCCAGTCTGCATCTTCATCATCGAGATAAGTGTCATCTTCTGCATCAGCGGTCATTTCGCCAGGCTGCAGATCCTTCACCATCGCAAGACGCAGCCAGTCAGTGTCCGATAAAGGGTTCGCAAACGCATCGCCCTTGCCGGTGTACATCCAGAACGTCGTTCCCGCACCTTTCGTTTTTGCCAGTGGATTTGGTGTGGTCATTGCCACCTCCTTAATTCGTGTACGTGATCTGGTACGTGATTTCCGCCATCGCCCAGGTGGCCATCTCATTATCACGTTGATAGTTAAAACCGAGTGGGATCAGGGTGTCGATGAGTCCGGAAAGTGCCGGTACATCATTCAGGGCCGGGAAAATGGTGCTCTCCATCCACATATCCAGCTCTGAATCCGGTGCCTGTGCCCGGATGAAGACAGCAATATGCAGAACAGCCTGCCAGTCATCTTCATCCGTCATTTTTCCGGTGTACTGAGCATCACTCAGCCACACCGCCACGGCAGGCAGTTCCTGCGCATCAACAAATGCCGGAAGCCCGTCAAAAAACGTGGCGCTGTCTCCACACTGTTCCCGAAGGCGTGCCAGTACGACCTGGCGGATTTGTGTATGTCGGTTCATCGGGTCAGCCATAACCTCAGTTGTTGTTTCAGTGCATACCCCAGCTGTTTCGGCATTTCCGCAGCAATGATGCGGTCGCGGGCATCTTCAAATGCCTGTGTCAGCTGTCCGGACAGCGGGATTTTCACCACATCAATGGGGTAACGATTTTTGCCATCAATACGCCGCATCACATGCCAGCGACCATTCGCCAGTTGCTGAATAAACGCATCCCGGAAAAGATATTTACCCACCTTCAGCACACTGCCACGGTACTGCAGTTTTCCACCACGCCGGGCCAGTCTGACCCGGGCTGTCCCCAGCTTAATGGCAGGCAGATTGCCCCGGTTAACGCGGATCCTGGCCGTCATTTTTCCTGACGGACTGGCTTTAAACACCCGGACACGCTGACGTACCAGTTTCAGGGGGATCCCTTTCACCTGGTTATCTCCCGCAACGGTATTCCCGGCAACCTGCCGGGTGGTAACCGAGACCGCTTTCTGTGCCACACGGTTTATCGCCCATGCGCTGGCCTGTGGCACCATACGGGTATCAAGGCTGTTCAGATTGCGGATGGCATTCTCAAGCCCCTTCATCCCACACCTCTTTACTCAATAAAGATCATTGGCTTACCGTTAAAGCGTTCATGCCGTGTGACCGTCCAATGTTGTCCGTCATAAACAACGCGATCCCCGCGCCGTGGGCGGTATCCCGAAGAAAACACCACCAGAGAGACCGCAGGTCCGGACAGAGCATTCAGCTCTGCCAGTGTTTCTCCCGGGATCACAGTCATATCGACATCATTAATCGAGGCTGTCTTTCCCATCTTTCTGACCGTGATAGCATCCATACGCGCTGCCAGCCGGGAAAAGGGATCAGACATTGAGTTTTACCGGCACTTCTTCTGCACTGGTTCCGGCATCTGCCCAGACAACCCCGACCAGCGGATCAGAGCCGCTGTTAGTCAGCTGAACTTTTCCGGACTTCAGATAAACCTTCTTACCCGTTTTCATGTCATCCGTTTTCAGCTTAGGCAGCATAAACACACCTTCGGTCATGCCGTCGCCTGTTTCACCCTGTGGAATATCGGTCAGCGCCACCGCAAAAACATCGCCCACCTGCACCAGATCTCCGCTGCTGATGGCTGCACTGGCAACAATCGCCACCGTTTTTCCTTCTTCTACAAAATTCTTTGCCATAACTGTCTCCGCACAGCCCCGTTCAGGGGCTGATTTCAGGTACAAAAAAAGCCCTTACGGGCCATCAGAGTTGTTGTCTGCGACGTTTACGCCGTACATTTCACCAGACCGCGGTGATCAACTGGCGCGACACCGGCGTCAATACGCACTTTCGTTGTCACGCCATCCACACTGAAGCCCTCCATCTGATCAATATATGGCGTATCCACACCGTTGAGATAAGCCACTTCAATCGTATCGGAGCCTTTTGACGCAGCCAGGTAGAAGGTGGTCTGGCTGTTATCATCAAGACGAGGCTCTGCAATAACGGTCGCAAAATCTTTCACCGGGTTAATAATACCGGCGTTAATGTCAGCCCCCTTGACACTTGAGGAGCGAATGACCTGGTTAGCAACAGATTCCATCGCCGTCGGTACCAGTACGAACGCAGGACGAATATTCAGATGACGCTCCCCCTCTTTCTGAACGCGCATCAACTGGCGGGCTTTATCCAGCGATGCCACGTCCATTGCAGCGCTCTCCAGTACGTTTGCATGTTTCGCTTTATCGAACAGGCTTACATTATCTGTGGAGATTTTCGGGTTAGACGTCAGAATGGCATAAACCAGATCGGCAATAGTGGATTTCGCCGCACGGCCCAGCTTCATCGGGACATCGGTCAGCATATTCAGATCATCATTGATAATGGCCTGACGGGTGATACTGAACAGCTCGCCATAGGTCGCCAGTGCAATAGTGGCCTGTTTATCTCCGGTGGTGACGTATTTATATTCCGCCCCTTCACGCACCTGACGCAGAGCACTGAAGCCCCCCATACCCACACGATGGGCAATTTTAAAATCAGACAACTGGCCTTTCCGCGTCCACTGTTCATAGGTTTCAGGGGCATCTTCCCAGCCCTGCAGAATGGCTTTGTTCGCAACATCCAGCAGAATATTACCGAAGTCAGACGTACTGTGTGTGAACGCCGCACCGACCATCTGCATCGGGTTATAACTGGAAACCCCAATACCCCGTTCAGTCAGTGACATACGGGCATATTCACGCAGGGTCATCCCGTTGTAGACATTATCACGTTCGGTTTTTTCAAATCCGGCACGCGCCATCAGCGCCTGGCGGATCCCGTCCCCCACAAAATTACCGTTACCGGCATAAATATGAGCCGGGGTATTTTTATTGGATGGCGTGGACTCTCGCCCCATCTCGTTCAACAGCTTCTCGCGGGCCTGCTCCAGCGAACACTCAGGATCGGCAAGGCACTGAGCCTGCAGCGCCTGATAACGCCCGCCAAACATGGCAAACAGATCATTAATACCGTTTACACGCGCTTTTTGCTCTGCCAGTACCTGCGCACGGATGCTGTTTTCATCCACCACGGGTGCTGCTGCCTGCACTGGCGTCCGGGGGCTGCTGGTTCATCATCCGGTACGCGTGGAGCACTGTTGCGTGGCGGAGTAATCATGTTTCGAATAGATTCCGGCATCTTTTTAAATTCCTCTGTACGTTTTGACTGAATACATGCCATTGCCTTAACGGCTGGCGTCACCTGGTCAGCAAATCCATGAGCCAGACATTCGGCTCCGGACATCCAGGTCTCATCCGCCAGCATGGCAGCAATTTCATCGGTGGTTTTCCCGGTTTTCTGTGCATAAGCGGGTAAGAGAACCGCCTCAACTTTATCGAGCAGGTCGGCATAGGTGCGCATGTCCTCCGCATCACCGCCCGTAAAGCCAAATGGTTTATGAATCATCATGAAAGTGTTTTCCGGCATAATGACCGGGTTTCCCACCATCGCAATGACCGACGCCATTGATGCCGCCACTCCGTCGACATAAACGGTAATGGACGCACCATGTGTTTTCAGTGCATTAAAAATGGCGATGCCTTCAAAGACATCGCCACCCGGTGAATTGATATGGAGATTAATGTGGGTGATATCGCCCAGTGCATTCAGATCACTGATAAACTGCTTCGCCGTAACACCCCAGAAACCAATCTCGTCATAAATATAAATATCCGCGTCACTCTGATGACCAGCCTGCATCCTGAACCAGGAATTATTCTTCGGACTGGTTGTTGGTGTGCTGCGGCTCCTGTCGTTTCGTTGCGGCACTGCTACCTCCTTTATCACTGGCCGGATCGGTATCAAATACCAGATCCAGTTTGCGGTTTTCATCAATTTCGGCCTTGCGCCGACGTTTGACATCATCCGGATTACGACCACCAGCACGTACCCAGTCTGATTCTGTCGCCGCTCCACCACGAATCTGGATTTTCCAGGCCTCAGCCTCCTTAACAGGGTCAATCCACGGCATCACCGGTCCGGAATACACCGCGGTATACAGTGAAGAACGGTCAAGATCGCGGGGTAGCCTGATAACACCGGATGCCACAGCCTGTTTCAGCCAGGCACGATACATCGGACGGGTGACGGCACCAATAAACCAGTCCTGCAGGATCAGGTAGCCATCAGTGGATTCAACCAGCTCCTGACGCTGGGCGCTGTAAGTGCCGTTATAGTTGCGCGCTGTACTGGAAAAACTCAGACGACTGCCCGCCGCCACGGCACGCAACTGACCATTACGAAAAGTTTCAAGGTTAGGATTGGGGCGATCCGACTTCACCATTCCGATTTCTTCGCCGGGTTTCAGATCATCGTAAATAATGCCTGGCTGAATGGTAAGCTCGCGTTCCTTATCCTTGCTGCCATTACCATCCGCTTCATAGCTCTGCCCGTCGCCTTTCCGGATGTACATCCCCAGAGCAGCGGCGATCCTTGCTGCAGTCAGCTCAGAATCTTCATACTCTTTCAGAGCACTGAGGCGGATCAGCACACCGGACAATAAAGACGTCCCGCGCATCTGGTGCAGACGGCGAACAAATTTAAGATGCAGCATTCGCTCTGCATCCACTTCTTTGGTTTCCATCTGCCGTCCGGATACGGGACGGCTTTTATACACCAGATATTTTTCGGGACGCCCCCAGTCATCAACAAACACGCCCTGATTCAGCCTGTTGCTCTCATCACTGGTCATGGGAATAAAGTCCGGCTCGAGCGCCTCCAGCCAGAAATGAACACCGGCAGAAGGCGTCAGGCTGTTTATGCGCCCGGAAACCATCTGGGCAAACACCTCACCATCGCGCAGCCAGGTACGAAGCATCAGACGTTCCAGCATCGGACGGGTAAACTGCCCGGTGACTTCCGGGCTGACAGACCATTCACTCCATCGGGTGCGAATCTCCGCAGCCAGGTCACGGGCAATGGCCCCATTGCGTAATACCGGATGTGGCTCGACAATAATCCCGTTTTTCCCCACCACCCGTTCTTCCAGCTTGTCAAATACACCAATAACCAGATCGTGGTTGTTATCAAGGTAACGGGCCTGCTCACGTAACGACACGGCCCCGTACTGGCTTAACTGGTCGGCAGTTCGGTTCTCCCGTCGGGCTTTGTGTGTCCGCGTCGTTTTTACGGCCTCATAAGCCTGGATCACCGCACGGGAACGCAGCCTTGCCGCTTTCCATCCTGGTGAAAAAACGCCAATCACATCATCAAGAATTGCCATCAGAACCTCGCCAGCCGATACCCGGGATGCCCCCGTCGTCGTGTAATCAGAGCCGCAAGGCGGCGCTCCCACTCCTGCCGTCCCTGCCGGATCTCAGATAAGTTTTCCATGGTCATCTGCTGACCATTAAAGGTGACGGATTTTCCGTCCAGCACCGCCATTTCAGCTTCCGTATAACGCTGAATCATGGCTTCGATATCATTCTGGTTCATAACCATCCTCCGGAAGTCAGCCAGGGGTTAACATCGTCAGTTACTGTTTTCTTCCGTTTTTGTTTTTTAACAGGCGTGGATACCGGTTCCGGTGAGGATTACGGTTCGGTACTGTCCGGGACACACTCCAGCCAGGTTTCCCGGCTCGCCCACTCCGGTGCATCCGGCCAGCGGATCTTTTCGTATCCATGCAGAATGACCAGAGCCTCGGCATACACCATCAGGTCAAAAGCTTCGTTGGCACCGCGACCCGGCTTACTCCATTTCCCGTCACTGCTCCGCTCTTCATACGTCAGTTCGTCGTAAAACCAGCTCCCCAGCCAGTCAGGGAAATGCACATAGCCGGGACCTGGCGAGTCACGCCATAACGCGTTATTCACCCGGTCTTTCAGTGCATCCGTCTGAAGAAGCCAGAGCGGCACATCACCTGCGGCCTGCGCCCGTCGGCCCGTTCGTCCGGTGTTATCAGGGAATGTACGGGTGATCAGTTTTGCGCGCCGGATGCTGTCGCCCTTAAACAGGTAAATACGTTTACCAAGGCCATCACGACGGCAACGACGCCAGAATTTATAGGCATTATCAGTGACCCCGTCTTCACCGCCGGAGTCCACCGCCATTGCCATCAGTCGCATTTGTTGAGAAGGATCGGAGGCCAGCGGCCAGCTTTTATGAAAAACATCCGTCAGCAGGACATCCCAGTCTTCCGGATAGCTGGCCGGATCAATTCGCTGGCTCTCCCCGTCGCTGTCACCGCGCAATGACTGCGTGATGTTGTAACGATCAATAATCCAGCGTTCGCCACGGCTGCCATAGCCCGTTACCTGAACCACAAAACGGCGATGACGTCCCGCCTGCACATCCACTGTCGCCACAAGGAAATTAACGCCATCCGGAACACTGCGGGAAGGAACTGGCTCTGCCCGCTGCTCAAGCAGTTCACTTTTTCGTTGCTCCATGCTGGCGCGGGGAAGATAAGGTAATCCCCAGTCGGTGTTGATAACCGCCCTGAGTGTTTCTTCACTTCCTGTCGCTTCATACTCCTGTTCTGCAGTCAGTAATTTGTAAACCAGTTGCGCCCAGGTCTGATACGCAGCAGCTGGCCCTTCCATCCAGAAACTGGCGATACGGGAGCGGCGCGGTTCACCGGAAACGTTGCCGTTACAATCAATGACCTGACCTTCACGCAACCAGACTCCTGCACTATTGAGCTCACGCTTTTTCTCCGCCGTGATAATGCCGCTGCAGTGCGGGCAAAGTAGATACGCCGCCTCACTGGCTTTAAAGGGATCCGGTTCATTACGGTAGCCGGTCATGGCATCCATGGCTGGCTGAAAATATTCACCGCAGTGCGGACATGGCCAGTACCAGCGGCGGCGGTCACCACGATTGTAAAGGGAAAGAATACCAGTCGTCGGTGGCGCTTCATGAGGCGACTTACGTCGCCATTTGCTGTCGCAGATGTCACGTCCCGGCGAGCTCTCCACCAGAGTCATCCCGGCGGACATAAATGTGGTGGTACGTTTTGAGGCCAGGGAGAAACCATCACCCTCGCTGTCGATATTCTCCGGAAAACGGTCGTAATCGGTTAAGGCGACAAACCGGTAATCCGACGACGACATAATGTTGACCGAGGGCCAACCAATTTTAAGGAACGAGCCATCCCTGAACGTCTTATCATGGACATTATTGTCGTTACGACGTGGACTCATTCTTTTCTTTACCGCCGCACTGCTTCTGAACGTTCTGTCGAGGCGCTTTTTTGAATGCTCGCGGGCCTTATCTTCGGTCATCTGCACAACGAGCATGTCCGAAGGATCGCAAACGATGGTATAGACAATCCATCCATCGATCAGACCAATGGTCTTCCCTGTTCGCGCAGGACCAACAAAAATCACCGCATCGTATTCACGCGATGCCAGGCAGTTCATGGGCTCAATGATGTAGGGTGTCAGTTCAGGATCCCATGGCACCGAGTTACCAGCCCCCTTGGGAACACGCATGAATTTTTTAACAGCCTCCGAAATCGGCATGCGACGTGGTGGGGAAAATCCTGCCGATATGTCCCTTCCCAAATTTCGGGCTGATGAAAAACCCATTATTCCTCCTAGAGACTCTCTCCTTCCTCATCAGGAATTAATTCAGCAGCACAAGCCTCGTAGGATTTTTCCTGAAGAGTGTATCGCAGGTCATCAATGGCCTGCTGTACAACGCCAACGGCCTGAGGAGTCAGGGCGCAATCGCGTTCAAGAACATCCGGAATTGTCTCCAGAACCTGGACGACAGCCTTTCTCATGGACGAATAGACGATGACTACTTCATCAACGGGGATGAGTTTTCGCTGCTCCTTTTCCAGCTTGATCCTTTCATTTTCAGACTGGTACCAGTCCTTTCTCTCTTTCGGCTCCATACGGGATGGATCATGAACAGAGTCTGCTGCCTCATGCTTCACACTAAACAGGGCGGGCCCGACATGCTGCAGGGCGTAAACGGGGTTCCCCCTGACAGTCGCAGCCACAGGAGTGTTGGCCGCGAGGAGCCGTTTTTTTACTGTGTCCCGGTGAAGCCCAAAGGCCTCGGCGATTTTAAAAACACTCCAGTAATAAGCATCACCGATCCCGCTCACATTTGACATAAGCAACTCCATCTGGCAGGTGAAAATCAGGTTTATTTATATATTTCAATTAATTGCAAACTGGTCTAATGACAGGGAGAAAAAAATATTGTACAGGTGAAAAGAGAAATAACTTTTAATTATCAATAAATTACCAAACATGCTGCCGCCGCCATGGAAATGCAAAAACTAGTCTTTTTCCGCGACGCTCCCGCCCCGTGGCAGGGACCCCCACTGGGAGGACCCGACAGCCTGACAACCGTGACGAGCATCTGAAACAGAGCTTTACATAATGGCATGGGGATAATTCAGAAGGACATCACAGCATGCCCACACAAATTAGTGTGAGTGTCCTGTTTCTTACTACGCGCAGGACTGACGAGCATGAGGGGAAAATACGCGAACCGAAATGCCTTATCTTCAGAAATGCAGCCGGCATCCGAACTGGACGATATTGTAAATTCACCTAAATACGAGGCATTGCTGTAGTTGAATTGCATTGCTGTATTAGCCTGACAGTGACAGAATACGATATTGACTCTGTCACTTGTGAAATGGTCAGAATGGTTAGCAGTTATGGTGATCAGTCAACCACCAGGGAATAATCCTTCGTATTCTTATCGTGCTTTACTAACGCGGCCTCAATTGCCCTGAATGCTTCCAGAGACACTTGATGTTCTATACATGCAATTACAACATCCGGGTAACCCATCGAAATGGTGCTATTAAGCATAGTTTTTACACGAACCTGCTCCTGGGAGGGGGCATCAGTGTATTGATCTTTATGCATTTTGTCGCTCCATGCGTTTGCTCTTCACTTACGGCTAAAAATATAACGTCAAATCACTCAGCATGAAAGAGTTAAAGATTCAGCGCGTTTCCCTTACATAATCTGTCGTTTGTATTCTCTTCAGGCATACCGGAAAGACTAGGTATTGTCACACAACCAATACCATCGACAATCGAGATTTATACCTATTCGGTAATGTTTAAATATAACAAAACCCCGTAAAAACGAGGTTTATGGGTAATTTGTATTGTTGAATAGCATCTGATGAGAAATTGATGCTAATACTAAACAGACTAGATTAAATCAATCTTGATATCATAGCTTTCAAGACCAGTCATTTTTTCCCGTGCAGTAAACTGGATACTGGTAACTTCTTTCCCGGTCTTTTTCTTAAGCTCAATGATTTTTTTTGTTATATATTCAGAAATATCTGCTTCTGTTTTTGTTTTTAACTCTTCAATGTTCATCATTTCCTCTTTTAGTCTGTTATGACTTTCCTGGTACACAGTAGTGTCAATTATATGGAGCAAACGTATAAAAGATAAGATGAAACATCGCAATAATCAACATACGACGGTCTAAATTTCACACAAACAGATAAAGATGATTATCATTTATTATCAATGCATTAGAATCAAATCAATTCAAGAGTCTCATTGCTGCTTCCAGAATTTCTTCTGAAGTTACATGTCGATCCGCTGCTACATAAATGACTTTATGATCTCCGGTCAGAGATGGAAACCCTGCAGCCATTACAGTGAGGTGTGTTGTTTCGCCATTTGGATATTCACGCATGATGGTGTTAACTCCGGTCATCACTGGCACTACCATTGCTGGTTCAGAGTTAAAAAAAACTATTATTTTTTTCATAATGTTACCGTAATATGTGAGTATCCATCGACTAGACACTAAGCAAAAAAGCTCCCGAAGGAGCCTTCATTTTCACTTTCTTAAATCTAACGATAGACGGCTAACATTTAAGTATTGTGAAATATTATCAAATGTAATCATCATTGATTTACAAAAGAT